>SL_5KL_010_SEDDRAFT_10000574_pt1 | contig 23645 bp, 23 predicted proteins | sample SodLakKL_010_SED_FD_9118 | JGI IMG/M metagenome (IMG submission 9118) | reverse complement strand
TGATGCCTACATTAAGCATCGTCAGGATGGAAACTATTATGTTCTGGATCAGGAAACTGATACTGGAATGGCTGAGGAAGCAGATGAAGTTGAAGGTGCTTTGACTTCTGTTGTTGTTGGTAACGCTGTTCTTTACAAAGACTCTGTAATTGGAATGGACAGCTCTGCACGTAGTAATCTAAATGCTCACGAAGATGGCATTTTTTACGTTATAAAGTAAAGGGGGTGTGAATTATGAAAGGTGCTGGAATTCTTAGATTGGAAACTCTGAATAAATTCATACAAAAGCTCCCTCGTCAAGAGAATCTGCTTTTTGTGAATTTGTTTCCTACAGATAGGGCTGATTCTGATACAATTCGATGGATGGTTGAGTATGGAAGCGTAGGAATGACTCCTTTTGTTGCTCCTGGCTCTCCTGCTCCCAATGTCGGAGATGATCAGTTTTATAGTGAAGGTTCTGCGGTTGCTGCATACTGGAAAGAAAAAACTTTCCTGGATGAAGTAATTCTGAACAATCTGCGTGAACCTCTAACTGAACAGACTTATTATACTGCTGAGAAGCAAACTGCTCGCAGGATTCAGCGGCTTCGTGCTCGTTGTGATCGCAGGAAAGAGTGGATGATTTCTCAAATGCTCTTTAATCATAAGTTCTCTTATCAGATTAAGGGTGGGAGTAAGTTCACTGTGAATTACAATGTTCCTTCTCAGAACATTCAGTCTTTATCTGGAGATGATTATTGGAAGAAGGCTGATGGAAGTAAGGGAAGCTCTGCTACTCCTTTGAAAGACGTATTTGATTTTCGTAAGGAGTATGTGGATGAACTTGGACGTGAACCTGAGTACGCTGTCATTACCAGTGATATGCTTTCTTGGTGGATGTTTGATGAGCATCTTCAGGATCTGTTGAAGAAGTCCCATTTTGGTGAAGGTGACCTGTATCGTGATCCTCAGCGTGTTTTTGCGAACTTGATGGGTCTCGGTAACCTGATTGTTTATGATGAATTTTTTGATATTTCATCTTGGACAACCGGTGATATTACCGGTGGATCGAGCACATCTGTTACAGTTGAAGATGCTACTGATTTCTGCCCTGGTCCTTGCCGTATTTATAACATGGGTACTATGTTTGAATATGAGGAAGCTGAAATAACCAGCGTCAACTATGCAAATAATACTCTGAATTTTGCTGATGAAGTTAATACTTCTATTGGCAAAGGAAAGGGTCGTATTTCTCTCAGAAAGAAGTTTGCTTGTGACGATAAGCTGATGTTTTTCTCCAGTTCTGTTGAAGGAGAAACTATTGCTGAGTTTATGGAAGCTCCTTTTGGTCTTAATCGTAATTGGGGTATGTACGGCGATACCAAGGATGAATGGGATCCTGATGGTCTCTGGATGAGAATTCAGAATAAGGGTCTGCCTGTTATGTACTGGCCTAATGCTATTATGACCTTCAAGGTGTTTGAGGAAGATAGTGGATCGTAAATCTGAAAAAGGAGCAGTCTTATAATGAGTATAAGAAAAGTTGAATTGCTTTATACACTCAGGACTAAGACAGGAAAAATCCCGAAGGGAGTTTACTCAGTGGACTCCCCTCGGGGAATTCCTTCTGAAGTTCAAGTAGAAGCAGAAAAGGAAAAATCGTCAGTTGTTCGTGTTCTCCAATATGATAAAAAAACAAAACCCCAGATAAAAAGTGAAATGACCACTATTGATACTGAGGAAGATGTTGTTGAGACAGAGGAAAAGACAACTGAAACTGAAGAAGAAACCAAACCGAAGACAACCAGGAGAAGGGCTCCTACTTCAAAAAAGACTATGGAGTAACAAATGGAACCCATTGAAGATGAATTTGAATTGATTGAAAAAATTCAACTATCACTAGGGTTGTCCTCTGATTTATTGACTCCTGAGGGGCTGGAGTTTTCCGCCCTTCAGGCGGTCAATGAATTAGGATATAAATTTCCTATTAGTGATCCAACTAAGAAAATATGGGCATTAAAGCGTGGAAAACGACATGCCCTTGATATATTACGCATTCAATCAGCACATCGTTTCCGTTATAAACAACTTGCTTTAAACCACAGATTTAATCATTATCATGCTCTTATTCAAGAAATGGATAAAGAGTTCGAGGATATGCTTGATGATCTTGCCTTGAGCAGTTCTTTGACTATGTATATTGAAAGCGGATTTGTTTATGACAGTTTTGGAAATGACATAACTAAGGATGTGCATAGGTATTTTAAGCATGAGTAATGTTTTAGGAAATGACATTCGTTTAGTTATAGAAGAAGTAGGTGAACCTGTTTCTATCTATAATTATGAAACTGAAGAATGGTTTTCTACTAAAATTGATCCAGAACGTGATTGGCAAAGTAGAAGACCTTATGAAAATGAATACGAAGTTATCAGTTCATTTCCTCATGATACAGAAGCTAAGCCTGGATTTGTGCTTAATATACTTGCTGATAATACATTTTATTTAATAGCAAGTATGGTGAGTGAATATTTTGAAGGTTTTGCTATTACGAAAGAAAGTTTTCTTTATAAATGCAATTCAAAGTTTTGGTTGCAGCGTAAGGAAAGAGAAAGAAATAAAAATTACGAATTAGTTGATGAATGGAATAATATTTATGAAGCTCATCATAGCCTTTTTACCTATCCAATTGAACGTCAGAATATAAGAGATGAAGATTATGGAAGATTTCCTGAGATGAAAAAACTTTTTATTGTGTCAAAATTTATTGATATAAAAACAGGAGATAAAATAACTGTTGATATTGATCCTAATCCTTGGACTGTTGAATTAGTTGAATCTACTCGATTAACTGGAGTACATTTTTGTCAGTTAGGAGCTTTCAGTGGCTAGATATGCGTCTGTCATGACTGTTGGATATAGAGAACTTCAGAAATTATCCAGAGCAGCAAGAGCAACAGGACATACTCTTGATAAGATTAGTCGTCATGCAAGATATTGGGTTGGAGAAGAAGGAGGGCATGCGCTTAATAGAACTGCTGCTAATAGTTTAGCTGATTATTTACGGCAATATATATGGGGACAAAGTTTTGCTTTTCAAGTTCCTGCTTTGTCTGATTATTGGGAATATAAAAAAAATAGACCAGAGTATTGGGATGGAGTGACATTAAGACCGCATATTGGAATTGCTACAGAAACAATGGTTAATTCTATTCGTGCTCTTGATATGGGAGGAGGAAGATTTGCTGTAGGAATTCCCGATAATTTATATGTGACAGGTTTACAAATAGGTACAATTACCAATATTGCTACTTATGCAAAAATACTTGAATTTGGAAGTGCTAGATATAATGTGTTGCAACCTCCAAGACCTATTTTTGCAATGGGATTTCAAAGTTGGGTTAATGATAAATCAGTAGATGTAGCTGCTCCTGTTGTAAATGGATTAAATACAATTTTACGTGAATTAGCAAATCATTGGGAATATCCTGCTAGAGATATTGATGGTAATCCATTTACTTTTTCAAGAGAAGATGATGATACAATGAGTGCAGAAGAAGCGTTTTTTGCGAGAGAGGAAGCAAGAATGATGGAAGAAGCTGATGATATTCCTGATATTGATTATTCAGGAACAGTACGTCCTTTAGCTGCTCCTAAACCCAAACATTTACCTGGCGCTATGAGAGATAGAGTTCCTGGAATTGTAGAAGAGAATCAGGAGGTTATAAATCAATTAGTTCAGGGAGATGAAAAAATAATTAAAAGAGTGCGTAGATTTTGGAATGCTGAAGATCAAAGATGGCAAACTTTAAAACAAATGTCACGAAGAATGACTGGAGTTTCTGGAATTAGAATGGGTCTTGGAACAGGATAAATATCTTAAGGATAATTATGCGTATTATAAATATAGAAAAAAGAGACATTTGGGTTACTATTGAATTTTCAGCAGAGCAATTACTTATGTTGAAAAATTTATTAGATCATGCTCAAATAGAATTTGATGGTGAAAAAGAACCAGAAATGATTGAAGCTGAAAAGTTTTTAAATGAAAAATTTTATCCTATTCTTAAAGAATTTTCTCAGACAGTACATAAAATGTGAGTTCCACTATGCTTGATCCTACTGTAAAAGAATTAAATATAAGACGATCAGTAAAGAAATTTTTTGTTGATAATATAACAGAATATCCTCTGTATTTTGATAGGATAATTACAAGTGATCCTGGAGTTAAAGATTCTGATGGAGCTTGGATTTCTATTGCTTTAGGAGGAATTAATAATCGTCATGTAAGCCAATGTACTTTAAGTCTTTATACATTTACGATTAAAGATCCAGAAGGAATAAAAAATGCTCAAGTGAGAGACAAAATAATTGAAGTTATGTTTCCTGGATTTATTGATTTATATGATACTGACAGTCATCCTTGGAAGAAGATAGGAGCAATGAAAATTCAGTTTCTTCCACAAGAGGATACTTCTTTTGCTAGGGATCAATCAAGAATGTCTGCTGTTACTTGTTTCTTAAAGTGGGGTACAGTGTGGTAGTAACAGATTATTCATGGATAAGTTGTCAAAGTTGTGGTAAAAAATTATTAAAAAGAAAACCAAACGGTACTTTTGTTTTTAGATTTGGAAGAAGTGCTGATGGTGATAATGTAGTTGATCTTGAGGTTTTTGGATCAATAAAAATTAAGTGCTTTCGTCAAAATTGTCGTCATGAAAATATTATAAATTTTTTTCCTTCATAATCCAGTTCATTGTGAAAAAGTACGAAGTTGAATTATTAATAACCTAAATAAAAAAGTGAAAGTCATAGGAGGATTTAATTATGGCAATTACTAGAAGTGGTCCAGTTACCAGAAATACCTCTACGGTAGCTCTGGGACTTGCGAAAATTCTTGTAGGATCTTCTTCTGATAATATTTCAGAAAGAGATCAGATTCTTGATGAAAATGAAAAGTCTTTGGGAGCATTGAATTCCACTAACTTTACCAGTGAAATTGAGTATTGGCGTTTGCTTTCTGGTTTTCCGCAGCTTGAGGATTTGACAATTCCTTTGAGTGAAACTGCTGCTCTTGAGTGTGAGTTTAAGGAACTTTCTCTTAGGAACTTGGCTATTGCTCGTGGTATTGATGCAGATGATGAAAATTATCCTCACTCTGTTGATGCTGACGAAGGTGAAAAAGATGAAATTGAACTTGGTTCTATTAAACTTCCTTCTTATGTTCGTATGGAAGCTATATATACATATCCTAATCAGACGGATCACATGTATATTATCTTTCCGAGAGCACAGGTTACAAGTAGTGTGGAACTGAGTTTCAATGAAACTGATAACGCCAATGTCCCAATTACGTTTGAAGCTAAACGTGCTGATTCTGGTGTTGAAGGTGGAAATGATGCTTGGGATTCTGCTCCTCTTGGACGAATCTATTTTGGATCAAGTGAAACTTCTTAATCACTAACTCAAACTCCCCTTTCTTAATTGATTGGGGAGTTTGACATAACTATTAAATTTTTTTATTTTTTTATTAGTCCTTGTTTAGAGGAAAGCATCAATCCTTTTTAAGGAATTTTTTAATCTCAAAATATTAAGGAGAAAGTGAAATGGCTCAGAACACAACAAAGAAGAAATTGAATCCTGAAATCAAAGAAATTGATATTGGGACAAGAGAATTACGCACAATCAAAGTTTATCCTCTCTCTGCGAATGATCAATTCCAATTAGCAAATCGTCTTATTAATTCTATTGATGAACTTTCCAGTGTTTCTGATTTTAAGACAAATGAGGAAGCTATTGGATTTATGGAAAATTTGATTACAGAAAATCTTCAGGTAATTCTTGAATATGCTGTAGATGAAGAAGAACGTCCTTCCTTTGATGAAATGACTAACAATCAAATTTATGAAATTGCAAACGCTGTTTTTGAAGTGAATTATGAGGGCTTCATAAAAAACTTCAAGAACCTCTTCAACAGAGCAGCGGGATTGATGGGGGAAGCTCAGATGCAGCAAGCCCTTCAAAACCAGAAGCAGCCTTTGAAGAGGTAATTTTAACGATTTTACAGCATTATCCACAGTATTCCTTACAACATGTATATTATAAACGATATTATGAAGGAGGATTACATTTAGGACAAATTCAACTCATGTATGAGCATATACAAAGTGAAAAATACAATGATTATTGTTTTTATGCTGCATTACAAGGAGTTGATTTAAGTAAAAAGATTAAAAATCTAAAACAGTCACATCACGGTGAAGCCAATAGACAACAAGGACAACAGGAACTTCCTTTATTTCAAGATCCAAAGTCCTATGACCATCTTAGTCAAGAAGAAAAGGATAAATTGACTAAGGAAATGAAAAGAAAACATAAGAAATGGGCACAAGGAAAGAAAACTGTAGGAGCACAATAGATGGCTAGTCGTGGTGGAATATTTATAAATCTTGCTGGAAGTGTTAGTAATGAGTTTCTAAGAGGAATAGCAACTCTTAGAAACCAAATGCGTTTGCTTCGTGAGGAATCACATAGATTAGAGGTTACGACTCCTGGAAGAGGAGTACAGCGTTTTGGGATGGAATTACAAAGGTCCCAAGCTAAAATACGACAAAATATTGAATCCACTCGTCAATCTCTTCAAAACTTAGTTCGTCAGGTTCGTGAATATAATCAAGCCTTAGAACGTACAAATCGCACTGCTTTATCTCCTATGCGTGCTCCTGCTTCAGGAATGGCAGGAGCACAAGTAGTTGGGACACAACAACGTACTGATCCTAGATTAGCTCCGTTTCAAGCTCCTGCTGGAGGAATGGCAGGAGCTGATGTATCGAGACAAATACAGCAAGGAGAACAATGGACTCAGGTTTCAACACAAGCAGCAGAAGCTACAAGAAGACACACAGAGCAACTTTCGTTAAAGGAAAGAGTTCTACAAGGACTTAATTCTATTTATGAAAGAATTAATGCTAGAATAAGACAATTTGCAGCTTTTGTTCTTGCTGCAATGGTTATTCAAGGATTAAAAAATGCTATAAGAACGACTGCTCAAACCATTTCTGAATTTGATCAAGCTCTCCGTAATTTAGAAGCTATCCTTAATATCACACGATCAGAAGCACAAATACTTGGAGATGTTATAAAGGATGTCTCCAGAGTAACAAAATTTTCTGCTGGAGAAGTAGCAGAAGGTATGCGTGTCCTAGGACAAGCTGGTTTGGATATGCAGGAGTCCATTGCTACTGTTGAGGCTGTTGCTCGTCTTGCGACTGGCACAATGACGGATTTTGCTCGTGTATCTGATTTAATGACTACATCCATTCGTGCGTTTAAAGTGGAAGCTGTTTTAAGTGGAAGAATTGCGGATATTTTTGCCAATGCAATCAATGAATCAAAACTTGCGGTAGATAAACTTATTACAGCATTCAACTATGTTGGTGCTGCTGGTTATCAGGCAGGATTGTCTATAAATGAAGTTTCTGGTTCTCTCATGGTACTTGCTGATCATGGTATTCGTGCAAGCACAATGGGAACTGGACTTAGACGTATGATGCTCAGGATGCAAAGTGCGGCTGGAGGTTTAGCTGAAGATTTACAATCAATAGGAATGTCTGTCAGAGATGTTAATCCTGAATTTGTAGGGTGGGAACGTGCCCTTGAAAATTTGATTCCTTTGCTTTGGGATACTCGTACTGAAAGTGTTAATGTAGCAAGAGCAGCAGATTATTTTGGATTAAGAGCAGCACAGGTAGCTTCTGTATTAATTGCTTCTGTTGCTGATGGAACAAATGCTTTATCTCAAGCTATAACTCAAACAAGAGAATATGGCGCTGCTTCACGAATGGCAGAGACACAGATTGAAGGCTTATCACTTTCATTTAAGAATTTACAGGATAGAGTGCGTCTTGCTGCTATTGCTATTGGCGAATCAGGAATGGGAGAATTTTTTCAAGGATTAGTTGATACTTTAGCACAGTTATCAACGGCAATTGAACGTGCATTTCAGGAATATGGACATTTAGTTGGGGCATTTGTAAAGGTAGCGGCTTTAACTGGTGTAATTTCTTTAATTGGACATTTAATAACAAAATTAGGTTCTGTGGCACTTGCTTCAAAAGCAGCTACAGTTGCAACCGTTCAATTAACTGCTGTTTTTGCAGGAGCAACAACTCCTATTGCTGCGGCAAAAGCTGGAATTACAGCATTAAAAGCAGCTTTACTTCGATTTGTCAGTGTAACCACATTGGTTATTGTAGGAATTGTTTACGCATTACATAAAATAGAACAAGCTGCGAATAAATTTGGAAATTTAGCGAGAGAAGCGAGTAGAACTGCTAATGCTTTCCAAGCATCTGCGGATGGAATTCAATCATGGGGAGATGCTTTAACGAATGCTTTTGGAAGTGCTGAATGGGATGAAACTATACAACGCTTTAGAGAAATTGAAGTTGAAGGACAAAACCTTTCTCAATTACTTGAAGATGAACTTGGGTATAGTTTAGATGTTGTTCCTAAAAAAGGAGCAGAAGGATTTCGTGCTCTACAAGATGCAATAAAGACTGTCACAATAGACCAGCTTGAAGAACAATTTTCTGCTGCCACACAACAAATGGATTATGTTATTAAGCAGTCAGAAAGGTTAAATCATTGGTTTGGAGTAGAAATTCCTGATGTTTTAAGAGAATCAACTGAAGAAGCCTCGACATTAAGTAGAGTGATGGGATTTTTAGGAAATTCTATTAGCGAATTTGGCGATAGTATGATGACTCTTAGAATGGGAGGATATGAGTTTGGTTATGCCCCTCTTGAAAGATGGGCTGAAGGAGCTATGGATAGATTTCTACCTGGTTCTGAGGAGTTGGAAGATGAAGTCAGAGATTTAGTGCATAATTTAGCAAGTTATATGCGTAGTAGAGGTGAGGTTGAAGATTGGACAATGGAAGAAGCTGCTGCTCATACAAGAGAACAAGTTGAAAAATTATCTGAATCCATAGATAGAGATGCTGGTCCCATTCTTCAGAAATTTATTAGTGATATGTCCGTTAATTGGGGTGCTCCTGCTGAAGCTGAATTACAAAATGTTCAAAATGAATTATTACAGTTAGTAAAATGGGTAAAAGAAGGAGAATCCTCTTTTGAGGGATTACAATATCGTTTACGTCAACTTGATTTGGATTATCTTTTTCCTGATGAAGTGATAAATAGTTTTGAAGATGCAACTGATGCTATGCAGCGTATTGAAGGAGCTTCCAGAATACTTGAAAGAGAAATGGATACTCTTAATAGAATGATTTTTGAATTATTTGAAGGAAATAAAGAATTAGCGGAAGTTCTTGAATATGTAAATGAAGAAATGCGAGTTGGAGAAGAATTAAAAGACAGAATTACAAGACGAATAAAAGGAATGGGAGCTGCTATTGATGAAACTATCAGTTCTTATGAAGTTTTTGCAAGAACTTTGAAAGATATAAGTCCTTCAATTTTGGAATCTTTCAATGACTTAACAGTAGGACAAAGAGCCGAACTGTATGCTCAGAGAGATGAGCTTAGAGAAGTTGGAAATGACATGAGAGAGTTTGTTGAAGGTATTTTTGGTGGAGTTGAGTTTGCTGATATTGAAACTATGCAAGGAGAATCTCCTCAAGAAGTAAAACGTAAATTACAGGAAGTTTTTGGTCCTCATATTGAGACAATTGAAGATGTTAATAAGTTAATAAGAGAAAAAGAAAAGGAATGGTTACAAGATAGATATAATACAATAATGGAAGAAGCATCTCTTTATGATGAATATATTTCAAAAATGGAATTAAGAAGAGATGAGCAACTTTTACATCTTCGTGATAATACCAGAGAAGCACTACAGGTTGAGCTTAAATTTGCTCAGGATAGACTTCGTTTAGCTGAACAAGAGTACAGAAGACATGGTACTGATGAAAATTATAAACAATTTCTTGATGCTCAGGAAAATTTAAATGCAAAGAGAAATGCACTTGAAGAAAAATATTGGAGTGACCGTCGTGAATTAATTGAACGAGAAGCTATGGAACAACTCCTTGCTGTGGAAGAAGGTTCTAATAAAGAATTGGAAATTGAACGTGAAAAGTCAAGAAGATTGTTGGATTTAGCTGAAGATCGTTATATGGCTGATTCTACTCATGAAAATTTAATGAATCTTTATAATGCTATAAAGAATCATGCTGATAGAGTTCTTGCTGTTGAGAAAAAATTAACTGATGATCTTATTAATGAATTTGAACGCAGGATTGATGGACGTGAGCGTGCTTTAAGAAGAGAACTACTTGATATTGAACGTAGTGTGATTGAGGGTCAAAGAGCAGTTTATGATGCAGAAGGAATGGAGATTCAAGCTCGTTTGAGAAATCTTGATGAAGAAATTTCTGAAAGAAGAGAATTGATTAATACACTTAAAGAACAAGGTGATCAACAGGAAAGAATAAAAGAACTCCAGGATGAGTTAGAAGAGCGCAGAATTGAACGGCAAGAAGTTCAGCTTGAAAGTCGCAGACATGAAGTAGGTGTTTATGATGAAATGATTGAGCGAATCAATTTAGCTGAACAGAAAAGATTAGTTGATGTTCGTAATAACTCAATGGAAGAGCTTAGGATTCGTAAGGAATACGCTCAAGCTATACTCAATGCTAGAAGAATGGTATATGAACAGAGACCAGAAGATAGACAAGCGGAAATAGCTTATCTTCAAGCACGAAGAAATTTGTTTGATCTTGAACTAGATATATTTGAGAAGCATTGGGATGATAGATTAACTGCTTTAGAAGCAAGACAAAAAGAGGAAATGCTTCAGGTTGAATCTGGTTCTATGGAAGCTTTGAGAATTGAAAAGAAATACGCAAAAATGCGTCTTGATGAAGCTAGAGCCATGTTTGAGGAAGATGAAACTATTGAGAATTGGATTAATGTTTTAGATCATCAACAGGAAATGAGAGATAGAAGAAAAGCAGTTGAAGAACGAATTACTCAGGATATTGTTAATGAAACTGATAAAAGAATTCAGATTCTTGATCGTGAAATGAGAGCAAGAGAACTTGCTTTTCGTGAGGATGTTATTCGTGGAAGAATGGAAGAATATGATTCTGTTATTGCTAATGCTGATTTGGCTATTGAACGCATTGAAAGAGAAATTGAAAAAAGAGAAAAAGCTATTAGTAAAATTGATGATGTAAAAGCAAATGAAGGAGAACTTAAACGACTTCGTGAAGAGTTAAATGAATTAAATCTTGATTTAAAAGAGTCAGGTCTTGATCGTTTGGATGCTGAAATTCAAAAAGCTGACATGCTTTTTGAAAGAGAAAAAACGATAGCTGAACAAAGAAAAGAACTTGCTACAATTGGAATTGATAGAGGGGCAGAAGCTTTATTGGAAAGTCAACGTCCTGGAGTTATTGGTACTTTTGGTTATGAAGAAAAACTTGCGTATGAGCAAGTACAAATAAAAGTACAAGCTGAAAGAGAATTAAATTCTAGATTGATGGAACTTTATGATGATCGTTTAAGAGAATATAAAGAAGTATATGGAAAAGATCATCATGAATATGAACAGTTATTACTTGAGAAGGAATTATCACATCAACGATTTTTAAATAGGATTGAGGATCTTGAAAAAGAAAAGCGAGAAGCACAAATTATTGCTGAAGGAAACTTTTGGGAAAGATTAAGGCTTGGCTCTGAGAGAGCACAAAGAGATATTGAAGGATGGGGAGAATTCACTGCTAGATTAGGTGAAGAAATGTACACTAATTTTGGGAGTGGATTTGCTGATGCTTTTGTTGATTTTGCTATAGGTGCAGAGACAGCAAAAGAAGCATTCAGAAGTTTTGCGTATGATTTCTTTAGAAATATTTCTCAGATGATTGCACAGCAATTAATGTTTAATGCTTTGCAAGGAGCTATGGGGTTATTTGGAAGCTCTACTTCTTCAATACCAAATACATTAGGAGGAGTTACTACAGCTACATTACATAGTGGAGGAATTGTAGGAAAAGATGGAGTTTCAAGAGTAGTTGATCCTAATATATTTGCAAATGCTCCTAGATTTCATAAAGGATTATCTTCTAATGAGATACCAGCTATATTGGAAAAAGGAGAACGAGTTGTTTCTAAAACTGATGTAGTTCAAGAAAAAAGAATGCTGGAAGATATAAATAGAAAATTAGATAAAATGGAATATCAAAAACAATCACAAGAAAAAGGAACAAGAATTGTGAATGTGCTTGATCCATCTTTGTTTAATGATTGGGCTACTTCTAGTTCTGGTGAAAAAGTAATAAAGAATTTTATTAAAAGGAATTCTTCATATATTAAACAGGTAATAAAATAATGCAATATGATTTGTTTCCATATAGACCTTCAATGCCTACAGAAGAATCATATGAATGGGTTACTGATATTCTTGAAGCTCATCTTGGTAATGAACAAAGATTAAAAATCAGAAAGTTTCCAAGACAAAAGTTTGAATGGGTAGTGCATGTAAGTAGTAATTCTCATTTTGCAAAATTGAAATCTATGCTTTTTGGTAATTTTGAAAATAGATTTATTATTCCAGTATGGACTGAAGCACAAAGAATTGATTCTAGTTTTATTTCTGGAAGTACTTCATTAAATGTTGATACCAAGCATTATGATTTTCAAAATAGTCAATATATATCTTTATGGGAAGATGAAACTTTTAATGAATTCGTTGAAATACAAGATGTGAGTGATAATACTATTACTTTAAAAACACCATTAATATATTCTTATAGTTCTTTATCTTTTATCATGCCTGCCAAAAGAGCATATTTAGAACAAACAAATACTTTTGATATTTATTCTCATGTAAAAGAAATAAATTTATTTTGGAGAGTTGAGTTTAATAAAGGAATTGAAGCATTAGAATTAGAAACTCAATATAAAGATTATGATGTGCTTGCTGATCCTTTTGATATAGATGGAAATTCTATAACAAAAGAAATAAGACAGAGTTTAAATAAAATTGATTATCAAATAGGTTCAATTGAAGTGTTTTCGAGAATGGACTGGCATCGTCAATCTATTCAGAATGTTCATTTTGATTTAGTCGGAAGAGAAAAAATATGGAATTTTAAAAGATGGTTACATAATATATCAGGGAGATTAAATTCATTTTGGATTCCAAATTTTGAACATGATATTCAAGTAATTGAATACGGAACAACTTTAATTATTGAAAATATTTTTTATTATAGGTATTTACAAGATAATCCTATGTTTCAGAATATTATCTGTTATAAATATGATGGTTCTGTTGAAATAAGAAAGATTACTGGATGTTCTGAAATTAGTAATAGTGAAGAAACAATTACATTAAATAGTGGATTAGGTGATCCTGATGATATAAAAGCTATTTATTTTTTAGGTTTGTATCGTTTAGATACGGATAGAGTTGAGTTAAGTCATGAAGAAGAAAATGTAGTAAGTGTAACATTTCCTGTTATTGGAGTAGAAGAATGAGTTATTGGGCTATTGAAGAAAGTGTAAATCAAGGAAATCCTATTGAATTATATCATTTTCAAGCTCAAGGATTTAGTTGGAGATTTACTTCTGCGGATAAACATATTTATATGGCAGGACATGGAGAAGAATCTTCTCCTGTTACTGATAGTTATCATGATCTTTATGCTGATGAGAATGTTTATGTTTCTATTCCTATAACAAGAAATGATATTGATCAGACAAATGATATTTCTAAATCAGATTTGGAAATAACTGTAGCTAGAAATAATCCTTTAGCAAGTTTATTTATTTTAAATACTCCTGAAACAGTAACTTCTTTAACTGTTTATCGAGGACATAAATTAATTGGTTCTGCTGATTTATCTCCTGATTTTTCCCCTGATTATTCACCTGAAGCTTCTCCTGCTGATGATTTTACTCCTGCTAAATTTTTGTCCAGTAATTTTATAGCCATATGGAAAGGTAGAGTTGTTACTGTTTCATTTACTGGTGATGAAGCTAAATTTAATTGTGAATCAGTTTTTACTTCTTTAAAACGATATGGATTATTAGCTAAATTTCAATATATTTGTCGTCATTCTTTGTATAGTCAAGGAGCAGGAAGGTGTAATGTATCCAAAGAAGATTTTAAACATTCAGGAACTATAACAGATATTGATGGTGTTTTAGTTACAGTTAGTGGAGCTGGAGATAAAAGCAATGGTTGGTATGTAGGAGGTTATATTCAGATTGGACAATTTGTACATCGACATATTATTGGACATGAAGGAGATTTATTAAAAATAAATAAACCATTATCTCCTGATATTGAAATTGGTGCTGATACTAATATTTATGCTGGATGTAATCATTCTCTTGAAACATGTAGAGATAAATTTGATAATCTTCTAAATTTTGGAGGATTTCCTTACATACCATTAGTTAATCCATTTTCTGATTTAGGAAATGCTTTAGTATAGGAGAATTTGTATGTGGTGGAATATTGGATTTTTTGTAGCTAGTTTAGTAATCAGCTACATGCTTAGACCTCCTTCTCAGGCTCCTCAAATAGCTGATCGTGAACATGCTAAACCAGCAGGAAAAGGTGACTTCGATTTCCCTACAGTGAGCCCTGGCAGAGAAATTCCAGTAGTCTTCGGTACTAGGTGGTTAAAGGGACCGAATGTTGTCTGGTACGGTGATCTTAAAACTGAGCCTATCAAAGAAGTTACCAAGATTGAATCCGGGGATGAAAAGAAGAAATAATGGCTGATAGAATTTATATTCAGGACATCAGAAATGTTAAGTACTGTATGAAAGGCGTAAGAAAGCTTTTTGAAAGACACGGCCAATCATGGACAGACTTCTTGAAAAACGGGTTTCCTATTGAGGAAGCTGAAAAATATAACAATGCCATGATTAATAAAGTAATAGAAAATGTTAAAAAGAAAAAATAATGGGCAAAGATAGAGAAAGCGGCAGTAAACAGAAGCAGATTATTGGCTATGAATATTCTGTTGGAATGCATTTAATCAGTTGTCATGGTCCAGTTAGTTCTCTTTTACAGATTAATATAGGAGATTATACTGCTTGGGTTGGTACTATTTTATTTTCAGAAAATGAACAAGGAAAACAAATTAAAATAGACAAACCCAATTTATTTGCTGGACCCGCTGATATTGAAGGTTTTGATTTAGGAGATGAATGGGAATCTCCTGATCCAATAGAAAATCCATGGCGTAGGCCTGCAAATAGAGCAGAACCTACTAATTGGGCACAATCGGAAGGTGGAGTTGAAGGTTATGTTGATGTTGAATGGGGTTCTCAAAGTCAAGGACAGAATGATTATCTTGTTGAGCAATTAGGAGCAGAAAATACTTCAGCACATAGAGGCGTTCTTGGATTTGTTTTAAGACGTCCTTATATAGGAAATAGTCCATATGTTAAGTCTTGGAGTTTTTTAGTAAGTAATTTTGAATTAACTGATGATTGGCAAGAAAATATTAAAGAAATACATGCAGTAACACGTACAGTTAAAGAACCTATTATTTCTTTTGGTGAATATCCTGCTATATTTAAAGTTTTAATAGAACCAGAAGCAGTTAGAGATGCTGGAGCACAATGGAGAGTTTATAAGTATAATATGAAATCTGTTTTAGTAGATTATTCTTATGATCCTAATACAGGGACTTATAATGCAACTAGAAAGTGGGTGTTGGATCCACAAGATCCTTTATCTGATTGGATGGATCATGATGAAAAAGTTGAGTTAGAAGAAAATACACAAGTTATTTTGGTTTTTAAAGATATTGAAGGTTGGAATAAGCCTGATAAGCAAGATTTTGTTTTAAAAAGAGGACGTTATAGTGTTGAAGGTACATATACACCTATTTCGGAGTAATTCGGAGTAATAATGAGTGAACCACAATCCCAATTTCATGAAACTGAAATTGATTTATATGATATAAATCCTATTCATTTAATTAGAGAATGTCTAATTAATGTGAAGTGGGGAATGGGATATCCTGTTGAAGATTTGAATAATGAATCTTTTATTAATGCAGCACAGACATTATATGATGAAGGATTTGGTTTATCTTTTATTTGGGATCAATGTGGAGAAATTGAGGAATTTATTACTGAGATTTTAAGGCATATTGATGCTGTTTTATTTTTAGATCAAAAGACAGGACAATTTGTCATTAAGTTAATAAGAGTAGATTATGATGTTGATGAACTTCCTATAATTGGTCCAGAACAAATTATAGAAATAACTGATTATTATAGGCGTACTCAGACTGAATTAATTAATACTCTTACATTAACATATACAGATGGACATACTCATCAAGATGTAAGTATTACAATACATGATTTAGCACTTATACAAGCTCAAGGACAGATTATACCAAAAGATGTTACATTACATGGTATTTCTAATTCTAATGTTGCTAATGCTGTAGCAATGAGAGAGCTTAAAACATATTCTACTGAAATTTCAAAAATTACTATTATCTGTAATCGAGAGTGTTCTCATTTTACTCTTGGTGATGTTTTTAAATTACAATGGCCAGATTATGGAATTGAAACAGAAATAATGAGAATTTCTTCAATTCAATATGGTTCTTTAGAAGATAATAAAATTGCTATTGAAGCAGTACAAGATTTTAATAGTTTACAGGATTCAGTTTATATTGATTCTCCTATTTCAAAATGGGAAGATCCTATAAATTATCCTGAACCTTCTGAACATAGAGTTATTATAGAAATGCCTTATCTTTCTCTTGTTCATATATTTGGAGAACATGAGATTATATGGGATGAAATTGGTCCTGATGAAAATATGAGTTATGTTATGTATGGGGCTGATAAGCCAACAAATGATTCATATCATTATTTTTTAAGCAGTAAAACAGAAGGAAAGAATTATTCAACTCATGCACAATATTTTCCATTTGCTCCTTATGCTATTTTAGATGAGGATATTGGAAAATTAAGTACAGTTTTTTCAATTAGTATTTTTAGTTCTGATATTTATAAAGTACGCATGGGAACTTTTGCTGTTTTGAATGATGAATTAATTAAGATTATCGGAATGACAACTGTTCCTCCTTTTAAATTATATATACATAGAGCAGTTCTTGATACTACTCCAAAAGAACATTCAGCAGGGGATAAAATTATTTTTATTCAGCAATTTTATGGAACTGATAGAATAGAATATGTTACTGGTGAAGAAGTTTTTATGAAAGCAAGGTCTGTTACTGCTAAAGGAATTCTTCCTGTTAGTTTAGCTCCAGAAGATTCTATTGTTATTGATAACAGATTTATTCGTCCTTATCCTCCTGGTAATTTTCGTTTAAATGATAAATTATATCCTATTTTTATTCGAGTAGGAGAAGATATAGAAGTTACTTGGAATCACAGAGATAGATTACAACAAACAGCATACATAGTTGAGCAAGAAGAAGGAAATATAGGTCCTGAAGAAGGAACGACATATACTATTCGTATGTATGATGAAAATGATGAACTTTTGAGAGAAGAAACTGAGATTGAAGGAACAAGTTATATATATACTAATACTCAAGAAAAAGAAGATTTAGGACTTGATAGATTGAATAGTAAATTAACGATTCAATTATTTAGTGTGCGTGATGAGTGGGAATCATGGCAGAAACACGAACATACTATTTATCGTCATGCTCTTTTTATTCTTAAATCTAGTTCTTCACAATCAGAAGGTAATAATCTTAGTTGGGTTGCTGAAGTCGAATAAGGAGATTTTATGGGTAAGGAAAAAGGTAGTCCTGGAGGTACAATTCAAAAGGATATAACAGGATATCGTTATTTTGTAGGTATGCATTTGGTTCTTTGTCATGCTGTTCCTGATGGTGTACGACAAATAAATGTAGGAGAAGAACCTGTATGGCATGGTAATATACGAGAAACAGGAACTATTTTTGTTAATAGACCTGGATTATATGAAGATCATGGTGGTGTTGCTTGTTATGTAGATATTGAGTTTGGGGATGAAGATCAAGATCAAAATGAGTATTTAGGAAGGATATTAGGATTTGATAATATATCTGCTAATAGAGGTGTTTTAGGAGCTGTTCTTAATCAAGTATATGTTGGAGATAGCCCTTATATTGATCCTTGGTCATTTGCAGTTGAAAGAGTAAATACCTTTGATAAATGGTACTCAGAAAAAGCATCTATTCCTTATGTAGGAAAAGATCCAGTTGATGATGTTATTATAGCTGGAGTTAGAAGAACAGGATTATCGGAGTAATTATGACAGATTATGATAATTATTTACCTGAAACTGGAGATTTTTATTTTGATCCAGATGAATGGTTTGAAGATGAAGATGCTATTTATGATGATATAGGAGTTCATCCAGTAAGTGATCCTACTGATTTCCCTCCTGAACCTACACTTGAAGAAAAAGATCCTAAAGCAGATATAACTTCTACTGGTCATGGTGGTCCTCAAGCACAAAAATTTAATGATAGAGTTTATTATGCTTGGCTTGGTACTTGTCATAGAGGAACAAGTTCTCCTCAAATATGGATGGCTCAAGTAGATAAAGATGGTAGTAATTGGCAGTCACGTCAAATAACTACAGGACATGCTAAAAGGGGACTTCGTTTTAAAATAAGTGAAGAAGTTGGTGTAATGCATTTTTTCTGGAAACAAAGTAGGCGTGATGATGGTTATAATATAAGAGGAGGGGCTTGTTATACTGGATGGCATATCATTGATCCTAATGAAGGAATTTTAGGAATTGATACTATAAGACCATCTCAAAGAACAAATTTTCCTAATCCTAGACGAATTAGAAGCGGGGGATTCAATTTTCATGGGACTTACGGACTTTCTGAAATGGATGAATTTTATGGTGCTACAATGTACGCTGGAATTGGTATGGGAAGTCAAGCACGTAGTCTTATTCATCAAGGAAATGTAGTTGCACTTCATGTTGGATGTGCTGCATTACAGAATTGGTGCTTAGAAGGAACTGGATATAATGTTGGTGGTGATATTTTTGGTGGGCCAAGAGGATTTGCATGGCGAAGAACTAGATGGCCTTGGTGGGGAGTTTGGCATTGCAATACCCCATATGAACAGCCCTTATTCGCATATAAGGACATGGTATTTTGGAGAAACAATCTTTGTTTTGATGCAGTAAAGACAACTAATTTAGATTATAAGGATTTTTTAAGTCTTAGTATCTGTCTTGATTATTCCTATTATTCGTGGAGAGCTAGAGAATTTAGAGGTGTAGGCGAAGCAATGGAAGGAAGAGGAATAGGTCCTGGAAAAATTATTACAGCAAGAATGTGTGTTGGTAATTATTTTGAAAAATTTAATATTACGGAAGTATTTGATGGAGTAGGAAGAAATCCAGATGCATGGCATGGTATGGTTGGTGTTAAATGTTTGGATCAAGATATTCATTGTCCAGTAAAAAATCCTGTTCAATGCAATAAATACAGTTCTGATGAAGTAACACATGGTTCTAGTATTTTATAAAGAAAAATTATGTATTATACAGCTTTAAGTGATACACACATATTTACAAAGAAAAGATTTTTTTCTGGAATTGAAAAATCTGCTGAACAAGTAGTTACTAATTTTTCTCCAAGTAATGAAGAGCGTAATAAATATAAAGTTTTTATACCTGTAGATGCAAAAGCAGTTTCTTTTGATCTTGTTTTAGCTGATTCTCCTGATGCTTTTTTTAATGCTTATTTTGTTTTGAGATATGCAAATGAACCTAAAGATAACTATGATTCTTTTGATTTTATTGAAGGATTATGTACTGTTAGTTTAAATGGTGCTTCATATAGCTATGCTCCGTTGCCTAATATATCATATTCTTATGAAGGTATTTATTTCCCTGAAGCAGTTACAAGAGAAACAAATCCTATAAATATCGGTAAACTTCCTTATTTACGAGAAAAAGATCATTTAATCCAACTCAGAAATCCTTCTATAAACAGAACTAATATTTTTCATATGTGTGCTTTTCAAGGAAATGTTGGTATAATACAAGCTGGAGATTGGTTATATATTAATATAGTTTCAGGACGTGATTATATTAATGATATGATTTTAATTATGTATTTATAGAGAAATAAATGTCAAATCCAAAATAGTAATATATATCCATCCAGAATCAGTACGTGATGCTGGAGCTAAATGGAAAATTCAAGGTCTTACTGGTTGGGAAGATCATTATGATTGGGTTGAATTACAAATTGGAGAAACATATACGATTGAATTTAGTGATGTAGATGGATGGATTACACCTGACCCACAGATTTATCCAGATTTAAAAGAAGATATGGAATTTAGTGCTGTGGGTGTTTATGAAAAAGATGAAGAAGTTGAAGAAGAACATGATTGGCCTGAAGAACCAGCAGAAGCAACTATCAGATACCCTGTTTCTGGAACAACTGTTTATTATGCTTGGATTGAGAATGATGGAAAAGTATATGTAGGAATAGGGAGACCTAGTAATTGGGTTCTTGTTTCTGAAAATGGAAGCGGTAATAATAAGATTCGCATTAAAGTCATTGGAGGAATGATTTACCTTGCTTGGAAAAGTGGCGGAAGAATCTATTATGCAATGCTGACTCTTGAAGGAACAGGAATTTATGTAAATAGTTTTGCTGAAAATATTGGAAGCCCATTTGGAAGAACAAATATAGATTTTACTGTTGTTAATGGATATATGCATCTTATTTGGGATACTTTTTTCCAACGACAACACAGTAATATTTATACTGCCATCGTAAGACTTCCAGTATTTGTTGATATGAATCCAGCCCATATAGTCAGAGAATGTTTAACTAATACTGTATGGGGATTAGGTTATCCTGTTGAAGATTTAGACAATGAATCATTTATATATGCTGCTGATATTTTATTTAATGAAGGGTTTGGATTATCATTTATATGGGATCGTGGAGATGAAATTCAAAGTGTTATCAATGAAGTTGTTCGGCATATAGATGCTTTTTTATATGTTGATATTCGTGTAGGAAAATTTAAATTAAAACTTCTCAGAAATGATTATGATATTGATTCACTTGAAGTAGTCGGTCCTGATCGTATATTGGAAATGACTGATTTTACTAGACGGGCAAAAAATGAATTAATCAATACAGTTGTTTTAAATTATCATAGTGCTGTTATTGATGAAGAAGCAAGTATTACATTACATGATATTTCTTTACTTAGTTCGCAAGGACAACAAATAGGAAAAGATTTACAGTTTAAATATATCTCACATGCTGCTCTTGCTAATAGAGTAGCAGCACGGGAATTAAGAAAAGCAGGAACAGAATTAATTGGTGGAAAAATACTTTGCAATCGTGAATGTTCTCATTTTACTGTTGGTGATGTGTTTAAAATTCAATGGCCTGATTATGGAGTTGATTCTGTTGTTGTTAGAGTATCGAATATTTCTTATGGTGTTTTAAATAATAACGAAGTTCTGATTGAATTTTTTCAGGATATTTCAGGTGTAGATGAATCAGTTTATATAGTTTCAGATAGAACAAGACCTCCAAAAGAAATCACACAAAAACCGTATTCAGCTTTTCCGAAAAGACCTCCTTACGCTAGATTAGAAGAACTTCCATATTATGTTCTAGCTAAACATTTGCAAGATTCTCAAATAGCTTGGGATGAAATTGATGAGATGAGTGGTTTCATTAATTACGGAGTTGTTCGTCCGCAAGCAGAAGCAATTGGTTTTCAATTTTTTACTGCTGCTGAACAATTTCATGATATGAGAGCTAATGGACTTCGTGATTTTACTCCTATTGGTTTAATTGAAGATTTTCTTCCTGCTTCTGAAGAAGAAACTATAATTAAAATTAGTCATTTAGTAAGTAGATATAAGATTCAGGGTGGAACTTATGCTATGATTAATGATGAAGCTGTTTTTATTGAACAGATTAATTCAGATCAGACTTTCAAAATAAAGAGAGGAGTTTTAGATACAATTCCACAATATCATAATAGTGGTTCACGTATTTGGTTTTTTGGAAGTGTAATTAATACAGATTATCGTGAATATTTATCTGGAGAAACTGTACATGCTTTGGCTTGTACACAATTAAAGGATTCTGTTTTAGCACAACCTTTAGGTGCATATGATATGATTGTAATGAATAATAGATTTATTAGACCATATCCTCCAGGTAAATTTCGTATAAATGGTGAATATAGACCATTAAATTTTACAGAAGATTTAGGAGTGATTTCATGGGAACATAGAAATAGAATAGAACAAGGAACAAACATCGTTGATCAGTTAGAAGAAGGTATTGACCCTGAAGAGGGAACAACCTACACTGTGCGTATATATGATGAGAATGGAAATTTAATCAGAGAAGAAACGGGATTAACTGATACGAGTTTTGAATATACAAGAGAAATGGAAGAAGAAGATTCAGAGTTAGTGGTTATTGGATATTATATTGGTGAAACAACATACACTCATTTTGGGGCAAGATATGAGTAATGATAGTGATTTAATATTTTTTACAGGATTTGAGGGGTGCATACAANATTCAGATGTTTCTAGCTTATTTACATGGGTATCGACAGTTCTAGGCACTTCCTACACAAGATTGGGAGCTACGGATGGTTTTTTAGGAGGAAAAGCGGCAAGATTTTCGGGCTATTCTACCTCACTTCGACAATCTGCTTATAAAGATTTCGATTCTTGCAATGAATTATATATTGGATTTCATGCTAATTTACAAAATACACGTACAGGATGGCCTTTTTTAACAATTTCAGGAAGCAGTAATATAGAATTCTATTATTGGGACAATGAAATTATCAGAATACAAGGAACAGGAATAACTACACAAGATGTTCGTGTAGCTATTATTTCGAATCTTTATTTTCATTTTGAAGTTTATGTGAATCGAATTGCAGGGACTTTGATAATGAAAATAAATGGAATCACAGAAATAACTCTATTAGATTTAAATATAGGAACATACAATAACAGATTCAGATTATGGGCGTTAGGAGGGAGCAGTGGGTCACATACTCATTACGATAATCTTTGGGCGCATAAGAGCAAATCATTAGGGCAATGTATTTCTTTCTTTTCAAAACCAACAGCGGATGGATATTATGCCCCAAATGCAGGACTTTTTCAAACAAATGATGGAAGTCCTGATGGATGGGTAAAATTACAGGCAAGTGATGGAGATGATAATTATATTTATAGTAGTGTTCCTAATGCTAAATTCACTTGTAAACAAGAATTACTTCCATTAGGATATCAACCAGTAGCTTATTGCATTCAGTCAATATATCGAAATACTTCTGGTGGTGGATTATTATATGTTAGGGATTTATTAAGATATAATTCACTTCAAGAAGATTTTTTAGGTGAATTAAGAGCAGTTCCAACAGTATACAGACATTCAGAACAATTTAGAACCAATTACGATAAAGCACCTGATGGAACTGAATTAACTAGAGATAAAATAAATGATATGGAAATTGGATCGCAACTTGTGGAATTGGAGGAATAAATTATGTCAGTTGAATTTTTCACAGGGTTTGAGGGATGCAGTACTACGGCACAAATGGATGGGTTTCTGAATGCTAAAGGCTCTGATACTCATGTATACCTTAG
>SL_5KL_010_SEDDRAFT_10000573_pt1 | contig 23648 bp, 20 predicted proteins | sample SodLakKL_010_SED_FD_9118 | JGI IMG/M metagenome (IMG submission 9118) | reverse complement strand
CTAAAATGGGAAGAGATCAAGTTACATGAAAAGAATAGCCGGAACAAGGGACAGGATAATAATGGGCCGGATATTAATATCGATCATTCCCTCCCCGCTCTTCTCAAGGCTTATAAACTGCAGAAAAAAGCCGCTGATGTCGGGTTCGACTGGCCCTGTATCCAGGGGCCGTTAGAAAAAGCCCGGGAGGAACTAAGGGAGCTGGAAGAAGCTTATGAAGCGGGAGATCAAAGCGCTGTTGAAGAAGAGCTTGGCGATTACCTGTTTACCATAGTAAACCTAGCCCGGTTTATGAGTGTAAATCCGGAGCTGGCTTTGGGGAAAACAATTGGTAAATTTATGGAACGTTTCCTGTACGTTCTGAAAATGGCAGAAAAAACTGGGTACCCGGCTGCAGAGTATTCACTTGAACAGCTGGATAAATGGTGGGAAGAGGCTAAAAAAATAAGGAAAATGGACAAATAAAGCAGGAATCTTCAAAACAAAGTCGAATACACAATACCATAAAGGGAATCATAATATGCATGAGGAGGGCTTGAACTGTGAATAAGTCTGAGCTTGTAGATCTGGTTGCAGAGAAGGCTGGAATGTCTAAAAAGGACAGTGAAAAAGCGGTAAAAGCGGTATTAGACAGTATCACTGAAGGGTTGGTTAAAGGAGATAAAGTCCAACTGGTTGGTTTTGGGACTTTCGAAGTTCGCAACCGCAAGGAGCGTGAAGGCCGCAACCCCGCGACCGGAGAGAAAATTAAAATTGAAGCTTTGAAAGTGCCGGCATTCAAGCCTGGCAAGGCCTTAAAAGACAAAGTAAAATAACATCAAGACTAAGCTGGTCGTTTGTTACGTGCTATAGCTATGATGATATCCTCCCTGATAGTGGTTGATCCTATTCTGCCTGAGGGGGGGATATTTTCCAGGTGGTGATATGGTTAGCACGGTCCGGGCAAGATATCCCGTCCGGATATTTTCTGCCGGTTGAAAAGCCGGCAAATCACTAATTGAGCCGAGCTGGTGAAGTGAATCAAAATGGCTTTTGGAGCAAGAAAACAAACAAAGGGCGGCCCCGGTATTCCCCGCTACCGCAGGGAAGGCAATTTTAACATGTACAGGCTTTTTTATTATGCCGGGGTCTTTTTGATTTGCTGCCTGTTGTTGATTATCGGTGCTCAGTATCTTGGTCAACGCCAGGCTGAACAGGAACTGCTGGAATACAAAACCCGGATCGAAAAGCTTGAACAGCGGCGGCAGGCGGCGGAAAATGAGATCGCCAGGCTTCATGATCTAGATTACATAGAGATCCAGGCCCGTAACCGGCTGGGTTTGGTCAAGCCTGATGAAATGATTTTCCAGCTTGAGGATTGACATTATTATCAAAGCCGTTATAATAACAGTATCTTGAAATCATTATTGAGGAGGAGTTTTTCATTAAGAAGGAAGACATAGTTGTTGGCAGTATATTGGAAGGAGTGATAACCGGCATAACAAAATTCGGTGCATTTGTTGAACTACCCGGTGGATCTACTGGCCTTGTACACATTTCTGAAGTAGATGATGATTATGTAAAGGATATCAACGATTTTTATAAAAAATCCGATAAGATCTCAGTAAAGGTGCTTTCGGTTGAAAATAACGGAAAAATAGGACTTTCCATCAAGCAGGCCAGGAAAGGATATACACCCAACAATAAAAAAGTAAGAAAACAATCTAAATCTGAAAATAAGGTTTCATTCGAAGATAAAATGAACCGCTTTCTCAAAGAAAGTGATGAGCGCCTGTTAGATTTAAAACGCAACACCGAGTCCAAAAGAGGTGGCCGCGGTTCTTGTGGTGAGTCATTTTAAATATAATCGGCATTTACTACCCCTTCTAAACAGAAAGGCACTCTTTTTGAGAGTGTTTTTTTATCTAACCCTTACTGGAATCTATTCAGTGGCTGATTGGTTGTGATTAATCCTGTCCCAACTGGGAAAAGTTAAGGATTATATAAAAAAGCGCTTTCTTCTCAATAGGGGAGAAACGGTTGTAGTCGCCGTATCCGGGGGGCCTGATTCGTTGGCCCTCCTGCATATGTTAAAGACTATTTCTGAGTGCTTTGAACTGCAGCTGGTAGTTGCCCATTTAAATCACCACCTGCGCCCGGAAGCCGATCATGAAGAGTCTGCTGTCAAAAGAATTGCTGAAGCCTGGACCCTTTCCTGGGAGTCAAGGACAGTTGATATCCGGAATTTGAAAAAAAACAGGGGTATTTCTGAGGAGGAAGCGGGAAGGCTGGCCCGTTACAGCCTGTTGTTTGATACGGCCCGGAAATACGGCGCTGCCAAAATTGCCCTGGGCCACCACTTGGATGATCAGGCCGAAACGGTCCTCTTAAATATCATCAGGGGAACGGGAGTAGACGGTTTGGCCGGGATCCTGCCGGCCCGTAGAAGAGGTCCATTCAGGCTGATCAGGCCCCTTTTGTGCCTCAGGCGCAGTGAAATCGAAGCCTACTGCAGAGAAAATAACCTGCGCCCCTTTACAGACAGCAGTAACCTGGAAACAGACTATACCAGGAACAGGCTTAGGCTTGAACTGATTCCCCGTTTGGAAAAGGAGTATAATCCCCGGATCAGGGAAGCCCTTTTTGGGCTGGCTTCCCTTGCTTTTGAGGACAGGCGGTTTTTACAGGTCCTGGCCAGGAAAAAGTACCTCAAACTGGCCGGGTTTGGTCGGCAGGAAACTTTTATAAACAGAAAGGAGCTGTCCTCGCTTCCCCTGGCATTGAGCGGCAGGATTTTGCGGATAGCTCATAAAAGATATGCGCCCACAAAGGAACTGGACCGGTTTCATGTAGGACGGGTTATCGAGCTGATAGAAAGCGAAAAAACAACCGGCCAGGTTACCCTTCCAGGGAATGCTTTGCTCTATCTCGCCCAGGAACAAATCATTATGACCGGGGGCAGGCAAACACAGGAAAAAGAGCCGGCCCAAAAAACTTTGAAAATCCCGGGAAAAACTGTATTGCCGGGCGGTTCCTTGATTGAGGCCAGGTTAACCGATCCAGGAGAGCTGTGCTGGCCGCCTGCAAAATACCGGGCTTACCTGGACTATGATCTTTTGCCTCCGGGGAAATTGGTAGTGAGGGCCAGGTGGCCGGGGGCGCGTTTTCATCCCCAGGGCTCAGCAGGTATGAAAAAGTTAAAAGATTTTATGATTGATCAGAAGATTCCTCGGCACCGCCGTGATTATATCTCCCTGGTCACAATCGGTGATGAGGTGATTTGGGCAGCAGGGTTAAGGATCGCCCACCCTTACCGGGTGACCGGACAGACCAGGAGGGTGCTGCAGCTGGATTATATAAAGCAGAGGATGCCCAGGGAATGAAATATCTGCTACAATAGAAGAAGGTGGAGGTAGTAATGACAGATCAAAGTACAGGCGAAATCAATGTCGAAGAGTTCGAAGTTTTATTATCGGCGGGACAGATTGAAAAACGGGTCACTGAAATGGCGGAGGTTATATCGAAAGATTACCGGGGTAAAAGGCCTTTACTGATCGGTATCCTGAAAGGAGCGGCAATTTTCCTGAGTGACTTAATCCGCTGCCTGACCATTCCCCTGGAAATAGACTTCATTGCTGTATCGAGTTATGGAGATGCTACAGCTTCTTCGGGAGTAGTCCGGATTTTAAAAGACCTGGAACAAAGTATCCAGGGCAAAGATGTGCTCATTGTCGAAGATATTGTCGATACTGGTCTGACCTTAAATTACCTGGTTGAAAACCTGGGCAGCAGGCATCCGAGTTCCCTAAAAGTGGTTACTCTGCTTGACAAGCCCGATCGCAGGAAGGTAAATGTTGAGCCGGATTACTGCGGTTTCATTATACCGGACCGCTTTGTGATTGGTTACGGCCTTGATTACGGCGAGGATTACCGGCAGCTATCAGATCTGCGTGTTTTAAACGAATAAAGTCGTCTTAAACTGTCTGCAATATCTATTATTTCTTTAACAAATAACCTGTTTTATTGCCTACACCATGGCAGTGTGTTAAAATTTATTTCAGCCTACTAGGGCTTATGTGGAGAGGAGGGTACTTTTTGAGCCCATTTGTAAGACAGATCTTATTTTATCTGGTCATAGCTCTGGTAGTAGTCATTTTACTGACTACTTTTAACACCGGGCCCGAACCTGAGGAAATAAGCTACAATCAGTTTGTAGAAAAAATAGAGAGCGGTGGAGTGGAAAAAGTTGTTGCCCACGGTAACGAAATAGAGGCTGTAATGGTTGACGGAACCGAAATAGAAACAACCCGTCCTGAGGATCACCAGCTGACGCAGCTGTTGCTGGAGCACAATGTTTCATATTCGCCCCACCCTGAGCGCGGCCCGGAATGGTGGCAGACCGCCCTGACCTACATGATCCCTTTCCTTTTGATCATCGGGATATTTTTCTTCTTTATGCAGCAATCCCAGGGCGGCGGCAACCGGGTTATGAATTTCGGCAAAAGCAAGGCTAAACTCCAGGAAAGCGAGAAAAAGAAAGTTACTTTTGAAGATGTGGCCGGCGCTGATGAAGAAAGAATGGAGCTTACTGAAATTGTCGATTTCCTGAAAGATCCGCGTAAATATATTGAACTTGGGGCTAGAATCCCGAAAGGGGTTCTCCTGGTTGGCCCGCCGGGCACCGGGAAAACCCTGCTTGGACGGGCTGTAGCCGGCGAAGCAGGAGTGCCGTTTTTTAGTATCAGCGGTTCTGATTTTGTGGAAATGTTCGTCGGAGTCGGTGCTTCCCGGGTCAGGGACATGTTTGAAAATGCTAAGAAAGATTCGCCATGTATCGTTTTCATTGACGAGATTGATGCTGTAGGGCGCCAGCGAGGAGCAGGCCTTGGCGGCGGCCATGATGAAAGAGAACAAACTCTGAACCAGCTCCTGGTGGAGATGGACGGGTTTGATGTCAATGAAGGGATCATTGTCATCGCCGCAACCAACCGGCCCGATATTCTTGATCCGGCCCTGCTCAGGCCCGGACGTTTTGACCGGCAGGTCACTGTCACCCTGCCCGATGTCAATGGGCGGGTGGCTATACTGAAAGTCCATACCAAAAGCAAGCGCCTTTCCGAAGAGGTAGACCTCAAGATTGTCGCTCGCGGGACGCCAGGTTTTACCGGGGCCGACCTGGAAAACGTGGTTAATGAGGCGGCCCTGCTTGCAGCCCGTGCTTCAAAGAAAAAAATCGGAATGAAAGAGCTGGAAGAGTCTGTAGAACGGGTGGTGGCCGGGACCCAGAAAACCAGCCGGGTCATCAGCGAGTTTGAGAAAAAAATTGTAGCCTATCATGAAGCCGGTCATGCCCTGGTTGGCTACCAGCTCCCGCATACCGATCCCGTCCATAAAGTTTCCATTATTCCCCGCGGCCGTGCGGGAGGGTATACCCTGATGTTCCCGGAAGAAGATCGTTATTACATGACCCGCTCGGAACTGCTGGACCGGGTCAGTACCCTGCTCGGCGGCAGGGTAGCTGAAAAACTGATTCTCAATGACATCAGCACCGGTGCTCAAAACGACTTGGAGCGAGCCACCCAGATTGTGCGCCAGATGATCATGGAATACGGGATGAGTGACAGCCTCGGGCCGATCACCCTGGGCAGAAAGCAGGATCAGGTTTTCCTGGGCCGGGACCTGGGCCGGGATCGCGACTACAGCGAAGAAATAGCAAAGGCAATCGACCAGGAAATCAGGAAAACGATGGACGACTGCTACCAGAATGCCCAGGATATCCTGGAAGAAGATCGTAGCAAGTTGGAAAAGATTGCCCAGGCCCTGCTTGATAAAGAGACTCTTAACGCTGAAGAAATTAAAGCGCTGGTTGAAGGCAGGGAATTGCCGAAAGACAGCGATGAAGATGAAGAGCTTTTAGTGGAAGGGCGGGAAGATGAGAAAATATCCTCAACTGGAGTTTCTGAAGGAAACGACGAAGATCTTGAAGGTGTAGATGAAACAGCGGACGAAGCAGAAGCCCCTGCCGGGGAAGAAACAGAAAGCGCGGAAAATGAAGAAGAAACAGAAAAAGAAAACCGGCAGGCATCTTTCAGGCAGCATCAGGAGCAGGGCGAAAACCCATTCGAAGATCATTAATTGAATGTGATCATAAAGAGCCAGGCACCTGCCTGGCTCTTTATTTGCCTTTTTGAAAGTAACAGGCAAAATGAGGGAGTGATCTGTTGTGGCTCCAGGTTTGACAGATATTGAGGGTATTGAAGTAGGGGTCGCCTCCGACAGCAGGGCAGCTACCGGGGTGACGGTGGTGCTGGTAGAAAAAGGAGCCAGAGCCGCCGTTGAGGTGCGCGGTTCGGCCCCGGGAACCAGGGAAACCGATCTGCTCCTCCCGGGGCGGCTGGTTGAAGAAGTTCAGGCTCTGGTCCTGGCCGGGGGGAGCGCATTCGGGCTTGATGCAGCGGCAGGCGTAGTGGATTACCTGGAAGCAAAAGGCTGCGGTTTTGCCGTAGGCCGGTTCAGGATTCCTATTGTTCCGGGAGCGGTGCTTTTTGATCTGCTAATTGGGGACGGCCGGGTTAGGCCCGGCAAAGAGATGGGTTATGATGCCTGTAGCGGTGCTTCTACCGGCCCTGTGCCGGAAGGCGCGGTAGGGGCCGGGTGCGGCGCTACGGTGGGTAAAATCCACGGTATGGATTTTGCCATTAAATCCGGGCAGGGTTCACATGCCCTGCAAAAGGGCGAGCTTATAGTTGCCGCCCTGGTGGTGGTAAATGCCTTTGGTGATGTCTATGACCGGCAGGGCCGTTTACTCGCCGGACCGCGGAACCCGCAAACCGGGAACATGGAAAAAACAATTGACCTGATCCTTGGAACTGGAAGCAGCGGTGCTTCCGGCAATACCACTCTCGGTGTTGTAGCCACCAATGCCGGTCTGAACAGGCCTTCCTTAAGCAAGGTTTGCCAGCTTGCCCATAACGGGTTGGCCCGTTCCATATGGCCTGTTCACACGATGTGGGATGGAGATACAATATTTGCCCTTTCGGGGGGAGATATTGAAGCGGATGTGAACTTGGTCGGCTTGATGGCTGCAGAGGTTGTTTCCGGCGCCGTGGAAAGGGCGATTACTTCTGCTGGATCCCTGTGCGGAGTGCCGGCGGTGAGTGATCTGGAAGGTAAGCAATAAATTATACAGAGAGATATAAAAATATGTGAAATCCTGAACTATTTGGCAGGAAAATGCGGCCGGATGTTGAATTAAATCTATTGTCTGCGTCTATGCGTAGAGGGAGATAGATTTAATAAAAAGTTCAAGGAGGTTGTTTAAATGCCGTTAGATCCAACAAAACATGCTGACTGGGAAATTGCTGAAGCTGCTGAAAAGAACATGAAAAAAGTATACCAGTTAGCCGAGGAGCTCAAGCTTGATCAGGAAGAGCTCCTGCCCCACGGCCACTATGTGGCCAAAGTGGATTACAAAAAAGTCCTTAATCGCCTGAAGGATGTCCCCGATGGGAAGTACATCGACGTTACCGCCATCACTCCCACTCCCCTTGGGGAAGGCAAGTCAACAACGACTATGGGGTTGACCCAGGGTATGGGTAAGCTCGGTAAGAATGTAATTGCCACCATCCGCCAGCCTTCCGGCGGGCCGACCATGAACGTAAAAGGGTCCGCTGCCGGTGGTGGACTGGCCCAGTGTGTCCCCTTGACCCCCTTTTCTCTCGGCCTGACCGGTGACATCAACGCTATTATGAATGCTCATAACCTGGCCATGGTTGCTTTAACTTCCCGTCTTCAGCATGAATTTAATTCCAGCGATGCTTTCCTGGAGCGCAGCGGGCTGAGTCGTCTAAATATCGATCCGCGCAACGTAGAAATGAACTGGATTATTGACTTCTGCGCACAGGCGCTCCGCAACATCATCATCGGCCTGGGCGGCAGGAGAGACGGATTCATGATGAGCTCCGGGTTTAATATTGCCGTTTCTTCAGAGGTTATGGCCATCCTGGCCGTGGCCAACGATCTGAAAGATATGCGGGATCGGATGGGCAGAATCGTGGTTGCTTACGACAAGAGGGGCACCCCGGTTACCACCGAAGATCTCGGTGTGGCCGGCGCCATGACCGCCTGGATGGTCGAAGCGCTAAACCCCAACCTGATGCAGACCATAGAAGGCCAGCCCACGTTTGTCCACGCCGGTCCGTTTGCCAACATCGCTATCGGCCAGTCCTCCATCGTGGCCGACCGCGTGGCCCTGAAACTTGGCGATTATGTTATTACCGAGTCCGGGTTTGCCGCAGACATCGGTTTCGAGAAATTCTGGAACCTGAAGTGCCGCATGTCGGGCCTGAAGCCGGACTGCGCCGTCCTTGTGGCCACGATCCGGGCCCTGAAAGCACACGGTGGGGCGCCCATGCCCAAACCGGGACAGCCGCTTGATCCCGCTTACGGACAGGAAAATGTAGAATGGGTGGAAAAAGGCTGCGACAACCTGATCCATCACATTAACACAATTAAAAAAGCCGGCATCACCCCGGTTGTTTGCATCAACCACTTCTACACCGATACCGACAACGAAGTCAAAGCCGTTCGCCGCCTGTCGGAAGAAGCAGGGGCAAAAGTCGCTGTTTCCAAGCACTGGCAGTATGGTGGAGACGGAGCGAAAGAATTTGCTGAGGTTGTTGTTGAAGCATGCGAAGAGCCCAGCGACTTCAAATATCTCTATGAACTCGACACCCCGCTTCGCAAGCGCATTGAACTTATCGCCAAGGAAGTATACGGTGCTGACGGTGTTGATTATACTCCGGATGCCCTTGAAAAGATCAAGAAGATGGAAGGCGATCCCAAGTTCGAAAAAATGGGCACCTGCATGGTTAAGACCCACCTCAGCCTGAGTGACGATCCGGCCCTGAAAGGGGTCCCGAAAGGATGGAACCTTAAGATTCGCGACATCCTCACTTATGGTGGGGCCGATTTCCTGGTCCCGGTTGCAGGCGCAATTTCCCTGATGCCTGGCACTGCGGCCAACCCTGCCTTCCGCAAGGTTGATGTCGATGTGGAAACCGGCAAGGTGGAAGGTTTGTTCTAATAAGCTCTCCTCTTGCTGACCTGCTGGTCTATTTTTAAATCAGGCAGATACCAAAAGCGCCGTTTCAACCGCAAAACTGGTTGAAACGGCGCTTTTAAGTTTTTACTTGTAGCTTATAAGGGTTGTTTCAAAACTTTACTTTTATATATAGTGTGCAGAAAGTGACGGATTTGTCAACGAGATCTGCACCATTCCCGGCTGCAGTATGATATTATACCCGTTATTTCTTTTCTTCCTGCCACGATTTGTTCAACGGATTGTTTTGAGCCGGGGATAATTAGCTTTGGATCAATATCTGCCAGGGGAACCAGGACGAAATCCCTTTCCTTAAGCCTCGGATGAGGTATTTGCAGCAAAGGAGTATTGACGGTTGCCCCTTCGTAAAGCAGCAGGTCGAGATCAATGATCCTTGGCCCCCATCTTTCTGCCCTTACCCGCTTCATATTTTCTTCAACAGCGAGCATGGTTTTTAGCAATTCAACCGGAAGCAGCGTTGTTTTAATCGAGATGCAGGCATTAAGAAAAGGGCCCTGTTCGGGGCCGCCAACCGGTCTTGTTTCATAAATACAAGAGCAGTCCTCCAGCTGCAGGCCCGGTGTCGTAAAAAGCAAATCCAGAGAGTATTTTAAATTGGCCAGGCGGTCTCCCAGGTTGGATCCAAGCCCGATATAGGCATATTTTGCTACCTGTTTCAATGTTTATTTCACCTGCTCCGGCGTATTGAAACTCCAACCCCGCTTTTTAGCCCGGGAATCGGCGGATTGGGTTTGCGAACTTCAACTTGCACCTCTTCTATTCCGGGCAGCTGCAGCAACCGGTAGGCAATCCGTTCAGCGAGGGTTTCAAGCAGTCGGCAGGGATCACCGTAAAGGACATCCTGGACTACTTCTACCGCTCTCCGGTAATCAACCGCCTCCTCGATGCGGTCTTCCTTGATGATTTTGAAATCAGTGCCAAGTTCAAGGCTAACCTCGAATTCCTGCCCGAGTTCCCTTTCTTCAGGCAAAAGCCCGTGATAGGCATAGCAGCTTATGTTGTCGATGCTGATCCAGTCCATATTATCTCACCTCCGGACCATGGCGTCTGTCATATCCGCAACGCGGCGCATTTGTTGGACGTCATGGACCCTGATTAAATCGGCGCCGGCGCTTATGCCGTATGCTACTGTTGCAGCAGTTCCTTCGATCCGCTGGTCCACAGGCAAATTAAGAGTTTTGCCAATCATTGATTTTCGAGAAGTGCCCAGCAGTATTGGATAGCCCAGTTTATGAAACTGGCGCAAATGAAACATCACATCCAGGTTTTGCTGCAGGTCTTTGCCAAAACCGATGCCGGGATCAATAATAATTTGTTCATCTTTTACCCCGGCCCGGTGGGCTATTTTGATAGATTCTTTCATTTCGGCCAGGATATTCGGAATCAAGTCATTGTAATCAGTGCTTTCCCGGTTATGCATCAGGCAGATTGGCACCTGGTAACGTGCTGCTACTTCGCCAAGCTTATGATCAGCTTTTAAGCCGTAAACATCATTGATCATTTCAACTCCAAGTTTGAGCGCTTCTTCTGCCACAACTGCCTTGTAGGTATCTATAGAAAGGGCCGCTTTGCAGGTTTGCTCTTTTTTTAGGGCGCTAATTACCGGTGTTACTCTTTTCAGCTCTTCTTCTGCAGAAATCGGCACAAAACCGGGTCTGACCGATTCTCCTCCGATGTCGATGATATCGGCCCCGTTTTTAACCATCTGTAGAGCCTGCTCAACGGCTTTGTCGACGCGGTTAAAGCGCCCTCCGTCGGAGAATGAATCGGGAGTGACATTTAAGATGCCCATAATTATTGTTCTTTTATCCAGTTGATGGGTCTTATCCCCGAGAATCAGCTCCCTTTTCAATAGATCAACCTCCTTTGATGCGGTTGTTTTACAATTTTATAGCAATTTTCCTTGGCCTGGCATTTAAAACAAGGACGCGAATATCGGTCTGCTTTGCTGAGAACCTTGCTCAGGGGTGAACGGTGGAGATGATCTTTTCCAGTGCTGCGGTGCTGCGAAATAGCTTCCTGGATCAGCCTGCGTTCCGAAAGAATAAAACCGGCTTCCTCCAGGATCGGGCCGGCCAGTTCAGCGCTGATTTCAGCGTGATCTCCTCCGTCCCGGTACTCTTTCCAGCGCCCTATATCATGAAGCAGCCCGGCTGCATAAGCTATTTCGCGGGAGATAAAAGGTTGCCCATCATCAAGCAGCAGCAGGTAGGTTAATCTGGCTACCGTGAGCAAGTGATCGAATTGATGGCCGCAATAAATCCGCTCTTTTTCCCGGGCCTCGTTTTCGTCCAAATACATCTGATATTCCCGGTTTTCAATTATCCTGGCGCAACGTTCCATAATTGCCTCCAGAGCAGCTGTTAAGCTTTCCCTTTGATCAGGCTGAAAGCCTCAATACGGGAGCTGGCATTGGTCCTGAATAAACCGCGGACTGCAGAAGTTACAGTAACTGATCCCGGTTTGCCCACGCCGCGTATGCTCATGCAAAGGTGTTCCGCTTCTACAACTACTACAACCCCCTTGGGTTTCAACTCTTCGGTTATTATGTCGGCCACCTTGCTGGTCAGCCTTTCCTGCAGCTGTGGTCGGCGGGAAAGAATTTCTATTACCCGCACCAGTTTGCTCAAGCCAACAATCCTGCCTCCGCCCGGCACATAAGCTACATGCGCTTTGCCATAAAACGGGAGCAGGTGATGTTCGCACATTGAATAAAAAGAAACGTCTTTGACAAGGACAATTTCATCGTGACCGTCTTCGACGAAACAAGTTTGAAGGGGCGAGCGTGGATCTTGTTTCAGACCGCCAAAGAGTTCGCAGTACATGTTGGCCACGCGTTCCGGTGTTCCCTGCAAGCCTTCTCGGCCCAGATCTTCTCCAATCGCTTCCAGGATCATTTCTACACCCCGGGACATTTTATCCTTATCCAATTGAATACCGCCTTTCTTCTAGTACTGAATAATATCCGGCAAAAAGATTAACAGACTGTGCAGAAGCGCACAGGCAAAAATATTTTCTGTTCGCAAATAAAGGTAGCCCAGGATAGCTGCTGCGCCGGGAGCCAGGACTGCAATTTCCAGGTACGTATAAGGATAGTGCAGCATCCACGGGTCTGTGGCAAAAATATAAACCAGGCGGGTAAAGGCGACCAGGGCAACCATGATCAAAATCCCCCAGTTGGGGCCGGTCAGCCTGCTAAAAAAAGCCTGGATGTAACCTCTCCAAATCATCTCCCGGGGCAGCCCGACAAGTAAAAACAAGATCGGGAAATGTGCCATAGACCTAAAATCTTCTATATTAATGCCTCCAGGCAAGCCTCTGGTTGCCATGATCATCAGTGCTGCCGCCAGCAGGGCCAGGGCGTAACCATGTTTTAGCCGGTCACGTCGCAACCCAAAGTCAAGGTAATCTATCTTTTCCTGCTTAAACAGCAGGGTTAACAGCAGGATGCCGGCTGCATATCCGAAGAAAGAGTAATAAACAGGCCATTCATTGATTTCTGGTATGATCTTACTGGCGGCCAATATCGCGATAAGCAGAGGAATCAGGCCCAGGCCCAGGTAACCGGGGTGGGTCCTGGCCAGATGGATCCAGTAAGTCGAATATCGGTGGTCCAGGGTAAAAAGCGTGATCACAAAGATCATGATTAATGCAAACAAAGAATAAACTAGACCCGAACCCAGGACATTCAACCGGTTGTAGTCTGCTTCCGGGGGCAGCATTGGCCTACCATCGGGTGCAATAAAGTAAAAGTAAGATAAACCCTCGGTAGTATGAAAACTGATCGGGATCTTATCTTCCCAGATGGCAGGCTTGCCTTCCTGACGGTTAAAAACTGCTGAGACCATTTCCAGACGATCCCGATCTTCAATGGGGACGAATAGATTGTCTCCCCTGATTTCATCAAAAACCTCATGCTCCACGGTCATAAAAATCCCAAGGGCTGAATCTTTGTCGTATTCAGTGTTTTTGTGCCTCATAGTTCCCCTGCCGAGAAGCATTACCGTCCGGTCATAATTTGTCTCCTGAACAGTACTGATTATCCCTCCCTCGGGAAAGCTGATGCTTAAATCCTCGATGCGGAAATGCCATGGTTCGAATTCACATATAGAAGTAATTTCATATTCCTGGGGTTTTTGGCCCAGGGCATCGGGTATAAAAGCAGTCAGAACAAATATGGCAACAACCAGCAGTATAGTTATTCCAAGCAAGATTATTGAAGCGATAAAATAGTTCTTGCCTGATATTCTTTTTAAGAACAAAGCTGTTCCTCCTTATGTTTACGATCTAGGTGTCAAANTACCTTCTTTTAATTCGACGGTTTGTTCTTTTTTCCTTTAAAAGCAAGTAGCAGCATTTCTGTCCCTTACTTAAATAAAGCCATTAGGACTGTTTATAAGCTGTATTATTATTCTTTTCAAATAACGCCTGATCTGCTATAGTGTAAGTGTTTAACTATACTATAATAACAGAAAATCATTAAACCGGGGTGAAAAAATTTGCTTTTAGCTATCGATGTGGGCAATACTCATATAATGCTCGGCATATACGGAGAGGAAGCGATCCGGGTCTACTGGCGCCTTCCTACCCGGGAGGACAGCACCGAGGATGAACTGGGAATGGTGGTGAAAAACCTCCTGCACAACAGCCGCCTGGGCTTGAAAGATATCGATGCTATTGCCATATCTTCTGTTGTGCCGCCATTGATGTACTCCCTGGAAAGGATGTCGACTAAATACTTCAAAGTCGATCCCCTTGTAATAGGCCCCGGTATTAAAACCGGTTTAAATATTGTAACAGATAACCCTCGTGAAGTAGGAGCCGACCGCATAGTGAACGCTGTTGCGGCATATAATTTATACGGCGGTCCGCTGATCATTGTTGATTTCGGCACGGCCACCACTTTTTGCGCCATTTCTGAAGACGGGGACTACCTGGGGGGTGTTATTGCGCCGGGCATTGGAATTTCAATCGAAGCTCTGTTTGAAAAGGCGGCCAAGCTACCCCGGGTAGAAATAATCAGACCGGAGCGAGTAATCGGTAAGGATACCGTTTCCAGCATGCAGTCGGGAATTGTTTTTGGCTTTGTCGGCCAGGTCGACGGTATTGTCCGCTGGATGGAAAAAGAATTCCGTATGCCTCCCCTGGTCATTGCTACCGGTGGTTTTGCCTCCCTGATTGCCCGCGAATCTGAAACGATAAAAGAAGTTAACACCCTGCTGACCCTGGAAGGCCTTAAAATTATCCACAATATGAATCGGAGAGGAGCAGATAAATGAAGATTGGGTTGGCTTTAAGTGGTGGCGCAGCCAGGGGGATAGCCCATATCGGGGTCCTCAGGTATATCGAAGAAAAAAATATCAAGATAAGCTGTATTGCCGGAACAAGCGCCGGCAGTATAGTAGGCTCTCTTTACTGTTCCGGGAAAAGCATCGAGCAATTAGCAAAAATTGCTTGCACCATGTCCTGGCGAGATTTGATTAATTTTTCATTCCACAAAAAAGGCATAATTGATTCAAAGCGCCTGTTAAAAATACTAAAAGAGCATTTAGGAGAGGTTGTCTTTTCAGACCTTGAAATCCCCCTTATCGTCAATGCTGTTGATCTGTCAAAAGGTGAAGAAGTTGTCATCGATGAAGGACCGGTGGCCGAAGCTGTCCAGGCCAGTTGCGCTATCCCGGGTATTTTTACGCCTGTAAAATGGAACAACCGCCTCCTGGTGGATGGGGGGTTGTTGGACAACCTTCCGGCCCGGCATTTAAGTGATCGAAAAATGGACTATATTATTTCCGTTAATGTCGGTGCGCAGAGGCCTCTACAAAAGGAACCAGGCAATATTTTTGAGATACTGGTCCAATCTTATGATATTATCTGGCGCAACCGGGATATGCCGGCCTACGATTACTCCGATGTGATCATCGAGCCTGAGCTGGGCGATATTGCTTTTCATGATACCAGCCAGCCCGGTGTTCTTATTGACCGGGGTTATGATGCCGCTAAAGAAGCTATGGGCAAAATGGATGTCGGGAAAAAGCGTGGGCTTTTATCCTTTTTTTACCGAAAACGGAAACAAGCAGGAAAAAAATAAAAGGCGCAGCCCGGGGGCTGCGCCTTTAGCATCCTGCAATCATTTATTCTTCCTTATCTGATTGAGCCTGGGCCAGTTGCCTGTACATCTCCATTCTTTCTTTAGCGACCCTTTCGGCCTCTCCAAAGAGGTGGTCGGCCCGTTCGGGAAATTCCTTTTGCAGGGAGCGGAAACGGACTTCATTCATCATAAATGTCCGCAGGTCTTCTTTAGGTTCCTTGGAATCAAGTATAAACGGGTTTTTGCCCTCCCTGCTTAACATCGGGTTATAACGGTAAAGAGGCCAGTAGCCCGATTCAACGGCAAGCTTCCCTTCCCTCTGGCTTTTGCTCATATCTATACCGTGCGCAATGCAGGGTGAATAAGCTATGATAATCGAAGGGCCGGGATAAGCCTCGGCTTCGGTAATCGCCTTGAGAAACTGGTTCTGGTTTGCGCCCATTGAAACCATGGCCACGTATACATAACCGTAAGTAACGGCCATTAGGCCGAGATCTTTTTTGCGCATTTCTTTACCGGAAGCGGCAAATTTGGCAATTGCCGCCGTGGGGGTCGACTTGGAAGACTGGCCGCCGGTGTTGGAATAAACTTCCGTATCGAGGACCAGCAGGTTGACGTCGGCACCGGTGGCTATGACATGGTCGAGCCCCCCGTAGCCGATATCATAAGCCCATCCGTCTCCGCCGATGATCCAAACTGAACGTTTGGGCAGCAGATCCGCTTTCTCCCGGATTTCCTCCAGGAGTTCTTTGTTATTACCCTGCGGTTTTTCCGCTTCCAACAGTTCCCGAACTCGGTCGGCAGCCTTAACCGAGGGATCGCCCAGGTCTTTAACTTCCAACCATTCTTTAAGGGCATCATCCAGGGATGCGGAAAGGCCTGTTTCCAGGACTTGGTTGACCGTTTCGATTAACCTGCTCCTTTGTTGGTTGATCGCCAGGGAAAAACCATAGCCAAATTCAGCATTGTCTTCAAAAAGCGAGCTGGCCCAGGCTGGGCCGCGGCCACTGCTATCTAACGAGTAAGGGACTGTTGGCGCATTGCCGCCGTAGATTGACGAACACCCTGTAGCATTGGCAATGACCATGCGGTTGCCAAATAACTGGGTGATGACCTTGATGTAGGGGGTTTCACCACAGCCAGCGCAGGCGCCGGAATACTCGAATAACGGTTTGCGGAACTGGCTGCCGCGGACCGTTTTGGGGTTAATCTCCACGTCAATCTCAGGCAGGCTTTCTGCGAAACGGAACCTGGTATCTTCAGCTTCCACTACTTCTTCCAGTGGCTTCATCTCCAGCGCTTTTTCCTTGGCCGGGCAAACATCGACACAATTGGCACAGCCCGTGCAATCAAGTGGCGAGATTTGTATCCTGTATTGCAGGCCCTTGATATCCTTGGCCTTGCCTTCCAGGGTGACAAACCCTTCCGGTGCTCCGTCAAGGTCTTCCTCGCGGGCCAGGTAGGGCCTGATAACAGCATGGGGGCAAACAAACGAACACTGGTTGCACTGGATGCAGTTTTCCGGGATCCAGGCCGGCACATCCACGGCAATCCCTCTTTTTTCGTAGCGGGTTGTGCCCGTGGGTACCGTGCCATCAGGATTAAAGGCGCTTACCGGAAGATCGTCTCCTTTAAGTTCGATCATCGGGTAGATAGTATCGCAGACATACTGCGGAGCCTCTTCCGGTTCAAAAGTGGCGCCGGTATTAGATTCCACCCAGCTTTCGGGGTAGTCAATTTTTTCAATGGCTTCAAGCGCTTTATAGATTGCGTTGACATTCTTTTCTACTATTTCGGCGCCTTTTTTTCCATAAGTTTTATCGATCATTTTCTCAATCTCTTTAAAGGCCAGATCAGGATCTATGACCTCTGAAAGTTTGAAAAACGCAGCTTGCATGATAACGTTGATCCGGCCGCCAAGACCCAGTTCTCCGGCTATCTTGAAAGCATCAATATTGTAAAACTTAAGGTTATTTTGGGCGATCTTCCGTTTCATTTCTGCCGGCAGGTGCTCTTCCATTTCTTCCAGACTCCAGCTGGAATTAAGTAAAAATATCCCGTTTTCCTTGATGCCGTCCAGTATATCATAGCGGGTAACGAAAGACGGATTGTGACAGGCGATAAAGTCGGCCTGGTCGATCAGGTAAGTTGATTTAATTGGTTCCGGTCCAAAGCGGAGGTGGGATACGGTAATACCGCCGGATTTTTTGGAGTCGTATACGAAATAACCCTGGGCGTACTGATCGGTATTGTCGCCGATTATAATGATGCTGTTCTTGTTGGCCCCAACCGTGCCATCGGCGCCGAGACCGAAAAACTTGGCCCGGTGGGTGCCTTCTGGAGTGGTGTAAAGGCAGCTTGGATAATCAAGTGAAGTGTGGGTAACATCATCGGTAATGCCCACTGTAAAGTGGTTTTTAGGATTATCTGAGTTAAGGTTATCAAAAACCCCCTTAACCATACAGGGGTTGAACTCTTTTGAACCCAGACCGTACCGTCCGCCGATTATAAGCGGAGTTTTTTTCGCTTCCACCATGGCTGTGCAGACGTCCTGGTATAGAGGTTCTCCCAGAGCCCCCGGTTCTTTGGTCCTGTCCAGAACGGCGATCCGTTTACAGGTAGAAGGCACGGCGGCCAGGAAGTGCTCATTTGAAAAAGGCCTGTAAAGCCGGACTTTAACCAGCCCCACTTTTTCTCCCTGCTTGTTCAGGTAGTTGACTGTTTCTTCAACCGTATCGGAAGCAGAACCCATACATACAATAATAGATTCTGCATCCGGAGCTCCACAGTAATCGAACAGGTGATAGCGACGGCCGGTAAGTTCATACACCTGGTCCATTACTGCGACAACGTTTTCCGGCGTGGCTGCATAATAAGGGTTGGCCGCTTCTCGGTTTTGAAAATAAATATCCGGGTTTTGAGCAGTTCCACGCTGATGCGGCCTTTCCGGACTCAAGGCTCTTTCGCGGAAGGCCTTGATTGCGTCCCAGTCTACCAACTTTTTGATGTCTTCATAGTCGATTAACTCCACTTTTTGAACTTCGTGAGACGTCCGGAAACCATCAAAAAAATGCAGGAAAGGCACTCTTGTTTTAAGGGTGCTCAAATGTGAAACCAGGGCCAGGTCAATAATTTCCTGCACTGAAGATGAAGCCATCATGGCGAAGCCTGTTTGCCTGGCGGCCATCACATCAGAATGATCGCCAAAAATTGAAAGGGCATGAGTTGAAAGGGCCCTGGCCGAAACATGGAATACCGACGGCAATAACTCGCCTGATATTTTATACATGTTCGGGATTTTTAGCAGCAAGCCCTGGGATGCGGTAAATGTTGTCGTTAGGGCCCCGTTTACAAGTGACCCGTGAACCGCACCGGCAGCTCCTGCTTCGGACTGCATGGTAGATACTTTCAAGGTTTGGCCAAAAATGTTTTTACGGCCATAAGCCGCCCATTCGTCGCATATTTCGGCCATCGGTGAGGACGGGGTGATGGGATAAATTGCCGCTACATCGCTTAAAGCGTAGGCGATGTAAGAAGTGGCAGTGTTTCCGTCCATTGTTTCAATCTGCTTACTCAATATAAGTACACCTCCAATTAAGTTGTAGAGAATAAGCTTTATATTCCAAATATTACCGGCTCAAGTTTATTTTATATTACCATTTAATAAAGCTAAAAACAAATTTAGATCGGGGCACCTTGCAAACTGATATTGCTGAGAGGGCAGTGCCTCTCGCCAGATGTTAACTGGCAAGCTCAAATATGTGTTAAAATGAAAAAAACTATAAAACCTTTTGCTGCTGTTTTTGCAATTATTCAAAATATACAATGTGGAAAGCCCGGCTATTTATATAAGCCATTTGAAACACCGGCGGTTGAAAAAATAATAAACGTTTATGAATAATATTTGGGAGGCTTAAGCATTATTTTTCATTATGGCTAACTCGAAAAGGGATTTAAAAAAACGCCTGGTCCTGGTTGTTGAAGATGAGGAAGAGATTGTCCGCCTTATTTCTTTTCACCTGGAAAAGGAAGGATACAGGGTTTTGAGCGCTGCCAGCGGAACGGAAGCGCTTAACCTGGCTTTTGAGTATTTCCCCGATTTGATTATCCTGGATATTATGCTGCCTGAAATAGACGGGCTGGAAGTATGCCGGAGGTTGCGCAGCAGTGATCAGGCTGCTTCGATACCGATCCTGATTTTATCGGCCCGGAAAGAAGAACTGGACCGGGTGCTCGGCCTGGAAATGGGCGCCGATGACTATATGATCAAGCCCTTCAGCGTACGGGAGCTGGTGGCCAGGGTCCGGGCCATGCTCAGGAGGATGGATCATTTGACGGGAACCACAGAAAGCAGCAGCCGGGAAGAAGAAAAAGTGTTCAGGGCAGGAAATATTTCGCTTTTCCCGGAAAGGCACCAGGTCACAATTGGCGAGCAGGTCTGTAACCTGACCCATAAAGAATTTGTCTTGCTGCAGCTTCTTATGTCCAACCCCGGGAAAGTTTTGACCAGGGAACTTTTACTGGATCGAGTTTGGGGATATGAAGTGGAAGTGGATACACGAACGGTAGATGTCCATGTCCGCTACCTGAGGCAAAAAATTGAACCCGATCCGGCCCACCCTCACTATATAGAAACGGTGCGGGGGGTCGGTTACCGTTTTGCTGAAAAACCGCAGAACAACTAGTTTAATCATTATTTTAGAGGTAGGTTAAGCAGAATGAAGATGTCGTTATTGCAGTAGATATTTGCTCCCTGCCGATGTTTTTCTGTTGGGAAGTGACCGCAGGTCTGGTTCAAAAAGAGTCATTTTTGCCCGGGAGGGGTATAATTGTTTGATAGTATTCGACGCCGTCTGATTTCATATTACCTGGTGGTCATAGCCGTGGTTGTGATCCTGCTCGGCGCCTTTTTTATCTGGTTCCTTAACTATTTTTATATGCATAACCTGCGGGAAAGCCTTTTCAACCAGGCCGTGTTTGCCACATCCCTGGTAGAAGAAATGCTGGAACGGGAAGCCCGGCCCGAAGAAATTGATGCCCTCTGTAAGGAACTGGGCCGGGAACTGGGAGTCAGGATTACCCTGGTCGACCAAGAAGGGGTAGTGCTGGCCGATTCTGATGAAGACCCTGGTCTGATGGAAAATCACAGCGACCGTCCTGAAATAAAAGATGCCTCCGTAAATAAGAAAGGGGTGGCCAGCAGATACAGCGCCACCCTTGATGAAGAAATGTTTTATCTTGCCGTTCCCCTTGATCATGATTTATGGAATGGCGTTAATACCGGCCTGTCTCCGGTAATCCGGCTGGCCCTGCCCCTGGCCGCAATCAACCAGGCGATAACCGACCTGGCCTTATTCATCCTGGGGGCGCTTTTTGTATCCTCACTTTTTGCCCTGGGGGCGGCATATCTTCTTTCCAGTAAAATAACCGGGCCGATAGCAAAAATAAGCGCCGCCGCCCGGGAAATAGCCGGCGGCAACTTTATGCCCGAGTTAATGGTGGAGGGCAGGGATGAGCTGGCCGGACTGGCTGAGAACATTTCTGAGATGGGACGCTCTCTTAAAGGAAAAATGGAAGAGGTGCTCTGGCAGAAGAATAAGCTCGAAAGTGTTGTTTCTTCAATGAGCAGCGGTATAATTCTTACCGGTAGCGATCTGAAGGTAGAAATGATTAACCCCGCAGCGGAACGCCTCTTTGAGATAGAACAGGACAAGGCCGTCGGCGTTCCTTTCCAAAACTTGATCAGGCATCATTCCCTGCAAGAAAACTTAAAATCAGCCCGCCTGGACGGCCGGTTCAGGATGATGGAGTTGAGCACCTATTACCCCCGTTCAGCGATCCTGGAAACTTATATACTGCCGGTGAAAGGAGCCGGGCAAGAAGTAATAGGGGTCCTCCTTCTTTTCCATGAAGTGACCCACCTGCGTTCTATAGAAAAAATGCGCAGTGATTTTGTGGCCAACGTTTCTCATGAAATGCGCACTCCGCTGACCACCCTGCGAGGGTATACAGAAACGATCCTCCATGAAGAATTAACCCGTGACCAGCTCCTTGATTTTTTGACCGTTATTGATAAAGAAGCAGCCAGGCTAACCGGCCTGGTTGACGATCTGCTGGAGTTGGCCCGGATAGAAAATGAAAAAGATTTTATCAAGAAAGAATCAGTTAACCTGGATCAGCTTATTACAGAAGCGCTTGACAGGATTAAAGGTCTAAGGGAGAGCAGTTCTGTTGAAGTTGCAGTTGATAATCCTGTCAAAAACCTTTTTGTCCCCGGAAACAGGGAGTGGCTTTGCCTGGCCCTGGTCAACATTTTGGAAAACAGTATCCGTCACGGCAGGGCCGGCGGCCGGATCGCAATAACAGTTACTGCTGAAAACGGCAGTGTGACGGTAAAAATTGAAGATGATGGACCCGGCATACCTGAAGCCGATTTGCCCTATATCTTTGAGCGGTTTTACCGGGTCGATAAAGCCCGTTCGCGGAAAAGCGGCGGCACCGGGCTCGGCCTTTCCATAGTCAAGCACATCATGGAAGCCCACGGAGCTTCATATGCCATGGAAAGTACTGAGGGCAAAGGCAGTACTTTTTGCTTCACCCTCCCCCTTGTTTCTGAATGATTTAACCTCGATTTAACATTGATTTTACATGAGCTTCCTTTATTTTTAACCTTGACCGGTTACGCTATAGGTAACCTGATCAAGGTTAAATTATTTATAGGAGGATTCGCATGACTAACAAAAGATGGTTAACTCTTCTCGGTCTGATGGTATTGTGTATTGCACTCCTCGCAACCGGATGTGGCGGAGAGGAAGTAGCTGAAGAAACTGCTGTCGAAGAAAATGTCGATGAAGTAGAAGAGGTTGAGGAGACAGATGATAGTGCAGATGAAGAGATGCCTGCAGGAAGCCTCTCGGTTCAAGGTTCAGACACGATGGTTAACATGGGATCAAACCTGGCTGAAGTTTACATGGACACAGTGAATCCAGATGCGGCTATTTCAGTTACAGGTGGCGGTTCTGGTACCGGCATTGCAGCCCTGATCAACGACAATGTCGATATTGCCCAGGTTTCCCGGACAATGACGGACGAGGAAATTGCAGAAGCAGAAGCCAACGATGTAGAGATTTTTGAATTCATTGTTGGCCAGGACGGCCTTGCTATCTATTTAAACGATGAAAACCCTATTGATGAGCTGGATGTTGAGCAGCTTAAAGCCATTCTCACCGGGGAAATTACTGATTGGGGCGAGTTTGGCTGGGATGAAGGCGGCCAGATTGACGTTTTTTCCCGCCAGTCGAACTCCGGAACCTATGTTTACATTAATGAAAACATCATGGATGGAAAAGACTGGGCCCCGGGAACCCGTTTCCAGCCTGGCTCTTCCCAGGTTGTTGAGGGAGTAATTGCAGATAAAAGCGGAATTGGCTACAGCGGGATCGGCTACCTGACCGATGGAGTAAAAGCAATTAAAGTTGCCAATGTGGGAGAAGAAGCTGTATCCCCGGAAGAAGCAGAAAATGTTTCAGACGGATCTTACCCCATTGCCCGACCCCTCTTTTTCTATACCAATGGCTTCCCTGAGGGAGTTATGCTTCACTACTTAGAATGGGTGCTTTCTGAAGCGGGGCAGGATGTTGTAGTTCAGAGTGGCTTTTATGGTATCCATGGGGAGTATCAGCAGATTAATGATGACACTTTTGGGAGTAGATAATAGATAGTGCTTTAGGCACTAATAACCGAAACTGCGCATGCCCAGCCAGTAGTGCAGTGATACCTGGCAGTATTAAGATGATGCCGGGTATCACTTTCATCGTCGAAGCAGTAACGGGTTTGCAAGTGTTTTGCATTTTTTCAAGAAGCCTTTGCAACAAGGAGGGTGTAAATGTTTAATGTCTATAATCATATTTTAAAAAAAGTAAATTTATCTGCTAACTCAGAATCCGGGGAAAACTTAAGTACAATCCGAGATGAGCTGACCCGGCAATCTAGAAGCAGCAACCTCGGAAGTTTCCTGGTGGAAAAAGTATTTTTCCTGTCAGGAATGCTTACAATTGTTATTCTTTTCCTTATTTTAGGCTTTTTGTTGATAAACAGTTGGCCTGCTTTACAGGAAATAAGTATAGTTGAATTTCTTTCTGGAACTCGCTGGATGCCTTCTTCACCTGAACCCGGTTTTGGAGCGTTGCCTTTAATTCTTGGTTCTGTGATAGTTACGATCGGAGCATTGGTTTTATCTGTGCCCTGGTCAATAGCATCGGCGATATACATCGGAGAGGCTGCTCCCGTGAAAGTCCGGGAAGTCTTGAAACCGATCATAGAGATCCTTGAAATATTCCCATCTGTTGTTCTGGGCTTTATAGCGCTTGTGGTAATAAGCCCGATAATAGCAAATGTATTTAATCTCTCCAGCGGGCTAATCGGCCTCAATGGTGCAATAGTTTTGGCCGTGATGACTTT
>SL_5KL_010_SEDDRAFT_10000572_pt1 | contig 23651 bp, 19 predicted proteins | sample SodLakKL_010_SED_FD_9118 | JGI IMG/M metagenome (IMG submission 9118) | reverse complement strand
CCGGGATGCCGGCTGTCGATCAGGTTGTTTAATAGCCTGGTTTAAAGTGCAGCCTGTCGCTATGTAATCGCCGGGATGCCGGCTGTCGATCAGGTTGTTTAATAGCCTGGTTTAAAGTGCAGCCTGTCGCTATGTAATCGCCGGGATGTCGGCTGTTGGTCAGATTGTTTAATAGCCTGGCTTAAAGTGGAGCCTGTCGCTATGTAATTTATGGGATGCCGGCTGTCGGTGGGGATACTTTGGATTTCAGCTGGTGTCGAAATTAGTATTGAGAAGGGAAGATTGAAAAAATGGATGAAACCAAAAAACTGCAGAAGATTCCTCTGGCCGGCATAAGGAAGGTTTTTGAAAAAGCCAAAAGGCTGGAAGCTCAGGGAAGAAAGATAATTCATCTGGAAATTGGCCGGCCTGATTTTGATACTCCAGCAGCTGTAAAAGCCGAGGCCGTTAAGGCCCTGGAAGAAGGATTTGTTCACTATACTTCTAACTATGGAATGGATGAGCTGCGGGAGGCTGTAGCGGATAAACTCCGGCGGGAAAATAACCTGGATTACAGAGCTTCAGAGATTATCATCACTGCCGGAGCTAGCATGGGAATAGCAGCGGCCATTCTCGGTCTGGTTGAGGAGGGTGATGAGGTGCTGGTGCCGGCCCCTGCCTATCCGGCATACCGCAAACAGGTCAGGCTGGCTGGAGCAACTCCGGTTGAAGTACCCCTGAAACTCAAGGATGATTTTAGAATTAATATTGAAGAGCTGGCAGACCTTTATAATTCCAGAACAAAGCTTTTAATTATTAACTCCCCCCACAATCCCACCGGCACCCTCCTGGGGAGAGAGAATCTCAGAGAAATAGCCGGTTTTGTCAGGTCCCATGATATTATGGTGCTTTCAGATGAGTGCTATGAAAATATAATCTTTGGCAAAAACAGCCATTACAGTATTGCCGGGCTTCCCGGTATGAAAGAAAAAACTCTTCTGGTCAACAGCACCTCAAAGAGCTTTTCCATGACAGGCTGGAGGATTGGTTTTCTGGCCTCTCTCAGGAGATAATTGATTCTGTCATAAAAGTTCCTCAGAATATCTCTATCTGTCCAACCTCCTTTGCCCAGCGGGGTGCGATAAAGGCCTATCAAAATGGCAGAGAACTGACCCGGGAAATGGTGAAAGTTCTTAACACCAGAAAGGAGATTGTGGTTGATGCTCTCAGGGGAATTCCCGAACTGAAGTATGCTGAACCTCAGGGGGCACTTTATCTTTTTCCTGAGGTAACCGGGACGGGACTTTCCTCTCAGGAGTTCAGCGATTATCTGCTGGAAGAGGCCGGGATAGCGGTAACTCCCGGCGATGATTTTGGAGAAGCAGGCAGAGGATTTGTCAGGATTGCCTTCAGCTGCTCTACCGAAGAGCTCAGAGAAGCGATGGTGAGGCTGAAAAGCGCAGTCAAAAATCTTAACTAAAAGAACAGGGAGCGGAATAATATGTTAAATCCACAGCAGGCCTATCTACAAACTGCACCGGTACAGTACCAGAATGAGAGGGATATTCTGCTTAAAGCGGGGGATTATCTATCATACTGGGGAAATAGAATATTGATAAGCGGGGGTCACAGGGCTCTCAAAGCTTCACTTTCAAAAATAGAAGAAGGTTTAAGAAAAGAAAATTTAATCTGGGAAACCTATCGCTTCACCGGAGAATGCTGTGATGATAATATAAAGAAGATTTCCCGGAAGGCCGAGGATTTTGGGGCTGATATCATTCTGGGAGTAGGCGGGGGGAAGGCCATAGATACCGCCAAGGTGGCAGCGGAAGAGGCAGATTGTTATCTGGCTGCAGTTCCCACCATAGCTTCAACCTGCTCGGCAACCTCAGCCTTTTCTGTGGTATATACCCCTGCCGGTCTACACTTGAGATCCCATTACCTTCCCAGCCATCCGGTGCTGGTTTTGATAGATCCTGTTATTATTGCTGAAGCACCAGAGAAATATCTTAAATCCGGAATAATTGACGGCCTTTCCAAGTGGTATGAAGGCAGGGCGGTAATTTCAGGTATGGATGATCCTGATTTATTTTCTCAGTCAGCCCTGAAACTGGCTGAACTGCTGGCAGGAGAGATAAAAAAATATGCTCATTCTTCGCTGCAATCCTGCCGGGAGAACAGGGCTGGCAGTTCACTTATCAGGGTGATAGATTTAAATGTATTTTTAACCGGAGTTATTCAAAGCCTGGGACTAAAAACCTCCCGGGGGGCGGCAGCTCATGCTATCCACAATGGTCTGACAGTTATGGAGGAAAGTCATGATATTCTCCACGGAATTAAGGTTGCCTACGGGTTGATTGTCCAGCTGTTTTTAGAAAATAAAGCTGAAGAAGAAATCAGCGAACTCGTCAGTTTTTTTAAAAAGCTGGAGGTAACTCCCTCGCTGGCAGGTCTGGGGCTTCGGAATGATCCATCTCTTTTAAAGAAGGCTGGAAAAAAAGCAGTTCAGGAAGAGGTTATGTGCCGGATGCCTGAGAAGGTAGAGTTAGAAGATCTGCTGCTGGCGATGGAGCGGACAGAGGTTTTTGTCAGTTAAGTCTGGAAAATATCTGTTGTAGGTCTAAGAAAAAACTAAGGTAAACTACCGTGGCCCGTTAGGCCTCAACAATAGATGAAAATATAACGACTTATTTTCAAGATAAACGAAGAAAAAATGACTTTTAACAGGTGCTTTAATAATTAAATGCCGAAAATGGAACTTAAATTGAAAAAAGTTCTTGACAACTTGCTTAAGGTGTGATAGCATTATTAATTGTCGATAACTATAAATAGCCGGACAGGAATTATTAAATATGGGATGTACTATTCTTTAATGTAATAAAAAGGATGATTTACTTTAAACCTGTTTATTACATTTTTTTGTATTTTGTGAAATCAATTTGGGCTGGATTTTCAGTGGCTTGGTGCTGACTGGATTTAGGTCAATTTTTTACTGTCAGCAATCTTTTTGCTGTCAATGATATTTTTACTATAAGTTCTCGGGGGTGCAAAAATGGCGAGTATGAAAGAAAGGTTTTCCTTTTCCAAAATTGGCAATGCCATGGAGTTGCCGGGGTTGATCAGAACCCAGCTCGACTCCTACGAGTGGTTTCTGGAGGAAGGTTTAAAGGAGGTCTTTAATGAAGTAACACCGATTGAAGATTTTTCCGAGAATCTGGTGCTGGAGTTTGTTGATTACCACCTGGAAGAGGGCAAATTTACCGTTGAAGAGTGCCGGGACAGGGATGGAACTTACTCTGCTCCGCTGCAGGTGAAGGTCCGGCTGATTAACAAAGAGACCGGCGAGGTTAAGGAACAGGATGTCTTTATGGGAGATTTTCCTCTGATGACCGATAAGGGCACCTTTATCATCAATGGTGCTGAAAGAGTGGTGGTTAACCAGCTTATCAGGTCTTCCGGCGTTTATTTTGATGAAGAGAGAATTAAGGATGGCCGGAGATTGATTACCGGAAATATCATCCCGAATAGGGGAGCCTGGATCGAATTTGAGTATGATAAGAAGCGAATTATTTCGGTCAGAGTGGACCGGGCCCGCAAGATGCCCTCATCAATCCTGTTTCGGGCTCTGGGTTATTCCAGCGATGCAGATATCATCGATCTTCTGGGTGATCATGAGGTAATTCATGATACCCTGGAAAGAGATAATACCGAAAATAAAGAGGAAGCTCTGATTGAGCTTTACAAAAAGCTGCGCCCGGGAGAGCCCCCGACTATTGAGAGCGCCAGCAATTTAATAAACTCCATGTTTTTTGATCCTAAAAGATATGATCTGGCCGATGTTGGCCGCTATAAAATTAATAAGAAGCTGGAACTGGATATTGATCCAGCCAAGCGAACTCTGGATGAAAAGGATATTATAGCTACAGTCCGATATATTGTCAGCTTAATCAATAATGATCCCGAGGTTAATGTCGATGATATTGATCATCTCGGCAATAGAAGATTGAAGACCGTAGGTGAGCTGCTGCAGAATCAGTTTCGAATCGGACTTTCCCGGATGGAAAGGGTAGTCAGAGAGAGAATGACCATCCAGGATATTGATGTGGTCACTCCTCAGGCTTTAATCAATACCCGTCCGGTGGTGGCTGCAATTCAGGAGTTTTTCGGCAGCAGTCAGCTCTCTCAATTTATGGATCAGACCAACCCCCTCTCGGAGCTGACCCATAAAAGACGGATCAGTGCCCTGGGTCCTGGAGGATTGAGCCGGGAACGGGCCGGTTTTGATGTTCGTGATGTTCACCATTCACACTACGGCCGGGTCTGTCCCATCGAAACTCCCGAGGGCCCCAACATCGGACTGATCGGTTCGCTGGGAACCTATGCCCGGACCAATAAATTTGGTTTTCTGGAAACTCCCTATCGGGTGGTTAAGGATAGTCAGGTTCAGGATGAGGTCCGCTACCTCACCGCCGATGAAGAGGATCGGGCAACCATCGCCCAGGCCAATGCCAAAATAGATGAAGATGGTTATTTTGTTGAGGATTATGTGGTGGCCCGGGAGAGGCAGGGTGACATTCTGGAAGTTACTCCTGATGAGGTGGATTACATGGATGTCTCGCCCAAACAGCTGGTGGGGGTTTCTGCTTCGCTGATTCCCTTCCTGGAAAATGATGATGCCAACCGGGCTCTGATGGGTGCCAATATGCAGCGTCAGGCAGTCCCTTTGATGAAGACCGATGCTCCGATTGTTGCTACCGGAGTGGAGCATAAGGCAGCCAAGGATTGCGGGGCTGTGGTGCTGGCTAAAGCCAGCGGTAAGGTGAGCCGGGTGACCGGTGAAAAGATAATTATTCAGACCGATGAGGGAGAGATTCACACCTATAAATTGATGAAATTCAAACGTTCCAATCAGGGCAGCTGCATGAATCACAAGCCGATTGTGGAGCGAGGTCAGCGGGTGGAAAAGGGTCAGATCATTGCTGACGGCCCGGCTACCAAAGAAGGTGAGCTGGCCTTAGGACGCAACTCTTTAATTGCTTTTATGCCCTGGGAAGGATATAACTATGAGGATGCCATTCTGATCAGCGAGAAGCTGGTCAAGGAGGACGCCTTCACCTCAATTCATATTGAAGAGCACGAGGCTGAGGCCCGGGACACCAAACTGGGGCCCGAGGAGATTACCAGAGATATTCCCAATATCAGCGAGACCGCCCTCAAGGATCTCGATGAGCGTGGGATTATTAGAGTAGGGGCCGAGGTTGAAGAGGGTGATATTCTGGTCGGCAAGGTAACTCCTAAAGGTGAGACCGAACTCTCCGCCGAGGAGAGGCTGCTCCGGGCCATCTTTGGAGAAAAGGCCCGGGAAGTGCGGGATACCTCACTTAAAGTTCCTCACGGCGAGAAGGGGATTGTGGTTGATGTTAAGGTCTTCTCCCGGGAGCAGGACGATGAATTAAAGCCCGGAGTCAACAAACTGGTCCGGGTTTATATAGCCACCAAACGGAAGATAGATGTCGGCGATAAAATGGCAGGGAGACACGGCAACAAGGGTGTTATTTCCCGGATTTTGCCTGAAGAGGATATGCCCTTTCTCCCCAGCGGGGAGCCGGTGGAGATTGTTCTCAATCCACTGGGTGTACCCTCCCGGATGAACATCGGACAGGTGCTGGAGACCCATCTCGGTATGGCAGCCCGGGAACTGGGGCTTTATATTGAAAGCCCGGTTTTTGATGGGGCCACCGAGGATGAGGTCGAGGATATGCTGGAGAAGGCAGGTTTTGAGCGGGACGGCAAGACTGTGCTTTATGACGGCAGGACAGGTAAGCCCTTCGATAACCGGGTAACGGTGGGTTATATGTATGTTTTGAAGCTTCACCACCTGGTCGATGATAAAATTCATGCCCGTTCTACCGGGCCCTATTCCCTGGTTACCCAGCAGCCGCTGGGCGGGAAGGCTCAGTTTGGCGGTCAGCGTTTCGGGGAGATGGAGGTCTGGGCTCTGGAAGCTTACGGGGCGGCCTACACCCTCCAGGAGATGCTGACGGTGAAATCCGATGATGTGGTAGGCCGGGTCAAGACCTACGAATCAATAGTCAAGGGTGATAATATACCCGAGCCCGGTATTCCTGAGTCCTTCAAGGTTTTGATCAAGGAGATGCAGAGTCTGGGACTCGATGCCAGAATCTTTACCGAAAATGAGGAGGAGCTGCAGATTGCCGAAGATGACTCCTTAAGCGAAACCAGCAAACACCTGGGGCTTGATACCGGGTTAGATAACAGAGAAAGCCCGGCAGCCAGCAGTTAACAGGATTATGATATGCTGGCGGACAAAGCCAGCTAAACTGTTGATCCAGCAGAGTGATAAATTAAATTAATTTTATCTATCAGGAAGTCAGCTTTAATTTAATTATAATTTCTAGATAAGATAAACCTCCAGGCCCTTCAGGGTACAACAATAGATGGAATATTTCTCTGCTATTTTTCAGGGCAACCAGCTATCAATCAGCTGTTTACAAGAGGTTTATCAGGTTATCAAGGAAAATATCTGTTTATAAGAAAGGGGAGAGACCCTTGTTGAATGTAAATAATTTCGATTCCATGAGAATCGGGATTGCTGCACCGGATAAGATCAGAGACTGGTCCCGAGGAGAAGTGACCAAACCGGAGACAATAAATTATCGAACCCTAAAACCGGAGAAGGATGGGCTTTTTTGTGAGAAGATTTTCGGGCCGACCAAGGATTTTGAATGCCACTGCGGCAAGTATAAAAGGGCGCGCTATAAAGGAGTTGTCTGCGACCGCTGCGGGGTTGAGGTAACCCGGGCCAAGGTCCGTCGGGAGAGGATGGGCCATATTGATCTGGCTGCCCCCTGCACCCATATCTGGTTTTTTAAGGGGATTCCCAGCCGTCTCGGCTTGATACTGGATATGTCACCCCGATCTCTGGAAAAGGTTATTTATTTTGTTTCCTATCTGGTAACCGACCCCGGCGACACTCCGCTCTCCTACAAGCAGCTTCTTCCCGAAAGTGAATACCGGGAAGCCCGCAATAAATATGGCGGCAGCTTTGAGGCCGGCATGGGGGCTGAGTCGGTGAAAAAACTGCTTAAGGATATCGATGTAGCAGAGGAAGTTCAGGAACTGAAAAGAGAGGTTAGAGAGAACAGCGGTCAGCGGAGAAAGCGGGCCACCCGCCGTCTGGAAGTTATGAACGGATTGTTAAACTCTGGAATGAATCCTGACTGGCTGGTGCTGGAGTGCATCCCGGTTATTCCGCCGGACCTCCGACCCATGGTTCAGCTTGATGGCGGCCGCTTTGCTACTTCTGATCTTAACGATCTTTACCGTCGAGTCATCAACCGGAATAACCGCCTCAAGAGGCTGCTGGAACTGGGGGCTCCTGAAATTATCATCCGCAATGAAAAACGGATGCTGCAGGAAGCCGTCGATGCTCTGATTGATAATGGCAGACGGGGACGTCCGGTTACCGGAGCCGGCAACCGGCCCTTAAAATCCTTAAGCGATATGCTGAAGGGTAAGCAGGGACGTTTTCGTCAGAACCTGCTGGGTAAAAGGGTCGATTATTCCGGACGTTCGGTTATTGTGGTAGGGCCGGAACTTAAGATGCATCAATGTGGCCTGCCCAAGAAGATGGCTCTTGAGCTCTTTAAGCCCTTCGTGATGAAGGAGCTGGTGAATGAGGGGATTGCCCATAACATCAAAAACGCCAAAAAAATGGTTGAGGATGTCGATGATGAGGTATGGGGTGTGCTGGAACAGGTGATTGAGGATCATCCGGTCCTTCTCAACAGAGCTCCCACCCTGCATCGTCTGGGCATCCAGGCCTTTGAGCCGGTACTGGTTGAGGGTAAGGCGATCAAGCTTCATCCCCTGGTCTGCCCGGCCTATAACGCTGACTTTGACGGGGATCAGATGGCAGTTCACGTACCGCTTTCGGCCGAGGCTCAGGCTGAATCCCGGCTCTTGATGCTCTCCACCACCAATCTTTTGACACCCTCTGACGGCAGTCCCATTACCATTCCCACCCAGGATATGGTTCTGGGAATCTATTACCTGACAAGAATGAAGGAGGGGCTTAAGGGAGAGGGCAAGCATTTTGCCACCCTAAATGAAGCCGTTAAAGCCTATGATACCGATAAAATTGACCTAGGAGCCAAGATCATGGTCAGGCATCAGGGAGAATTGATAGAAACTACTGCCGGGCGAATTATTTTAAATCAATCCCTGCCCGAGGACTTTGAATTTGTCAATAAACTGATCGATAAGGGCGGTCTGGAGGAACTGATCACCGATCTCTTTGACAGCTATGACAGCGATATAACCTCCGGGGTTCTGGATGAAATTAAAGCTCTGGGCTTTGATTTTTCCACCCGCTCCGGTATTTCTATCGCAATCTCTGATGCTGCCCTGCCTCCGGCCAAGAAGGAGATAATTTCCGAAGCCGAGGATTATGTCTATCAGATAGAAAATCATTACCGGCGGGGTGCTATCACCGAAGATGAAAGATATCAGAAGGTAGTCGATATCTGGAATCAGGCCAAGGATGATGTTACCGAGGCTCTGCTGGATCATTTGACCGATGATAACAATATCTATGTAATGGCCACTTCAGGGGCCCGGGGTAACATTTCCCAGATCTCCCAGCTGGCAGGGATGCGGGGCCTGATGGCCGATCCCTCGGGAAGAATTATTGACCTGCCAATCCGGTCCAGCTTTAGAGAGGGCCTGGATGTGCTGGAATATTTTCTTTCCTCTCACGGCGCCCGTAAGGGTCTGGCAGATACCGCTTTAAGAACTGCGGACTCCGGTTATCTAACCCGGAGGCTGGTTGATGTTTCCCAGGATGTGATCGTCCGGGAGCATGACTGTGGCACAGAGGAGGGTATTGATGTTACCTCCCTGGGGGGAGAAGATGATACGGCCATTGAGACTCTTGAAGAGAGAAGCACCGGCAGGCTGGCTGCTCAGGATGTTGTTGACCCTGAATCCGGTGAGGTAATTGTTGAAAGAAATGAGCTGCTTACCAGGAAAAAATTTAAAAAGATCAAAGAGGCTAATATTAAAGAACTGATAATCCGCTCCATCCTTACCTGTGAGACCAAGCACGGGGTCTGCCGCAAGTGCTACGGTACCAATCTGGCAGATGGACGGATGGTTGAAGTTGGTGAGGCCATTGGAATAGTGGCTGCCCAATCTATTGGAGAACCAGGCACCCAGCTGACGATGAGAACCTTTCATACCGGTGGAGTTGCCGGCGATGATATTACCCAGGGTCTGCCCCGGGTAGAGGAGCTCTTTGAAGGTCGTTCCCCTAAAGGTCAGGCGATTATGACTGAGAAGACCGGCCGGGTTAAGATTGTTGAGAAACGCAGTTCCCGCCGGGCGGTGATTGAGGATGAAGACGGCAAGAAAAAGACCTATCAGATTCCCTACGGCTCTAAGCTTCTGGTTAAGGATGGCGATGAGGTTGAAGCCGGCGATAAGCTGACTGAAGGTCCGATGGATCCCAATATTATTCTTAAAGTAAAGGGTGAGAGACGGGCTCAGAAATATCTTCTGGAAGAGGTGCAGAATGTTTATCGCTCCCAGGGCGTAGAGATAAATGACAAACACATTGAAGTAATTATCCGGCAGATGCTGAAGAAGGTAAAAATTACTTCAGCCGGGGATACCGATCTTCTGCCGGGCAGCCTGGTCAATAAATTCGAGTACCGGGAGGCCAATCAGGAGGTGCTGGATCAGGGACTGGATCCTGCTCAGGCCGAGCCTGTACTTCTGGGAATCACCAAGGCATCCCTGGCTACCGACAGCTTTCTCTCGGCAGCCTCCTTCCAGGAAACGACCAGAGTGCTGACCGAAGCCTCTCTGGAGGGCAAAGTTGATCCTCTGCTGGGTCTGAAGGAGAATGTGATTATCGGTCAGCTGATTCCTGCCGGAACCGGAATGAAATACTACCGCGATATCGATATAATCGATCTTAATGGAGAACCCCTGACCGGCCTGATAGAAGAGCCGGCAGAGGAGGTTCCTGAGGAGGAAAGAGAAAAAGTTGCTGAAACCGAAAAGCAGGCTTGACAATGTCGGTTAAAGGTGTTAAACTTTTTAAGTGTGCGCAAATAAAAATTAATATAGCCAGGGGGCTTAAGCCACCTGGCTGTATCTTCTGTATTCTTTGATAATCCGGGGAAGGAGGTGGATTTTTATGCCAACAATTAATCAACTAATCCGCAAAGGCAGGGATAAGGTCAAAAAGAAGCAGTCTGCTCCAGCTCTGGAAGGGTGTCCTCAGAAAAGAGGTGTCTGCACCAGAGTTTATACTGCCACTCCCAAAAAGCCTAACTCCGCTCTACGTAAAATCGCCCGGGTTCGCCTTACCAACGGTAAGGAGGTAACTGCCTATATACCCGGAATCGGACACAATCTCCAGGAACACTCGGTGGTACTGGTGAGAGGAGGACGGGTCAAGGATCTTCCCGGAGTTCGCTATCATATTGTGAGAGGTACTCTTGATACTGCTGGAGTAGAGGATCGAAAACAGGGCAGATCGAAATATGGTGTTAAAAAGCCACGAGATTAAATCATTATTAAATACCCGATAAAGGGGGGAAGATAATGCGGAAGAATAGAGCTGAAAAAAGGGAAGTTCAGCCTGATCCCATTTATGATGAAGTTATTATTAATAGAATTATTAATAAGGTGATGCTGGACGGCAAGAAGAGTCTGGCAGAAAAGATTGTCTATCAGGCTCTGGAGATAGCCGAAGAAGAAACCGGAGAACCAGCCATAGAAGTGGTTCGCCAGGCCCTGGATAATATTATGCCTGTGCTGGAGGTTAGAACCCGTCGGGTAGGGGGCTCAAACTATCAGGTTCCCGTGGAGGTAGATGAGAATAGAAAGGTCAGTCTGGGACTGCGCTGGTTTGTAGAGGCCTGCCGCAAGCGGGGAGAGCGCACCATGGTTGAACGGGTTGCCAATGAGCTGGTTGATGCCTATAACAACAGCGGAGGTGCTGTGGCCAAGAAAGAAGAGGTTCACAGAATGGCTGAAGCCAATAGAGCTTTCGCCCATTACAGATGGTAAATCAACATCTGAGCAAGATTTGTAAGTTATGTAAGGAGTTTTGTAAGGAGGGAGTACAATGTCCCGACAATTCCCATTAAAACGCACCAGGAATATCGGAATAATGGCCCATATAGATGCTGGAAAAACTACTACCACAGAGAGAATCCTCTATTATACCGGTAGAGTTCATAAGATGGGCGAAACCCACGAAGGGGCAGCAGTTATGGACTGGATGGAACAGGAACAGGAACGGGGTATTACCATTACCTCGGCTGCTACCACCTGTCAGTGGCAGGATAATCGTATTAATATTATAGATACGCCCGGACACGTTGACTTTACTGTAGAGGTTGAAAGATCCCTGCGGGTACTGGATGGGGCTATTGCCCTTTTCTGTTCGGTAGGGGGAGTTGAACCCCAATCAGAAACTGTCTGGAGGCAGGCAGATAAATATAAAGTTCCCCGGATTGCCTTTGTCAATAAGATGGACAGGATGGGCGCTGATTTTTACCGGGTGGTGAAAATGATGCGTGAGAGGCTGGGAGCCAATGCCATCCCGGTCCAGCTGCCGGTCGGTTCTGAGGATGAATTTGCAGGTGTTATTGATTTAGTCAAGATGAAAAGCATAGTTTATGAGGATGATCTCGGGATTAATTACCATGAGGAAGAGATCCCGGAGGATTATCAGGAACTGGCCGAGGAAAAGAGAGAGGAGCTGCTGGAAGCCCTCTCTGAAGAAGATGATGAGTTGATGATGAGATATCTTGAAGGCGAAAAGATATCAGCAGAGAAGATCACATCTGTTTTACGGAAGGCTGTTTTAAATGTTAATGTAATACCGGTTCTCTGCGGCTCAGCCTTTAAAAATAAAGGGGTCCAGCTGCTGCTGGATGCCGTAGTGGATTATCTGCCCTCTCCCCTGGATGTGCCTCCGGTTAAAGGAATTAACCCCAAAACCGAGGAAGAGGTTGTTGTCAGCGCTGATGATGATGAACCCTTTGCAGCCCTGGCCTTTAAGATTATGGCCGACCCCTATGTCGGCAAACTGGCCTTTTTCCGGGTTTATTCCGGCAGACTGGAGGCCGGATCTTACGTTTATAATACCTCTTCCGGCAAGAAGGAAAGAATTGGTCGGATTCTGCAGATGCATGCCAATCACCGGGAGGAGCGCGATGTTGTTTATGCCGGAGATCTGGCTGCCGCTGTGGGAATGAAAAATACCAGCACTGGAGATACCATCTGCTCTGAAGATCGCCCGGTGGTGCTGGAATCGATGGAGTTTCCTGAACCGGTAATCTCGGTGGCGATTGAGCCCAAGAGCCAGGCCGATCAGGACAAGCTGGGAGAAGCCCTGCAGCGCCTGGCTGAAGAGGATCCCACCTTTCAGGTCAAGACCGATGAAGAAACCGGTCAGACCATAATTAAGGGTATGGGAGAACTTCATCTGGAAGTTATTGTAGACCGTCTTTTAAGAGAGTTTAAGGTAGATGCCAATATCGGCAAGCCCCGGGTATCCTACCGGGAAACCATCACTCAGGCTGTCTCCGATGTTGAGGGTAAATTTATCCGCCAGAGCGGCGGCCGCGGACAGTACGGCCATGTTGTTCTGGATCTTAAGCCTCAGAAGCAGGGAGAGGGCTTTGAATTTGAGGATGAAATTAGAGGGGGAGCTGTTCCCAAAGAGTTTATCCCTGCCGTGGAAAAGGGAATTAAGGAAGCCATGGAAAATGGCATTAAGGCCGGTTATCCCATGGTAGATATCAAGGTTATCCTCAAGGACGGCAGTTTTCACGAGGTTGATTCTTCAGAAATGGCCTTTAAGATAGCCGGTTCCATAGGTTTTAAACAGGGCGTTGAAAGAGCCCGGCCGGTTTTGCTGGAACCTATTATGGAAGTAGAAGTAGTCACCCCGGAGGAATATATGGGAGATGTGATTGGAGATCTAAATGGCCGGCGGGGCAAAGTTGAGGGTATGGACTCCCGGGCTTCAGCCCAGGTGATTTCAGCCCTGGTACCGCTGGCAGAAATGTTTGGTTATGCCACCGACCTCAGATCCAAGACCCAGGGTCGGGCAACCTATACCATGCAGTTTTCCCATTATGCTGAAACACCCAGGAATATTGAAAAAGAAATTATTGGAGAATAAACGAAGCATAATAAAAAATTACTGGAGATTAACTCAAGAAATCAAAGGAGGATGAGAAAAAAATGGCAAAGGAAAAGTTTGAGAGGACAAAGCCCCATATTAACATTGGAACGATCGGTCACGTTGACCACGGCAAGACCACGCTGACAGCAGCGATCACCAAGGTTCTGGCTAACTACGGTGGAGCAGAGGTGAGAGCCTTTGACAGTATAGATAACGCTCCCGAGGAGAAGGAGCGGGGAATAACGATCGCTACCTCTCATGTGGAGTATGAGACGGAGAAGCGGCACTATGCCCATGTGGACTGCCCGGGTCACGCTGACTATGTTAAGAACATGATCACGGGAGCAGCCCAGATGGACGGAGCTATTCTGGTGGTATCAGCGGCCGATGGTCCGATGCCCCAGACCAGAGAGCATATACTTTTAGCCCGGCAGGTAGGAGTGCCGAGCATTGTGGTATTTTTGAACAAGGCTGATATGGTGGATGATGAAGAGCTGATTGAGCTGGTGGAGATGGAAGTGAGGGAGCTTTTAAGCGAGTATGATTTTCCGGGTGATGATATACCTGTGATAGTCGGTTCAGCTTTAAAGGCCTTAGAGAGTGAGGATCCCGAGGGAGAGTACGGCAAGAAGATAATCGAGCTGATGGAAGCGGTGGATAATTATATACCAGAGCCGGAGCGTGACAGTGAGCTTCCTTTCCTGATGCCGGTTGAGGATGTTTTCAGCATAACCGGGAGAGGGACAGTGGCCACCGGCAGGATTGACCGGGGCACCCTGCATCCTGGAGATGAGGTAGAGATTATCGGGATCAAGGAGACTCAGGATACAGTGGTTACCGGAGTGGAGATGTTCCGCAAGCTTCTGGATGAAGCGGTGGCCGGAGATAATATTGGAGCGCTGCTGCGCGGCATCAAGCGTGATGAGATTGAGCGGGGCCAGGTTCTGGCCGAGCCCGGCAGCATAACTCCCCATACCAAGTTTAAGGCCGAGGTATATGTTTTGGACAAGGATGAGGGAGGACGTCACACTCCTTTCTTTGATGGTTATCGTCCCCAGTTTTATTTTCGGACCACCGATGTGACCGGGACTATTCGTCTGCCCGAGGGAGTGGAGATGGTAATGCCGGGAGATAATGTTGAGATGAGCGCCGAGCTGATCACCCCGATAGCGATGGAAGAGGGTCTGCGTTTTGCGATCAGAGAGGGCGGCAATACCGTAGGTGCCGGCGTCATTACCGAGATAGTAGAGTAAGCTGTGAGCCCGGGGGAGTAGACTGCAGTTCAGGCTAAAACCTTCAGTTTTTGTCCTATTCAGGTTTAAAGCTAGAAACTGCTGATTATTTTTAAACTCTGTAAAACCAAGGCTGACTACCAATGTGCAGGGGATTACCCTGCACATCCTTTCTTTTAATTTCTGCTCAGCTGGCGGCAGAACTTTTCGGAGACTTCTTTGACTTTTTTCTTAGAATATGATACAGTAATTAAGGTTAATATTCTGCCATATTCCGTTTAAGACTTAATAACTAGGAGGTGGCGGCGGAATGCGTGAGATAATCACTCTGGAATGTACTGAGTGCAAAAATCGGAACTATTCAACCACAAAGAATAAAAAGAATACCAGGGACAGGCTGGAGCTTAAGAAGTACTGCCCCCATGACAAAAGGCATACCCTGCACAAGGAAACTAAATAGCAGGAAGCCAAGGGAGAGGTGACTGGTTAATGGCAAAGAAAAATGGCGGGATCATCTCAAAGGTTACCCGTTTTTTTAAACAGGTTAAAAATGAAATGAAAAAGACCAACTGGCCCAATCGAGAAGAATTGAAGAGCAATACAGTTATAGTTTTAATTACCTGTATAGCTTTGATCGCCTTTCTGGGGATTATTGATGTTATCTTAAGCGGCATTTTAACTCCCCTTTTAACCTAAATTATAGCTGGTTTCCGGGTTCAGGGCCTGAAACAGGGAAGGAGGCCCTATTATGAGAGAGAATGATCTGACAGCAGAAGAGAAGGCCAACTGGTATGTCATCCATACCTATTCCGGCCATGAGCAGAAGGTTAAGGCCAATCTGGAGAAGAGGATTGCCAGTACCGGGATGGAAGATAAAATCCATGAAATCCTGGTTCCCATGGAGGAGAGGCTGGAACGGAAAAAAGGCAGGGATGAAGTTGTCAAAAAGAAAATTTTTCCCGGTTATGTTTTAATCAAGATGGAGATGGGTGATGATTCCTGGTATGTGGTGCGCAACACCCCGGGAGTGACCGGCTTTGTCAGCAGCGGCACCAAACCGCTGCCCCTGCAGAAAGAGGAGATTCAGCATATTCTTCAGGGGATGGGACTTAAGGATAAGGAACTTAAGATCGATCTGGAACCGGGAGATCACGTGGTCATCACCGAAGGTCCCTTCAAGGATAATTCCGGCACTGTTGATGAGGTCTATCCCGATCAGCGCAAGGCCAAGGTGCTGGTTGATGTTTTTGGCAGGGAGACCCCCATGGAGCTGGAGTTATCGCAGTTTGAGAAGGCCTGATGCTTGCTGGCTGTTAATTGGTTAATGATAGCTAATTCGATAATAATTCGATAATAAATTGTTAATAAATTGCTTTTGGAATTTTTATGAGGATTTTTGTCTGGAAGGGAGGTAGTTTAAGTGGCTAAAAAAGTTATTGCTGAAATAAAAATGCAGATACCTGGCGGGCAGGCCAACCCGGCCCCTCCGGTTGGTCCGGCTTTAGGCCAGCATGGAGTTAATATTATGGAGTTTTGCAAGGCTTTTAACTCCAAAACCCAGGATAATGCCGGAACCCTTATTCCGGTGGAAATTACCGTATATGCTGACCGCTCCTTTGACTTTATCACCAAAACTCCGCCGGCCTCTGTTTTGATCAAGCAGGCTGCCGGAATTGAAACCGCCTCAGGAGAGCCCGATGTCAATAAGGTGGCTTCCATCAGTGAGGATGATGTCCGGGAGATAGCTGAAATAAAAAAGGAAGACCTCAATGCCGCTGATATGGAGGCGGCCATGAGCATGATAAAGGGAACGGCTCGCAGTATGGGGGTTTTAGTTGGAGAAGAGTTAAAACCCTCACCAGAAAATGAGGAAGAAGAGGTTCAAAGTCCTGAATAAAGCTAGAGTTTAGACAGGTTGTTTTAGCTTGACAGGTTGTATCAGGTAGGAAGGTTGTATCAGGTAGGCAGGGAAAATAAGTGGGAGGGCCTTTTAGGGCCTGATTACCACATTAGGAGGAATAAGAAGATGCAAAGAAGCAGAAGATATCAGGAAGCAGCAGAAAAGTATGAACGGAGCAGACTTTATCAGCCCGAAGAAGCTATTGAGCTGGCTCAGGAACTTTCCAGTGCTAATTTTGATGAGACCATTGAAGTGGCGGCCAATCTGGGAGTTAATCCCAAGCATGCCGACCAGAATGTCAGGGGTACTGTTGTGCTCCCGGCTGGAACCGGTAAAGAGATCAAAGTAATAGTTTTTGCCAAGGGCGAAAAGGCAAAGGAAGCTGAAGAGGCCGGTGCTGATGTGGTGGGTCAGGAGGAACTGGCCGACAGAATTGAAGAGGGCTGGCTGGATTTTGATATTGCCATCGCCACTCCCGATATGATGAGCGTGGTTGGCAAGCTGGGAAGGATATTAGGCCCCAAGGGTCTGATGCCCAATCCCAAGGCCGGAACAGTAACCTTTGAACTGAAACAGTCCATCAAGGAATTTAAGGCAGGCAAGCTGGAATACCGGGTAGACAAGAATGGCGTGATTCATATGCCCTTTGGTAAGGCTTCCTTCAGCAAGGAAGATCTTCTTGAGAATTTCAGAGTGCTGATGGATACGCTGGTAAGAGAAAGGCCAGCAGCTGCCAAGGGTAAGTATCTCCGCACTGTAACTGTATCTTCAACCATGGGTCCGGGGATCAAAGTTGATACCCAGAGCATCATGACCATGCTGGGAAGATAAAGCGGACTCAGTCAGGAGACTCCAGGAACCATTAGAATCTTTAGTTAACTACCTGGCTGGGGGCCAGAGGACCTGGATGAAGAGTATACTGACCTGTTTTTATAATCAGGTTTTTAAAGAGAGAAATTAATTAAAAGAAAGAGAGAAATTAATTAAAAGTCGGTATTGAAGAACTGCTGGTCGATAATTGACAGTTTAATAGCAAGAAACCTAAGACAGCAGGAGCCATTGTCAGGCTTAAACACCTGCCGAGGTTTTCAGATTTAATCCGGGTGAGTTATGTTTTTTTGCTCTCCAAGTTATTGCTGCCCGGTCTGGCCCGGTCTGGAAAACCCGCCTCCTGTTGCAGGGGGTTTTTTTAATTCCCTAAAATTTGCAGTACCGGTAATGTCAAGATTTTAAAGGGGGTGAAAGAATGGTAAAGCCCGAAAAAAAAGCTGCAGTTGCAGAACTGAAGGAAAAATTTACTCAGGCTAAAGCAATGGTCATCACCGATTACAAAGGATTAAATGTTGAGAATATGACCGAGCTGCGCCGTCAGCTTCGAGAAGCGGGGGTTGATTTTAAAGTTGTTAAGAATACCCTGGCGACCATAGCAGCCGAGGAAGCGGGCGTGGAGAAGGTGGAGGAATATTTTGTCGGTCCAACTGCCATTGCCTTTGGAATTGAGGATGTTGTTTCACCGGCTAAGGTGCTGGTTGATTATGCCAAAGAAAATAAAAATCTGGAGATTAAGGCCGGGACTCTTGAAGGGAAGCTGATCAGTGACGAGAAGCTTAAGGCTCTGGCTGAGATTCCCTCCCGGGAGGTTCTGCTGGGTCAGGTTCTGGCTGGCATGCAGGCTCCCATCACCGGTCTGGTCAGGGTTCTAAATGGTAATATCAGTGGTCTGGTCAGAGTTTTAAACAGTATCAGAGAACAGAAAGCAAATTAAGACAAATAATAAGGAGGAACTTATAATGAATAAAGAAGAAATTATTGAAGCAATTGAAAACATGAGTGTGCTGGAACTGGCTGAACTGGTGGAAGAACTGGAAGAGAAGTTTGGTGTTAGTGCTGCTGCTCCTGTAGCTATGGCTGCTGCCGGCGGTGGAGATGGTGACGGCGGCGAAGAAGAACAGACTGAATTTGATGTTTTCCTGGCTGAGATCGGCCAGAAGAAGATTAACGTTATTAAAGCTGTGAGAGAGCTTACCGGACTGGGCCTTAAAGATGCCAAGGCTGTTGTTGACGAAGCGCCCGGTAACGTAAAAGAGGGCGTCAGCAAAGAAGAGGCTGAAGAGATGAAGGAGAAGCTGGAGGATGCAGGAGCTACTGTCGAGCTGAAATAGCCGGAGATAAAGTGGGCTCAGCAGCTCTGCCCTTTTCCTTTTATCTCAATGTGAGATTATTTCTAGCAGGAATAGAAGCTGGAGCAGGAAGCCTTTCCCTGGAGTTTTTGATATATTTTTGGGTATATATCACCGGGGAAGGCTTCTTTTTTTATAAACGATATATTCCGGGTTTGGACGGTGGATTTTCAGCTTCCGGTATTAAATTTTATAAAATTGCCAAATATTAATCTTCAATTTTAGACAAAAAATTTGCAGGAATCTAATCAGTGATCAAGAAAATATTATGTATGTCTTCAGGATTTGATAATTTTTTTATAAGAGGAAAATCAATAGGAGGAAGGAGAGGAGGAAGGAGAAAAATCAGAAAATCAATAGAAAATTCAGAGAAGAGAGACAGGGCACACAAAGGTTCCGGGACGTAAACCAGATAACTGGAATCTCCTGTACAATTATCGGAGTTCACTATCATATCCAGGAATTTACTATCAGGAATCTTCTATTGAAATACCGCTTCTATTGAAATAATAATTAATAGAATTGATATTATTAGGTGCAAAATATAAGCGCTTCCTGATATTTCACTAAATACAGAATTCTTTTACCAAGATATTTTTACATAAATATATTCATTTAACTGCAAGACTTACAGGGCAGAACAACATAAGGAAATAACGACATCATTTTTAAAGCAAAATATATTCATCTGATTATATATCGATGCGTTAATTAATTAATAGATAATAGTAACTGGTAGTTTCAGGCAGTATTGAAGTGATGGGTTATCCGGGTTATTTGATTTCCCGAAGGGAGGTGAGCAGATTGAATTTCTGGTTGCAGTTTTGGTGAGGAGAGGGTTAGTGGTTGGAAAAAAATTATGGTTAAGGGAAGAATAAAAGGCAGGTAATGATGATAATCACGATCTTATTTCAAAGTAAGAGATGCGAAANATCTTCAAGGTGAATTATAATTGAGTTTTCCAGCTTTTAAGAAGTCCAGTAGTTATGAGCAAGAAGTCCAGCAACTATGAGCAAGAAGTCTAGTATTTTTGAGCAAGAAGTCCAGTATTTATGAGATGAGAAATCTGGTTAATTATAGGAGTAATAACTCTCGTATTTACGATCAGGAAATTTAGTAATTACCTTGAAAATATGCTGTTGTATTTTCATCTATTGTTGTGTTCTGAAGGAGCATGGGAGTTTACCTTGAAAATTTGCAGAAAAATTTTCATCTATTGTTGTGCCCCGAAGGAGCATGATAGTTTACCTTGAAAATATGTGGTGATATTTTCATCTGTTGTTGTGCTCCGAAGGAGCATGGGAGATTACCTTAATATTTAAGTGAAATTTAAGCTTGATTATAAGCCAAGCTCTAAAAAGAACACAGCAGTAAGCAGTTGAAATTGAATATTGGTTTTGAATATTGGTTTTGAATATTGGTTTTGAATATTGACTTAAAAAGGCTGAATTATTATTGAGGAGAAATTGAGCAGACAAGCAGTTTGAGGATTAATGAACATGAAGTTTAGCTATAATAAGCGGCAGGAAAAACTTGTTGAAAAGCTAAATAAGCCTGTAGAAACAGCTAAATCTTAACATAAAGTCTTATTAACAAAATTATAAGTCTTATTGACTATAAGTCTTATTGACCAAATTATCCGGATTAGCAGGTTAACTAAATTATCCGGATTAGCATGTTAACCAAATTATCTGGATTAGCAGGTTAACTAAATTATCCGGATTAGTCGGAAAATTTTCTGGTAATAAAACAAACCAAATGGGGGATTACAATGCTTAAACAAAAAAATATTTCAATTATTGCTGTAACCCTGGCTCTGCTGTTAGTTTTTACCGCAACCTCGGTTATGGGTTCAGAGATGACTATTAGATTATCAAATGCCGGGCCGGCTGATGAAGAGGACAGAACCTATATTGCCAATGATATTTTTAAGCAGGTAGTAGAAACAGGCACAGATGGCAGAATAACAGTTGAGACCTATCATGCTTCCGAGCTGGCCGATGAAAGAGAGACCTATGAAGGCATGATTATCGGCACAATAGAGATGGGTACTCTGACAACCGGACCTCTTCCTGGTTTTTTTGAGGATATCCTGGTTTTAGATATACCCTATCTTTTTGACTCACCACCGGTAGCCTGGGAGGTTATGCGAGGACCCTTCGGTCAAAAAATGAATGAAAGGATTAGAGAGGAGACCGGGATTATTCCTCTGGCCTGGGCTGACCACGGATTCAGACATTTCACCAATGATGTCAGAGCGATTGAGAGCCCCTCTGATATGGAAGGTCTTACTATCAGAACTATGGAAAATCCAGCCCATATGGAGATGGTTAGAGCTCTGGGAGCTGACCCGACACCAATGGCTTTTGGGGAGCTTTATCTCGGACTGGAGCAGGGAGTAGTTGATGGACAGGAGACTCCCATAACCTTGATTAAGAACATGGGATTTTATGAGGTTCAGGATTATCTGGTGCTGGATGGACATCTTTATAATTATTTAGGCATATTCATCAGTGAAGAAGTCTATAATTCTTTAAGTGAAGCCGATCAAAGGGTGATCAGGGAGGCTGCTCAAATCTGGGAAAAGGTTCAGACCGGCTACAGCAGGGTGCAGATTGAAAGAGGAGTGGCTGAGCTGGAAGAAGCTGGCATGGAGGTAACCCACCTCTCGCCCGAGCAGCTTGAAGAGTTCAGGGAAGCAACCCAGGGCCCGGTTATTGAATATTTAGAAGAGGAGATTGGCCGGGAAATAATTGATGAGATATTTGAAGCGATTGAAGAAGCTAAAGCTAACATTTAGTACTAAGATCCAATACATTTTATATCCTGGAGATCTATATATCATGAAAATCTATGATATTCTAGAGATCTATATATACCTGTAAATATAAATATTCTGGAGACTATATATCATGAAAATCTATGATATTCTGGAGATCTATATATCCTGGAAATCTATATAACATGAAAATCTATAATATCCTGGAAATATAAATATTCTGGAGGTCTATAAAAAACCAGTATTTTTAGCAGAAAGCTCAGCTCAATCTCAATATAACTCAGTTAATTCAGTCAATCATCAATATCTGTGATATATCTGGAATATCTGGCAGAGAGATCGGAAGCAGGGTTCTGATATCTGTTCCGCTGGTTCTGCTCTCTCTGTCTGTATTTTTACTCAGGAAAATTATGGGGGAATCTACGTTGCTAGACACCTTTGCCAGCATTTACAACAGATTTATCAGCCATCTTAATATTATATTAAAGTGGCTGGTTATTTTAATATTGTTTGCTCTCACTGTGGTGGTCCTGCTGCAGGTCTTTTTCAGGTATGTTATGTTTGCCTCCCTGCCCTGGTCGGAGGAGGTATCTCGCTATCTGCAGATCTGGCTGGTGATGATTGCGGCTGCCTACGGCTTCTCCTATGGAGAACATATTGAGGTAAAATTTTTTAAAGAGAAGCTGCAGGTAAAGCCGCTTCTGTATAAAATTATCACCACCACAATTTATCTTCTGCTGCTGGCAGTATTATATATTTTTGTAACGAACAGTCTTGATTTCGCTAACCGGGTGGAATTTCAAAGAACACCTGCACTGCGAATCTCAATGTACTGGCCTACTCTGGCGCTGCCGGTCGGTGGAATTTTGATGATGCTGCAGGTTGTTAAACTGCTCTTGAATACTGTTACCGGGAGAGATGAATTTAAAGTTGCCGGGAAAGACCAATCTCTCACGGATTTTTAACTCTCCAAGGAAAGGAAGTTTAAGATTATGGCTATAACAGCAATTCTGGTATTTGTTGTAACCCTGCTGCTGGGGCTGCCGATTGCCTTTTCTCTGGGATTTACCTCGCTGACGGTGGCAGTTTTTAGGGATTACAATCTGCTGCAGTGGACTCAGCGGTTTTTTTCCGGGCTGGATTCCTTTACTCTGCTGGCTGTACCCTTTTTTATTCTGGCAGGTAATATGATGAATACCGGGGGGATTACCAGAAGATTGATCAGTTTTGCCCAGTACATCGTGGGACGTTTTCGGGGAGGGCTGGCTCAGACCAATATTCTGGTCAGCATGTTATTTGCCGGCATCTCGGGAGCAGCGGTGGCAGACACCTCTGCTATTGGCTCAATTTTGATTCCCTCCATGGTGGAGGAGGGTTACGATAGTGATTTTAGTGCAGCAATCACCGTGGCTTCTTCCTCGGCCGGTCCGATTATACCTCCCAGCATACTGATGGTTCTCTATGGAGTAGCAACCGGTACCAGCATCGGCGCTCTTTTTCTGGCGGGGATGGTACCGGGAATTTTTCTGGGTGTCAGCCTGATGATTGTTACCTATTTTTTTGCCAGAAAAAGAAATTATCCCAGGCTGGAGATTGATTTTAGCTTCAGGGAGTTTTTCAGGCGTCTTAAAGATGTGATCATCCCCCTGCTGGCTCCGGTAATTATAATTGGAGGCATAGTAAGTGGAGTTTTTACTCCCACTGAAGCAGCTTCAATTGCAGTTTTCTATGCCTTTATTATCACCTTTTTTGTCTATAAAGAGATTGAACTTGCTGACCTGCCGGATATTTTTCTATCTTCTGGAGTTCTGACCGGGGTAATATTAATCGTAATCGGTTTTGCCGATACCCTGGCCTGGATAATTTCCATGGAGCGGCTGGGAGTTATTATTACCGCTAATATTCAGGCTTTTACTGATAACACCCTGCTCTTTTTATTAATAATCAACATATTTCTTCTTTTTATCGGCACCTTTATGGAGGCTGGAGCGGCGATTATTGTTCTGGCACCAATTTTAGCCCCTGTGGCGCTGCAGTATGGTGTTCACCCCCTGCATTTTGGCTTTGTGATGGTGCTGAATCTGACCATTGCTCTTTCGACACCGCCGATTGGCATCTGCCTTTTTGTGGGCAGCAAGATAAGCGGAGTCAATTTAAAGGACCTGACCTATGCTATTGCCCCCTTTCTGCTGGTTCTGATTGTCATCCTGCTGGTGGTTACCTATATTCCAGCTATTTCCATGTGGGTTCCCGAGATCTTTGGCTACTATCCCTGATCAGGCAAGGTAATCAGGATCAGCTCTGCAATTTCCGGGATGCCGGCTGTCGATCAGGTTGTTTAATAGCCTGG
>SL_5KL_010_SEDDRAFT_10000570_pt1 | contig 23662 bp, 24 predicted proteins | sample SodLakKL_010_SED_FD_9118 | JGI IMG/M metagenome (IMG submission 9118) | reverse complement strand
TGAACACTTGCACGCTGACGCCGACAGCGATGCCGACGGTGATCAGGACGGTTTGCAGTTTGGAGGCCGCAAGAAAGCGGTAGGCAATCCGTAGTGGAAGCATCACACTCCCTCCTTGCGGGCCATCTCGACGACCGATTCGTAACGCTCAAGCACGTAGGCCAACTCGTGAAACTTGTCCTTTTCGTGCTGGAAGCCTCTCCCGGCGCCCACGAGACGTACGCTTGGGAAATGCTTTTGCACGTGCTCGATGACCTTTTGCGCCTCAAAAAGATGGTAGGCGTTGGAGACGCTGATGACCAAAAAATCAACATCGAGCGCCTTCAAAGCGTTGTCAATCGTCCTAAGGGGCGTGTTGGCGCCGACGTAGGTGCTTTTGAATCCGACGAGCTCCAAAAAATGCGCGCCGACCACCGCGCCCAGATCGTGATACTCCATCCGCGGGCAGACAATCAGCGCATGCTTCGGGTTTTCAACCTTCTTTTTCTGCTTCAAGACGTATGAATACGTCATCGAGACCAGCGTCCTCACAATCGACGTCATTTGGTGTTCGACCCAGATGCAAGCGTGGTCGTCCTCGCCGCATTCGATGCCGTTGAGAATTTTCGCAAAAACGTCCTCGTAAAGCTCCACCAGTGAAAACCCTTCTTCGAGCGCATCGAGCACAATCGAAGCGGCGCGTTCCTTGTCGTTGTCGCGCAAGGCGTTTTCCAGTTTTTTCCTAATGTCCATGATGTTCCCCTTTCCTATGTCGTTATTCTTCCCGCAAATAGGCGAGCACTTTGTCCAAGCACCGTTTGCGGTGCGAAATGCGTTGTTTGTGGGCGAAGCCGAGAGTCGCAAGCGTTTCCGAATGGCCGACCGGTATAAAAATCGCATCGTAGCCGAACCCTTCGTCGCCTTCAATGGCGGTGTGGATGTATCCGGCCAGCGTCCCATCGAACGACACTTCTCTTCCGTCTTCCATCATCAGCACCATCACCGTGCGAAAGACCGCGCGGCGGTTGGTCTTGTTTTCCATTTTCTTCAAAAGAAGCCTGTTGTTGGCAGTGTCGCCACCTTCGTCCGAGAAGCGTTTGGAATGGACCCCGGGCGCTTGTTGCAACGCTTCGACCTCCAAGCCGGAATCGTCGGCCAAAATGGCCGAGGAAGTATGCTTGCGAAGGGCCCGCGCCTTCAAGCGCGCGTTTTCCCAAAAGGTCTTGCCGGTTTCATTCGGCGCTTCGTATTCTTCAAACTCGGCAAGGCTTAGCACCTCGAAGCCCAAAGCTTCAAGGGGCGGTGCGATTTCTTGAATCTTGTGCTCGTTTTGGGTGGCGAGGACTATTTTTTTCATTGGGCACCTCTACAAAAAAAGCCTTTGAAAAAAAGGCCTTTTTATTTTTCGCTCCAAATCGTGAATTTTTGAATGTCGGTGTTGGCCCCGACCAAAAGCAGCTGATCGCCTTCGCGGAACACGTCCTCAGGCTTGCTGATGAGGATGTCGCCATCACGCTTGATGGCCACAAGGTTCAAATGGAAGCGGTCGCGAATGTCGAGGTTCGCCACCGTCGAGTCAATCAGCTTGGGCGTCGCCTTCACGACGACGAAACTGTGATGTTCGCTCAAATCGTAATATTCAAGCATGTTGTCGGACATGACCTGATGGGCCAACCGCCTTCCCGTGATGCGTTCGGGCTGGATGGTTTCATCGGCGCCGAGTTTTTGCACGACTTTTTCATGGTAGGCGTTTTGGACCTTGACCGTAATACGCTTGACACCGATTTCTTTCAAAATCAAGGTGGTGAGAATGCTGTTTTTGATATCTTTGCCGATCGCGACGATGACATGGTCGATGCTTTGGATACCGACCTCGCGCAATGCGGATTCATCCGACGTGTCCAAAACGACGGCATGCGTCGCAACTTTTGCGATTTTCGCGATGCGGTCCTGGTTGTTGTCGATCACCAACACTTCATGTCCGCTTTGAATCAGTTCTTCAACGACACTCATGCCGAAGCGACCCAAACCAATGACCGCAAATGTTTTCTTCGCCATAAAGACTCACCAACTTTGCATTATTGCTTAGAATTAAATACTATTGACATTATAATACCATAAAGACTTGCCTTGTCAATGAGAATGTGGCATATATGGGTTTTTCTGGAGTGAAGCTTGTGGTATAATGTCATAGAATGAAGTGAGGTGCGACGTATATGAAAACCAAGCCCTTGGACAAACAAATACTAAAGGTCTACCTTTTCGGCCTCATCGCCATATACGCGTTTCAAGTCGTCGTCATGGTGGTGTTCCCGCGCGTTTTTGAAGACGAAGCGATGATGATCACCTTTTCCGCACTCAGCAATCTTGCCTGGTATGCGGCGGTCACCGTCATCGTCGTGCATATGGCCTACATCTACTTGTTTCAAAACCAGTGGGTCTACTTCATGCAAAACCCCCGTCGTTCCTGGGGTTTGGTCGCTTTGACGATGGCGCTGATGTTTGCCGCCAACATGATTACAACCAGCATCTTCCAACTTGCCGGTCACGACATGGCCGCGGAAAACCAAGCGGCGCTCGAGATGATTCTAGGCGGGGCGTGGTACGACATTGTGGCCCTTGTGCTTTTCGCCGGCTTCTTCGCCCCCGTGCTTGAAGAGTTGGTCTTCCGCAAAGGGCTTTACTCGCTCTTTTTCAAAAAATACGGAAACCTCGCCGCGATCTTTTTGAACAGTTTGGTCTTCGCCATGCTTCATTTTCTTGGCGATTTGGAATTCGTCTTCCAAGACCCGATTCGCGTGTTGAATTTGCTTCCGTATCTATCCTTGGGCATCATTCTTTCCTTCATGTATTACTATTCGGGAAAAATGATTTTCGTCGTCATCATCGGCCACACGCTATGGAACATCCTTCAGCTGATTCTCATGTTCACCGTGGCTTAGGCGAACTGTTCGCGAATGCTTGGATCCGACGTTTTGAGCAACCTCTTCGCAGGCTTGTCCAAAACGTCTTTTTTCTTGCTTTGCAGCAACTCGATCGCTTTAAGGTTTTTCAAAAGAATCGCATAAAATATGGCGCTATGTCCGAAGGCGTCGATGTCGAACCCGGAGACACCGCTGTCAAGAAGCGCTTTGACGAGGTCGGTGTCCTTGTTCAAAAGCGCGTAAAAAAGCGGCTTGTTGTAAAAGCAGTCTTTTTGGTCAATGCCTTTGCGCATTTTGATCAAAACCTCCGCTTCGTCAAGGTGGCCTTGCCGGAGCGCCTTATGGAGCGGCAAAGACCCGAGGCTTTCGCGAATCTTCGGTCGATGCTCGAAGCGGTAAAGCTGCATGGATACGTCGCCCGTTTCCTGGGCGTAATCGAAGGCGTCGTTTTGGAAGCGGTCGCGGTCGGAAGGCGAAAGCCCGTAAAAAAGCAAGTTGTCGACCATCGCGTTGTCGCTCCGCTTTGATGCTTCGTGAAGCGGCGAGACGGCGTATAGGTTTTTGAGATAAGGGGTGAGTTTTTCTTCAAACAGCCGCTTTTGCATCGACAGTGTGCCGTATGCGGCGACGGCGTGGTGCAGCGTTTCTTGCTGGGCGGTGAAGACGTAGGGGCTTGCCCCCGCATCGAGAAGGTAATCGAAGACTTCGTGTTTTTTGCTGCGGACGGCGTGGAACGTCACCGAAGCGCCCTCTTTGTCGCGGGCGGACAAATCGGCGCCCGCTTCTAACAGGGTTTCAAGCGTAGGCAGATCGCCCTTCCTCGCCGCAAACATCAACGGGGTGATACCTTTTTTGTTGCGGGCATCGATGTCGGCGCCCTGTTCCAAAAGAGCCGAAACCATATCCGCTTGACCCATGTAGGAAGCGACATGCAACGGGGTGTCTTGGAAATGGTTGGCGCCGTTGGCGTCGAGTCCCCGTTCGAGCAGATACATAAAAACGCGGTACAACTTTTGCCGTATTGCATAAAACAACAAACTTTGACCGCGTGCGTCACAGGCGAAAAGGTCGTATCGTTCCAAACTGCCGAGATTTTCCTCCAGCAAAGCGTCGAGAAGATTTTCGTCTAAGTACTCGTTCGGTTCCACATTCACCCACCACCTTCATTAAAAAAAGTACCACATTCCCAAAAAAAATACCATATTTCTATGGTATTTTTTTTATTGATGCTTTTAGCGGACTGCGTCTTTCAAGACTTTTCCGGCTTTGAACGCTGGTGATTTTTGCGCAGGGATAGAAATCGAATCGCCGGTTCTCGGGTTGTGACCTACACGTGGTTTGCGCTCTCTAACTTCGAAAGTGCCAAACCCAGTCAATACAACTTTGTCGCCTTTCACCAAAGAGTCTTGGATGGCGCCGAGTGTAGCGTTGAGAGCTGCTTCTGCATCTTTCTTAGTAAGTCCTGATACTTCTGCAATTTTTGCAACCAATTCTGTTTTGTTCATCGTTCTAATTCCCTCCTCTTTTGTTTTACTACGCTCATTATAGCAAGTCATTATAGGGTTTGCAAGGAAATCAAGCCCATTTTGAGAAAAAATCCAAGTTTTTTTACCCTTTTTAAGGCTTTCTTTCGGGTTTGGACTCGCGGGAGAGGAGTTGGGCAAAGGCCTTTTTCGGCTCCACGCGGTCAAAAACGACATCATGGATGGCGTTGATGATGGGAGTGTCGATGTTGCGCGCTTTGGCTAATGCGTGAGCGGCCTCGCAAGTGCGAATTCCTTCCACAACCATGGTCATGGAATCGAGCGTCTCGTGCAAGTTTTTTCCGGAACCGATTTTCAAGCCGGCTTGATAGTTTCGGGAGTGTTCCGAAGTGCAGGTGACGAACAAGTCGCCGATGCCGGAGAGACCCATCAAAGCGTCCTTGCTGGCGTCTAAAGCTTCAAAGAGCTTGCCCATTTCCACAAGCCCTCTCGTAATCAACGCGGCTAGGGCGTTGTCGCCGTGTCCTTGGCCTTTGGCGATGCCGGCGGCGAGGGCGAAAATGTTTTTGAGCGCACCGCCTAGTTCGACGCCTTTCAAATCGGTGCTCGAGTACACGCGGAAATACTGCTGGTTGTGGAACAAATCCTGCACAAAGCAGGCATCTTCTTCGCGTTCGGAAGCGCTGGTGATCAAGGTAGTCATGCCGCGGATGACTTCTTCGGCGTGGCTTGGACCGCTTAAGGCCACAAACCCTTTCAGATACTTTGCGGGTATCATCTCTTGAAAGATTTCGGAATTTCGTTTGAACGTTTCGGGCTCGATGCCTTTGGCGGCGTTGATGATGAGTTTTTGGTTTGAAAGATGGGGAACCACGTCTTCAATGGCGCGCCGCAACACTTTTGTGGGCACGGCAAAGAGCATCGTGTCCGCAAAATCCTTCAACTCCTTCAAATCCATAGTCCCCCGGATGTCCTCGGGGATGCCGATATCGAGCTGCTTGCACAGGTGTCTTTCGTTGACGTGACGAATGATGTCGCGGTCAACGTCGTATACGAGCACTTCATGGTTGTTGTCGCTTAAAACCTTGGATAGGGCGAGCCCCCAGGACCCACCGCCGATGACGCTCACTTTCATGCTATTCGCGCCTCCTCAACAATATTTTGATTGGAATGCCGCGGAAGCCGAAGGCTTCGCGGATGCGGTTTTTCAAATACCGCTCGTAACTGAAGTGCATCCATTGGGTGTCGTTGACAAACAGGATGAACGTCGGCGGCTTGATGCCGACCTGCGTGGCGTAGTAGCCTTTGACAATGCCGCCGTTATGGCTTTTAGGGGGATTGGAATGGAACGCGTCGACGATGATGTCGTTCAACACCGAGGTCTGGACGCGCTTGGTGTAATCCTCATACATCTCCCGGATGACGGGGAAAAGCGTGTTGATCCGCGCTTTGGTGAGCGCGGAGAGAAAGATGATGGGCGGGTTGTGCAAAAACTGGAAATGCGCATGGATGGTTTTTTCCCATTCGTTCATGGTCCGTCCGTCTTTGTCGATGGCGTCCCATTTGTTGACGACGACGATGACGGGCTTCCCGGCCTCCAGTGCATACCCCGCGATTTTTTTGTCCTGTTCGATGATGCCTTGGGTCGCGTCGATGAGCACGAGCGCGATGTCGCTTCTTTCAATCGCGCTCAAGGCGCGCAACACGCTGTACTTTTCAGCGTTCTCGTACACTTTGCCCCTCTTGCGGAGTCCGGCTGTATCAATGACGACATATTCTTGCCCGTCTTTTTCAAAGACGGAATCGACCGCGTCGCGGGTGGTGCCTTCGATTTCGCTGACAATGACGCGCTCTTCTTGCAAAAGCGCGTTCATCAAAGAACTTTTGCCGACGTTGGGCCGGCCGATGAGAGAAAGTTTGATGGTGTCTTCCTCGTAGGGGTCGGGCTTTGAATCGGGAAGAATGGTGACGACCTTGTCGAGCAAGTCTCCGGTCCCGGTGCCGTGTTCGCTGCTGATGGCGATGGGGTCGCCGAGTCCAAGGGCGTAAAACTCGTACAGGGTGTCTTTGAGCGTGACGTCGTCGACTTTGTTGACGGCCAAAACGACGGGTGTGTCGGCTTTATAGAGCATGCGGGCGATGAAGGCGTCTTCGTCGGTGAGTCCGGTGCGCACATCGACGACAAAGACGATGACGTCCGCTTCGTCGATGGCAATTTCGGTCTGCGCTTTGATGTCATGAATAAAAGGGGCATCGTCAAAATCGATGCCCCCGGTGTCGATGATATTGAAGGTGCGTGTCAGCCATTCCGCCTTCGCGTATAGGCGATCGCGGGTCAAACCGGGTGTTTCATCGGTGATCGCGAGACGTTCACCGATGATACGGTTGAAAAGCGTGGATTTGCCGACGTTGGGCCGGCCCACGATAGCGACGGATGGAATCATAAGCCTTCATCCCTTTATTTTTTCATGTCTTTGAATTTATCGGCGAATAGTTCTCCGAGCGTTTGCGATTGTTCGGATTTGTTTTCGCTTTTGAGATGCTTCTTGTACTCGTCGCGAATTTTCTTGGTGTCGTAGGCTTTCTTGCTGACGACCATTTGCCAGTTTTCCTTGTTGAACTTCAGCACGATGGCGTTGATGACGTCGCCTTCGCTCAAGACGTCGCCAACTTGTTCAACGTGAGATTCCTGAATCTCGGAAATCGGCAGGAACGCTTCGACGCCGTGGGTCTCAATCAAAGCGCCGCGGGATTGCAACTCTTTGACTTCGCCGGAGATTTCGTCGCCGACTTTGACCTTGACGTCTTCCCAAGGGTTGTAATCAAGATGTTTTTTGGAAAGACGCATCTTGCGGTTTTCGGTGTCGATGGAAAGAATCTGCACTTCAATCTCGTCGCCGACGTTCACGTTGCCGGCCAAGTTGAAACGCGGGTTCCAGGAGTAATCGTTCTTGTGGACGATGCCGGCCACGTCGCGGTCGACTTCGACCAAAATGCCGAACTGCATCTTTTTGACGACTTTCCCTTTGACGCGGTCGCCGGGCTTGTGTTTTTCTGCAAATTTCTCCCAGGGCGTAGGCTCTAAAGCCTTCATCGAAAGCGAACGCTTGTCGCCTTTTTCGCCGATGACCTTGACTTTTACGGTGTCGCCCTCTTTGACGATATCGCTGGGTTTTTTGATGCGGTGGTGCGACATTTCGGAAATGTGCAGCAACCCTTCGACTTTGTCGAAGCGGACAAACGCTCCGTAAGGGGCCAGTTTGGCAACGGTGCCTTCTAGGACATCGCCTTCGTTGATGGTTTTCAGCTCTTCTTGTTTTTTGATTTTCGCTTGGTCGCGTTGGACGGCGCGGTGAGACGTCACAATCTTGATGCGATTGTTTTTGCGGCCGATTTCAATGATTTTCACGGGGATGGTCTTACCGACGTAGGGTTGAAAATCTTCGGTGTATTCCATGGACACTTCGCTTTTGGGCATGAACATGTCAAAACCGTGCGCGCGGACTTTCAAGCCGCCTTTTAACACACTGCGTACGGTAGCGTCGAACACTTCGTCGTTTTCAAATTTATTTTGAAGTTCTTCAAAAAGCTCTTGTTGTTCGATTTCTACTCGGGAGAGCAAAACAACGCCCGCTTCATCGTCTTTCTTTTGGACGACGGCTTCGATTTCGTCGCCTTTTTTGACGACGTCGTGGCAGCTGTCGACATCCAAACGGGTTAACCTGTCAAGGTAGATGGTGCCTTCGGTCGAGTATCCGATATCGACGATGACTTCCTTGTCCTTGACGTCGTAGACGGTGCCTTTTACGGTCTTTCCTTCTTCAATGTTCTTGATTTTCATGATTATCTACCTCTCTTAACTTTCGATTCTATGGTTTTTACGACATCTTCGATGCGCATGTTCGATGAATCAATAATGACGGCATCGTCTGCCGGTTTGAGCGGACTGTGCGAGCGGTTCGTGTCGAAATCGTCGCGGGCGATGATTTCTTTTTTCAAATCCTCCAATGGGATGTGGATGCCTTGTTCCTCGTTTTCTTTGAACCTGCGGCCGGCGCGGGTGGCGACGTCCGCGGTCAGGAAAAACTTGTAATCGGCATCCGGTAAAACGTTGTAGCCGATGTCTCTGCCGTCCATGACAACATTTAGGTTTTCCGACAGCTCGCGTTGCCTTTCAACGAGCTTTTGCCGGACGATGCGGTGCGAAGAAACGAGGGAGACGTTGTTGGAAACTTCACGGGAGCGGATGGCTTTGCTGACGTCCTGGCCATCCATGTGCAAGTCGCCGTTTTTATAATTAAAACGCGTTTGATCGAGGAAATCAAAAGCGTTTTCGTCGGTTAGGTCAATGTTCAACTGCATCGCTTTCAATGTAATGGCGCGATACATCGCGCCAGTGTCTATGTAGGTGAAGTCAAATAGCTTCGCCACCAATTTCGCGATGGTACTTTTTCCGGCACCCGCAGGGCCGTCAATAGCTATTTGCGTAGTCTTCATTCGATCACCTCGTTTCAAACCAACACCATTATACCACAGATGGTTTGTTTTCAATAACCCTATTTTATTTCATTTGGGAGAAGATTTCAAAGGTTGTTCACAATTTATTTATTCTAACAAAAATATTTGTTTCTTGATAATGAAAACGCTTTTTGTTATACTTTTAACGAGCCAAATTCGTCGTGGTTTGCTTATTTCTCTTGATTTCGTCTCTTTGTTTTGATATATTAACGAAGATATTATGACAACAGGTTGGTGATTGTATGAACATACCCATGAACAGCATTGTCGGCGTTGCTCTTGTGTTCAGCGTCGTGGCCATGCTCTACGCATTGGCCCTTTTTATCAAAATCAAACGTATTGAAAAAGGAGTCCCCAGAGTCATTGAGATTTCCGGATACATCCGGGAAGGCGCAATGGCTTTCATGGCGCGTCAGTATAAAATCCTTGCCGTCTTTGTCGTCATTCTTTTTGTGATCATCGGTTTCGCGCTTGATTTCATTACCGCTGGAGCTTTCGCGTTCGGAGCTTTGTTGAGTGCATTGGCGGGTTACCTCGGTATGAGGGGAGCGGTCGCCGCAAACTCCCGCACGGCCACCAGCGCACAAAAAGAAGGTATGAACAAAGCCTTGGACGTAGCCTTTAGCGGTGGCGCGGTCATGGGCATGTCCGTTGTCGGTCTCGGACTGACCGGGCTCATCCTTTATTATTTCGCGGGCATCTACATATTTAACCTCACTTTGGAAAACACGTTCGACGTATTGACCGGCTTTGCGCTCGGCGCTTCAAGCATTGCGCTTTTCGCCCGCGTGGGCGGCGGCATCTACACCAAGGCCGCCGATGTCGGCGCAGACTTGGTGGGCAAGATTGAGGCCGGGATCCCCGAAGACGACCCCCGCAACCCCGCGGTCATTGCCGACAACGTTGGCGACAACGTCGGCGACGTGGCCGGAATGGGCGCGGACCTTTTTGAGTCGTTTGTCGGGTCGCTCATTGCCGCCATCACGCTCGGAATGTTCTGGTTGGGCGCCGAAGGCGCACTGTTCCCTATATTCCTTGCCGCATTCGGCATCATCGCATCCATTCTCGGAACGATGACCATCCGCACCAAGGAAGCGGACTCCCCCCACAAGGTGTTGAAAAAAGGCACGTATGTGGCGGGCGGGTTGTTCGTCATTTTTGCGCTTTTTCTCACTTGGTTCTATGTGCAAAACGGCTATTTTGAAAACTACGGACCTTTCCTTGCCATCATTGCCGGCTTGTTCGTCGGCATCATGATCGGCATCATCACCGAAATCTATACATCAAGCGAATACAAAAAAGTCAAAGACATCGCCAAACAATCGGAAACCGGCCATGCCACCAACATTATCGGCGGATTGTCGATCGGCATGGAATCGACCGCCGTGCCCATTGTCTTAATCAGCGTTGTCATCGTCATTGCGTATCATGTCGCGGGCCTTTACGGCATCGCCCTTAGCGCCGTCGGCATGCTTTCGACCACGGGCATGACCATCGCCATCGACGCATACGGCCCTATCGCCGACAACGCAGGCGGCATCGCCGAAATGTCGAACATGGACAAAGGCGTGCGCGAAATCACCGACAAACTCGACAGCGTCGGCAATACGACCGCCGCCATCGGCAAAGGCTTTGCCATCGGCAGCGCCGCGTTGACTTCACTTGCGCTTTTTAGCGCGTTCGTGCAAGCCGCGGGCTTAGAAGGCATCAACGTCGCGACTCCTGCGGTCATCGTTGGCATCTTAATCGGAGCGATGCTTCCGTTCTTGTTCAGTTCGCTCACCATGAGCAGTGTCGGCCGGGCCGCGTCGAAAATGATCGACGAAGTCCGCCGTCAGTTCCGCGACATGCCCGGCATCATGAACAAGACGCAAAAGCCCGATTATGCACGTTGTGTGGACATTTCAACCAAAGCCGCATTGCAAGAGATGATTGCCCCCGGAGTCTTGGCCGTCGCAACGCCGCTGCTTGTCGGGTTCACCCTCGGCCCCGAGGCACTCGGCGGATTGCTTGCCGGCGCACTTGCCAGCGGCATCAGCATGGCCATCTTCATGGCCAACAGCGGCGGCGCGTGGGACAACGCCAAAAAGTTCATCGAAGAAGGCCACCACGGCGACCGTGGCGGATTCGCCCACAAAGCGAGCGTCACCGGCGATACGGTCGGAGACCCTTTCAAGGACACAAGCGGTCCTTCCATCAACATTTTGATCAAATTGATGACCATCATTTCCTTGGTCTTTGTCGTCTTGATGTAAGACGATTCTCCCATTCCATTCTAAGTCAAAGGTTACGGTTTTCCGTAACCTTTTTTTGTGTGAAGTTTCCCAAGGCCCATAAAAAAACTGCGCTTTCACGATGAAAGCGCAGCGGTTGTACGAAACTATTGGGCCGTTTCTTCATGGTTTTGGTATGCGTCCTTATGGAGCGCGCTCTTTTTCAAACGCTTAGAGACATATTGATAGACCACTATGGCGGACTTGATGAATATGAGAATCAACAGCACATAGAGGCTTATATCTTGCGCGGCGACTTCGCCGTCGACATAAACGGTGCGCATCAAGGCGCCGTCGATGCGCAAACTCTCTTGCGCGCCGCGAAGGTCGAGAAGCTGGGACAAATAGGTGAACTTCGCAAGCAAGACGAGGCCGAAGCCGTAAATGAGCGTTAGCGACTTATCTTTTTTCAAGATTAGAACCGCCAGCACCAACACATACAGGACAAACAGGGCCGGCACATGCGTGTAGGTTTCTCCGCTCGCCACATTTTCTACGCGCAAGCCGAACCACTGCGAGGTCACTTCCGCTTCTTCGATGACGCCTGAAAAACGCAAAGGGAACACGAGGGTGAACATCAAGTGAACCAAGAACAGCGAAACCAAAATCAAAAGGTCTTTTTGAAACGAGTTCAGTCTTTTCATCGGAAACCCTTCTTTCATCGCAAAGTCACCACTTTCGATTGTACCACATATCAGGCGTTTGAACACCCGTCATTTTCAAGTAAACGGTTGCATGAAAAAGCGCCTCCGCATCGCAGAATCGATTGTAGGAAGCGCAAGCGTGGTTTCAATGGTTGTGCAAGCGTTACGCTTGAGCGCGGCGCCGCTCGCGCTCGACGAGCACGCGCAGCTTTTTGAGTTCATGGATTTTCACCCGGCGGTGGTCGCCGCGCGAAAGGCCGTCAAGCGTCAAAAAGGCGAAGCGGATGCGTTTGAGTTTCAGCACTTCATGGTCGAAATGCTCGAACATTTTTTTGATGTGGTGGTATTTGCCTTCGGTGATGGTGAGGTTGAGTTTGGTTCGCTTCTTCTGCTTGTTGTATTGAACTTTGCGAATTTTCGCGGGCTTGGTCATCTGTCCTTCGAGCGTGATGCCGCGGCGGATTTTCCGCGAAGTTTCTTTGCGCAGGAACCCCTCGACGGTGACTTCGTACTCTTTTTCTATGTTGTAACGGGGGTGGGTCAGCGCGGCGGTCAAATCGCCGTCGTTGGTCATCAAAAGCACGCCCGAAGAATCGTAATCGAGGCGGCCGACCGGATAGATGCGCTTTGAGGAAGGCACGAGGTCCTTGACGGTTTTCCTGCCTTTGTCGTCTTTGACCGTGGACACGTAGCCTTCCGGTTTGTAAAGCACGTAGTACACTTTGTCTTCAAAACTGATGGGATGGCCGTCGACGGTGATGGTGTCCGAAGGAGAAGCTTTTTCCCCCAAGGCCTGCACGGTGCGGCCGTTTACTTTGACGCGTCCGCTTGTGATCAGTTTTTCGGCTTTGCGGCGGGAACAGAGCCCGCTTTGTGCGATGAGTTTTTGGATGCGCTCCATATATCTACTCTTCCTCCGATACCGGTTCGACAAGCATGTGGACATACTTGATGCGGCGTTCTTTGATTTCTTTGATGATGAAGGTCAAATCGAAGTTCTTGACGTCTTCTTCGTGGTCGTAGGTGATCATGGTTTGACGAAGGGTGAACTTCATGTCCACCTCGGGCAGCGACTCAAAGCGTTCGAACAGCCAGCTCGCAAGCGTTTTTTCGCTTTTGGAAGGCGGCTCGCCCAAATTGAGTTCTTCAAACAAATCGCCAAGTTCTATATCGGCGTTGACGCCGTATTCATGAGGCCCGATTTGTTTCAGGAATTCGTCGTCGATATCGTCATGTTCGTCGTAAATCTCGCCGACAAGTTCTTCGATGGCGTCTTCCATGGTCACGATGCCGCTTGTGCCGCCAAACTCGTCGCTGACGATGGCGAGATGCGTGTTTTCCCTTTGCAAGGTATCGATCAACGTATCGGCGCGCATGGATTTCGACACATACACCGGCGGTTTCATGATTTTGCGGATGTCGATGGGCTGTTTTTTGATCAGATGCGTGAAGAAATCACGTTCGTTCAAGATGCCGACGATGGTGTCGCGGTCGCCTTCGTAAACGGGCAAACGCGAAAACTGGTTCTCGAAAAATTTCTCCAGCACCGAATCGATGTCTTCCTCGACGTCGACGGCGACCATATCCACCCGCGGCGTCATGATTTCGTAGACTTTCTTTTCATCCAGGTCCAGCACGCTTTGAAGCATCTCCGCCTCTTCTTCGTCGATGGACCCTTCTTCTTCCATCGTGTCGATGATGGTTTCAAGTTCGCCTTCGCTGACGCTGATGGTCACGCGGTTGTCCTCCCGCAAAAAAAGGTTTTTGATTTGCAAAAAGACAAACGTGATCGGCCAAAGGCCTTTCATGATCAACAAAAGCGGGCCGCTGATTTTGATGGCGATTTGGTTCGAATACATTTTCGCGAAACTCTTCGGAACGATTTCGCCGAATATCAGGATGATGGTCGTCATCACCGCGGTGTTGAAAATGGTGACCAACGTTTCCTGGTCGATGAAAATACGCGCAAAAATGCCGGCGCTCACCGTCGCAAGCGCGACGTTTGCGAGGTTGTTGCCGACAAGAATGGTCGTCAATGCCTTGTCAAAGCGTTCGTGAATCCAAAAAGCTTGCTTGCTGCCCTTTTTGCCTTCTTCGATATAGTTTTTCATCCGAATCGGATTCAAAGAAGAAAACACCGTTTCGCTCATGGAAAAGAAACTTGAAATCAACAAGAGGATGACCAACAACACGAAGCTGAACGGTGGAATCTCTTGTGCAAGCAAGAGCGCACTATAATCCAATGGGACTCACTCCTCTTAGGCCTTGGTGCTGTATTTTCCGGTTGCGGTGTTGACGACGATTTTGTCGCCTTCGTTGATGAACAGGGGAACCTGAATCTTGTATCCGGTGGAAAGCGTTGCGTCCTTGGTGGTGTTTGTGACCGTGTTTCCGCGCACGCCCGGCACGGTTTCGGTGACTTCAAGCGTGACTTTCTCGGGAAGTTCGACGCCCAAAACCTCGCTTTCGAACATGCGAATCTCAACGTCCATGTTCTCAACGAGGAAGTTGCGTTCGTATTCGATTTGCTTGACGTTCAATTCCAGTTGTTCAAAGGTCTCTTTGTTCATAAAGACGTAGGTATCGCCATCGGCGTAGATGAATTGCATCGGACGGCGTTCGATCAAGGCCGTTTCCACTTTTTCCCCAGCGCGCCATGTCTTTTCGGTGATGGTGCCGCTGCGCAGGTTGCGGAGCTTGCTGCGCACGAAGGCGCTGCCCTTTCCGGGTTTCACGTGCTGAAACTCGATGATTTGGTACAAGTTGCCGTTATGTTGGATGGTCAATCCGGTTTTGAAATCATTGCTTGTTATTACACTCATGCTATCACTCCTAAATATGCCTTATTATACTGACTTTCATCAAGGTTGTCCATACTTCACGACTGTCTTTCGAACCAAGCGTCTTTTTCCAGTTTGTTAAAGCCCACAATGGCGTCTTTGAAGGTGAAGCGCACGCGTTTTTTGCTTGCGCCCGAGGCCAAGGTCAAATCGAGGCTCATCCGTTCTTCCAGTGGTTTGAAATTCGCCGAGAAGACATCGGTCTTGCGGGCGACTTTCTTCAAATCGTCAAACCCCGTCCCGAGAAGCTCCACATCCGCGGGCTTGCTTTTGCCGAGATTGAAAATTTCCACATGCATGACGTTTTCGAAAATCATCACCGCTTCGTCGGTCTGCTTTGCGGTGAAGTCGGTGTTGTCGGGGTGGTCTTTTTTCAAATCGATGTGCGAAAGTTCGAACACCGCATGTTTCTTGTCGACGAAGCGAACTTTCTCCACCGTCGCGCCGTAAAGGGAGATGTCGTCGAGGTACCCCGGCGTCAAATTGAAATACGATTCGGAAAAGGACTCGATCAAATGCGAGGTTTGTTTGCTGAAGGACGGTTTGAGAATCTGCACGTCCACTTCGTCATAGTCAAAGAAGACTTTGTAAGGCTTCCTGGGCTGTTTGAAATGGCCTTCGTAATTGAAAATCCTCTTCAGCACTTCCATCTCCGAGGGGTATTTCGAAAGCGGTATGTGCAACGTTTTGCGTTTCGTGCGGATTTTCAATGCGTTTCGTCTAGTGTGGCGCACCTTGCGGACGTCGCGGTACATAATCAGCTTGTAGAACCGGAAGATGTTTTGCCGCGCAAACGCGTCTTCGCAAATGACGACGCGGTGGGTCGTTTTCCAATGAATGTGAAGCAGCGGGCCAAGCCCGAAAACGCCGCCGACAATCGCCATGTAGGGCAGCGGAAGATATTCGGTGCCAACCGCGTCAAAGAGTTCTAAGAAACTGTATACGAGCATCACCAAAAAGATACCAAGCAAAAGAAAGGCCCATTTGTTGATGGGGACTTTCTTCTTGAAAATCTTGTAGCTTTCCAGTGGTTTTTGGGTGCGTTTCAAGTATTTCTTCATCAGACGTTTCATGGCGGTCCCCCTAATTCACTACGGTATAAAGCAGCGCCAAGAACAGCAAACTCAGCACCGCACCGACCGGCGGCAAATAGAGCGCGCGGTACCACTGCTTGCGGCGTGCGGCGTCTTCTTTATGGAGAAAAACGTTCATAAGAACGACGGAAACAATCAAGATCGGCCACAGTAAAAGCGCCACAATCATCAAAAGCTCGCCAATCAAAGCGGCGTCCCAAAAAGCGGCGTTGAAACCGAGAGCGAATGTCGGTATGGTCAAAAACCCGACAAGAACGCCCAATATATAAGGAAGGAAGTGTTTGAACTTTTGCATGCACATCACCTAATGTAGCGGTTTAAGTATAGCCATTATACCACATCGCTTCAAAGAAAGAAACGCCGACGGCGAAATCGCAGGAAATAAATTGACACTTGGGCGCGGGTTTCTTATAATACTTGCGAGTAGGAGTGAGTGTTTATGATGGATAATGTTTTGTTTTACGTCTTTCCAATCGCAATCGGTCTTTTGCTGGGAGCGTTGATTTCTAAGAAATTCGGACCAAAAGCGCACAAAAAGCACGAAAACCTCGTCGTTATGGAATGGCCCGAATTCAAGCGCAACATGCGAAAAGGCCAACTGATCGACATCCGCAAAGATGAGGCTTTCAAAAAAGACAAAATCAAAGGGGCGCGGAATTTTCCCTTGCGCATTCTCAAAAACAAAAACCAGACCAAGGTGCGCAAAGACCTACCGCTATACCTCTACTGCGACAACGGCAAAAAATCGTACAAAGTCGGAAACACGCTGTTGCGCAAAGGCTTCCAAAAAGTCTACATCCTAAAAGGCGGCTTCCCCGCCACAAAAATGACCTTCGAAGAAGAAAGCAAGTGAAAACGGACGTAACCCGTCCGTTTTTTTAGTGCGATTCGTTTTCACTGAGTTCAATCGTCTCGAAAATGAACTCGCTGACATCGCCGCGAGCGCTTTCAAGACGCAAATGAAGGCCGTCGTCCTCGCGGCGGATGTCGAGGTCGTGGATGATGAACAAATTGTCTTTGTGTTCTCTCGAGGTGAAGTCGATCTCTTTGACGTTATTGAGTTTCAACGTCACCAACGTGTCCTTGTCTAGTGAGGGGTTGTTGTCGGATAGAATCTCTATCGACAACGAAACGCTCTCTTTTGTCAACACGGCCTTCTTCAAGAATCCGTCGTGAAAAATCGGGGGCCCGCCCAATTTTTTGGCCAATTGCGTGCGTTTGATTACGTCAAGTTCATACATGCGCATCACTCCCACGAACATTATACCGTGACTTGAAGGCTCGGGCAAGACTCAGAAGGAATACCCCTTCTCTTCAAACCGTTTGCGGTTCTTTTTCATGCGCTCATAAAGAGGAGCGGGCAACGTGTCTTTCTCAAACGTCGTATTCGGAGTGACGCCCTTTTCCACTTTGTCGGCCCAATTTGAATCGGCAAGCAGCGCGAGGCCGACGGCGAAAAAGTCATAGCCGACTTTTTCGGCGTGTCGCAAATCTTCACGGGTGCGGATGTTTCCTGAGGCCATCAATGGTTTTTTTCCGTCTAAAGCTTCACGCAGTTCGACGACGAGAGGAGTTTTGTTGCGCTCATCGCGAATGGAAGATTGGTTGTAGTGTTGCAAGGAGGCATGAACGTAATGAACGGGCGTTTCTTTCATAAACTTCATCAATTCTTTCGTGTGTTGCATCGTGATGCCGTCTTCTTCTATCTCCTCGGGCGAAAACCTGTAGCCGAGGATAAAGGGGCGTTCGCTATGGTTTTCTATCGTTTCGCTTACGCCGTCGATGATGGCGCCGATGAAGCGTAGGCGATTCTTTAACGTGCCGCCGTAGGCGTCGCTTCGGATGTTTGAATGCGGCGAAAAGAATTGCTGCAGCAAATATGTGTTCGCGCCGTGCAGCTCGACACCGTCAAACCCGGCCCTGATTGCACGAAGCGTCGCGGCTTTGAAATCTTCAATCGTCGCTTCAATCTCCGAAACGTCCATCGCCCGGGGCGTAGGCGCTCCTTTTCTGGGCGCCTTGACGGCGCTAGCGGAGACAATGTCGTCTTTGTTTTCGTACAAGCTCGGATCGTTCATTCTCCCACCGTGGTGCAACTGGGCGATCGCTTTGGCGCCATGTCTTTTGATGGTGCGCACCAATTCGGAGACAGGTTCGACGAACGTGTCGTCTTTCAGCGTGATTTGCCGAGGAAAAGCCTGAGCGTGACGGTTCACGCTGATGGCGGCGGTAATCACCATTCCGACGTCTTTGCTTCTTCGTTCATAATAGTCCAGTTCCTCTTTCGAGGGTGTAAGGTCTTCGTTGCCGCTGTACGTTGTCATCGGCGCCATCGCCAAACGGTTTTTCAAGGCGATGCCGCCCAGTTTCGCAGATTCGAACGCTTTCATAATGCATCCCTCCCATTGTACATTCGATTATAGCATGCCCAACCGCTTCCCTCAATGTAGACGCAACGAGCGAGTTTGAAGAAACCGTTTTCATTTCCGCCTGTTTCATGTATAATGATACATGGTGATTTCCAATAGAAAGGATGAAAATATGAAAAACGACTACGCCGCGGAACCATACCGTATCAAAGCCGTTGAACCGATCAAGAAAACCACTAGGAAAAAGCGCGAGACTTTGCTTGAAAACGCCGGGTACAACCCCTTCGCCTTGAAAAGCGAAGACGTCTACATCGACCTCTTAACCGATTCCGGCACCGGCGCCATGAGCGACCGGCAATGGGGCGCGCTCATGCAAGGCGATGAAGCCTACGCCGGCAGCAAGAGCTTCTTCCGGTTGGAAAGCATGGTCAAACACATCACCCAATACAAGTATTTCATCCCCTCCCATCAAGGACGGGGCGCCGAACAAGTCGCTTTGCCCTACTTTGTCAAAAAGGACGGCATGGCGTTCATCTCCAACATGCACTTCGACACCACCCGCGCCCACGTCGAACTTTCCGGCGCGCGCGCCATCGACTGCGTCATCGAAGAATGTTTCGACACCGGCGCCTATCACCCCTTCAAAGGAAACTTCGACCTTGAAAAACTGCGCCGCATCATTGAAGAACGCGGCGCCGACAACATCGCCGGCATCATCACCACCATCACCAACAACTCTTCCGGCGGTCAACCCGTCAGCATGGAAAACCAAATCGCGGTGCGTGAAATCGCCGACGAATACGGCATTCCCCTGATCATCGACGGAGCCCGGCACGCCGAAAACGCCTATTTCATCAAACAACGCGAAGAGGGCTATGAAGATTTGAGCGTTTTAGACATCACCCGAAAACAACTCGCCCTCGGCGACATCTTCCTGATGAGCGCAAAAAAGGACGGCCTTGTCAACATGGGCGGCGTCATCGCCATCAAAGACGATGAAAAACTCTACGAATACTGCCGCACGCGCATCGTGCCCTTAGAAGGCTTCCCGACCTATGGCGGCATGAGCGGCCGCGACATGGAAGCGATGGCTGTAGGACTCGAAGAAGCGCTTGACGAAGACTATTTGGAGCATAGGCTGGACCAGGTCCGCTATCTCGGCGACCGTTTGAGGGAAGCCGGGGTCCCCATCCAATACCCAACAGGCGGACACGCCGTCTTTGTCGACTGCAAGGCCATCGCCCCGCACATCCCCTACCACCAGTTTCCCGCGCAAAGCGTCGTCAACGCCTTGTACTTAGAAACCGGCGTCCGCGCCGTGGAAATCGGCTCCTTCCTTTTAGGTAGAGACCCCGACACCAAAGAAAACTTACAAAGCCCGCTTGAATTCATGCGCCTCACCATTCCGCGCAGGACGTATACCTACAACCACTTGGACGTTGTCGCCGACGGCGTCATCAAAGTCTACAACTACCGCGACAAACTGCGCGGCCTCACCTTCACCTACGAACCGCCCGTCTTGCGTCACTTCACCGCCAAACTCAAACCGTTGTAAAAAAGCGCGCAACGCGCTTTTTTGCGTTTTGCGCTTCACTTGTTTTTTTCCGAATGGGTGTTGTTGTGAAAACGCTAACATGTTATAATCAAAATTGTTGTTAAAAAACCACTCAAGGAGGACCTTATGGCTTACAAAATTTTAGCGATCAACCCAGGTTCCACCAGCACAAAAATCGCTGTCTTCAACAACGAAATTTGCGATTTCAAAACCACCATCAAGCACAACGCGGACGAAATCGCCAAATACAAAAACATATTCGACCAATACGACTTCCGCAAAAAGGCGATTGCAAAGACGCTGGAGCAGCAAAACATCAAGTTCGACGAACTGCATGCCGTCGTTGGACGCGGCGGAATGCTCAAGCCTATCGAAAGCGGCACTTACAGCGTCAACGACGCCATGGTCGACTACATGAAACGCGCCGTCCGCGGCGAACACGCCTCGAACTTAGGCTGCGTCATCGCCAAAGAAATCGCCGATGCGCAAGACATTCCCGCCTTCATCGTCGACCCCGTCGCGGTGGATGAAATGGAAGACATCGCCCGCGTCACCGGCATGCCCGAAATTGAACGGCAAAGCCTCTTTCACGCATTGAATCAAAAAGCCGTCGGTTTGAAGGCCGCGGAAGATTTGGACAAAAACTACAAAGACTTGAATCTCATCATCGCCCATTTAGGCGGCGGCATCAGCGTGGGCGTTCACCGCAAAGGCCGCGTCATCGATGTCAACAACGCCCTTGACGGCGACGGCCCCATGTCGCCCGAACGCAGCGGCAGCGTGCCTTTGGGCCCGCTTTATAAAATGTGCTTCAGTGGAGAATACACCCTCGAAGACATCAAACGCAAAAACTACGGCCGTGGAGGATTGGTTGCGCACCTCGGCACCAACGACGGCTTCGAGATCGCCAAACGCATCCAAGAAGGCGACGAAAAAGCCGATTTCGTCTTCAACGCAATGTGCTACCAAATCGCCAAAGAAATCGGCAGCGGCGCCACCGTGTTGAAAGGCGAAGTCGACGCCATCATCCTGACCGGCGGACTCGCCTACGACAAATACCTTGTCAAACTCATCAAAGAACGCACTTCCTTCATCGCCAACACGCTCGTCTATCCGGGCGAAGATGAGATGGAAGCGCTCGCCCTCGGCGCATTGCGCGTCTTGAAAGGCGAAGAGCAACCCAAAACCTACAACTAAGGAGTGAATCTATGAAAACCATGGACGATCTTGTCGCCAAAGCTAAAACGCAATCGAAAAAAACGTTGGTTGTCGCCATGGCCGACGATCCGCATGTTTTAGAAGCGGTGGAGACGGCTCGAAAAGAAGGCATTATCGACGCCGTTTTGGTCGGCGATAAAATCAGCATCTCCGAAAACCTTTCCGATTTGAACATCGACGAAAACCACTACACCATCGAACACGAAACCTCCGCCGACCGCGCCTGCGCCAAAGCCGTGCGCCTCGTCAGCAAAAACCCCGGCCATTTTTTGATGAAAGGCCATGTCGATACGTCCGTCATCCTCAAAGCCGCCCTCGCCAAAGAGGACGGTCTGCGCACGGGAAAAAGACTTTCCCACGTCAGCGTCATGGAAATCCCCGCGTATCACAAGCTGCTTCTGATGAGCGACGGCGCGATGAACATAAAACCAAACGTCGATGAAAAACAAGAAATCGTCGAAAACGCCGTCAAAATCGCCCATGCCATCGGCATCGACAAGCCCGCTGTGGGCTGCATCGCCGCCGTTGAAAAGGTCAACCCCAAAATGCAAGCGACGCTAGACGCGCAAGAACTCATCGACCGCAACCGCCGCGGCGTCATCAAAAGCGCCGTCGTCGACGGTCCTTTCGCCTTAGACAACGCCATCGACAAAGAGGCCGCCGAACACAAGGGCATCACAAGCCCCATCGCCGGCGACGTCGACATCCTCTTGATGCCGCAAATCGAAAGCGGCAACGTCTTCTACAAAGGCATGATGTTCCTTGCCAACGCCAAAAGCGCCAGCGTCATCGCCGGAGCGAAAAAGCCCATCGTCCTGACAAGCCGGGCCGACTCCAACATCAGCAAGTTCTATTCGATCGCATTGTCCGCACTCGTTGCGGACGCAAAATAATACTATAATAGAAGGAGTGCGTGTATGAAAAAGAAGAACGATTTTACCAACGAGGTGTTTTCTTACACCAACGAAGGCTTTGAACAAATCATCTATTTCCACAACAAATCCACCGGCCTCAAAGGCATCACCTGTATCCACGACACCCGCCTAGGCCCCTCTTGCGGCGGCACACGATTCTACAACTACGAAAGCGAAGAGGAAGCGCTCTACGACGTAACCCGTCTCGCCAAAGGCATGACCTACAAAAACGCCGCGGCCGGTCTTGACATCGGCGGCTGCAAAACGGTCATCATCGGCGATCCGAAGAAACTCAAAAGCGAAGAATTCTTCCGCTCCTACGGCCGCTACATCCAAAGCCTCAAAGGCCGTGTCTACACCGGACAGGATATGAACATGACCCTCAAAGACTGCGAACACATGGACAAAGAAACCGACTATGTCTCCGGTGTGCTTCGCAAAGGCGCAGGAAGCACCACCATCCTCACCGCCTATGGCACCTATGTCGGCATGAAAGCCGCCGTCAAAGAAAAACTCGGCCAAGACAACCTAGACGGACTAACCATCGCCTTCCAAGGCGTCGGCTCCGTCGTCCAGGAAATGGTCCAGCACCTTAAAAAGCACGATTTGCGCCGCGTGTATTTCACCGACATCGACCAAGAGAAGGTCGAACAGTTCAAAAAGCTTCTTCCGCTTGCGACCTACGTTGAGCCCGATGAAATCTACGGCAAGAAATGCGACATCTTCTCCCCCAACGCCATCGGCGCCATCATCAACGACGAAACCATCCCCCAACTTCAAGCCGACATCATCGCCGGCGCCGCGAACAACGTGCTTGAAGACCAAGAAAAACACGGCAAGATGCTCGATGAAAAAGGCATTCTCTACGCGCCCGATTTCGTCATCAACGCCGGTGGCGTCATCAACGTCTACCACGAAATGATCGGCTATCACGAACCTTCCGCCATCCAAACCACGGAAGGCATCTACGACCGCCTTATGGAAATCTTCAAAATCAGCAAAGAAGAAAAAATCCCCACCTTCAAAGCGGCCAACATCATGGCGGAGCGCCGTATTCAACGACTGATCGACATGCGCCAAGACACCGTCGACACCCGCCAACGCTTCCAGTGGAACATTGAATAAAGAAAGGATGTCACTACATGGCAACCACCCGCAAACTGCCCCGTGAAAAGATAGGAAAATCCTCCCCCAAACTTTTCAACCAAATCCGCACCACCATAGAAACCGTCTACCACCAAAACAACGTCCTCAAAGTCAACACTTTAGAGGAAGCTTACAACCTCGCCAAAAACTCTCCTGGCACCATCGTCAGCGACCTTCCGGTCTACCGACCCGAAGACATGGGCCTCCCTGCCGATGCGAAAGTGCTTCTTTTCAACGACGGCGCCATCACCGGACGCCAAGCGCAAGCGCGCCGCATCGTCGATGAGGAAAACCGCGACGAGTACGCCAAAATCGTTCGCGAAGCCGTCTACGAGTCCCGTTACCGCATGCTCTATCACGCCACCTGCGTCATCGGGCTCGACGAAGGTTTCTCTGTCAAAGCCCATCTCTTGATTCCCGAAGGGTTTGAGAACACGCTTTATTCGTGGATGCTCAACTTCCAGGTTCTCACCGACGAGATCAAGGCGATGTACAAAGACTCCAGGGCGTTTGAAGAAGGCGACATTTTGCTTTATTCCGACCCCGATTACTACGTCGAAGGCTTTGAAAGCGGCTTTGCCCTCTTCGACCGCGACCACAACTGCGCCTGCCTTTTGGGCATGCGCTATTTCGGCGAGCACAAAAAAGGCTCCCTCACCATGGCCTGGTCGATCGCGAGCCGCCAAAACTTCACCGCCTGCCAC
>SL_5KL_010_SEDDRAFT_10000569_pt1 | contig 23671 bp, 19 predicted proteins | sample SodLakKL_010_SED_FD_9118 | JGI IMG/M metagenome (IMG submission 9118) | reverse complement strand
TTCGGGGATTATGGGGTTATGGGGTTGCCTGAGGATTTTTTGATGAATTGGGTTATGCGAGTGTATTATGGGGTTTGCAAAAAACGCTTATAGCAGACGTAAATAGATTCATCGACACAATAATTTTGCAAATAATGGACATACAATGGATTATCAAAACAATCATTTTGCGAACGCCACCAATCTTACAAATATAATGTGTTTCCTGCAATATCCCTTAAAGCAGCGGACAAATTGGCTGAATGATTTAGTCCGCATCATCTCCGTTCAAATTCAAAAACCAGTATCCCTTAACCCCATAATCCGACAACACGTCACAAAAACCATATTCATCGCCAACACTTCGGGCAACCTCAAACCTCAAACCACTTCAACCAAAAAACCCAGCAACTCATTATCCCCTTTAACCCAGCAACCCAGCAACACGTTGCATAAACCATATTCACCACCAACACCTCGGGCAACCTCAAACCTCAAACCACTTCAAACCTCAAACCACTTCAATCCAGCCACACACAAAAAACACCATATTTCTTGTTTTTTACAATATATAATATTATTTTTGCGCTAAACAACTTTCCTGATGAGCCAAACCCTGACATACCGCATCGCCTTGACACAAATCCCCGGTGTAGGTGGGATTACCGCCCGCCGGTTAATCTCGTATTGCGGAGGCGTAGAAGCGGTCTTCAAAGAGCGGGCAGCAGCGCTGAAAAAGATTCCGGGNATTGGCGACCAGATTGCCGCAGCGGTTTGCAGCCAATCTTTCTTTGATCGCGCAGCAGAGGAGATCCGCTTCATTGAACGCGAGGGCATCAGGCCTTTGTTTTACCAGGATGCGGCCTATCCGGCCAGACTCAAGGAGTGCGAAGACAGTCCCTTGTTGCTCTACGTGAAAGGCAATGCAGACCTGAACCACACCCGTGTGGTGGCGGTGATCGGCACCCGAAACATCACTGCCTATGGCAAAGAAAGGTGCCAAACGCTGGTCAGGGACATGCAAAGCCTTGGCGCAATGGTGGTCAGCGGACTGGCCTATGGTGTAGATGGTTGCGCCCACGAAACGGCCCTTCAGCACGGCTTGCCTACCGTGGCTGTCCTGGGACACGGCCTGGACCGGGTTTACCCCCACCTCCATCAGAAACTCGCAAGAAACATCCTCCGCGAAGGTGGTGCCCTGGTGACCGACTTCATCTCCGGCACCAAACCCGAACGGGAGAACTTCCCCAAAAGAAACCGCATCATCGCGGGCCTCTGCGACGCCATCGTGGTAGTTGAAGCGGCCATCACAGGCGGTGCACTCATCACCGCAAACATTGCAAACACTTACAACCGGGATGTCTTCGCCTTTCCGGGCAGGGTGAACGACAGGTACAGCCAGGGATGCAACAAGCTGATCCGGATCAACAAGGCCCACCTGATTGAACAGGTGGCTGACCTGCAGTACATCATGAACTGGGACGCCGGCAACGACAATCGCAACGCACAACAGGCCAGCCTTTTTGTCAGCCTCACGCCCGAGGAAAAAGAAGTGGCCGCCTTTCTGAAGGCAAACCCCGGCGCCGGCATGGATCAAATCGTTTCCGGTGTGCCCTATAACCTAAGCAAAACATCGTCCATCTTGCTCAGCCTGGAGTTTAAGGGCGTAGTCAAACCCCTCCCGGGCAAGCACTTCCAGCTGCAAGCACAGATTGATTGCAGTGTGTCGTAATGGCCCCCTGACTTTTTGTCCTTTCGTCCTTTCGTCCTTTCGCCCTTTACTCCTTTTTTTTTGTATTTTCGCACAACCAAATAACCGCACATATGGCCAGGCAAGAAGACAAGATCATAGGCAGGCGCCTGAAATCCTCCTACATCTCCACGGTGGTGAGCATCACCCTCGTGCTTTTCGTGCTGGGACTGCTCGGGTTGGTCATCCTGCACACCAGGCACCTCTCCGATCATTTTCGCGAAAGCATTTCCATCTCCCTCTTTCTGGAAGAAGGGGCATCCGAGTCGCAGATCCAGGGTCTCCGGAGCGACCTGGACCAGATGGAAGCCGTCAACGAAACCACCTACGTGTCGAGCGATGAAGCCGCGGAAGACCTGATGGAGGAACTGGGCGAGGATTTCGTGGAGTTCCTCGGGTACAACCCCCTGACGGCATCCATATCCGTCAGCCTCAAAGCGGCCTATGCCAACCCCGACAGCCTGACCGTCTTCGAGGCAGGACTGCAGGATTATGCCGTGATCACCGACATCGACTACCAACAGTCGCTGATCCACCTGGTGCACGACAACGTGCGCCGCATCAGCATCGCCCTGCTTGCGTTCAGCGTGCTGCTGCTGATCATCGCATTTGCCCTGATCAACAATACCATCCGGCTCAGCGTGTTCTCCAAACGGTTTCTGATCAAAAGCATGCAACTGGTAGGCGCCACCCAACGGTTTATTCGGCGACCCTTCATCATCACCGGGGTCCTGCAGGGGATCGTCGGGGCCATGGTCACCATCATCCTGCTGACGGGAGCCATGTACGTCGGCCAACGCCAAATCCCGGAGCTGACCTTCTTTCCGGGCATCCGCGAGCTGGCCGTGCTGTTTGCCGGTGTGCTGTTACTGGGAATCATCATCAGCTATATATCCACGTTTTTTGCCGTCAGAAAATACCTGAAAATCAAAACCGATTTTTTATACTATTATTAACCATTGCACCATGGAAAAAAAACAAAGCAGCGTGTTGCTGTTTGACAAACAAAAGTATACCTGGCTCATCGCCGGACTGGTGGTCACGGCAATCGGTTTTCTGCTGATGATCGGCGGGGCAAGCGATGATCCGGAAGTGTTCGATGACGCCATATTCAGTTTCCGGCGCCTCACCCTGGCACCCATCCTGGTGCTGGCAGGTTATGCCATGCAGGTCTATGCCATCCTGAAAAAAACCACCAACACGCCAGAAGACAGCAGCGCCCAGGCACGCAGCACGAAGCAAAAGCAAACATCACCAGCGGGCAAGCCACAACCAGGCAAGCCGGGACAGGCAAAACAACCCCACAGAAAAAAACAAAAACCCGGTAAACACAAGAATTAATGAGCTGGATAGAAGCACTGATCCTGGGCATCCTCCAGGGACTGACAGAATTCCTGCCCGTAAGCAGCAGCGGACACCTCGAACTGGCCGGCGCCTGGGGACTGGAAGACCCCCACGACTTTTTCACCTTTAACATCATCGTGCACGGAGCCACCTTCATGAGCGTAGTCGTGGTGTTCTGGCGCGACATCGTCTCGCTGGTCATCAACTTCTTTCGCTTTCAATGGAACCCGGAAATGAAGTTTGCGCTACTCCTGCTGGCATCAGCAGTGCCCACAGCCATCGTCGGACTGATGTACGAAGAGCAAATCGAAAGCATCTTTGACGGCAACGTGCGCTTCGTCGGCTTTATGCTGCTGATCACCGCCACCCTGCTGTTCCTTACGCGCTTCAGTCCCAAAAACAACAAGGACGTCACACTTAAAACCGCCCTGGTGATCGGCATTGCGCAAACCTTTGCCGTGCTGCCGGGAATCAGCCGAAGCGGCGCCACCATCAGCACGGCCCTGTTCTTTGGCATCGAACGCACCAAAGCCATCCGGTTTTCCTTTCTAATGGTGCTGATCCCCATCTTTGGCGCCAACTTCCTGAAGGTGATCCGGGTATCGGAAGAGGCCGCCGCCGGGACAATGGATGCCACACCATTGATCATCGGCGCCATCGCCGCATTCATCGCCGGCGTGATCGCGTGCCGCTGGATGCTGGAAATCGTTCGAAGAGGTAAAATTGAGTATTTTTCAATCTACTGCCTGCTGATCGGACTCACCGCCATCATCGTGGGAAGCACTGCGTAAGCAGCATCTCCACATTAACCACCCGGGCGGCAACACGCCCCCAACCTGCTTAAAACAATACAGGCTAAGCCAGCATTGCCAAAGTCATGACATCCCAAACAGACCAACTTCAGGAATCCCTCCGGCAAGGCCGGGTGCTTTTTGTGGACAAGCCCTTCCGATGGACGTCTTTTGATGCGGTCAACAAGATCAAGTCGCAACTGCGCTACCGTCTGGGAATGAAAAAAATCCGCATAGGTCACGCCGGGACCCTGGACCCGCTGGCCACAGGCCTGCTGATCATCTGTACCGGCAGGGCGACCAAGGAGATCAACCGCTACCAGGACCTCGACAAAACCTATACCGGCACCTTCATCGTGGGCCACGTGACGCCTTCGTTTGACCTGGAGACCGAACCGGTGGAAGAAAGACCCTTTGCGCATCTTACCGAAACAGACCTCATCAGCGCGGCCAACCAGCTGTCCGGGGAGCTGGAGCAAATCCCACCACTCTATTCGGCCAAAAAAATTGCCGGGGAAAGAGCCTACCACCATGCGCGGCAAGGACGCCAGACAAGCCTGCAAGCCCGAAACGTGCAGGTGAAGGATTTTGAAATCACCGGGGTCAACCTGCCGGAGGTGGCTTTCCGCATCACCTGCAGCAAAGGCACCTACATCCGCGCCATCGCACGCGACTTCGGCGAAGCCCTGGGGTGCGGCGCTTACCTGGGTGCCCTGAGAAGAACCCACATCGGCATTTATTCGGTAGACGACGCCTGGCAAATGGACCAACTATCGGCCGCCATCGCCAATGGGGAGCTGTAACCGGCAAGCAAATCAACCCTCCGAAAAAAAGACTTGACAAAGGCCGCTGATTTGATTATCTTTGCAGCCTTCCTCCCGGCGTGCCATCATTCTTACTGATCACGCTTTTCCTAATATAAAAGGCATACATGAAGCTATCGCATTTTAAATTTAACCTTCCGGTAGATCTGATCGCAGAGCGGCCACCACAGAACCGGGACGAATCGCGCTTGATGGTGGTGCACAAAAAATCCGGCAAGATTGAACACAAGATGTTCAAGGACATCCTGGGTTATTTCGATGACGGGGATGTCATGATCGTCAACAACACCAAGGTTTTCCCGGCGCGCCTCTATGGCACGAAGGAAAAAACCGGGGCCCGCATCGAAGTGTTCCTTCTGCGGGAGCTGAACCGCGAGGCCCGCCTGTGGGACGTGCTGGTAGACCCCGCAAGGAAAATCCGCATCGGCAACAAACTCTATTTTGGTGAGGACGACAACCTCGTGGCAGAGGTGATCGACAACACCACCTCCCGCGGACGAACCCTGCGCTTCCTGTTCGATGGCACCTACGACGAATTCAAAAAGACCATTGAGTCGCTGGGCGAAACACCCCTGCCCAAACTGATCCAACGTCCGGTCGACAAAGAGGACAAAGAGCGCTACCAGACCGTTTTTGCCAAGCGCGAAGGTGCCGTGGCAGCACCCACCGCCGGAATGCACTTTAGCCGCCAGCTGGTGAAACGCCTGGAGATCAAGGGCGTGGACTTCACCGAGATCACCCTGCACGCCGGCCTGGGCAATTTCCGCAACGTGGACGTCGAAGACCTTAGCAAACACAAAATGGATAGCGAGGAATTCTACATCAGCGAACAAACCGCCCAACGGGTCAATAAAGCCAAAGAACAAGAAAAACGGGTGTGCGCAGTCGGCACAACCACGATGCGCGCCATCGAATCTTCCGTGTCGATCTCCGGCCACCTGAAGCCCTTCGAAGGCTGGACCAATAAGTTCATTTACCCGCCTTTTGAGTTCAGCGTGGCCAACGCCATGGTGTCCAACTTTCACCTCCCGCAATCCACCCTGATGATGATGGTGTCGGCGTTTGCTGGCTTCGACCTGCTGATGAAGGCCTACAAGGAGGCCATCAAGGAAAAATACAAGTTTTTTACCTATGGTGATGCCATGCTGATCCTCGATTAAGGGCAAAGCCAAAACACGTGCGAACACCATGCAAAAACAGCTGCTCATTGCCGCGGGCGGCCGGGGCACACGCATGTCACCCGAAAGCCTGCCCAAGCAGTTCCTGACGCTCGGCGGACGGCCACTTTTGTTGCACAGCATCGATGCCTTCCTGGCCTGTGATCCGGAAATCCACATCGTGGTGGTCATCCCTTCGAAATACAAAGACCTCTGGCAGGACATCTGCCGCAAACAAGGGTTCCACCAGGAACACGTCGTGGCAGAAGGAGGACCCACCAGGTTCCATTCAGTAAAAAGCGGATTAAGGCACATTGCACCCGATGGACTGGTAGCCATTCACGATGGGGTGAGGCCCCTGGCTTCCAAACACCTGGTCGCCAACGTGTTCGAAATGGCCCGGCGATTTGGAAATGCCGTGCCGGCCATTGCCCCACACGACTCCGTCAGGTTATCCGACCACGCATTTAATGAAGCCCTTGACCGGCAAAAGGTAAAACTGGTCCAGACGCCCCAATGTTTTGAGGCCGCCCGAATCAAATCCGCTTACCAATGTGCCTATGAGGAAAGGTTTACCGACGACGCCGCCGTGCTGGAAGCCCAAGGAGAAAGAATATGCCTGGTGGATGGCGAAAGGGAAAACATCAAGGTCACCGGCGACAGCGACCTGGTCGTGGCAGAAAGCCTCCTGCTTCACCGGTCTGCCACCTGATCCGGCACGCGCTCTCCCTTCAGGGTAGCCGAAGAGCAAGCGGTGATCCTGACCTGCACGTAGTCGCCCGGACGGCTCACCGTACACGGAAAGACCACCACCTTATTGTGGGAAGTGCGTCCCATCATCTGGCTGTCCGACCGCTTCGAAGCACCCTCCACCAACACTTCCTGCACCGAACCCACGTCCCGCTCATTGCTTTCCAGCGAAAGCGCCTGCTGCAGGTCGATGATCTCCGTGAGCCGGCGCGTCTTGACCGCATCCGGCACATCGTCCTGGTAACGCCGCGCAGCCAGGGTATCCGGCCGTTCGGAATATTTGAACATGAAGGCAAAGGCAAAGCCCACCTCCTTCATTACTTCCAGGGTAGCCTGGTGCTCCTCTTCCGTCTCCCCGCAAAAACCGGCAATGACATCCGTGGAGAGGGCACAACCGGGCAAGATCTCCCGGATGGCGCGCACCCGGTCGAGGTAATCTTCCCGGGTGTATTTCCTGTTCATCCGCTTTAGCACGTCGGTGCTTCCGGACTGCAGCGGCAGGTGAATGGCCCTGCAAATGTTGGGATGGGCAGCCATCTGGCGCAAGAGGTCGTCCGACATGTCCTTCGGATGCGAGGTGGCAAAACGGACGCGCAGCCTGGGGTCTTCCGCTGCGACCAGGCCGATCAGCTGGCTGAAATCAACCGGTCCGCTTTCTCCGTGATAGCGGTAAGAGTTCACGTTTTGTCCCAACAGGGTAATCTCCCGGTAACCAGCCGCCAGGAGCTGGCGGGTTTCGTTCAGGATGGATTCCGGATCGCGGCTTCTTTCCTTTCCCCGGGTAAAAGGAACCACACAGTAAGCACAATAATTCTCGCATCCGCGCATGATGGAGATGAAGGCCTGCACGCCATTGTCGCTGTACCGCACCGGGGTGATGTCGGCATAGGTCTCCTCATCCGACAGGATCACGTGCATGGCCTGCCGTCCGCCTTCCACGTCGGCCAGCAGTTGCGGCAGTTCGCGGTACGCATCCGGACCGGCAACCATGTCCACGCGCATCCCCAGCTCTTCATCCTCCAGCAACTTTTCCTTCAGGCGCTCGGCCATGCAGCCGATCACGCCAAGCACGAGCCCCGGACGTTTCTTGCGCAAGTGCTGCAATTCCCTCAGGCGGTTCAGCACGCGCTGCTCTGCGTGGTCGCGTATGGAACAGGTGTTCAGAAAAATCACATCCGCATCCGCAGCCTGGTCGACCAGGGAGTGATCGCCGTTGGTCATCACCGATGCCACGATCTCGCTGTCAGAAAAGTTCATCTGACAACCATAGGTTTCAATGTATAACTTGCGCTTGTCTTTCAAGGTTTTTTTGTATTGTGCTGATTTTTAGTATCTTTGCAGTGTGCCTGCAGCTGTTTTTGATGGGGATGAAACGGGCCGCAAGATCCGGTACAAAAATACAACTTTAATGGGTTCTTGATTATTTTCTTACTTTTGCCCTTCCAAAAACAGATCATACCAATAGTATATGGCAAAAAACTTAGTGATTGTAGAGTCCCCCGCCAAAGCCAAGACCATTGAGGGTTTTCTCGGGAAAGACTATACGGTAAAAAGCAGTTTCGGGCACGTCCGCGACCTGCCGTCAAGCAAGCTGGGCGTAGACATAGACAAGGGCTTCGTACCCAACTACGAAGTGCCCAAGGACAAGCAGCAGGTGCTGGCGGACCTGAAAAAGCTGGCCAAAGGCGCGGATACCGTCTGGCTGGCCACGGATGAAGACCGTGAAGGGGAGGCCATTTCGTGGCACCTGGCAGAAAGTCTGAAGCTGAAGGAAGACGATTACAAGCGCATTGTCTTTCATGAGATCACCAAAAAGGCGATCACCAATGCCATAGAAAAGCCAAGGGGCATTGACCAGAACCTGGTTAACGCACAACAGGCGCGGCGCGTACTGGACCGGCTCGTAGGATTTGAGCTCTCGCCGCTGTTGTGGAAAAAGGTGAAGCCTGCACTTTCGGCCGGCCGGGTGCAATCCGTGGCCGTTCGCCTGATCGTGGAGCGCGAACAGGAGATCAAGTCGTTTAAGCCAGTGAGCAGCTTTCGCGTGGTGGCCATCTTTGACGTGGACCATAAGGGACAGGCAGTCAAGGTCAGGGCAGAACTGCCCGGCCGCTTCTCCAGCCGGGAAAAGGCAGAAGCTTTTCTGGCGCAGTGCAAGGACTCGACATTCACGGTGTCCTCCGTGGAAACCAAGCCAGCGAAAAAGTCGCCCGCCCCCCCATTCACCACCTCTACCCTGCAACAGGAGGCAGCACGCAAGCTCGGATTCTCCGTCTCGCGCACGATGGTCCTGGCCCAAAAGCTTTACGAGCAAGGGAAGATCACCTATATGCGTACCGACTCGGTCAACCTCAGCGGCTCAGCCATGGCGATGGCCAAAGAGGAAATCGAAAACACCTATGGCGAAGATTACGTGAAGCTTCGCAAGTATGCCACCAGGAGCAAGGGCGCGCAGGAAGCACACGAAGCCATCCGCCCCACCTATATGCAACAGAAGTCCGTCGGCGGCGACAGCGGCGCACAGAAACTNTACGACCTGATCTGGAAAAGGACCCTCGCCTCGCAGATGAGCGATGCGCGCCTGGAAAAAACGACCATCCACATTGATGTGTCCGGGGCAAAGGAACACTTCGTAGCCACCGGCGAAGTCATCAAGTTCGAAGGTTTCCTTAAGGTTTATTTGGAGTCGACGGACGATGACGATGACGAAAAGACCGCGGGCATCCTGCCTCCGCTGAAGGAGGGCCAGGAGCTGAACGCACTGGAGATCACGGCCACGGAACGCTTCAGCAAGCACCAGCCGCGATACACGGAGGCCAGCCTGGTCAAAAAGCTGGAAGAGCTGGGCATTGGCCGGCCATCCACTTACGCGCCCACCATTTCCACCATCCAGAAGCGGGCCTACGTGGTCAAGGAAAGCCGGGAAGGAACCAGGCGCAAGTACCAGGTACTCACGCTGCAAAACGGGGAAGTGAAGGCGCAGGAGAAGCAGGAGGTCACCGGTGCCGAGAAGAACAAGCTCTTTCCCACGGATATCGGCACGGTGGTGAACAACTTCCTGATGCAATACTTTACCGAGATCATGGACTACCACTTTACCGCCAAGGTGGAGCGGCAGTTTGACGAGGTGGCCGAAGGAAAGAAGGAGTGGAACAAGGTGATCAAAGACTTTTACTGGCCTTTCCACGAGCAGGTGGAAAACACCCTGCAAAACTCGGAAAAGCAGAAGGGCGAGCGCCTGCTGGGGAAAGACCCGAAAACGGGCGACAACGTATATGCCCGCATTGGCCGGTACGGCTCGATGATCCAGATCGGCGAGGCAGGACAGGAGGAAAAGCCCCGCTTTGCCAGTCTGCGCAAGGACCAAAGCCTCGACACCATCACCCTGGAAGAAGCCCTGGAGCTGTTCAAGCTTCCCCGCAAGGCCGGAGAATACGAAGGCAAGGAGATGGTGGCATCCGTCGGACGCTACGGACCGTACATCCGGCACGACGGTAAATTTTACTCCATCCCGAAGGAAGAAGACCCCCTGACCATTTCTGCCGACAAAGCCATTGAGCTGATTGAGCAGAAAAGGGAAGATGACCGCCAGCGCATCATCAAGACCTTTGCGGAAGAACCGGACATCCAGATCCTGAAGGGTCGCTGGGGGCCATACATCTCGGCCGGCAAGAAAAATTATAAGCTTCCCAAAGACAAAGCCCCTGAGGATTTTAGCCTCGAAGAAGTGAGAAAAATCATCGAAGATGGAACCTCTGCGAAAAAAACCCGTAAAACAAAGAAAAAGGCCCCGCCAAAAAAGGGGAAGTAAACGGTTTTTTTCGACATGCACCTGACAGACTTCTTAGAACCCCTCGACAGCGCTGTCCGCCAGCCCGACAGCAAGTCTCACCCGCTGATGTTGGGTAATTTTATCCGGACCCACACCACCCAAAAGGGCTTTCCTGACTTAAGCCACGTCGACCTGGCCATCTTTGGCGTGACGGAAGACCGCAACAGCGCGGAAAACGAAGGCTGCTCACTGGCGCCGGACTACATCAGGAAACACCTCTACCGCCTTTACCAGGGTCCTTTTGACACCCGCATTGCCGACCTGGGCAATGTGCGCGCCGGCGACCAGGTCTCCGACACCTATTTCGCCGTCAAGACCATCGTAGCCAACCTGCTGGAACAAAACATCACCCCGGTGATCCTGGGGGGAAGCCAGGACATTACCTATGCCAACTACCAGGCCTATGAAAGCCTTGGCCAGATCATCAACATCGTATCGGCCGACTCCCGTTTTGACATTGGGATGAACAAGGATGAAGCGCTGTCGCACCGGAATTACCTCAGCAAAATCCTGACCCACAAGCCAAACTACCTGTTCAACTATGCCAACATTGGCTATCAGACCTACTTTGTGGACCAGGATGCCATCGAGCTGATGGATAAACTCTATTTTGACGCCTACCGCCTCGGCGAGGTCCGGCACAACATGGAGGAAGTGGAGCCGGTTGTCCGAAACGCCGACCTCTTCAGCTTCGACATCAGCAGCATCCGCCAGTCAGACGCCCCCGGCTGCAGCTTCGCCTCCCCAAACGGGTTTTATGGTGAAGAGGCCTGCCAGATCGTCCGGTATGCCGGGCTGAGCGACAAGCTGAGCTCCATCGGCTTTTATGAAACCAACCCCGCCTTCGACAATGGCGAACAGACCGCCCACCTGGTGGCCCAGATGGTCTGGTATTTCATCGATGGCTTTTACCATCGCAAGCACGACTACCCCGACAAGCACATCAAGGATTCCCGGGCGTTTATCAAGTACGTGGTCTCCATTCGCGATTTTCAGAATAAGATCAATTTCTACAAGAGCAAAAAGAGCAACCGCTGGTGGATGGAGGTACCCTGTCCGCCCAACCTGCAGCGCAAGTACCAGCGCCAGTTCCTGATCCCCTGCTCTTATAAAGACTACCAGGAAGCTTGCCAGAATGAGATCCCGGAAAAATGGTGGCAGGTTTACCAAAAGTTCGTATAATTTGCCGTAAAGTGGTAACTATGCGCGAAACAATACAAACAAGAAAAAAATTTATTGTATTTTTGGTCGATTTTGTGTTGCTGTCAATAACTTGAAGTTTTTTGCGTTGATATTGACGTACATTCGTTAAAACATTCTATATGCTTAGGCGTTTCCCCGCGATTCTCATTCTTCTGCTTTTGTGCAGCGCAGCCTATGGGCAGCAGGAAGTGCAGTTTACGCACAACATGTTCAACAACATGGGGGTTAACCCGGGGCTTGCCGGCATGCGAAATGCCATATGCGCCACCGGCCTTGCCCGGCAACAGTGGGTCGGATTCAGGGACGATGAAGGGAACCGGCTGAACCCGGAAACATACTCTTTGAACGTGGATGCGCCCATCCGGTTGATCCGGGGCGGTGTGGCCATCGGCTTTATGCAGGACCAGCTTGGACCGGAAGAGAACGTAGGGGTGAACATCTCTTACTCTTATCACCTCGACCTGGCCATGGGACGGCTCGGCATTGGCGGACGGGTTGGTTTTTTGGACAAGCGCATTGACTTTGGGTCGCTGGATCCATTAGACCCGGGTGACCCTGCGCTGGACGGCGGAGAGGAAAGCAACATCTTCACCGACTTCTCCCTTGGCGCATTCTATATGCTTGATGATGCAGCCTGGGGTGGCTTGTCATTCACCCAGCTGCGCCAAGCCAGGGGTGGACTGGGCGACAGCGATTTTGCATTGCAACGCCACGTTTATCTGACCGGCGGTTACAATTACGTGTTACCCGGAAACAGCAGCTATGAAATCAGCCCTTCTGCACTGATCAAAACAGACCTCAACTCGGTGCAATTCGATGTAAACACGATGGTTACATACAATAACCGTTTTTGGGGTGGCGTTACCTATAGACCGCAGGATGCAGTGGCTGTGATGTTTGGGGTGCAACTGGACCAGATCAGCATTGGCTACTCGTATGACATCACCACGTCGCCACTGGGAAGAATGGGGCGCAGCTATGGCACACACGAAGTCATGCTGCAGTATTGTTTCGACCTGGGATTGGACCGGATCGAGAAAACACAGAGAAATATCAGATTTTTGTAACTTTGCGGACTGATATTTCAGGAATTAGATCAAAAAGAACAAATCATGATGACATCAGATGTCATGCATACAAGGCATTTTGCCATGAACCGAGCCACGCCAGCTGGATTGATACTTAATCCGACGGCCAGGGTATGGGGAGCTGCATCTGACCAAAACATAAAATGATAAGCAGATGAAGAAATTTTTCCTGTTGTTGTTAATCGCGGTGCTTTTCACCGGATGCGGATTGCGGGGTGACAGAGGCCATGTCATTGGTGTTCAGGACAGGCCCACCGACATTTATGCTGACCCGCCCGGCATGGCTTATATCCCGATGGGCAGTTTCACGATGGGACCATCCGACCAGGATATCGCCTACGCCCAAAACGCCACATCCAGAACGGTCTCCGTGCCGGCCTTCTATATGGACGAAACAGAGATCACCAACAACCAATACAGGCAGTTTGTATATTGGGTGCGCGACTCCCTGGCCAGGAACATGTTGTTTGAATTTGGCGGACTGGATGAATATATTCTGGATATCGACGATGAGTTTGGCAACCCACTGGACAACCCGCCCTACCTTGACCAGGACGCCGACATCAGCTGGGATGATGAGGAAGTATTGCAAATCCTGATTGACGGAGGTTTGTTCAGGCTGGATGAAGGTGAGCGCTTTTTCCGCCGCCGGGAAATCGACGTGGACCAGCTGGTCTATCGCTATTATACCATCGACCTGCGGGAAGCGGCCAGGTATACTCCCCAGGACAGGAGAGAACAGGGCATCGTCAGACAAGACTTTGTGACCGAACACCAAACCTATGTTTATCCCGACACCCTGGTCTGGATCAGGGACTTCACCTACTCATACAATGAGCCCATGGCCAAAATGTACTTCTGGCACCCGACTTACGATCACTATCCTGTGGTCGGCGTAAACTGGGAACAAGCCAGGGCATTTAACGTCTGGCGGACCCAATACCTCAACAGCTACCTTGCAGGACAGGGCCAGCCGTTTGCCATGGATTTTGAATTGCCGTCCGAAGCACAATGGGAGTATGCTGCCCGCGGCGGCCTTGACCTCAGCCCATACCCATGGGGTGGCCCATACATGCGTGACAAGGAAGGATGTTTCCTGGCCAACTTCAAACCCTTGCGTGGCGACTATACCGCAACGGGTGCCATGTATACGACGATTGCAGGTTATTATCCACCCAACGATTATGGATTATACGACATGGCCGGCAACGTGTCTGAATGGACACGCAACGCGTACGACGAATCTTTTTATTATTTCGGGCCAGACATGAACCCGGATTTCCAATACGAGTTCGATCCCGATACGGATCACATCTCCATGAGCCGCAAAGTGGTTCGTGGTGGATCGTGGAAGGATATTGGTTATTACCTGCAGGTAAGCACCAGGAGTTACGAGTACCAGGACACGGCAAAATCCTATGTGGGTTTCCGCAGCGTCCAGACGTACCCGGGTGCATCAAGAGAAATGATGCAGCAACGCAACCCATCAAACGTGTGGTAAAAATTATTAAAAACCCAATAAAACACAGCGTCAACAATGAAATTTGCAAAAAAGAAAGCATGGAAGGTTTTCATGTCCAGATTATACGGTTGGGGGGCATCAGCCGTGATCATCGGGGCTTTGTTTAAAATTATGCACTGGCCGGGTGCGGATTACGCACTGGTCATTGGTATGGGCGTAGAGGCCCTGGTGTTCTTTTTCTCAGCCTTTGAAGACATCCCGGAAGAACCCAACTGGAGCCTGGTGTATCCCGAACTGGCAGGCATAGAAGGAGAAGCACCTCCTCCGCAACGCAGGGTTGCCGCAGGTCCTGCCACCCAGCAAAACATCACCTTGTCGTCCAACCTGGACAAGCTGATGGAAGAGGCGGACATTGGTCCCGAGCTGATCAACAACCTGGGCAAGGGCTTGCGCAACCTGAGTGACAACGCTGCCCGCCTGGCAGACCTCAGCAGCGCCACCGTTGCCACCAACAAGTACATCCAGAATATGGAAACGGCGTCCAAGTCTGTCCTCGAACTGAGTCAGTCCTACAAGAACAAGGCAGAATACCTGAAGCACGACCTCAGCTTGTCAGAAGAGTATAACAACAACCTCAAGCAGGCCGTCGGTTCACTCAGCCAGATGAGCGACGCCTACCAGGATTCGGCAAGGAAAGCACAGGATGGTGCACAGGCCTCAGAAAGCCTGACGAAAAACCTGTCGGCGCTGAATACCGCCTACGAGCTGCAAATGCAGGCCGCCAACAACCAGGCTGAAAATGCCAAAAAGTACGAGCAGGCCATCAGCAGCGTGGTGGATAACCTGGAAAGCTCCGCGGATAGCTCCAGGAAATACAAAGATGAGATGGAAAAGCTCACCAAAAACATCGAAGCACTGAACTCCGTTTACGGAAACATGCTTTCCGCAATGAATTTTAATGTGAACAGATAATCACGTTTGTCGCTGACAGGCAAACTTTAAGACATACATAACTATGGCAGGTGGAAAACAAACCCCCAGGCAGAAGCTGATTGGCTTGATGTACCTGATCTTCCTCTCGCTCATGGCGTTAAACGTATCCGTGGAGGTGCTTGACTCATTTCCGCTGATCGACCGGAGCATCCAGGAAACAAACAGGAACTTCGAAGCCAAGGTGGAGTCTACATACTACGATTTTGAAGAACAAAGGGCCAACTTTTCGGATGAACACGTACACCCTTTTTACGGCGAAGCATTGTATGTGGGGGAGTTAGCAGATTCTCTCGTAAATTATATCCTCACCAAGCGCACCGAAATGCTGGCTGAGGTCAACAACATCTCTTTTGAAGAAGCGGACACATTGGACCTGGATGACAGCCGCCGCAAGGACAATTACAGCATTTCATCGCGGTTTTGGCTTGTTGAGGGCGGAACGGAGCCAGGTGCCAGGGATGGCGGTCCCGGAACCAGGGCTTATATCCTCAAAGAAATGATCAGCAATTTCAAAAATGAAATAGATAGCATCCTGGGCGAGCACGACCAGGAGTTGCAAATGGCGCTGGACGTGGATGGACCCTTCCGGGTGCAGGACAGAAGCGTGACCTGGCAGGAGTTTACCTTTGACCGGGTCATTTCGGTGGCGGTAGCTACCAACCTGAGCAGGCTCGTTACCGAGGTCAGGAATGTGCACTTCGACGCCATCAATATGCTGTATGACCTGATTACGGCCGGACAGTTCCGTTTTGATGACGTGACGGCAGCCATCGTGCCCAGGAGTGAAATCGTGATGACCGGCGGCCATTATGAAGCAGACATTTTCGTGGCAGCCATAGACACCAGGCAGGATCCGGAAATCACTGTAGACGGCGTGGGCACCATTCCCGTGCAAGACGGGGTAGGTCGCTTGCGTATTCCGGCTACCCAGCCAGGTACCAGAACGATAAGGGGAACGATCGACGTAATCTCCCCGGCAGGCGTCCGGGTACCCCACACTTTCGAAACCGAATATACCGTGGAACGGCCCATGGCCACAGTGTCGGCTACCGGGATGAACCTTTTCTACATTGGACTGGACAACCCGGTTTCCATCTCTGCACCCGGTGTTCCGTCTGAAAACCTGCGCCCCGAGATCTCGGCAGGAGCCTCCTTGTCAAGACAACCCGATGGCAATTACATCGTTAACGTGGAACCCGACACCAGGGAGGTAACCATTACCGTAAACGCAATAGTAGAAGGGCGCGTTGAGACAATGGAGACCATGGACTTCCGTGCCTTGCCTCTTCCCTCTCCGGAGCCTGTAATTGCCGGATCCAGCGGGGGGAGAATTGACCGCCAGGTGCTTACAAGGGCTGGGACCGTAGAGGCTACCATGGGTCCCGGTTTTGCCTTTGACCTGAGTTATGAGATCGGATCGTTTGAGATGACCACCATCCGGGCTGGCGAACAAAGAACGGCAAGGCAACCCGACGGTGCTACACTGACCCAGGAAATGATCAATTTCATCAATGATGCCCGGTCCGGTCAAGTCATCACCTTTGCCAACATCGTAACCCGCCCGGGACCAGATGGCGACGAAAGGAACCTGGGCTCCATGTCGTTTACAATCAGATAGTTTTAAATTTTTCAGGAGGATAGCCATGCTTAAACGCTTTTTATTATTGTCTGCAACCCTGCTGCTCTGCCTGCCACTGTTTGCGCAAGAACAGGCCGAACAGGACAGGCCCCGAAGTACTTTTTATGAAAGAACGGAAATGGGAGAAAGGAGGCCGGTAGAACTGCCCCACGTACGCGAAGCAGACATCCTATGGTCAAAGAGGGTCTGGCAGCGTATTGATGTCAGGGAAAAAATGAACCAACCCCTTTATTTCCCGGAGTCCCCATCCGGAGAGTTCCGAAGCCTGATGCAGGTGCTTACTGATGCGATCAGGGAAGGCGAAATCAGGGCTTATGATGTAGACGATGAGTACTTTGAAAATGACCCGCTGGACCCGCAACAGCTCTTCGACGAAGACCTTACCCGCCGGGTCACTTTTACAGTGGAGGGTGAAGAGGTCACCGAGGTGATTGACTTCGACCCCAGCGATGTATACATTTTCAGGGTCATGGAAGAATGGTTCATTGACACGCGCCGTGGACAGCTGGATGTTCGGATCATCGGCCTCTCCCCCGCACGCCTGGTGATTGATGAAGATACCGGAGAGCTTACCAGTACACAGGACCCCTTGTTCTGGGTCCCCTTTGAAGAAGCAAGGGAAACACTGGCCAACGCCCCGGTTTACAGCAGAAGAAACGACGCACAGCAAATGACCTTTGACGATTATTTTATCCGTCGCTTCTTTACTGCCAACATTTATCGCGAAGAAAGACCCGACAACAGGGTCATCCTGGAGTATATCGACGACCCATTCGAGCAGTTGATGGAAGCAGAGCGAATCAAGGAAGAGATCCGCAACAAAGAACTGGACCTCTGGCATTACTAAGCATTTGGCAGACATAACCGTTAAAAAAATGGGGGCTTTTTGCGAGGCCCCCATTTTTTTGTGTCCGTCGATGGCCCGCTATACCATGCGCTTCGGGTCCACCCAGCGGTCAAATTCTTCCTCACTGAGGTGGCCGCTCCTGAGGGCAGCTTCCTTCAGGGTCAGGTCCTCCTCGTGGGCCATCTGCGCGATTTTCGCGGCACGGTCATACCCGATGTGCGGATTGAGCGCGGTGACCAACATCAACGAGTTATTCAGGTGAGCGGCAATCTGCGATTCATTCATCTGAATGCCCACCACGCATTTATCCGCAAAACTTTTGGCGCCATCGGCCAACAGCCGGGCAGACTGCAACAGGTTATGGATCATCACCGGCTTGAAGACATTCAGCTGGAAATGACCATTCATTCCTCCTGCAGTGACCGCCGCATCGTTGCCGATGACCTGTGCCGCCACCATCGTGAGCGCCTCCGGCTGCGTGGGGTTCACCTTGCCCGGCATGATGGAGCTGCCGGGCTCATTGGCAGGCAGGGCAATCTCACCGATGCCGCAGCGCGGTCCGGATGCCAGCAGCCGGATGTCGTTGGCGATCTTCATCAGGCTGACCGCAAGCGCCTTTAAGGCACCACTGCCCTTTACCACGGCATCGTGCGCTGCCAGGGCCTCAAACTTGTTGGGCGCCGTGACAAAAGGGTGTCCGGTCAATTCGGCAATTTTCGCTGCCACGTCCCGGTCAAAACCCTCCGGGGCATTGATGCCCGTGCCTACCGCCGTGCCACCCAGGGCAAGCTCACGCAAATGCCCGAGGCTGTATCGCAAACTGTCCATCCCGTGATCCAGCTGCGACACAAAGCCGCTAAACTCCTGGCCCAGCGTCAGGGGCGTGGCATCCATCAGGTGTGTCCGCCCGATCTTTACCCGCTCCCGAAAGGTTTCTGACCTCTCGGCCAGCGTATCGCGCAGATGAACCAGGGCGGGCAGGGTGTCTTCGTGGATGGCTTCGTAGGCTGCCATGTGCATGGCCGTCGGAAACGTGTCGTTCGACGACTGCGATTTGTTGGCGTGATCGTTGGGGTGCACCTTCTTTTGCTGGTCATCCAGGCGGCCGCCCAGAATGACATGCGCCCGGTTGGCAATCACCTCATTGGCATTCATGTTGGTTTGCGTGCCGCTTCCCGTTTGCCAGACCACCAGGGGAAAATGGTCATCCAGTTCTCCCGCGGCAATCTCATCGCAAGCCTGCATCATGGCCTCCGCAATGTCGGATGGAAGCAATTGCCGCTCCAGGTTGACGGACGCCGCTGCCTTTTTCAGCACGGCAAAGGCACGGATGATGGGCAGGGGCATTTTTTCCTCACCAATCCGGAAATTGCCAATGGCCCGCTGCGTCTGCGGGCCCCAGTACTTGTCTGCAGGGACCTCAACGGGACCCAGCGTGTCCAATTCGGTTCTGTACATAGGTTGTCGTTTAGATTTACAAAACACCAGTGTTTAGGGATAGCGATCATTTCCCTATTATAAGGAGCAAATACTGGGTTTTGTTTAATCTGAACGACAACGGCAGAATGAGGCACCTTGACTAGTGTCATGTCAACACTACTTTAGCCGACCCAAGTCTTGATCTTTCTTGCCAATAGCCAACAGCCAATAGCTAAAAGCCAAAAGCCAATGGCCAACAGCCAATAGCCCACTTAGTCAAAAATTCCCGGCACGGCTCATTTCGCAGCGTAAAAGTCATTGCCTTTGTCGTCGACCAGGATGAAGGCCGGGAAGTTTTCCACGCGGATGCGGTAGATGGCTTCCATTCCTAATTCGGGATATTCGAGCAATTCGACCTCCCGGATGTTTTCCTGGGCCAGGATGGCCGCCGGTCCCCCGATGCTGCCCAGGTAAAAACCACCGTGCTTTGCGCAGGCATCAGTGACTGCCTGGCTCCGGTTGCCTTTTGCGATCATCACCTTGCTGCCCCCGTGCTGCTGAAACAAGTCCACGTAGGAGTCCATCCGTCCGGCGGTCGTTGGCCCAAAGGAACCAGAAGGCATGCCTTCCGGGGTTTTGGCCGGACCGGCGTAGTAGATGGGGTGGTCTTTGACATATTCGGGCAGGTCTTCACCCGCATCCAGGCGTTCCTTCAGCTTGGCGTGGGCAATGTCCCGCCCCACGATGATGGTGCCGTTCAGCGACAGCCGGGTGCCTACCGGATGCTTGGTGAGCTCGGCGAGGATCTCCTCCATCGGCTGGTCCAGGTCGACTTCCACGGCACCGGCCTTGTCGTCCTTTTCGCGGTAAGCTTCCGGAATGTATTTGCCGGGATCATTTTCGAGCTTTTCAATCCAGATGCCGTCTTTGGTAATTTTTGTTTTGATGTTGCGGTCGGCGGCGCAGGAGACGCCCATGCCGACAGGACAGGAGGCGCCGTGCCGGGGCAGGCGGATCACCCGGATGTCGAGCGCAAAGTACTTGCCGCCGAATTGCGCGCCGATGCCCAGCTTATGTGCCGCCTTCAGCACCTTTTCTTCCATCTCCCTGTCGCGGAAAGCCCTTCCGCCTTCATTGCCCGTTTCAGGCAGGTCGTCGAGGTACTTCGCAGAAGCCAGTTTGACCGTCTTGAGCGTAGCTTCTGCCGAGGTGCCCCCTACGACGAAAGCCACGTGGTAGGGCGGACACGCTGCCGTGCCAAGGGACTTCAACTTGTCCACCAGGAAAGCCTCCAGCTTTTCCGGGTTCAGCAAGGCCTTGGTCTGCTGGTACAGGGCTGTTTTGTTGGCGGAGCCACCCCCCTTGGCCATCAGCAGAAACTGGTATTCGTCGCCGTCTACCGCGGCAATGTCGATCTGCGCAGGCAGGTTGGTGCCAGAGTTCTTCTCCTTGTACATATCCATTGGAATGGTCTGCGAGTAGCGCAGGTTCTCTTCCGTATATACCCGATGGACGCCTTGAGAGAGGGCCTCCGCATCGCCCCCACCCGTCCACACCTGCTGCCCTTTCTTGCCCACGATGGTGGCCGTGCCGGTATCCTGGCAGAAAGGCAGCTGCCCCTGGGCAGAGATCTCTGCGTTGCGCAGCATGGTGAGCGCCACGTATTTGTCATTCTCGCTGGCCTCGTCGTCGTGCAGGATGTCGGCCACCTGCCTGAGATGGTCTGCCCGGAGCATGAATGAGACGTCGCGAAGCGCCACGTGCGCCATTTTGGTCAGCCCTTCAGGGGCAACGCGCAACACAGGTTGGCCTTGAAACGTGTCCAGCGATACGTGCTCGCGGGTCAGCAAATAATATTCAGTGTTGTCTTCACCTAATGGGAAGGGATCCTGGTAAGAAAATGCCGGTGTACTCATGGGATGATGGGTTTTGGTTTGTGAGGAATAACGAAAGTTACGATTTTTCGACCAACGTTCCAAAAAAACAGGTGTTTTTTCCTTCAGCGGGGATTCACCCCATTTCCAAAAGGCCGGACAAAGCTTAAAAAATGCGTACCTTTGCCCTGTATGGAAACACAACGTCAACAACGGGTCAGCCGTCTCATTCAAAAGGATATTGGTGAAATTCTGCAGCAGTCAGGCAGGGAATGGTTTCCCGGTGCGATGGTCACCGTCACCAAGGTGCATGTCACCGCAGACCTTTCCATCGCCAAGGTGTACCTGAGTATTTTCGGCAAGGACGCCAAAGAGGTGATCAACAAGGTGGAGATGAAAGCCAGTGAGATCCGCAAGCATTTGGGATTCCGGGTGAAGAACCAGCTTCGGCAGGTTCCGGAGCTCCGCTTTTTTGTGGACGACAGCCTGGACTACATCGACAACATTGATAAGCTGCTGAACCAATAGGTCCTCACGCATATGCAATACGACCCCATCAAACGGCGGCTTGGCCGGCTGTTTAATCACAAGCCGTGGACACGCAGGCTGTTTTATCGCCTGCTCGACATCCTCTTGCTGCGCACCTGGCACATCCACAGGGCACTGCGTCAGTTCAGCCGCACCAAAGGGGCTGGTCAGATGCACGTACTGGATGCCGGCAGCGGCTTTGGCCAGTACACCTGGTACATGGCCCGTAAAAACAAGCACTGGCAGATTACGGCCATCGACATCAAAGCGGATGAGATCAAAGACTGTCAGCAGTTTTTCAAGCAGGCCGGCAGGGAGGATGTCCGCTTCCTGGTGAAGGACCTCACCAGCTACGTGGCGCCGGAAGCCCATGACCTGATCCTGTCGGTGGACGTGATGGAGCACATCGAAGCCGATGAGCTGGTGTTCCGGAACTTCTGCACCTCGCTCAAGCCCGGGGGGATGCTGCTGATCAGCACCCCGTCTGACCAGGGTGGCAGCGACGTGCATCACCAGGAAGACCAGTCTTTCATTGAGGAACACGTGCGCGACGGATATGGCAAACAAGAGATCCGCGACAAACTGCTGGCCGCCGGCTTCGACCAGGTAGAAAGCCAGTACACCTACGGTAGACCCGGCAGCCTGGCCTGGCGCATCTCAATGAAACACCCCATCCTCTGGCTGGGAAAATCCAAAGCCCTGTTGTTCGTTTTGCCTTTGTATTACCTGGTGACGATGCCCCTGGTGCTCCTGCTTAACCTGGCGGACCTGCAGGGCAGCCACCGGAGCGGCACCGGCCTGATGGTGAAGGCCTGGAAAATGCCGGACGAGGATGGCGATGGGTAAGTAACCGGCATGTTGAATAAGGCTATTGGCTGTTGGCTATTGGCTATTAGCTGTTGGCAAGATGGCCAAAGGTGAAAAGCCTCAAAACAAACAGATCAACTTTTGATATGGCCACATCCTAAGATAACCGATGAAACACTTCCCCCTCTATATCGCCTGGCGTTACCTCTTTGCCAAAAAGCGGCACACCGCCATCAACATCCTGACGATGGTGTCGGTGTTAGGGGTAGCCGTGGGAACGATGGCCCTGGTGATCGTCCTGTCGGTGTTCAACGGGTTTGAAAAGCTGATCCTGTCGCTCTTCCACGCGTTTCATCCCGATATGGAGATCAGCCTGGTGGAGGGAAAAACCTTTACCCTGGACCAGTTGCCGGTCGATGAGATGGAAAACATCCCCGGGGTCATTCATTACAGCGAAGTGCTGGAAGAGTCGGCGATGATCACGCACCGCGACCGGCAACACCTGGTCACCATGCGGGGCGTGGGCCCGGCTTATGAAGACATCACCGGCATCGACACCCTGCTGGTCGAAGGCGAATACCGGCTTCGCGATAACGACAGGGATTACCTGGTTCCGGGACAAGGCGTGGCCTGGGTAGTAAATGCGAGCGTGCACGACTACCTGCGTCCGATCGACGTGTATATTCCACGGCGGGGACGAACCACGGGACTTCATCCCAGCCAGGCCTTCAACAGCTCCAGCAATCACGCCAGCGGCATCTTTGCCGTGCAATCGGAATACGATGCGGAGTATGTGCTCACCTCCATCCGGCTGATGCGGCGCCTGCTCGATTATGACAACGAGCTGAGCGCCCTGGTGATCCGTATCGATGAGGGGCATAACCACAACAGGATCCAGGAGCGGCTGGAGCGGCTTGCCGGACCGGAGTTCCAGGTAAGAAACCGCCTGCAGCAACAGGAGTTCCTCTACCGCGTGATGCGCTCGGAAAAGTGGGCCATCTTCTTCATCCTCAGCTTTATCCTGGTCATCGCCAGCTTCAACGTCATCGGCTCACTCACCATGATCGTGATCGAGAAGCGACGGGACATTTCCGTGCTTCGCAGCATGGGGGCCTCACGGAAGCTGATCAAGCGCATCTTCCTCACAGAAGGGGTGCTGATTAGTATGGGTGGTGCCCTTGGCGGGATTTTGCTCGGGGGACTGGTGGCGTGGCTGCAAATGCGCTTCGGACTGGTGGCCCTGCACGCTGAAGGGGCCTTCATCGTGGATGCTTACCCGGTGGACGTGCAGGTGCCAGACCTCCTGCTTGTCGGCGCCACCGTATTCTGCATCGGCATGGTGGCCTCGCTCATCCCCTTACAGAACATGTGGAAAAAGATGGAT
>SL_5KL_010_SEDDRAFT_10000568_pt1 | contig 23708 bp, 20 predicted proteins | sample SodLakKL_010_SED_FD_9118 | JGI IMG/M metagenome (IMG submission 9118) | reverse complement strand
TGGCCGAGGAGTTCCTGCAGCGGCTGGTCCCCTTTGAGCGGGGCGAGCCGTACACCGCCGAGCAGGTGGCTGCCTTCAACCGCCAGCTGCTCGACAGCGGGTATTTCTCGGACGTGCGTGTGCGCCCGCGCCGGGACGCCACCGAAGAGGACCAGGTCCCGGTGGACGTGGATCTGTCCACCCGCGCGCGGCATGAGATCACCACCGGCGTTGGTTTCACCACCGACCTGGGCGGTCGGGTGCGCCTGGGCTGGCGCCGGCCCTGGGTCAATCAGTGGGGGCACTCCCTGGCGGTGGAGAGTGAGATCGCCCAGCGCCGGCAGAACCTGACCAGCACCTACACCGTCCCGTTGCGCGAGCCCCTGCGCACCCAGCTGGAGTACCAGGTCGGCATCCAGGCCCAGAATGTGGCGGACATCGATACGGAGCAGGTCACCGCCTCGGTGCAGCATCGCCACCGGCTGGAGAGCGGCTGGCAGCAGGTCCTCTCGCTGCGTGCCTATCGCGAGCGCTTTCGCATCGACGATGATCGGCGCACCACCCAGCTCTACATCCCCGGGGTCAGCTGGAGCCGGGTGCGCAGCCGCGGTGGGCTCGATCCGCGCTGGGGCGATCGGCAGCTACTCAGCCTCGAGGTGGCCGACCCGGAACTGGCCTCGGACATCGAGTTGCGCCGAGTGCGTGCCGCCACCCGCTGGGTGCGCACCCTGGCCGATCGCCACCGCTTCCTGGTCCGGGGCGAGGTCGGCGCGCTGGCCACGGACTCGTTCGCGGATGTGCCCCCGTCGCTGCGTTTCTACGCCGGTGGTGACCAGAGCGTGCGTGGTTACAAGTATCAGACGCTGGGTCCGGAGGAGAACGGCACGGTGATCGGCGGGCGTTACCTGGCCGTGGCCAGCGCCGAGTACGGCTACCAGCTCACGCCCAACTGGCGACCGGCGGTCTTCATCGACAGCGGCAACGCCTACGCCGACTGGGATGATCTTGGTAGCGAGGCGAAGACCGGCGCCGGCTTCGGTATCCGCTGGTCATCGCCGGTGGGACCGGTGCGCCTCGATCTCGCCTCGACGGTGGGTGAGGCGGACGATTCCTGGCGTCTTCACTTCTCCATGGGGTCGGACCTGTGATCGGGCTGCGTCGGGTGTTCAGGATCGCCGGTCTGGCCGTCGCCACCGGCCTGGGACTGCTCCTGCTGGGGCTCGCCTGGCTGCTGCTGACCACCTCCGGGGCCCGACTGGCGGCCGGGGTGGCCGAGGCCGTGGAGCCGCGGCTGGAGCTGCGGGTCACCGGCGGCAACCTCGCCCGCGGTGTCGAGGTGGAGGATGTGGCCTGGCGCGACGACGGGGTCGATGTCACCGTCGCCAGCGCCGCCCTGGCCTGGCAGCCGCAGCGCCTGCTCGCCGGTGAAGCGCGGGTCGATGCCTTGCGGGTCAGTGGGGTCGAGGTCACCGTGCCCGAGGGTGAGGATCCGCCGGTGGAGATCGAGCCGGAGGCCCGCACCGAGCCTCTGGCCCTGCCGCGCATCGAGCTGCCCCTGGCCGTGGATGTCGCAGAGCTCGTGGTCGAGCAGGTAACCCTGAGCTTCGGGGCCGCCCCGGCGCAGCGGATCAAGCGCCTGGAGGCCGCCTGGTCGGCCGCCGGCACCGAGTGGCGCATCCACCGTCTGCTCGTCGAGCGTGACGACGCCCGGGTCGAGGTCGATGGCCACCTGCACACCGCCGAGGGCTATCCACTGGCGCTGTTCGTGCGCGGCACCGCCGCCGCCCCGGGGTTGCCCGAGCGCCTGCGCTTTGCCTCGCGGCTCGGTGGCAGCGTCGCGGCGCTGCGGGTCACCAGCACCCTGTCCGGGCCGGTCAGCGGCGGCATCGATGTGGATATCCAGCCCCTCGACCCGCGGCTGCCGCTGCGCATCGAGACCGAGGACCTGGATGGCGGCTGGCCCCTGGAGACCCGCGAGATCGTCGCCGCCGAGGGACTGAACCTGGTGGCCGAGGGGGATATCAACGGCCTGCACGGCCACCTGGATACCGCGCTCACCGGTGAGCATGTGCCCCGGGGGCGCTGGCGCAGTCGCTTCCAGGTCGATGCCGAGGGCGGGCGTTTCACCGATCTGCACGGCGAGCTGCTCGGTGGTGAGCTGCAGGGGCAGGCCCAACTCGGCTGGGGGGCCGATGGCGTGCGCTGGGACGTGGCCGCCGAGGCCAGCGGGCTGGATCCCTCGCTGGAGTGGCCCCAGGCCCCGCAGGGGGTGAGCGGGCCGCTGACCGTCCGTGGCCAGGCCGGTGGCGAGGGCTGGGCGCTCGCCATCGACACCCCCGGGCTGACCGGCGAGCTGCAGGGGCGCCGGGTGGCCGTCCAGGGCAGCGCCGAGCACACCCTCGAGGAGGTCTGGCGGCTGAGCGGTATTCAGGCCCAGGTCGATGGCGGCGAACTGCGGCTCGACGGGACGCTGGCGGAGGAGTGGGACGTCGATCTCGATGCGCGGCTCGCCGATCTGGGGGTGCTCGACGAGCGTCTCGGCGGTGAGCTGGAGGCCCGGGCACGGCTGTACGGCGCCCCCGGGGCCCTGGACATCGAGAGCGCCGGCCGCGGTCGTGACCTGCGCTTCGACGCCTACCAAATCGACGCGCTGGACTGGCAGGCGGAGGTCCCGGCCCTGGCGCAGCAGCCGGGGGATGCCCTGCTGCAGGTGAGCGGGATCACGCTGCCCCAGGGCGAGATCGATGAACTGGAGATGCGGGCCACCGGCAGTCGCGCCGCCCATCACCTGGGGGTGCGCCTGCACGCCCCCGAGGGCCAGGCCCACCTGGGGCTGGCCGGTGGCTGGCAGCCGGATTTTGGCTGGAGCGGTCTGGTGGTGGATGCCGGGGGCGAGTTCCAGGAGCACCGCCTGGCCCTGGACGCCCCCTTCCCGCTGCGCTACGCCGATGACGATGTGGAGATCGGCGCGCACTGCTGGCGCTACCGCGATGCCCGCCTGCGGCTGCCCGAGGGCGTGCGTGCCGGCCCCGAGGGGGCCGATCTGCGCTTCATCCTCGAGGACTTTGATCTGGCCTGGGTCAAGCCGTGGCTGCCCGAGGGCGTTGACTGGCAGGGTGGGCTGTCCGGGGATGGTGCGCTGCGCTGGAGCCCGGAAGAGGGCGTCGATGCGCAGGTCCGCGCGGAGAGCCCGGGGGGGCAACTGGCCCTGACCCTGCACGATGAGTTTGATGACGGCGAACCGGTGGTCCGCGAGGTCGACTACCAGCGCCTGGCGGTGCAGGGGCGCTATCGCCCCGACGAGGCCGAGGCCCGGCTTGATTTTGAGGCGGCGGAGGCGGGCAACGCGGCGCTGCGCATCAGCGGGGATCCGCGCCCGGACGGTGAGGCCATCGCCGGCGAGTTGATGATCGACGGCCTGCGCCTGGGCTTCTTCCGACCGCTGGTCCCGGATCTCAGCGAGCTGGCCGGCGAGGTCCATGCCCGTGCCCAGCTGACCGGCAGTCGCAGCGATCCCCGCCTGGCCGGCCGCGTCGAGCTGCGCGACGGCCTGGTGGCTGCACCGCAATCGGCCAGCCGCGTCGAGGACCTGGGCCTGTGGGTGGCCTTCGACGGCGATGAGGCGGAGATCGGCGGCGGCTTCCGGGTGGGCGAGGGTCAGGCACAGGTGGTCGGTGACGCCGCCTGGAACGGCGATGACTGGAGCCTGGATGTGGGCGTGGACGGGGATGAACTCTGGGCGGATGTGCCCCCGTTCGCCGAGCTGGCGGTCAGCCCACGGCTGACCCTGGCGGTGCGCCCGGGCCAGGTCCGGGTCGGCGGCGGGGTGGACGTGCCGCGAGGGGCGATCGCCATCCGCGAGCTCCCCGAGCGTGCCGTGGGGCACTCCCGGGATGTGGTCGTGATCCGCCGCGACGAGGAGGCGATGCCGCTCGCCGACACCGTGCCCGAGGGCTGGCAGGTGGAGGCGGACGTGGAGCTGGCCCTCGGTGATGCGGTTACGCTCTCTGCTTTCGGGGTGCGCGGACGCCTCGGCGGGGCCCTGCGCGTGCTCCAGCAGCCGGATGGTTCCACGGAGGCCTATGGCGAGTTGCGCATCGAGGACGGCGAGTATCGTGCCTACGGGCAGCGTCTGGCCATACGGCGGGGTCTGGTGCTCTTCGCCGGCCCGCTGGATCGGCCGCAGCTCGACATCGAGGCTGTGCGGCGCATCGAGCGGGATCGGGTGACGGCCGGCATCCGTGTGGGTGGCTTTGCCGACGAGCCCCAGGTGACCCTGTTCAGCGAACCGGCCATGTCCCAGGAGAACGCCCTCTCCTACCTGGTGCGGGGGCGGCCGATGGGCGCCGAGGGGCCGGGGACCGACGAGATGCTGGCCTCGGCGGCCCTGGCCCTGGGGCTTTACGGCGGCGCAGGGGTGATCACCTCGGCGGCGGAGCAGGTGGGGATCCGTGATTTCGAGATCGACACCGCCGGCGAGGGCGAGGACGCTCAGGTGGTGCTCTCCGGGTACATCAGTCCGCGGCTCTACGTCGCCTACGGGGTGGCCGTGTTCAGCCCCGTCAATACGGTGACCCTACGCTACTACCTGACCTGGCAGCTCTACCTGGAGGCGGTCAGCGGCGAGGACAGCGCCCTGGATCTGATGTACCGCTTCGAGATCGATTGAGCCAGAGGCGGCCCTCGGCCTCAGGCCGCGGCGCCGTCACCCCGGCGCGGGGCCAACGGGCACTGGGCGGGATCGAAGCCCGGATCATCGATGCGCTGATGGATGGCCTCGATGGCGTCATCCTCGTGGCGGAAGATGTTCTCGGTGCCGATCTCGGCATCCAGCCCGGCGCGTTGCATCACCTCGCGGACCTGGAGCTTAACCCCGGCCAGCACCAGGGTGACGCCGCTGTCGTGCAGCCGCTCCCGCAGCCCGTGCAGGCTCTCCACGCCGGAGGAGTCGATGGAGGTGATGCCGTCGGCGACCAGCAGCAGGAAGCGCGCCCGCGGATGCTCGTTGTTGACCTGCAGCACCGCGTCCTCCAGGTGGCCGACGTTGGCGAAATACAGCGGTCCGTCGAAGCGCAGGGCGGCGATGTGCTCGCTCTCGGGCAGGCCGAAGACGCGGGCATCGCGCAGGGCCCCGTCCTCCGGATGCCGCGAGAGGACGACCACCCGCGGGCGCATGGTCCGCAGCAGGTAGAGCAGGATCGCCAGCCCGGCGCCGATCAGGATGCCGTAATCCAGGTGGGGGGCGAAGACCAGGGTGCCGCCGAAGGTCACCAGCGCTGCGATGCCGTCGTCGCGGTGGGTGCGCCAGGTCTGCGCCAGGGCGCGGATGTTCACCAGCCCGGTCACCGCCATGATGATGATCGCCGCCAGGACGGCCTCGGGCAGGTGGTAGAGCAGCGGGGTGAGGAAGAGCAGGGTCAGCCCCACCAGCGCCGCCGTGAAGACCGAGGCCAGGCCGCTGCGCGCCCCGCTGTCGAAGTTGACCGCGCTGCGCGAGAACGATCCGCTGACCGGAAAGGCCTGGAAGGCGCTGGCAGTGAGGTTGGCCAGGCCCTGGCCGACCAGCTCCTGGTTTGGGTCGAGGCGATCACGGGTCCGCGTGGCCAGCGCCTTGGCGATGGAGATCGCCTCCATGAAGGCGACCAGGGCAATCACCGCCGCCGTGCCCAGCAGGGTAAGCACCAGATCCCAGGTCAGCTCCGGCAGGGCGGGGGCGGGCAGCCCCTCGGGCACCGTGCCCACGACGGCGCCGCCCAGCGCCTCGTAGCCGACCAGATAGCTCACCGGCACGCCGATGGCCACCGCCAGCAGCACGCCCGGGATCCGCGGCAGCCACCGTCGGGCGGCGAGCATCAGGGCCAGAGCGCCCAGGCCCATGGCCAGGGTGGGCGGATGCGTCTCGTCCAGCCGGCCGAGGACGTCGGCGAAGGCCACCAGGAGCCCGGCGTCGCGATCCAGGGAGACGCCCAGCAGGTCGTTGACCTGCGATAGGGCGATGACCAGGGCCGCGGCATTGGTGAAGCCGAGGATGACCGGGTGGGCGAGGAAGTTGACCAGGGTGCCCAGGGAGAAGAGCCCGAGCACCAGCTGGATGGCCCCGACCAGGAACGCCAGGGCGATGGCCAGGGTGATGAATTCGCCGCTGCCCGGGTCGGCCAGCGGGGTCAGGGCCGAGGCCGTCAGCAGGGCAACCACCGCCACCGGCCCGGTGGCCAGCTGCGGCGAGGACCCCCAGACAGCGGCCACGATCACCGGCAGGAAGGCTGCGTAGAGGCCGTAGTACGGCGGCAGGCCAGCCAGCGCGGCATACGCCATGGACTGGGGGATGAGTACCAGCGCCACGGCGATGCCGGCGATCAGGTCGGCCCGGACGCTCTCCGGGGTCAGGCGGGGCCACTCGCGACACGGGATCAGGCGGCGGGCCGGGGCCCACCGCCCGCCACCGTCAAAGCGCATCGAGCTGCCTCAGGGACGCCGGCAGCAGGCGCAGGTCCACCAGCCCGGTGACCAGGGCCTTGCCGAGGGTGGCCTCCTCTTCATAAAGGAGCTTGTAGTACTGGACCTTCATGGTCAGGGCGCTGCCGAGGATCAGCCCGCCCAGGGTCAGCGGCGCGCTCAGCGCCAGGGTCGACATGCCGGTGATGCCCTGGCCGAAGGTGCAGCCCATGGATAGAGGGCCGCCGATGCCCATGAGGGCACCGCCGGCCAGGTGGCGGTTGAAGTCCGGGCGGTCGGCGAACCACTCGAAGCGGAAGGTGCCACTGATCAGCGCCCACAGAAACGAGCCGACGATGACCCCGCCGACGATCATCACCCCCACGGTGACCAGCCCCGGATTGAAGCCGCTGGCGGTGTATTCGGTGCTCTGAACCAGCGGGCCGACGAAGTTTACCCCCTGCGGGGCCAGCCACCGGGTGCCCTCCGGTCGTCCGGCGTCGGTATCCGGGTGATGGAAGTCCCAGTCCGTGGCGTAGGTCTGCAGGGTGCTGCGCTCGCCCAGCTCGTCGGCCACGTAGACGTTGCTGGTGACCGCCCAGACGGCGAGGATGCAGACGCCGATGACCAGCGCCCCGGAGACGGCGTTGCGGTCCCGGCGAAAGCCGGCCACCCGCAGCACCGCGTAGAGCAGGGCCCCGCCGATGAGCAGGGCCAGGAAGGGCCGTAGCCAGTGACCGGCCTCGCCGGCGATCAGGCTGCCCAGATCCTGGCCGTGGCTGTGGGAGATCGCCGTGAACTGGACCCACCCGAAGAACAGATCGCGCAGCGAGGCGTCGATCAGCGGCAGCGGGTTGACCATGAAGAAGGCCACCGTACCGAGGACCGCGGCGACGAACAGCGACTTGATGTTGCCGGCGCCGATGCGCACCACGGTCTTGTTGCCGCAGCCGCTGCCCAGGGTCATGCCGATGCCAAAGAGCAGGCCGCCGACGAGATAACCGGCCCAGGCGAAGTCGGCGCTGCGATACGGCGGCATGCTCTCGTCGGCGTTGATCAGTCCCAGGGGCTCAAGCAGTCCCACGCCGAGGATGGCCACGGCGATGACCAGGATCCACATGCGCATCCGCTGCCAGTCCTGCATGTTCACGATATCGGAGACGGCGCCCATGGTGCAGAAGTTGCTCTTGTTGACCACGGCGCCGAGCACCACCGCGATGGCGAAGACGGTGGCGAGCATCGTCCAGTGCGCTGCGATAAAGGAATCGAAGACCATAACTGTGCGACCCTTCCGCGTCGGTTCAGGAGGGCGTCCCGGGTGCCGGGACGGCTCGCATCTCTGCCCGGCACATTCTTCAGCGTGCAAGCGTCCCCCGGAATATCCCAAACGGGGGAAGGTGGCGATTGCCGGACCCCCCGCCCGGGGGAGCAGGGTAGCTGAAGGGCGGGCTCAGGTGGTGGTGCGGCGGGTCAGGCCGAAGTCCACGGCCTTGATGGCCGCCTCGACCCGGGAGTGAACCCCCAGCTTGCGCAGCACGGATTTGACGTGGAGCTTGACGGTGCCGTCGGAGATGCCCAGGTGCCGGGCGATGACCTTGTTGCTCTCGCCGGCGGCCAGGCGCTCGAGGATATCCCGCTCCCGNGGGGTCAGGCCGGCGAANGGNTCCGGTGGGGCCTGCTCGGTGCGCTGATCCGGGGGCTGGCCCAGNGCCCGCGCCAGGGTGTCGGTCAGCTGCGGCGCCACGGCGATCTTGCCGCCGGTGGCCTGGTGCAGGGCCGAGATCAGGTACTCCGGGTCGTTGTGCTTGAGCAGGTAGCCCTGGGCCCCGGCGCGCAGGCAGTCGAAGAGGTCGCGCTCCTCCTCGCTGCCGGTAAGCATCACCACCGGCAGGTCCGGGTGGTGTTCGTGGATCTGGCGCAGCACGCTGAGGCCATCCTGTCCCGGCATGCGCAGGTCGAGCAGCACCAGGTCGGGCTGGAACGAGGCGATCAGGGCGAGCACGTCGTCCTGGCCCGAGCCGCTCTCCGTGGTCAGCCCCTGGGCGTGGAGCAGCTCCTGCAGCGCGGCCCGAAAGAGCTGGTGATCATCGACAAGCAGGATACGCATGATCGTTGAACCCCGCCTGGTGCAGGCTCTTGGTGGTCCAGGTCAGGCGCTGCGGCTGGGGCAGGCGCAGGTGGATGGCGGTGCCCTGTCCAGGCTCGCTCTCCACGCTCAGGATCGCGCCCAGGTGGCGGGCGCGCTCGCGCATCCCGCGCAGGCCGTAGCCGCGGGGCTGGGCCGGATCCGACTCGGGGACCTCGTCGACCTCGAAGCCGCAGCCGTCGTCCTCGATCAGCAGGCACAGGTCGCCGCCGGGAGTCTCCAGCTGCAGGCGCAAGGTCCGGGCACCGCCGTGATGCCATGCGTTGGACAGCGCCTCCTCGACGATGCGGTGGATGTGGAGCTGGGCGCGCTCGCCCAGGGCCAGTTCCGGCCACCGGTGGATGAGCCGGACCTCGATCCCGCTGTCCCGGCTGAACCGGGTCACCAGCCGGCTCAGCGCGGTCTCCAGCGGCGTCCCGAGGGCCTGGGTGCGGAACTGCTGCATCACCGTGCGGACCTGATGGTTGGTGTGCTCAAGCCGGTTGCGCAGATCCCCCAGGGTGGGGCGCAAGGCGCTGCCATCGGCATCGCGGCTCACCTGCTCTTCCAGTTGCCGAACGCGCAGGCGCAGGGTGGCAACCTCCTGGGCCACCGTGTCGTGGAGCTCGTGGGCGAGCAGGTTGCGCTCCTCCTGCAGGGCGCCCTGGTGGGTCCGGTATTCTTCGCGGATGCGCGGGATGGCGGCGCCGAGCTGCCGACCCACCGAGGCGAGCAGGTGCGGCGGGTGCATCCACCGTGGTGCCGCGCTGGGCTCGAAGTAGAGGTTGAAGATGCCGACGCCCTGGCCGGCGGGGTCGAGGATTGGCACCGCGAGCATGGCCAGCCGAGGCTGGTTCGGCAGCGGATTGCAGCCGCTGCGCCGGATGCACGGGCGCAGGTCCCCGCGGAACTGCACCGAGGCCCGCTCGCCGGCGATGGCGCAGGGGCAGTCCTCCGCCGGATGGCGGCGTTCGGCATCGATGAAGCCGGCGTTGAGCCCTTGGGCCTCGACCAGGCGCAGATGGCCCTGCTCATCGTAGAGGCGCACCGCCGCCGCGGCGGCCCCGGTCTGGGCGATCAGCTGCTCGAGGCTTTGCTCAAGCAACTCGTCGAGGTCCCGGGCCTTGGCCGCCACCACCCCGAGGGCACTGATCAGTTCCAGGGCTTCCTGCTCGGTGGCCGATGGGGCGGCCACCTCAGGGGTGTCGGGATACGGCGTGGGGGTCGGCAGGGTGCGGAGACGGCGCAGCGGTCGCCAGCGTCCGGCGCCGCCCCCTCCGTCACGAACCATGGGGCCGCAGGGCTCCCGGGGGACAGGGGGCTCGACGGCGGGGGTCGCCCGCATCCGGCGCCGGCCGGCTGGGTTCGCATCTCTCCCGGCGTACATGTCTCCTCCTGACGTTCAACCGGGGGCCCCTTTTGGAACATAAATCCTTGTTGTTATTGGGGCCTCTGTGCCTTGGGCGCCACTCGGACGCCGCGGCTATCGCTCTTATACATTCAGACTATATTCATCACTGTTATGGGAATAAAGGGGGGCGGAGGAAAAAAATTGATCTGACTCAAACGTCAGTTTGCGCGCCCCGTGTCGGGTCGTGCCGCTGCTCGCGGACGAAGGCCACGAAACGGTCGGCCCAGGGGGTGGTCCGGGTGTGGCGCAGGTGGGCGTAGGCGGCAACGGTGTTGCGGGTCACCAGGCCATCGCGGCCGTCGCCGAGCCCCTGGCCGCGGCTGACCCGATAGGCGCAGTCCAGCGCCTGGGGTACGGGCGCACAGAGCCGGGAGTAGTGGAATTCGTGGGCGGGGATCGGCGTCGCCGTGTCGCCCGGGCTCCAGGGGGCGTGCGGCCCGGTGTGCAGGGTCATGTAGCCGTGGCCCCGGGGGCGGTTGGTCATCTCTGCATCGACCGGGAAGACCCCGGCCATGGCATGGCTGCCGTCACCGGTGTGCAGGTGCCGGCACAGGTAGAGCAGCCCACCGCACTCGGCGTAGATGGGCAGGTCCGCTGCGGCGGCCGCGGCGATGGCCCGTTTCATGGCGTGGTTGGCCGCCAGCTCGGCGGCGTGGCGCTCCGGGAAACCGCCACCAAGGATGAGCCCATCAAGCCGCGGCAGCGCAGTATCGGCGATCAGGTCGATCCGGTGCAGTCGGGCACCAGCGCGCTCGAGGGCCTCCAGGTCGCCGGGGTAGTAGAAGTTGAAGGCCCGGTCATGGGCGATACCGATGTCCACATCCGCCGGCCGCCCCGGCATGGTCGGTCGGGCCGGGCCCGGCAGTGGCGGGGCCGTCGCCGCCAGATCCTGCAGGCCGTCCAGATCCAGATGCGTCTCGGCCCGCTCGGCCCAGCGGTCGATCACCCCCTGGGCCTGCGCCTGCTCCGCGGCGGGGATCAGCCCCAGATAGGGGGCGTCGATGTGCAGCTGACGGTCGTCGGGAACGGCGCCGAGCACCGGCAGATCGGTATAGGTCTCCAGGGCCTCGCGCAGCTTGCGCTCGTGGCGGGCGCCGCCGACGCGGTTGAGGATCACGCCGGCGACCGGGGCCTGCGGATCGAAGCCGGCGTGGCCGAGGACCGTCGGGGCCACCCCGCGGGTCATGCCGCGGGTATCGACGACGAGTACGATCGGCGCCTGCAGCTCGGCGGCTAGTGCGGCGTTGCTGTCCCGGCCGGCGGGATCGACGCCATCGTGCAGGCCCTTGTTGCCCTCGATCAGCGCCAGGCCGCCGGCCGCGGCCACCTCGGCGCGGATCTCGTCGCGCGCCATGGTGTGGTAGTCGAGGTTGCGGCACGGTTGACCGCTGGCCAGTGTCAGCCAGCCCGGGTCGATGTAGTCCGGGCCGCGCTTGTAGGGGCGCACGCCCACCCCTCGGCGGCTCAGGGCGGCGGCCAGCCCGACGCTCAGGGAGGTCTTGCCGGAGCCCTTGTGCAGGGCCGAGAGGTAGAGCCTGGCGGGGTTTCCGGTCATCCTTTGGGTCACTGGCTGGGCCTGGGGGCCGCCTCTGCGTCAGGGGCCGGGGGCGACGCGTACGGTGCCGTCGCCTCCTCCGGGGCGTACGCCGCGGCCAGCGGCAGCGCGCGCAGCGCCAGCAGGAGGACCAGCAGCGCCAGGCCGGGGCCGGCCAGGCTGAGCAGGACCTCCCACGCGCCGGGCAGATAGGAGGCAGCCTCCCCGTCGAAGACGGCGCCCTGGACCTCTCGCCCGGGAAAGATCTGCAGCGGAAAGGCCTGGGCACCGACGATCATCACGAAAAGATGGGCGAACCCGCCGATCAGGGCAACCCCCGAGGCCCAGGCGAGGGCCTGACCGCGAGCGCGGGCCGCCTTCCGCAGCAGGAGGAGAGTGGGCGTGATGATGCCGACGGCGACTGCCCCGATCCAGAACACGATCGGGTAGACACCGCCGTCGACGAGGAGGAAACGGGCAATGTCCCTTTGGCCCGGCTGGTAGGCGAGGGTCAGAAGGTGCAGCGCCAGCAGGGTGGCCAGCGCCAGCAGCGCGATGAGCAGGACGCTGCCGAGCCGCTCCGTGGCCCGGGGTGGCGGCGCCTGGCCCTGGGCGCGCAGCACTGCCAGCCAGATCAGGGAGAGCGCCGCCGTGCCCAGGGTGAGTGCGGCGGCGAGCAAGAGCGGCATCATGATGGCGCCGCCGTAGACCGGTCGGGCAGCGAGCATGGCGAAGATCGAGCCGACATTCAGCGCCAGCAGGACCGCCACCACCGCCGCCAGGGCGCCGGCGGCCACCGCGAAGCGGCGCAGGCGCGGTTCGAGCAGGGTGGCCAGGTAGAGCAGGGCGGTGGCGAGGAATGCGGTATACAGGAAGAGGTTGCGGCTGAAGCTCGACATCAGATTGAGCTCCAGCGGTGGCAGGATGCGCTGCGGGCTGCCCAGATCCAGGCTGAGGACCGCCAGCCCGCCGATGAGCAGCGCCGCGGCGGACGCCGTACCCAAGCGTGCCCAGGGCTCGCCGGTGCGGCCCAGGACACCGGGGGCCAGCGCCGCCAGGGCGAAGGCCCCGCTGCCGGCCAGGATCAGGCCGATGGCGACGACGTGGGGCCAGCCCCAGACGACCTGCTGGCCCATGCCGGTCAGGTGGTGGCCGGCCACGATGAGGTAGAGGCCCGCCGCCGCACCGATCAGCGCCAGCACGCCGGCGCCNGCCATGGCCGCCACCCAGTGCAGGGGGCGGCGGGTGCCCAGGTGTTGATAGCGAATGCGTGCCGCCATGGCGGATGCTCCCTCAGGACAGTCCGTGGTAGCGCACGCCGGCGCCCAGTTCCAGGTCCGGGCGCAGGGCTTCGGCGCTGTGCTCGCGCAGGGCCTGGCGGATCTCGCTGTCCGGGTCGTTGAGATCGCCGAAGACCAGCGCCGTATGTCCCGCCTCCGCGCAGCGTTCCACGCAGGCCGGCGCCTCGCCCCGGTCGATGCGGTGGACGCAGAGGGTGCACGACTCCACCGTGCCTTTGCCCCGGGGATGGTTCGGCGAGCGCTCCTCCACCGGTGCGTGGACGAAGGCGCGGGCGTGGAAGGGGCAGGCCACCATGCAGTAGCGACAGCCGATGCAGCGGTGCTTGTCGACCAGCACGATGCCGTCGGCACGACGGAACGACGCCCGGGTGGGGCACACACTCACGCAGGGGGGCTCGGCGCAGTGCTGGCACATCACCGGAACGGAGTGGCCGGCGCCGTCCGTCTCCGGATCCTGCAGGTCCACCTTGCGGATCCAGTGGATGTCGCCGGTGCCGTTGTCGGCGGCGGGCCAGCCGTTCTCCTCGCGGCAGGCCTCGACGCAGGCCTGGCACTCCTCCCGGCAGCGGGTGGTATCGACCAGCAATCCCCAGCGGACCCCGGCATCGGCACCGCCCTGCGGGCGGGCCTGGACCAGGAAAAGCCCGGGGGTGAGCGCGGCGCCGGCCAGCGCCGCCGCGCCGCCGAGTAGCCGCCGGCGGCTGATGCCGACCGGATCCCTATCGCTCATCGTGCCCCTCCATCTCGCTGCTATGGCAGTCGAAGCACCCCATCTCGACGGCGGTGTATTCGTGGCAGCTGGTGCAGAAGGCCATCTCCGGGGCACCCTGCGCCTGCTGCTCGGCCGGGGTGGCGTGGCACTCCACGCAGCCTTGCATGCTCCGCTCGGCGTCCCGCCGTCCCTCGCGGACCGAGGCATCCTTGTGCGAGCGCAGCAGGTCCATGTGCTCGCGGCGCATGGTCTCGGGGTCGTCGTGGACGCAGGCCTCGCCCCGGGGCTCGGGCCGATCGGCGATGGCCGCCGGTTCGCCGCCGTCGCCGGGCAGACCGCCGACGGCCAGTGCGAGGGCCGTGGCCGCGAGCACCAGCGCGGCCCCGGAGCCGATCCATGCCAGTCGATGTCTGCGCCGCATGGCCCCCTCCTATTCGCCGAGGCCCATCTCGATGTACCCCGTCGGGCAGACGTCCCGGCAGATGTGGCAGCCCACGCAGCGGCTGTAATCGGTTCGCACGTAGCGGCCGATGGTCCGCTCCGCCTTGGGCACGCGCTGCACGGCGCTCTGCGGGCAGTAGACGAGGCAGTTGTCACACTCGAAGCAGAGCCCACAGCTCATGCACCGGCGGGCCTCGTCGGCGGCGGTCTCGGCGGGCAGCGGCTGGATGCGCTCGTTGAAATCACCGATTACGCCCTGCGGGTCGATGCTGCGCCGTTCGCGCTCGGGCCGTTCCCCGGGGGTGAAATGGCCCAGGTAGAGCCGGTCGTGGCGGACCACCTCGTGGGTGGCGCGGTCCTCGAAGTTGTGGATGGCGAAGCCGCCGGTATCCGTGCCGCGCACCGCCGACGGCTCGTAGGGTTCCGGCTCGCGCCCAGCGCGACGCAGCGCGTCGAGCAGTCGGAAGTGATGGGCGTTGACCTTGGGCGGTCGGGCCGGCTCGCGGCCCTGGAGGTAGGCGTCGATGCCGCGCACCGCCGTGGCCGCCTGGCCGATGGCCGTGGTCAGCAGGTGCGGCTGGATGATGTCGCCGGCGACGAAGTGCCCGGGACGGCCGCTGAGCTGGTAGGACTGGTCCGCATCCATGAACCCGTGGCCGTTATCCAGCGCCTCCAGCCCCTGGAGGTTGCCGCGCTGGCCGATGGCGGCGATGACCAGATCGGTCTCGACCCGGAACTCCGTGCCCTCGACCGGGTGCGGGGTGTTGCCCTCCATGCGGCACTCGGCAAAGCGCACCGCGCACGCGCGTCCCTCGTCGTCGTGTTCGATGGCCAGCGGCATCACCCCGTCGCGGATGCTCACGCCCTCGCGCAGCGCGTCCTCGATCTCCTGCTCGGAGGCGGCCATCTCCTCGCGGGGGAAGAGGGAGGTGAGGACCACCTCTGCCCCCTCGCGGATGGCCAGGTTGGCGGCGTCGTGGGCGGTGTAGCCGAGCACGGCGTGCTCCGGCCGGTCTTCGTCGGGCAACTCGGCGCTGTAGCCCAGGCGCCGGGCCACGGAGGCCACATCGATGGAGGTATCGCCGCCGCCGATGACCAGGATCCGGTCGCTGACCGCACCCAGGCGGCCCTCGTTGAAGGCGCGCAGGAACTCGACGCCGGTCAGGCAGTTGGACGCCTCGTCCCAGCCGTCCACCGGCAGGGGACGCCCCTCGTGGGTGCCCACGGCCCAGAGTACGGCGTCGTAGTCGCTTTCGAGCTGTTCAAGGGTGATCTGCTCGCCGACGCGGCAGTCCGTGCGAACCTCCACCCCCAGGTCGAGGATGCGCTGGATCTCGGTGTCGACGACCTCGCGCGGGACGCGGTAGCCGGGGATCCCGTAGCGCATCATGCCGCCGAGCTCCGGCTGCGCCTCGAACAGGGTGCAGCGGTGGCCGCGTTTGCGCAGCTGATAGGCGGCGGAGAGCCCGGCCGGGCCGCCGCCGATGACGGCCACGTGGTGCCCGGTGTCCGCCCCCGGTTCACCGAGGTCGAGGCCGTGCTCGCGGGCGTAATCGCCGATGGTGTGCTCGATGGCGTTGATGGCGATGTGATCGTCGACGACCCGCCGGTTGCAGCCCTGCTGGCAGGGGGCCGGGCAGACGCGCCCCATCACCGCGGGGAAGGGGTTGGCGGCGCTCAGGCGGCGGAAGGCAAGGGCCTGCCAGGCCTCGCCTTCGGCGGGCTTCTCCAGGCCACGGGCGGCGTGGAGCCAGCCGCGGATCTCCTCACCGGCCGGGCAGTTGGCCTGGCACGGCGGGGTGCGGTGGACGTAGGTCGGGCACTTGTAGGAGGTGTCCGCCTTGAAGATCTGCTCGCGCCAGGCGCGCTGCCGGTCGTCGCCGTCGCGATAGCGGCGGAACGTGAAGGGGATCTCTTGCGCGTGGGTCGCCATGACTCTCTCCCTCGTTGTGCAGGGCCCCGGGGAACCGGCGCCGGCTCAAGCCTCGCTGCGGTCCAGCCGCACTGCGTTGCCCACCACCTCGTGCAGGCTGATGACGGTCTCGCGGGGGATGTCGTAGTACGGCAGGATCTTGCTGAACTGGGCCTTGCAGATGGCGCAGATGGCCACCATGCGGTCGACCCCGTGCTCGTCCATGGTCTCGCGCAGTGCCGAGACCCGCGGCTGCGCGCCCTTGACGCGCAGTTCCATGAGCTCATCGGTGAGCAGTCCGCCGCCGCCACCGCAGCAGAAGGTCTCATCGCCGATGGTGGCGTCGGCCATGTCGCGGAAGTTGTGCACGCTGGCGCGCAGCAGCTGGCGGGGGATCTCCAGCTGCCCCCCGGGGCGCTGGCCCATGCGCGAGGCCCGGGCCACGTTGCAGGAGTCGTGGAAGGTGACGCCGCCGTAGTGGCTGTTGGCCTCCGGGTCGAGACGGATGGCGCCCCGTTCCACCAGGTCCTGGGTGACCTCGCAGATGTGCTGCGGGACCGGGTAGCGGGGGTCGAGCTGGCGCTGCAGCGCCCGCGCGTAGGTATCGTCGGCATCCGCCCCGCGGCCGATGCCAGCCAGGGTGTTCCAGAAGCTGTACGCAACGCGCCAGGCGTGGCCGCACTCGCCGACCACGATGCGTTTGACACCCAGGTCCACGGCGGCCTTGCGGATGCGCTCGGCGATCTGCTTCATCTGCTCGTAGCTGCCGATGAACATGCCGAAGTTGGCCGCCTCCGAGGCGTAGGAACTCAGCGTCCAGGAGAGGCCGGCCTGGTGAAGGACCTTCGCGTAGCCCATCAGGCCGTCGACGTGGGGCTCGGCGAAGAAGTCCGCCGACGGTGTGACCAGGAGGATGTCCGCGCCCTCCTGATCGAGTGGGATGCGGATGTCGTGGCCGGTGTCGTCCTTGAGGTCTTCTTCCAGCCCCTCCAGGGTGTCCTCGAGGGCCGGGCCGGGGAGGCCCAGGTTGTTGCCCACCTTGTGGACCTTGCCGATGATCTCGTTGGTGTACTTCTGGCCGAAGCCGGCGGCGTCGAGGATCTCCCGGGCCGCCATGGAGATCTCCGCGGTGTCGATGCCGTAGGGGCAGAAGACCGAGCAGCGCCGGCACTGCGAGCACTGGTGGAAGTAGGTGAACCACGCCTCCATGACTTCGCGGGTCAGCTCGCGGCCGCGGACAAGGCTCGGGAAGTTGCGCCCCACCGGCGTGAAGTGGCGGCGGTAGACATCCCGCATCAGGTCTTGCCGGGCCACCGGCATGTTCCGGGCATCCCCAGTACCGAGATAGAAGTGGCACTTGTCGGTGCAGGCGCCGCAGCGCACGCAGGCGTCCATGTAGACGCGCAGCGCCCGGTTGCGTTCAAGCAAGCTCTCCATGCGTGCCAGGGCGCGCTCCTGCCAGTCGTCCGGGATCTCTCCCGGGAAGCCGAGCGCCTCCTGGTGCTCGGGGCCGGCCGGGTGCGGGCGCACGTGTCCGGTGGCCTCGGTCTCCGGTTGCGGCGGGCCGTTGGCCTCGGGGTCCGCAGCGAGGGGGGGCACTTGGAAAGATTCCTGGCTCACGGCAACCTCACTCCTGCTTCGGTTGGGGTGCATCCTGCTCCAGGGCCCGGGCCCACGGGGCGATGTGCCGGCGCTCCCGCGGGTTATCCGGCTGGTTGCGCGTCGGGCTGAAGAAGACGCCCGCGGCGTGCAGCAGCTTGCTGAACGGGAAGACCATCATCAGCACGGCGACCAGGGTCAGGTGGAGGAGCAGGAGCGGTTCGGCGGGCAGCGGCTGCCAGCTGAACTGCATCAGTCCGATGAAGAACGCCTTCACCGCCACGATGTCGGTGGCCTGGAAGTGCTGCAGGCCGAGCCCGGTCAGGCCGATGGCCAGCAGCAGAGCCAGGGCGGCGTGATCGGCCGGGGTGCTGATCCGGCGCACCCGGTCGATCCACAGGCGCCGCAGCCACAGGCCGATGAGCGCCGCGGCGAGGATGTAGGCGGCGTACAGACCCAGCGGCTGGATCCAGACCAGCCACTGCGGCACCGGGTCGAGGAAGTAGCGCAGGTGGCGCAGGATGACCAGCAGCAGGGCCACGTGGAAGGCCCAGCTGAGCAGCCAGAGCAGCTTCTCGCCGCGGAAGAGGCTGCGGAAGGCCACCACCTCGCCGGTCACGCGCAGGGCTGCGCCGCCCCGGGTCGTCGGGGCTGGGGTGGTCGGGATGCGCAGCGGCGCTGGCGTGCGGGCGTAGAGGTAGACCCGCGCCGCCAGGCCGAGCACCAGCACCACGGTGGCGGTGTAGAACAGCACGGCAAAGGTTGCTGTCAGCACGGTACTCGCTCTCCCTGTCGCTCCCCGGGGCGGCGCTGTTGCCGTGGGCCTAGACGCAGCCGGTGGGCTTGGGCAGACCGGCGTAGCGGCAGGCCTGCTTGGCTGGGCCGTAGGGGAAGAGCTCGTAGAGGTACTTGCTGTTGCCCTTCTCCGGGCCCAGGCGTTTGCCGATCTGCTTGGTCAGCACGCGTACCGCCGGCGCGATCTGGTACTCGTCGTAGTACTCACGCAGGAAGTTGATGACCTCCCAGTGCTGCTCGGTCAGCTCCTGGCCATCCTCCTGGGCCATGAGTTCGGCCACCTCCGGGGACCACAGGCTCAGGTCCTCGATGTAGCCTTCCTCGTCGGTGGGGATGGTGGTGCCGTTGACTTGAATCGCCATGGTTCACTCTCCTCTTCTGCGCTCGTCTCTCTTCTCGTGGAGCCGGTGCGGTCGTGGTTCCGGTGCTCAGAGCCAGGCCTGGTGCGGGCCGTGTTCGGCGACCAGTTGCACGAAGCCGCTGTAATCGACCACCTCGATGCCCTCGGCCAGCTGCGCGGTGTCGATCCCGCGTGCCTCCAGGTCCGGGCCGAGGGCGTAGACCCGCCCGTCGCGGGCCGGGGCCTCGAGCTTGCCGGCCGCGTCGCTGCGGGCCACGGCGGCATAGACCCCATCCTCGATCAGCAGCAGACGCTCGTTGCCCAGGTGGGCCAGGCAGGCGTCGAGGTTGGGGGTCTGCCAAGGGGATTTGTTGACGGTGTGCAGCACGACGACTCCTCCTAGAACGAGAGCACGACATCCTGTTCGGCCATCAGCGCGCCCATGCGCGCCCGGTCGACGACCTCGACGGGGACGATCAGCTCGTCCTCGGTGAGGCCCCGCTCGGCCAGCGATTCCCGCTCGACGTAGAGTTTCTCGACGTCGTAGTCCTCCAGGGCGCGGAAAGTGGGCGCGAAGTTCTTCATGTCGATGGCCTTCGCGTTCTGGTCCTGGCGCAGCTGGAAGACCCCGTCATCGAGGAAGGCCAGGCTGACGTCCTGATCGAAGGCCGCGGCGATGAGCACCACCTCCAGGGCCTCCAGGGCGTAGATACTGCCGTGCGGCGCCTTGCGGTTGACGAACATGAACCGCTTGATGTCGCCTTCCTGTTCCAGATCCATTGCCTCACTCACGGTCTCGCCTCCTGTTCAGTGGCCGGCGCCGGCGGTTAGTCGCCAAAGGTCACCAGCCGGTCGGCCTGGATGCCCACCTCCACCAGCTGGCCCAGGCCGGAGATGCGAAAGCCCGGGGCCAGGATTTCGTCCTTGAGGCCGCGGCGCAGGGCGGCGGCCACGCAGACCACCAGGTCGACTTGGTGGCGCTCGGCCAGCTCGGACCAGCGGCGGACGATGTTGCGGTCGTCCTGCTGCGGCTCCTGGAGCCGGTTGGCGTTGTGCACCCCGTCCATGTAGAAGAAGACGCGGGGTACCTCGTGGCCCTGTTCCAGGGCGGCCACGGCGAACTGGTAGGCGCTGTCCGAGGCCTGGTGCTGGTACGGCCCCTCGTTGACCAGGATTCCGAATTGCATGGGTCCTCCTTGCCTAGAAGCGCAGGTGGGCCGAAGCGTTGAGCTTGTGCCGCGAGCCCTGCCAGTTCTCGATGTGGTGCTTGGTGAACGGCAGGCCGGTGAGCTCGAAGAAGCGCTTCCAGCCGATGCGCTCGATCCACTCGCCGACGCGCTCGTAGTCCCGCGCGTTGTCGCGGTAGGTGTAGAGGATCTGCTTGACGTGCTCGGCGACCTCCGGCCAGCGCGGCGGGTTGTTGGGCAGTCCGGCCACCACCAGCTTGTGGAACGTCGGCACGCCGCGGGCGTTGGAGTGGTTGCCGCCGACCCAGATGGCCAGGCGCGAGTGCTCCGGGTCGTTGATCTGCATCGGCGGGCAGGGCGGGTAGCAGGCGCCGCAGGCGACGCACTTGCTCTCGTCCACCTCCAGCGAGGGCTTGCCGTCGACCACCGCCGGGCGGATGGCGGCCACCGGGCAGCGGGCCACCACCGAGGGGCGCTCGCAGACCTGGCCGACCAGGTCGTGCTGGATCTTCGGCGGCTTGGTGTGCTGGATGTTGATGGCGATATCGCCCTGGCCGCCGCAGTTGATCTGGCAGCACGAGGTGGTGATATGCACCCGGTTGGGCATCTGTTCGCGGACGAACTCCTGGTGGAGCTCGTCCATGAGCGCCTTGACCACCCCGGAGGCGTCCGTGGCCGGGATGTCGCAGTGCAGCCAGCCCTGGGTGTGCGAGATCATGGTTACCGACGGGCCGGTGCCGCCGACCGGGAACCCGGCGTCGCGCAGGGCATCGATCAGCGGCTGGACCTTCTCTTCGCGGTCGACGGTGATCTCGGCGTTGGAGCGGATGGTGAAGCGCAGGTACCCGTCGGCGTACTCGTCGGCGATGTCGCAGAGCTTGCGCACCGTCGCCAGGTCCATCTGCCGCTGGGTGCCGGCGCGCACCGTCCACACCTCCTCGCCGGTCTCCGAGACGTGGTGGAGCACGCCCGGCTGCGGCCGGTCGTGGGAGCGCCACAGCCCGAAGTTGCGGCGCAAGGTGGCGTGCATGTGCGGGAACGGATCCGGGGTCCCGCTCTCGANGGGGGACCGCGGTTGGGTGNTGGTTGCTTCAGCCATGATTCGTTCTTCCTCCGCTGCTGAGCGCCCGGGACGTGCCGGNGCGCCTCACGAGGCCTGCTGCTCGGACTGCATGTGCTGGCGCCGGTACCACTTCTCGGCCTGCTCGTCCCAGTCGTCGGTGCGGACGTAGGAGATCGAGCGCGGCTCGTGGATCATGTTCGGGTCGACCTCCAGACCCACCGCCTCGAGGAAGTTGACCAGGCCGATGCGCTCGATCATCTCGCCGACGCGCTCGTGCTCGAGGGCGTTCTCGGCGAAGAAATCGACGATCTCCTGGGCGATCTCGAGGATGCGCTGGTAGTCGGCGTCGCTTTGCAGGGGCAGGAAGGGCACCACGACGGTGCCGAAGAGATCGCCGATGCGCAGGGTGCGCTTGCCGCCGACGAGGATGGTGACGCCGCGGTCCTGGCCCGGCGCCAGGGCCCGGGTCATGACGTTGATGCAGTGCATGCAGCGCACGCAGCTGGCGTTGTCGATCTCCAGGGTGTTGTCGTCGTTCAGGCTCAGGGAGCCGGACGGGCAGCGGCTGACCACATTGTCGATGGTGTGCTTGCGCCCCTTGGCCTCGACGAAGGCCTGCACCTCGGCCTGATCGACCTGGATCTCGTCGCGCCAGGTGCCGATGACGGCGAAGTCCGAGCGCTCGATGCTGTTCATGCAGTCGTTGGCGCAGCCCGAGACCTTGAACTTGAACTTGTACGGCAGGCTCGGCCGGTGCATGTCGTCGAGGAAGTTGTTGACGAGCAGGCGGTGGATCTTCTGCTCGTTGCAGCAGGAGTGCTCGCAGCGCGCGGCCCCGACGCAGGACATGCCGGTGCGCACCGCGGGCCCCGCGCCGCCGAGGTCGAGGCCGTAGGCGTTGAGCTCGTCGAAGCAGGCCTGGACGTTATCCGCGGTGATGCCCTGGAGCATGATGTCGCCGGTCTGCCCGTGCAGGGCGATCAGCCCCGAGCCGTGACGCTCCCAGATATCGCAGATGTCGCGCAGCAGCTCCGTGGAGTAGTGCATCCCCGCCGGGGGGATGATGCGCATGGTGTGGAACTCCTGCGCCTCCGGATAGACCGGGTTGCCGTCGTCGTCCTTGAGCTCGGTGAAGCGGGGGATGATGCCGCCGCCGTACCCGTAGACACCGATCGTGCCGCCCTTCCAGTAGCCCTTGCGGTCGGTGTAGGAGTGCTCCAGCTGCCCGAGCACGCCCGCGATCATGGGCTTGTCCTCGGCCAGGCGTTTGAGCCCGGTGACGAAGCTCGGCCACGGGCCGCTCTCCAGCTCGTCGAGTTTCGGGGTGTGGTACGTCTTGTCGGTCATGGCGCTGATCCTCACCTCGCCTGCGGCTGCCGGACCTCAGGGCCGCGGGAGGCGGCCCGGTTTCGGTTGGTGACCAAGCTAGCTAGCGGGCCGGGGCGAGGGAATATCCATTCAAGGAGCTGAATAGGAATACGGCGTATCCCTTTCGGGATATAGAGCGCTGCTCGGTGCGCGGTTGTACTCGGGTCAGCCCGAACGGTGTGGAGGCCGCGGTGTACTGGGAAACCGAGCAGGAGCAGGCGCAGGAGACCGCTGAGGCCGTGGACGTGGCCTTCGCGCTGAGCGGCCGCGCACTGCCCGAGGCCTACGCCGCGCCCCTGGCGGATGCCCTGGCCCCGCGCCTGGCGCCGCAGCTCGATCCCGACGAGGTGGGGGTGCGCATCACCCACCTGCCTGCCAGCGGTCACGGTTGGTGGCGCACGCCGGATCAACCGATCCTGCTGCCGCGGCGCAGCCGCCTGGTGTTGCGGGTACCGCGCGAGCAAGCCGGGGCCGTGGCCGGGCTGACCGGGGCGACGCTGGATGTCGCCGGCGAGATCCTCGCGCTGGGGCAGGCCCAGAACTTTGAGATCCCCGCCGCGGCTACCGTCTACGCCCACCGGGTTCTGGGGCCGCAGCGCGGCGTGGTGGAGGAGGCCGCGTTGCTGGCGGCGGCGCGCGAGGGGCTCGCCGAGATGGATATCCACCCCAAGCGCCTGCTCTGCGGCCGCCAGGAGACCCTCATGACGCCGGACGGGCCCGTGGCTACGCGCAGCCTGTTGGTCGACGGCATGGGTCCCCAGGCCGGGCGCAGGCTCCAGGCCCGCGGTCTGGGTCCCGGCCGCTGCTGGGGCTGCGGGCTGTTCATTCCCCACAAGGCGGTGATCTGATCATGCGTACCAAGACCCACTGGTTCCGTCCCCGCGAGGAGCAACAGCCTGAGGAGGTGGGTGCCGCAGCGTCGATCCGTGCCTGGCGTGCCGCCACCGCGGCGGTGCGCACCCTCTCCGAGGATGGCCCGATCACTGATCGCACCGGCGGCCATCTGGCCCTGGTGGAGGAGCTGCTGCTCTTCGCCGTGCAGTACACGGATCGGCTGGCGTGGTTGCGGGGGCTGGAGGATGATCCGCGCCGGCGGCTGGTCGAGGCGATGGTCAAGCGGCTGGCCGATGGCATCCGCGATAACGCCAGCGACCCCGATGCGGGGCGGGCGTTCCTCGCCCGCGCCGGCGAGCGCCTCAACGAGTACGCGCGCATCGCCTACGCCGGCGAGGATCCGGGCTTCCCGGCCTACAACCTGCTGGGTCAGCGTGGTTGTGATGCTAGCGATCGGTCGCGGGATCTCTGGTTGCACGGGCGCTTAGCCGAGGTCGAGGGGCCCGAGATGGTCGCCGACCTGCGTCCGGTCATTGGTGGGTTGTTGGGCAATCTCGGGGTCGGTGCGGGGGGTGAGCATCCAGCCCGGGCCTGATCGGCCCGCGCGCCGGCGGGGGCGTTGTTTGCGGCTCCGGTCGCACCACGGCCGCGGCCCGATGTTCGGGGCCGCGG
>SL_5KL_010_SEDDRAFT_10000566_pt1 | contig 23782 bp, 18 predicted proteins | sample SodLakKL_010_SED_FD_9118 | JGI IMG/M metagenome (IMG submission 9118) | reverse complement strand
GCATCTGACCTGCGCGAGTTGTCCGGCGAAGAAACAGGACCCCTCAGGCTCCTGTTGACTCGCTACGGTCCCATTAAGGCACAAATCCGCGAACGGCTCCTTCTCCAGACCCTCATGGATCACGGAAAGGTACTGGTGGGGTTGGACTGGAGGGTCGACCGGGTGTCGGCCAGCAACCGGTTGAATGGACCCGCCAGCGATGTGGTCCTTCTTACGCTGGAGTTACAGTCGACGGCCGGACAGGAACGGGTCAACATTCAGCTTCCAAGCCGCTCGCTGAAGCTTCTCCAAGAGTTCTGCGCTCGGTTCAACTCGCCGGGAGGAGGTTGAGTTGGCTCCCTTCACGGGGCCACCAGAACCTTCACCTGACTGGGGGCGATCTGAGCCCCGGCAGGCATGTTGGCGTTGGATCCGTTCTGCCCGGTCATGGCAGAGAGGAATTCACAATCCTGCCCCTCGACCTTGACCTTGGAACTCCCCACCCGGTAGGTGACTTTGTCCATATTTCGATTGGACACCACCCCGCCGGCGATGCCGGCTTCATCCCCTTGCGACATGGGAATCTCGCTCTTCTTGGTGACCACCGGCTGCTGACAGATCTTGACCTTAGTGCTGGTCTTCACCGCCTGCATGACCTGGCCGATGTTGGGATACGGGATGGGAACCGGACTCCCCGGGGGGGCGGGCGTCTTGCAGACGTCAGGAAATGCAAAGCACTGACCGCCACCCTTCGTCGACGCTGGTAGCATGGGTCCCCTCTCCTCTCTCAGTTCTCGGTGGCCATTCGATCCCCGCCGTCTTGTCTCGGCGCCTCACCCCGGTGTCACCCCAGGTGGATGCGTTCCCCGTCCACCTTGAAGGTCTCCTTGCTACGTAGATCTGCTCGTCCGGAGCGGGAGATCCACGACCCCTTCACCAGACTACGGACCCGGCCGGCGCGAAGCTGGGCCAGATCCCGGACCCATCGGGTCAGGCTTCCAACCCGCTGCACCAGGGATTCGGCCTCGACCTCCACTGTCCCGGCTCGCGTCCGGAGCCGGTCGGCATCCACCGACGCCTGCTCGGCACGGAATCGGGACCGGGTCGTGACCAGATTGCTATCCCCGGTCTCCACATTCACGGCGCCGGTCTTGACCTCGAGACCACTGCGGCCAAGGCCCATGGATCCCAGCACCCGGGATGCCAGGTCATGGACCAGGATCCGCACCGAGGAAAGGGTCTTGAGCTGAATGCTGCGGCCCTGGAGGTGAAGTCCCCCACCGGCGGCGATGGTCACCTCACCCATGGGAGCCAGGAGTTCCAGGTCTCCTTCCAATACCTGGACCCGGGTCACTCCACGGGCCGGATCGTATTGGAAGAGGAGGCCCCCCTGGGCGTCGCGCACCTCCAGGATCTCCCCTGCTTCATCGCGCACAACAGAGGCTGATGCCCCATCCCGGGTAGCGAGGCGGCGCTCCGGAGCATCCAGAATCCCGATAGCCCATACTTGATCCACCGACTCTCCCCTGGTCACCAGGACGCGGGATCCCTCCTGAAGGGACACCGATGCCGAATAGGCGACTACCGCGTCGCGAGCAACAGTCTCCCCGGGAAGAAGCACCTTGAGTACCCCGGCGGAAGATGGTGCCGATTCCATGACCCGGGCCGGACCGGTATAGAGGCCGCCACCCCGCCGCCTCGACGACGGGACGGATCCCACCGATGAGACGCCGTCCGCGGACCGGGCTCCGTCTGCGGACGAGATGGCAGAGACTTCCTTGGCTGCAGTGGCGGATGGGCTCATGGTTGATCTCCTGAAACGAAAGGGCCTTCGACGTCGGGAGGCAGCACAGGTCCTGGAGGCGGGGGGGGACGATACTCTTCCGCAGCCAGGAGATCAGGGTCGGTCCGGCGCACCCCCCTCAGCGACGCGCCCTCCCACATGGCGCCATCACCCTGCAAACGGTGCAGATTGGCCTGAAGCAGGGAGGCATTTCGGAAGTCCGCGTTCTGTGCCTCCATCCTAGACAGATCCGAATAGTCAAGGCTTGAACCAGCAAACCTCGTGCCTCGGGCTTCGGTGCCAACCCAGCGCGTGCGATCCAAGCGGGCCGATGAAAAATCCGCCCCGGCCGCCCTGGCCCCGGACAGATCGCTCATCCGCAGATCCGCGCCTCGAAGATCACTCCCCTCCAGACGGGACTCGACCAAGGTGACTCCAACGGCCCGCACTCCAGCTGCACGAACCTCCCGCAGGTCGGCACCCGTGAAGTCGGAACCCTGCAAATCAGCCCGCTCCAGGATCGCCCCCTCCAGATCCGAGCCGGCAAGGTCGCATTCCAGGAATTGCTTACCTGAAAGATCCAATCCGGCAAATTTGCTTCCCTTGAAGCTACAGGCGCGGAAGCCGGTTCCCACCATGGTCACCGTGGTGCAGTCCAAGCCGTCGAAGTCGCTTCGCTCCACAAAGACCTGGGAGAGGTCAACGCCCTCACATACAGCTCCGGACAGTTCGCAGAAGTCGAATCGGAGGGCGTTGCGAAAAGACGCTCCGGTGAGGTCGCAATCCAGGAACGATGTAGAGTCGAGAAGCGCTCCCCCGAGATCCGCAGACCTGAGGACGGCGTTGGAGAAGTCCGCTTCGGAAAGGTCACACCCCCGCAGGATGACGGATTCCCCAAAGATCCCTGAGAAGTCAGCCTGTGGGAAGGCTGTTCCCGACATGTCCACTCCCTGCAGATTGCAGCCTGGCCAGCCCGTTCCCTCAAGACGGGCATCGGACCACTGAACGCCCGTGAGGTCGCACCGGACCATGAGGCCGCCGCTCAGGTCAGCCCCATTGAGCCGGGCCTGACTCAGGACGCACCGTTCGAAGCGGGATTCCGTCAGGGAGCATGCGGACAGATCCACACCCGTGAGATCCGAGTCCTGTAGAGTGCTCCGGTCCATGGGCACTCCAGTCCAGGAGAGCTCGTTCAGATGACTGGCGACCAACTGAAGTCCCACCGCTGAACCGGGACGCCCTGTGGTGCCTGAAAGCCGACAAGCCGAGAACGTGGCCCCACCCAGGTCCGTGCCGGCCAGGTCGGCGCGACCCAGATCCACCGTGTCCAGGGAACACTCGCCCAGATCGGAGCCGCCCAGGTCCGCCCCGGCCAGGTCGCTGACAGTGATCCGGGCGTAGGATAGATCGACCCCACGGAGCCGGCTGGAACGGAGGACACAGTCCTCAATATGGGCACCGGACAGACTGGCACCCTCCAGATTCGCCCCGGAGAAGTCGACCCCTGAACACCTGGCCCCGGTGAGCGAGGCGTTGCTCAGATCAACATTGGACAGGGAACACCGGCCAGGTTGAAGGGCGCCCTCCGTGAGAGCCGATATGCCATGCTCAGCCAAGGCCTCGAACTCCTCCTGACTCAGCTCGGCCTCGAATTCGCGCTCGAGACTGGCGCCCACCAGGTTCGCACCGCTCAGCACCGCACCGTCCGCCAAGAGGTTCACCACCATGGCACCGGCGAGAACAAGATCCGGGGCCCGGGCCTCGGAAAGGTCCACATCCGTCAACATGGCCCCGGCGAAATTGGCGGCGGCCAGGGATGCCCCGGCCAGACGAACCCCACGCAGGCTCGCCATGGAAAGGTCCACTCCGTCCAGATCCGTCCGGGACAGATCAAGGTTCTCCAGAATGGCCCCCGTCAGGGGCTCTCCACGTCTCGCCAACTCCAGCACTTCCTCGGAAGTCAAGCGGCGGGAGAAGTGCCGGAAGCGAGCCTGGTCCCCGGAATCCCGCCTCCCGGACCAGGAGCCACCACCAGGGCCCAAGGCCCCCATCTCCGCCTCAACCACGCTTGGTCATCTTCAGGTTTGCACCATCCACAAGAGTCTCCCAGAAACGGGCCTCAAGGAACTCTGCTTCGTAGAAGTTCCCGTCCCTGAGATCGGCCCGGGCCAGGTCCGCCCCATCAAAGGATGCCTGGAAAGCGTTGGCTGCGGCCAAACGAGCATCCAACAAGTCTGCCTTGGAAAAGCGGGCCGCCTTCAGATGAGCGGCGTAGAAATCGGTTCCCTGCAGATTGGCTCCGGTGAAGTCGGCACCATCGAGGACGGCCCAAGCGAGCACCGCACCCTTGAGCGTTGCGCCAGTCCAATTCGAATCCGGAGCCTGGACCTGCGACAGGTTTGCCTCGGTGAAATCCAGTGCATCCGCCGCCCTCAGTCCATCCAGATCGGCACCCGCCAGCATGGCACCCGGCGCCCGGACACGATAGAACTCGGCGCCCTGGAAGCCGGCCTCCCGGCCATCGACACCGGTCAGATTCGCTTCGCTGAAGTCGGCACCGGCGAACAGGCCCCGGATGAGTTGCGCGCCCGTGAGGTCGGCTGAGACGAACACCGCCTGACCCGCCTCGATGCGAAGGAGAATCGCTCCGCGCAGATCGCACTCTTCGAGAATAGCACCGGTCAGATCCGCTTCCGTCAGGTTCGCCCCGGCGAGGATGGCCGAGGAGAAATCGGCTTCGGTCGCCGACACCGAACGTAAAGAAGCTCCGGTGAAATCGGCTTCCAGGAACATGGTGCCGGACACCTCACCCTCGCTCAGATCCACATCCACGAGCCGGGCTCGGGTCAGGTCCGCTCCCTCCAAACGGACGCCGCGCAGGTCGGCGCCGGTCAGATCGGTGCCCACAGCCCGGACTCCCGAAAGGTCGAGACCGGACAGATCGAGCCCCCGGAGGTCCAGACCATCGAGCGGGTCGCCGGCCTTGTGGGCCGCCTCCACCATCTCCCGTGACCAAGCGACGGGGGGTGGTTCCCCCTCCACCCCTTCCTCTTCCTCCACCATCTCCAGGAGGGCCACCAGGTCGTGCAGCCCCGCCTCCCGAAAGAACTGTTTCGCCTGATCGCGTTCCTCGGGAGTCGTTTCCCGGGGACGGTCCGGATCCAGACCCATGGCCTCCAGGTCTGACCGCAGCTTGGCATCCGGGTCGAAGGGAAGGCTCAGCTTCGGCTCCTCCTCATCGGGATCCTCATCCTCAGAAGCTTCTTCCCCTGCGGGCGAGGCCGACGGAGCGTCGCCCCAATCCGAAGCCTCGTCGCCCGGAGGCGCCTCTGTCTCGTCCGGCTCCAAACCATCCTCAGCATCCAGCGCCTCCCAGAAGAGACGACGGCACTCGTTCAGGGGAGCCGGATCTGAGTCCAGCGGCTCCCCGTGCACGAAGAGGGTCCGGACATCGGCGAACTCCTCATCACGGACCTCGGTGTAGCCGCGCCAGACCAGCGCTACCAGTTCCTGCTCCGAATCCACCCAGAGGGTATCCAGGTTCAGGGGAATCTCCCGAAAATCCATTTCCTCGCGGGACGGCGGTTGCCAGTCTTCTCGCTCCAGGGCCGTGCGGGGCGGGGACGGGACATCTGGCGGCAGCGCCTCCACGAAGCACCGCACCCGGATACCCGGAAGGCGCGTCTGGAAACGAGAACGAGCAGCAAGGAGATTCTCCAGATACACCTCCTCGTCCCCCACGAGGAACCCGTCGGTCTGCATGTCGGCGGGAGCCGAATTGAACATGCCCCAATCCAGATCGGCCGGAAACCACGGCCACCGGTCACGGAGCCAGGCTGCGTCGTAGGTACCGGACCGGCCCTGCCGGGGTGTCCAGTCCATGGCGACGGGCCCGAAACCGGCCGGAGTCGGTCGATCCTCCGGAGCCCCCACCCTCTGGTCCGGAAACTCGATATTCGGCAGAGGCCACCCTTCCCGGCCGTCTTCCAGGACGATCGGTTCGTGACCCCGGCCCACCGGATTGTCCGGGCACGCGGGGCCACCGTAGGCCCGCTCCCACCCCAGGGACATGTCTGTGAACGGGGTGGGCTCAGTCGTCTGGACCCGCCCCCCCTCTGCCGACCACCATCGGTCACCGGTCACCATTAGCTGCCGACTTCGATTCCCCACCTGAAAGGTGACGGAGCATGACGACAGAGCACGACCGCCGGGAGTATGGCAACGCCCCACCAGGAGGAGGTCGGCCCTGGGCTTGTAATGCACGAAATCCGAAGAGTACTGGATGGCCGCTGGCCCCTCCGCCATGTCTTCCTTCTCCACGTCGCCGGTGGGGAAAGCCAGCTCGTGGTCGGAAATCGCCTGTCGGAGGACACCCTCCTCAAGACGAAAGAGCCCCTTCACCACCACCGTCAGGGTGTGCTCCGGGAAGGAGAGGCGTCCGCCCAGGGGCGCAATGGTCAGGGGCTGCGATGTGAGGATCTTCATCGTCACCGGCAGAGGGGCTCGGGACAAGCCGAAGGGGAGTCTGGTGAGCCAAGGGGCTGACCCAGCTGAAGTGCCATCATCAACCGATCTTGACCAGGGAGTCCCCCTTGATCTTGACGATACTCTTCGCGTCGATGGCGACGACCTGGGCCTTCATGCCCACCAAGGTGCCCGCCTCCAACGAGATCAGTGGCGCCTTGGCCTCGACCTTGGCTTCCCCTTCGAGAATCGCCTCGCCGGCGGCCTTCAGGTCGAGGGAGGCCATGGGACTGGAGATCGGAGTGTTCCCTGGACCGGCTCCCCCGACGGCCGCTTCGGCCCTCACTCCTCCGTTATTCAGGGTGATGCGTGCGTGGGGCGAACCGTGGATCTTCGCTCGGTTTACGGTCCGGGCTTTCTTCTTGATCCCGGCGAGGAGGCCGGCGGTGACCCCTGCGTCGATGGCCCCCAGACCCACCATCGCTCCCAGGCTCCCGTAGGCGGCATTGGCGTTGGCGTTGCCCTCATCCCCGTCCCTGAACATCAAGATGTCACTGGCCACCGACCCGCCGATGGTGATGCCGAGGCCGATCAGGGTGGAGATGGCGACAGTCCAGGCCGCCTTGGCCTGGGTCCGGGCCTCGAATCCGGGCCTGTGGGGGGCAAACTGAAGGGTCAGGGATTGCTTGGAAGCCTCCATGACCCCGCTGGTGCCTCCCGAACCTCCGATCAGCAGGAGGGAATCGTCGGAATGCAACCTCGCGCCGTCCTTCACATGGTTGCTGAACCCACTCAGCTTCCATTGGTATTCCTCGCCGGCCGAGACCTTCGCGGACGGCCCGGCCGAGAGTTCGAGCTTCTGGGAAAGAGATGCATCCAGCTTGTAGCCGGCGAAAAGGCTCAGGGATCCGCCCAGATCCACAGAGGTCTTGAAGCCCACCGAGACGCCGAGACCCATCCCAAGAGTCACGATGCCCTTCTCTCCCTTCATGATCTCGTACAGGTCACTGTCCGAGCGCCACTTCACACTCTTCCCGATCTCCAGCAGCGACTTGTGCGACGGCGAATAGATGCGGATGTGCTCAGAGCCCGGAGTGGCATCCAGAACGATCTCATTTCCATAGTCGTCCTCGATGATGCTCTTGTCGTGGTTGGCCGGAAGGGGCTGCGGCGGCATCTGCTCCTGGTTGTAGACCCGACCGGTGATGAGCGGGCGATCCGGGTCCCCGTCCAGGAAGTCCACCACCACTTCGTGGCCTACGTGGGGGATGAACATCCCACCCCATCGGTTTCCGGCCCAGTTCTGGCTGACCCGAACCCAGCAGGAACTGTTCTCGTTCTGGGCACCCAAGCGGTCCCAGAAGAAGTGGACCTTCACCCGGCCGTACTCGTCCACCCAGATCTTCTCACCGGACGGTCCCACGACGCGGGCCGTCTGGCTCCCCGACACCACCGGCTTACGGGCACGGCGAGGCGGTCGATATGGAGTTCCGTGAGGCACGGCTGTGAAGTCGTTCTGGTAGTCCAGTTCGTCCGAGTCACCTCCGGACACGAAGGACCCGGACCGGCCCCGGTGCCGCACCTCCAGGAGCAGGTATTCCTGATTCGCGTCGCCCCGGAAATGGTCATCAAGGCGAAACTTCCGGCCCGTCTGGAATCCGCGGCAGGTCCCACGACCCTGGACCACATGCCGGACGGACTCTTCCCGCTCCAGCGCGAGCCGGGCGTACCGATCCCCCTCGGCCAACTCGGTGAACTGGCTGTGGTGGTAGTCGTACAGTTCGTCCGACTCAGCGTCCCCCAGGTTGGCCCGCAACTCCAGGGAGGGCTTGAGGAAGTCATAATCCGCTAACGAGACGGAGCCCGTATGCACCGAGAGATCCTGGCCCAACTCCGTGAGGACGTCCATCCCGGGCCGACTCCCGCTGAACACCCGGACCTCCTCGGGCCCCTCGCAGACCTCGACCTGTGCGTAGTCCGTAAGGATCAGCGTATGCCTCTCCTCGGAGTGCTCGAAGAAGTAGAAGATCCCCTCCTCCTCCAGGAGTCGGGAAACGAAGTTCAGGTCGGTCTCCCGGTACTGGACGCAGTATTCCCGCTCTTCGTAGTCCTGGGTCAGGCGCAAGCTGAAATCCGAGAATCCGTGCCCTTCAAAGACCTCCTGGACGATCTCCGGGACGGACTTGCCCTGGAAGATCCGGCTGTCCCGGGTCAGGGAGAGGAACCAGAGCCAGGGAACCACCTGTGCCCGATAGGCGGTGAGCGGTCCCCTCCGCCCCCGGAAACCGAAGGATCTGACCATTCCGTGGATGCGCCGGATCTCTCCATCCTGCATCTCAATCCCGATGGAGAGTGGGGTCCGGAGCAGATCGACGGGGTCGATGGAGGCGTTCTCGGAGCGGAGATCCAGTTCCAGGAGGAAGGGCTGGGAGATGGCCTCTCGGCCCACGAAGCCGGCGAGAAGGAGTTCGTCTTCTTCGAGGACGGTATCCACTCGGATGGGCTGATTCGCCTGCGAGTACCCGGACATTCGAAACCTCCCTAGGGGTGGGTCCGGCCTGGAGCGGACGGTGAGGATGGCTCAGAATAGGTCGGTTCAGGGGCCGGGGCAACCGAATCGCTCCCGTCTGACGCCCGAGCCCCGGGCACCAGCAGGAGCGGTAGGGCAATCCGGCGCGCCACCTCCCGGCTCTGGCTTCCGAGGATCGCTCCGGGGATACGCCCCCTCCCTCGGGTTCCCATGACCACAAGGGTGTTCTCGCTCTCGGCGGACACCGCCAGGACCCGCTCCCAGGAGGTCCCGCGCTCCAGCACCGTCTCCACTGTCGCCACGCCGGCTGCTTTGAGCTCCGAAGCGACCCGTGCCAGCCCCTGTCGTGCCTCTTCCTCGGGGCTCGGGTCCCAGGGCTCAAGGACATGGAGCAGGGTGATGGGGAACCCCTTCTCCAGCGCCAGCGCCCTGGCCACCTCCGTGGCCCGTCCTGAGGCCCTGGAGAAGTCCGTGGGGTGGAGGATCCAGGTAGAGTCGGGAGAGATGAGCGGCCGTCCGCGCCGTCCCCTGAGCACCGCATGGGGGAAGAGCATCACCGGTTTCTCGGATCTGTGGAGGACATCCAGCACAGTGCTCCCCACAACGGCTTCCTGGAGACGCCCGCGCTGTGCCACCCCGAGGACCAGGAGGTCAGCATCGCGATGGCGAGCCTCCTCGGCCAGACAAGCTCCCACGGGTCCGCTCCGGATGCACAACTGAATCCGAAAGAAGGGGGACAGCCACGCATTGGCCCGAGCCAGCTTGCCGGGGACGCCTTGGGTAGAGTCGACCTGGTGGATGAGCGGGAGAGGCGAGTCCCTGGCCACATGGATGAGGGTGAGGGCCTCCACGCCCCATGCTCGGAGCCCGGGGAGCGAATCCACGAAACCCTCTTCGGCTTCCGTGAGTTCCAGGCCCACCAGAGCCCTCTGCAGGGCCATCAAAACACCGCCTGGGTCAAATCATGACCGTGTGGGATCCTCATCAGTGGCCTCCGGGGGTTCCGTGGAGATGGACTGCTCCTCATCCTGCAAGCCCTGGATACCAGGGGCAAGGACGGTGTGATCCGACATGTCTTGAAGGGCGTGAAGCAGAAGGGTGTCCCAGGGCGGAAGTTGCGGGCTTCCCTCCTCCTGGGAATGATCGAACCGGGAACGGTTTCATGACGGCCTCGCCCCGAGCCTGAGGGTCCGGGTTGGCGCACATCAGGTCCAGTGAGGTGGGAGGGCGCCGGGCGACGTCACACGGGCCCTTGGCAGGAGGCGACGAATAAATCAGGTTGACGCTTCATCCCGTGTACCATACCGAGGCGGGTTATGTGTGGTCAGGTCGACCTTTGGCGGGGCAGCGCCCATGTCAGATGACCCCAGGGGCCGCGTTGCGTCCCTGGCTTTCCTTGTGCGGTTCCGGGCCCTTGTGGGGGCCTGTTTTGCCGTGCTGGTCATCTGCTCGGCGTGCGGGGGCGACCCTGAAGCGCCCTCCCATCCCATTGGAGCCGTCGGGGCCCGAAGCATGCTCTGGGCCGTGGAGATGGCCCTGGACGACGGAGGCGTCCCCGTGCAAGCTGAACGGAGAGACGAGCTGCTCCTTCTCGAGCACACCCCGGTCGTATCGCCGGCCTCGGACCTGGCAGAAAGAATGGTTCGAAACCCAGGCATTCTCGGTGTCGTGGGCCACTCGGGCTCCAGCGGCAGCATCATCGCCTCCGCCATCTACAACCGTAGGGAGGTAGTGCAGATCGCCCCCACCTCCACGGCACCGGTCTATTCGCGGGCCGGGCCCTTCAGCTTTCGCCTCGTTCCACCCGACGATGTACAGGGTGCCTTTCTCGCCGAGGTTGTGAACCAGCGGTTTTCCCAGCCGAGGGGTCGGGCGGCAGTGCTTTACGTAAACGACGACTACGGGCGCGCCCTGCGGGAGGCCTTCGTCCGGGAGTTGGATCCGGACCGGGTGGAAGTGGTTCTCCAGCTCCCCCATCTGGAAAGGGAGACGAGCCCTTTCCGGCCAGAATCCCAGGTGGAGGCCATCCAGGCATCCCGTCCCGACCTTCTGATCTGGCTGGGACGCCCCCCTGAACTCGACCTCCTTCTCCCGCTTCTCCGAGAGGTGATGGGTGACCTGGCGGTACTCGGTGGGGACGCCCTTTCAAGGGCTGAGACCCGAAGCGAACTCCACCCGGCGTGGGAGGGCGTACAGTTCGCCGATTTCCGTGTAGATGATCCCGACGGTCGGGTGGAGGCGTTCCTCCATCGCTATGAGGCCCGGACCGGAATCAGGGGCGGGATTCCGGAAGCCCTCGCCTACGACGCCGCCTCCATTCTCCTCCATGCGGTGCAAGCGGGTGCCAGGAACGGTGACGGAGTCCGCCGTCACCTGCTCCGGTTCGGCCAGGACCTCCCACCCTTCCCCGGCCTCACCGGACCGATCCAGTTCACTCCCAGCGGAGATGTGGAACGAAGCTACGAACTCCGAATGGTCCGTATGCCCGGGGAGGGTCGTTGAAGCCCGATCCCCGTACCTTCTCCCTCCGAAGCCGTGTCATCCTCACGGGAGGTGCCCTTAGCCTCCTGGTGGTGGCAATCGCCGCCGGTCTTTTCGTCATCGGTGGGTCCGCCTGGGCCACCCAACAGGACGCGCTCGCCGATCTTCTGGAGGAACTTCGCATCGGCGAGGAGATCCAGCAGGGAGTGCTCTCGCAACTGGCGGCCATCACCGCCATGGAAGGGGATCCGTCTCCGTCCCTGCCCGACCCTTTCGAGGCCGCCGGCGACCGGATTCACACCCAATTGCGCCTCTACCTCTTCCGGGACCTGGGACCCGAGGAACGTCTCCAGCTTGAGGCCATGGGCCAGGCCCATCGCCACCTGGAGGTTTACGCCTCACGGGTCATGACGCTGGCGGCGCTCGGTCGGGATGAAGAGGCACGCCTGGCCCGTCATGAACTCTTCGGTTCTGCCCAGGCCCTCCTGATCCACAGCGAGGCCCTCCTTGCCCTCCGACAGGGCAGGCTTGAACGGCTCCAGGCTCGCCAAGCGGAGTTCCTCAGGATCACCCAGATCCTGTTGGGCGGGACCTCTCTCATCGCTTTGCTGGGAACCCTTCTCCTGGTTCAGGTCCTGGCCCGACGCCTGGTAGCGCCTCTGGAGCAACTCGTGGATGCCAGTGGGCGGCTCTCGGAAGGTGACTTTTCGGTGCGAGTCCCGGAGGCTGATCTGGACCGGGAGTTTGAGACCGTGGCCCACGCATTCAATGACATGGCCGAGAGTCTTCACTCCGCCACCATTGACCTGGAAACCCGGAATCAGGCTCTGGAGGAAGCGCTTCAGACTATCAAGGAGACACAGGGACAACTTATCCAGTCCGAAAAGCTCAGCGCCCTGGGCCGAATGACCGCAGGTCTCGCCCACGAGCTCAACAACCCCCTGGCCAGCGTTCTCGGATACGGGCAACTCCTGCGAGATCACCTACGGACAGGCGGGGGCTTGGATCCAGCCTCGCTGGAAGGGGAATACCTCACCCCGATCCTCAATGAGGCGGAGCGGGCCCAGTACCTCGTCCGACACTTCCTCGGCTTTGCGCGGCAGGGTGGCTCCACGCTGGGTCCGGTCGACCTTGCTTCCGTGGTGCGGACAGTGGTGGATCTGAGGCGGTACGCCTTCGCCCAGCAGGGACTGTCCATCGAGGTAGCCTCCCTCCCCCAGGTCCATATCCTGGGAGAGGCCCAGATGCTGAAGGGAGTCATCCTGAACCTCGTCAACAACGCCGAGGAAGCCATGGCACCCCAGGGGATGGGCACACTCCGGATCGAGGGGCAGGAAGATGGAGAAGAGGTCGTCCTGCACTTCCTGGACGACGGACCTGGCCTGGCCCATCCCGAACGACTCTTCGAGCCGTTCTACACCACCAAGCCCCCCGGGCAGGGGACCGGCCTGGGGCTATCGGTGGTCCATCAGGTCCTGGAGGCCTTTGGTGGAAAGGCAGATGGAGGAAACCGCCCTGATGGGGGCGCCTGGTTCTCCGTGACCCTACTCCGAACCGGTGCTCCTCCCCACCAGGATTCCCCATCGGTGACGGAGGAGGCCCGGAAGGGGGGCGAGACAGACGCCGGGAGGCCGCACCCGGCAGGGGGTGAAAGGGAGGCGGACGGCGGGGATTCCCATGGGGGCACGATAGGAGCCTTGACCGAGGCGGGCGGTGGGCAGTCGCCCCGGACCTCACCCTCGGCCTCCCTCCACCGACCCAGAGTCCTGGTGGTGGAGGACGAAGGGATGATCCGCGCCCTCCACGCCAGGCTCCTGAGGCGTATGGGGTTCGAGCCCCTTCTGGCGGAGGACGCGACGGCGGCACGGCGCATCCTCATGACCGAACCGGTGGACGCCGTGGTCTCGGACATAAAGATGCCCGGAGAGAGTGGCCTGGAGTTCTACCGCTGGCTCTCGGAAGCCCATCCCCACCTGGCGAAGCGGTTCCTCTTCGTCACGGGCAATGTGGCGGTAGAAGATGTGAAGGGCCTCCTGGAGCAGCATCCAGACCGGTTCATCACCAAGCCCTTTGACATTGCGGAGTACATGGAGCGGATCGGCAGGCTGGTGCAGGCGCCGACGCCCGCCCCCCACGGTGACGGGGCGAATGCATGAACCGGGAGTGGACGGAGGCGCAGGGGTGGAGTCAGGCCCGAACCCAACCGGCTTGACCGATACTACCCTCAGGCCATAACCTCCCCATCATGATTCTCCGTTCCCGCCTCCGGCACCCGGTGATGGTGGTCACCGGATTCGTGCTCCTCTCCATCTTCGGCGCCACCGAGGCGCTGGGAGTGAGGGCATGTCTCCATCAGGGGACGTACCATGGGACGGAAGCCGGTCACCATGGCCACGGAGCGGCACATACGGTCCCGGACCACTCCGGGCACCATCCGAACCACCCAGCCGACCACGACACCGGGCACGAGGGTCATGGGCCGGGTCACCAGAGCCCCGCAGCAGCGATGGATCATCCGGATCCGCACCTGCCGCCGGGGGCGTTCACCGCAGGTGGTTGCGAGATCCAGTCCGGTGCTCCCCTGGCTCATTCAAAGCAGAATTGCGACTGCGGATCCTTCTGCGGAGCCGGGGCGCTGGCTGCCCCATCGGTGCACACCGTAGCTGAGCCCGATATTCCAGTCGACCTTTTCCTCCGTGGCCCTCCCGGCGACCCGGAGGAGGTTCGTCCCCTCCCCTGCCGCATCCCCCACCTCCTCCCGCCCCCTCTGGCGCCTCCGGCGCACTCCTGACGCTCCGGGCTCCATCCGGGGAACCCTCCTCGGCTCCGGCAGCCCCATTTACGCGTCCAGCTCACAAGACAGACAAACTTGAGTCCTTCATCCCAATCTGCTCTGGAGAAGGCCTCGGGGAGATAGGCCCGCGCGCCGTTCCAGTTGGCGCCCACCCCCTCTCCGTGGCGTTTCGTCCGACCGGGATGGGGACGGCATTCGAGCCATGGAGTGTGCCCTATGCCTTCCAGCAGGCCCATCACGTCGGCCTTCACCGGCCGCGCCACATCATCCACTGAGCCTACGATGGCCCAGTCCCACCGGATCACTCCTCCGGCCCGCCGGTCCCACCGAGCGGTTTGCGGAGGTGTTGGCTTCGCCGTGCTCCTCCTCACCGCCCTCCCAAATCCCCTCTCAGGGGAGGCGCCGAGGGGAGTTGAGCGCACCCCTGGAAGCGTCGCCAGCCAGCCGGCGGCCGCCGAACTCCAGGGGGTTGTTCGATCCGACGATGGCGACCAGCCCCTCTCCGGGGCCCTCATCCGTGTCAGGGGTACAGACCTACACGCCCTCTCGGACGCCTCTGGGCGATTCCGGCTGTCGGAGCTCCCCGTGGGTGAGCACATCTTTGACGTGGAGCGGATCGGCTACCGGTCCACCTCCGTCGAGGTCTCGGTGGCTGAAGGGGAGCCCTTGGTCACCATGGTGATCCACCTTGAGCCCGACCCCCTGGTTCTCCCGGGTCTCGTGGTCTCCGTCACCGGCGAACTCCGTAGCCGCTGGGAGACGGCGTCCAGCGTGGGGAGCCTGTCCGGCGACGAGATCCGCTCGGTGAACCCTTCCCACCCGGCCGAACTCCTGAACCGGATCCCCGGCGTCTGGGTGAGCCCCACCAGCACCGAGGGGCACATGACGGCCATCCGGCAGCCCATCACCACCACGCCCGTCTACCTCTTCCTGGAAGACGGCGTCCCCACCCGGTCCCCCGGCTTCTTCAACCACAACGCTCTGTATGAGGTCAACGTCCCCCAGTCCAATCGGATCGAGGTGATCCGGGGCCCGGGCACCTCGCTCTACGGGAGCGACGCCATCGGCGGCGTCATCGACGTGGGCACCCGGCCCGCCTCGGCGGAGCCGGAGATGGAGGCGACGGTGGAAGGCAACTCCCTGGGGTTCCGACGGCTCTTGGCCACAGCCTCGGGGACCCGAGGGAGTGATGGGCTTCGCCTCGATCTGAATCTCACCGAGGGAGATGACTGGAGGGATTCCGCCGAGTACGACCGGCAGAGTGCCACCCTCCGGTGGGACCGGGCCCTGGGCAGCGGAATGAGCCTCCGAACCACCGCCACCTGGTCCAGCGTCAATCAGCAGGACCCGTCGGTGGTGAGCCGGGACGATCTGGCAAATGACCCCTCGGTGAACTACCACCCCATCACCTTCCGATCGGTAGACGCGCTTCGGGTCGCGTCTCGCTTCGAGAGGCGCACGGCCTCCTCTGCCCTCGAGGTCACCCCCTTCGTCCGCTGGAATACTCTGGACTTGATGCCGTCGTGGATGCTGAACTTCGACCCGGTCATCTTCCGGACCGGGCACAGCTCCACCGGGCTCATGCTCCGCTACCACCGTGACCTGGGGGAGTTGGGCGGCCCGGCTCGGCTTACCGTCGGGACGGATCTGGACCGGAGCCCCGGGTCCCGCGAGGAAGACCGGATCGTGATCACTCGGCAGGGGCCCTTTATCACCGACTGGGAGCGGGGGGAGCGGATCTACGACTATGAGGCCGTCTTCCTGGGGATCTCGCCCTACGCCCAACTCAGCCTGAACCCGGTGGCCCCCCTCCACCTCACCGCCGGCCTCCGCTTCGACCGGGTGGGCTTCGACTATACATCGTCTCTTCCGGCGCTGAGCGAGGGTCCGCACCGCCGGCCCGCCGACACCTCGGTCCGGTACTCGAACCTGGGGCCCTCGCTGGGCGCGGCCCTGGCCCTTCGCCCGGAAGTGAATCTGTTCTCTTCCTTCCGTGAATCCTTCCGTTCCCCCTCTGAGGGGCAGCTTTTCCGGCAGGGCGCCGCCGAGAGCACGGTGACCCTCGAGCCGGTGAAGAGCCGGAGTCTGGAGGGAGGGGTTCGGGGAGAGATCGCCGGCACCTTCGGCTACGAGCTGTCTCTCTTCACCATGGATGTGCGCGATGACATCCTGAGCTTCATCCGACCCGAGGACGGTCTCAGGGAGAGCCTCAACGCCGGACGAACCCGTCACCGGGGGGTGGAAGCTGGAATCAGCGCCTCACTTCCCGGTGGGGTGCGCGCCGACGCCACGCTGACGCGAGCTTCCCACCGCTACCTGGAGTGGCGGCCCCGATCCGATCAGGACTTCAGCGGGAATCTCATGCAGCAGGCGCCCAGGGACCTGGCGTCGGCCCGCCTGAGGACCCCCCTTCCCTTCCTCGCAGCCGGACACGTGGAGCTCGAGTGGGTACGGATGGGTGAGTTCTGGATGGACCCGGAGAACGAGAACCGCTACGAGGGTCACACCCTCTGGAACCTCCGGGCCGAGGCACCCCTGGCCGCCGGGGTCTCGGTGCAGGCCCGGGTCCTGAACCTGACGGACGAGGCCTACGCCGAGCGGGCCAGCTTCAACGCCTTCCGGGGCGAGGAACTCAGTCCCGGAAAGCCCCGCGCCGTCTTCCTGGGCCTCCGCTACCGGTGGGCCCAATGAGCCGGGTCCAGCTGGGAACCGGACCCTTGGGCTCACGACGGATGCGGTGGACCCCGGTTGCCCTAGCGGCCTCCGTTGGCATCGCCCTCGGGATGGCCGGATGCGACGCCGGGGAGCAGTCTTCAGCGAACGAGCACCTTCGGGTGACGTCGCTGGCACCCGCGGCCCTGGCTGGATTCGAACAGACCGCCGACCCGTCCCTGGCCCTGGATCCCACCAACGGGGATCTGGTCATGGCCTGGGGAGGCAGCCGCCACGAGGGAGAATGGAATCTCTACGTGGCCCGGAGCGGGGACGCCGGGGCCACCTTCTCCGAGCCGGTCCGGGTGAATCACGAGCCCGGCCAGCTCCACCCCCACGCCGAGGGGGCCCCCCGGCTCGTGGCCACAGGAGGTGTGCTGGCCACCTTCTGGAACAACCGAATGGAGGTGGAAGGGCGACGGTTCGGCGCCAGCGACCTCCTCTTCGCCCGCTCCACCGACGGGGGCGAAACCTGGTCCCAGGCCATCGCCCTCCAGGATGATCTCGCCTGGGCCTCCCTTCCGCCCCGAGCCAACACCTTCCACGGAGCGGGCTGGGACGGCGGATCCACCTTGGTGGTCGCCTGGCTTGACGGACGGGAGCGGGACGCCCGCCGGGTGGAACGTGCCGTGGAATCGGGCCTGACCGCCGAGGAGGCGGCGCGGACCCCCGAAATCTTCGCTGATGAAGGGGACCCCCACGACGGCGACGCCACCGTCTTCGCCGCCGTCTCCCATGACCTGGGCGAGACGTGGGAAGCGCAGAATCGCCGCATCGAGGGTCGGGCCTGTCCCTGCTGCCGGATCAGCCTGGTCAGGACCTCGGACGGTGGCATGCTCGGGGGGTGGAGGGAGCATTTCCCGGGCAGCCTGCGGGACCCAATCCTCCAGGATGTACTCGGGCCCAACGGCGCATCGCCCAATGGCGACTCCGACCGGCCCCGGGTCATCCACCCCGATGAGTGGGAGTTTCCCGGTTGCCCCCACTCCGGCCCTGGACTGGACATGGACGGGAACGGTGTGCTGCACACCGCCTGGTATACCGGCGCCCCGGACCGGATCGGCGTCTACTACGCCTGGAGCGACGACCAGGGCCATACCTTCTCTGAGCCCTTCCCGGTGGTCACAGGGGATGCGGTGGGTGTGGCTCACCCCTCTGTGGTGGCCCTCCCCACCGGTGGGGCGGTGGTGGCTCAGAACGTCGCCGAAGACGGGCGGCGCGTCATCGTGGTGACCCGACTCTCCGACGCCGGAACCGTGCTCGGTTCACTGGAAGTGGAAGGCTCGGACGGAGGGACCCACCCCCAACTCCTTCGACTGGACGCGAATCGCGTCGTTCTGGCCTGGACCCAGAGTCGCGACGGAAGGGAAGAGATGGGTTTGGCTCGCATCGACCTGGAGAGCTTGCAATGACCTCATGCACGTCCCGTGGGGGTGAAGCATCCCGACGTGCCCGACGCCCGCGTCAGCGGGCTTCGGCGCTTCTTGCCGCGCTCCTTCTGCTTCTGGTGACGGGGTGTGGCGATGCCGACGGGAACTCACCGCGAGCCCTCCCCCCGACCCCCGGGAACCCGGCGCCCGCCTGGGAAGGCCGGACACTGGATGGAGAGGTCGTCTCGCTGGAAGACCTGCGGGGCCAGGTGGTGGTCCTGAACGTCTGGGCCACCTGGTGCGCTCCCTGTATCCGGGAGATGCCTGCCCTGGATCGTCTGGAGCGCACGTACCGGGACCGGGGCGTCCGCGTTGTGGGCGCCAGCGTGGACCGGGGCTCCGCCGCGCCGCAGGTGCGGCGGTTCGTGGAGGAGCACGACATCTCCTTTCTCATCCTCCTGGATCCAGATCAGACCATCATGAGCCGGTTCCGCACCCTGGGCGTCCCCGAAACCTTCCTCATCGGCCCGGACGGGGTCATCGCCCACCGCTGGATCGGGGAGTTCGACCCCATGGTTCCCAGCGAACTAGAACGAATCGAGGCTCAGGTGGCCCGGTTGACCGAATAGATGTGTCCGGAGGATCGCACCGATTCCTTTGGACCCGACTACATCACATTTCTATGGAGAAATTGACCATGAACCAGCAGAACCTCTCAAGACGCATCACCCCCGCCCTGACGCTCCTGGCCGCGGTCTTCGCCCTGCTACTTGTGGCCCCGCCCGCCGTCGAGGCGCAGGACAAGAATGTGGTCGTCCACATAGGCAGCTACAACGAGGACGTGCAATCGGCCCTGATGGGTCTGAATCTGGCTTCCCGCCTGCAAGAAGCCGGGGCCACGGTGACCATCTACCTGGATCGCAACGCCGTTCGGATGGCTGAGACCCGGCAGCCCCTCTTCCGGTACGCCGACTCGGACCTGGAGGTCATCGTTCGGGACTTCGTCGCGGAGGGCGGGCGCTTCCTCGTCTGCGGCCACTGCGCCGGCCTGGCAGGCGTTGATGAAGCCGGCTTCCGGGAGGGATTCATCCTCGCTGGGCCGGAGCAGACCGTTCCCATGTTCATGGAAGCGGACATCGTGATCAGCTTCTGAATCTCAAGGCGGAGAGGCGAGGGGACGCTGACTCCCCGTCCCCTCGCCTCCCGCCAACTCCGTAAGGAGGATCGTCATGATCCACACCCCCCTGGTTCTCGTCGGCGTCATGGCCCTCTCGTTCGGTCCAACAAGTTCACTGGATGACGCCCATCCTGCTCCGTCTTCCGGCGATCCCGGCGACCGGACCACCATCTCCCTCCAATTCGACGCCCGCGTCGGTGAGTTCCCCTTCGCATGCGGGACCCAGTACCACGGGATCGGCTCCGCCAATTCGACCATCGAACCGCGGGATCTTCGGTTCTATGTGTCCCAGATAGAGGTAACCCTGGATGACGGTTCTTCCGTGCCGCTCGAGCTGGAGCAGGACGGCCTCTGGCAGCACGGCGCTGTAGCCCTCCTTGATTTCGAAGACGGGACCGCCGGGTGCCGGAACGGAAACGAACATCTGCGCTCGGAGGTAGTGGGATCCATCGCGTCAGAAGCGGCTTCCCGGGTAACTGGTGTGACCTTCGAAGTCGGCGTCCCGTTCTCCATGAACCACATGAACCAGGCGGCGGCCCCCTCCCCTCTGTCTCTCACCGCCATGTTCTGGTCGTGGAACGCCGGGTACAAATTCATCCGAGCCGAGGTCCTCTCCGACGGCCTCCCCCAGGGGTTTTTCATCCACCTGGGAAGCACCGGCTGCTCCCCTGAAGGCCGAGCCTCCCGACCGGCGACGCACTGCGTGAATGGGAACCGCGTCCCGGTGGAGCTGGCCGGGTTCGATCCCTCATCGCAGCAGATTGTCTTCGACCTCGCGGCGCTCCTGGCCGGAGTGGACCTCTCAGGGGCTGATGTGGCAGGGGATCGGAGCGCCTGCATGTCGTCCCCCGATGATGCCCGCTGCGCACCCATCTTCGATGCGCTTGGGATTCCTTTTGGGGGCATCGCGCCCGGAGATCAGCGCGTCTTCACTGTCGAAGACCTCCGGCCGGCGGCCTTTCAATGATCACCTCACCCCCCGGTCGCACTCGGTGGTCCTCCGCCGTGTGGGCAGGCGTTCCGCTGGTCATGGCGGCCGTGATTCCGCTCTGGCCGGGCCTGCTCTGGGAAGGGCTCGAGGCGGCCTCAGAGCCGTCCACTGCGGCCGCGCCGGGTTCCTGGGAGTGGGAGCTCCCCGAGTGGATGCCCCGACCCGTTGTCCCGGGAGAGAACCCCATGACGCCTGAGAAGGTGGAGCTGGGCAGACACCTCTTCTACGACGAAGACCTTTCGGCCAACCGCACCCAGAGCTGCGCGTCGTGCCACGTGCAGGAGCTGTCCTTCTCGGACCCGCGACCTCGGGCCGTCGGCTCCACCGGCGAGGTCCACCCCCGAGGGAGTATGAGTCTGGCCAACGTGGCCTACGCGAGTACGCTGACCTGGGCCAACCCCAACCTCACCGAATTGGAGCAGCAGGTCCTGATTCCGCTCTTCGGCGATGACCCGGTGGAATTGGGGATGGGGGGGAAGGAAGAGGAGCTCCTNCAACGCCTCCGTGCGTCTCCCGTTTACCCCGACCTNTTCGCGGCCGCCTTTCCCCATGAGGAGGACCCTATCCGGGTNCAGACNCTTGTCTGGGCTCTCGCCTCATTCCAGAGGGCGCTCATCTCGGTGAGTTCTCCCTACGACCTNTACCTTCAGGGAGATGACGACGCCGTCGGCCCNGAAGTCCTACGNGGNGAGGACCTCTTCTTCAGCGAACGCCTCGAGTGCTTCCACTGNCATGGAGGGCCCTTCTTTTCCGGNTCCATCNACTACGTGGGCAANGGGTTCTCGGAGGTGGAGTTCTTCAACAACGCCCTCTACAACCTGGATGGGGAGGGCGCGTACCCTCCCGAGAACACGGGGATCTACGAGTTCACGAGGGACCCCGCGGACATGGGGCGATTCCGGGCCCCCTCCCTCAAGAACATTGCGGTAACGGCTCCCTACATGCACGACGGGAGTCTGGAAACGCTGGAAGACGTGCTGGATCACTACGCAGCCGGCGGACGTACCATTCTCGACGGTCCGAACGCGGGGTCCGGCCGCGAGAGTCCTCTCCGAAGTGAGTTCATCGTCGGGTTCGAGCTCACACCGGAAGAACGGAGTGATCTTCTGGCCTTCCTGCACGCACTAACCGACGAGGCGTTCCTTACGGATCCGCGGTTTTCGGATCCTTGGGTGGAGGGGCCTGGGAACCCAGAGACCACGACCGCGAGCGATGCGGAGGAGACCTCACCCGCTCCCGCTACTGACGCCCCGCCGGCACCTGCCCCGCCCTGAGGGCCCTTCCCCCTCTCGCCCTCCAACGAGCCTTTTGACACTGGACTGAATCAAGGAGACAACCATGACTATTCGCACCTGGCGGCGCCCTCTCGCCACCCTCGTTCCCGTCGCCCTCCTGGGGGCTGTGGCCTTCGCGACCTTGGGCCCCGCCGCACCTGACCTCGTCCCCACCGCCCACGCCGATGAGATCGTCCACCTCCGCCTGAACTCCACCCAGCCGGAGGCCGACGCGGCGGTGGCCGAGTCACCGACGGAGATCCGCCTGTTCTACTCGGAGCCCCCGCAGATGCATGGCACCTCCGTGCGCCTCGCCGACTCGGAGGGTGAGCTGGTGGCCACGACGGAGGCCACCGCCGACGCGGAGGACCCGAGGGAGGTCTTCATCGTCCCCGATGAGCCCCTTGCCCCGGGGACCTATACGGTGCACTGGCGCACCATCGCCCAGGACGGCCACGCCCAGCGCGGCGACTTTTCGTTCCGGGTGACCGGGGCGCACTGAGTTCCAGCCGCCACCCCTCCATGCCCCGCTCCCCCATCGGCATGCTGATTCGGCTCTTCCTGATCACCGCCGGTGTGGTTGCCGCCCTGAGTCTGGCCCCGCCTCCGGTCCAGGCTTGGGTCGGCACCGCTCCTGGCGCCGTCCCCGGCCTGGACACTGGAGAGATCCGGGGTCAGGTGGTGGAGCGGGGCACGGGCCGCCCCCTCCCCGGCGCGGCGGTGGAGGTTGTGGAGGGCCCTGGCCCCGTCTCCAGCGATGGGCAGGGACGGTTCGTCCTCCGGGACGTTCCGGTGGGTACGGTCACGGTACGCGCCCGGCTTCTGGGCTACGAGACCCTGGAGGTCGCCGATGTCCGGGTCACCGAGGGTCGAGCCACGACCCTGACCCTGGAACTGCGGGAGCGGGCACTGGAGCTCGAGGGGATCGAGGTGAGGGCTGCCCGTATCATCACCCGGGACGACGCACCCACCTCCACCATCCGACTGAGCGCCGAAGAAGTCCGTCGCACCGCCGGAGGCCAGACGGACATCTCCCGCACCCTCCTCTCCCTCCCCGGGGTGGTCGGTGGCGTGGACAACCGAAACGACCTCCTGGTGCGAGGCGGTGGACCCGGCGAGAACGCCTACTGGCTCGACGGGATCCGCATCCCCCGCATCAACCACTTCGAGACCCAGGGGGTGGGCGGCGGCGCTCTGGGGCTCCTGAACGTGGAGTTCATCGAGGACACGGACTTCTTCGCCGGGGGTTTCCCGGCCCGCTACGGCGACGCCCTCTCTTCGGTTCTGGTGGTGCGGAACCGAAGCGGCTCCACTGATCGTTTCCGCGGCGACGTGACGGTGGGCGCCTCGGAGGCCGGAGTCACCGTGGACGGTCCCCTGGGGGAGCGGGGCACCCTCCTCTTCAGCCTGCGCCGCTCGTACCTTCAGCTCCTCTTCCAGCTCCTGGACCTCCCCATCCGGCCGTCCTACTGGGACACCCAGCTCCGGGCCGAGTGGGACCTGAATGATCGGAACCGAATCACGGTGGTGGGGCTCGGCGCCATTGATGAGTTGGAGCTGGTCCCCCCGGAAGATGGGGACCCGGCCGGGGTCGAGATCGTGAATCGGGTGCTGGACAACGACCAGTGGGGATACACCACCGGCGTGGTCTGGCGGCGGCTCCTGGATTCGGGGACCGTTCGCACGTCCGTGTCCCGCTCCATGGACCGCTTTCTCTTCGAGGGGCGCGCCGCCGACACCGGAGAGGTGCTCATCGCCAACGACGCCTGGGAGGCCGAGAACCGGGCCCGGGTGGAAGCGGACATCCGGCTGGCACCAGGCGTGATCCTGGGCTTCGGCGCGGAAGGAACCCGGGAGGCGATCCGGAGCGACTTCCTGGACGCTGGCGGACCGGGCCGGCCCATCTCCGACCCCCTCCGCTTCGACGACACCCTGCGGTGGTGGAGTGGCGCCGGGTGGGCCCAGATCTCGGCGCCCCTGGTGGAGGGACGTCCCGGCACCCGAGGCCTCACCGCCACCGCGGGCCTACGGGCCGAGACCCACGAGCTCCTCTCGGGGGGGATCCGCCCGAGCCCCCGTCTGGGTCTGGCCTGGGGACCCCACCCGGACTGGGAGTTCAGCGCATCCTCCGGGCGCTTCCTTCAGGCGCCCCCCCGGGTGGCCTTGGCGGTGGANGTGGACGGGGAGCTCGTGAACCGGGGGCTTCCCTACCAGGAGGCGCGCCACG
>SL_5KL_010_SEDDRAFT_10000563_pt1 | contig 23901 bp, 28 predicted proteins | sample SodLakKL_010_SED_FD_9118 | JGI IMG/M metagenome (IMG submission 9118) | reverse complement strand
CGTGGTGATCCGGAAGGCTTGGGGCATGTCCGGCGTCCGCTGTGCGGACCGCCGCCCGCCGATGGCCGCCATCCCCACCACCAGCAGCGCCGCCGCCGGCAGCCAGAGGGATCCACGGGCGTGCCATTCGATGAGCGCCATGAGGATCAAAGAGACCAGGGCCAGCTGCGCCCCTCCCAGGATGAATCCGGTGCTCAGGTCCTTCCCCAGGCGCAGCCCCCTCCATGCAGAGACCGCCACCACCAGGAAGAACAGCATGGATGCGAGGGCGAGGACCAGGGCCCCCTCCTGCCATGTGGCCGGAAGGCCAGCGCTCAGAAGGCCTCCCCCCATCTGAAATCCTTTCTTGGTTGCGAAGGGCCCGCCCTGCCCGCCTTGAGGTTGGCTATCCGGTCGGCGACCCTCAACGCCTGCTCCACGTCGTGCGTTACCCAGACCACGGTGCCGCCGCCGTCCCTCATCCTCATGACGCTGGCCTCGATCGAGATGGCACTGCGGGGGTCGACGCCGGCGGTGGGCTCGTCGAGAAGCAGCGTGCGCGGCGCCAAGGCCAGGGCGCGGGCGAGGGAGACCCTCTTCCGCTCACCGCCGGAGAGCCTCTCTGCGTCCCGGTCCAGGAACGAGGGGGGCAGCCCGGCCGCCTGCAGGGCGGCGGCGCTGTCCATGCCCTGCCGGCCGTGAAGCCTTGCCGCGTACCCCACGTTCTCGGCGACGCTCCCGGGGAACATGACCGCCTCCTGAGGGACCAGCACTGCCTCCCGGCGCAGCTCAAGGGGGTCCCATAGCCGCAGGTCCTCGCCCCGGTACTCGGCGATGCCCCGGTCGGGGTCGATGAGACGGTTGAGTATGCGCAGCAGGGTCGACTTGCCGCTTCCCGACGGGCCCACCAGGGCGGTCACCTCGCCCTCCCTGGCCTCGAAGTCCACCGAGCTCAGCACCTCCTTCCCCCCCACCGACTTGGCGACGCCCTTCAGACGGTAGGCCGTCANNNGGACACCTCCTCGTAGAGCTCGCGGACCTTGCCGCGCAGTCGCTCGAGCAGCTCCCTTCCGGCGGCGGTCGCCCGGTACACGCGCCGGTAGCGGCCCGATACCAGCTCGCGTTCCGAGCGCAGCAGGCCGGCGGCCTCCATCTCCTTCAGTATCGGGTAGACCGTGCCCGGGCTGGCCTGGTAACCGTGGCGGGCCAGCTCCTCGATCATCCACAGGCCGTAGGTTCCTTCAGGGGAGGCGGCATGATGCAGCACATGCACCCTTATGAAACAGAGCACAAGCTTCTTCTCGTACATCGTTATCGGAAAACGATAACGACATCCGATATTATAAATCCGCCTGCCAAGGGAAAAGGTGTAATGGGTTTGGGAGGGCGGGCTCAGCCCTTGTGGTCCTCGGTCGCGAACCACCAGTCGTAGGCGCCCTCCGCCTTCTTGGCGCGGCGCTCGTAGGCGTCCTTGACGGTGGTGGCAGGGGGGATGATGACCTTGCTGCCGAGGTCCAGGCACTTGTTCTCCGGCCAGTTCTCCGGCATCGCCCTGCCGATCTCGTCGGCGGTCTTCAGGGCCTTCACGGACCTCAACACCTCATCGATGTTCCTGCCCACCTCCTGCGGGTAGTAGATCATCAGCCGGATGACCCCCTTGGGGTCGATGATGAACACGGCGCGGACGGTGTTGCTCCCCTTGCCGGGATGGACCATGCCCAGCTTCTTGGCGAAGTCCCCGTGGTCGGCGATTATGGGGAAGTCTATGTCCACATCGAGGTTGTCCTTGATCCACTCCACCCACTTGATGTGGGAGAAGACCTGGTCGATGGACATGCCGATGAGCTCCGCGCCCAGGGCCTTGAACTCGTCCGACCTCTTGGCGAAGGCCACGAACTCGGTGGTGCAGACCGGCGTGAAGTCGGCCGGGTGGCTGAAGAGCACGAACCATTTGCCCTTGTAGGCTTCCGGCAGCTTCATCATCCCATGCGTGGTCTTTACCTCAACCTCGGGGAACGGGTCCCCGATGAGAGGTATGCCTCCTTTGCTCTCTTTGTCGTGATGCATTCTCTGTTTCCCTCCGATATATGGGCTTTGATTTTTCTGCGGACTATATCGCTTTATCGGCGTTACACCGGAAAAGGTGGCGGCGAACGTTCCTATAAAATACGAGCCACGGGATTCCCCGTCGATAAAGATGAGCCGTCATTATCTAATCAGCTCGGAATCGGTCACCGGCGGGCACCCCGACAAGGTCTGCGACCAGATATCGGATGCGGTGCTGGACGCGCACCTGGAGCAGGACCCCGACGCCCGGGTGGCCTGCGAGACGGTGGTGACCACCGACCGCGTCATCGTGCTGGGGGAGATAAGCTCCCGGGCGGAGGTGGACGTGGAGGCGGTGGTGCGCTCCGTCCTCAAGGAGATCGGCTACGACGCCGAGGGCGTCGGCTTCAACTTCGACGACTGCGAGGTCCAGCTGCTCCTCAAGGAGCAGTCGGCGGACATCGCGCTCGGGGTGGACAGCTCCGAGGAGCACAAGGCGGACCCCGATGGGAGCGAGGAGGACCTAATGGGCGCCGGCGACCAGGGGATGATGTACGGGTACGCCAGCAACGAGACCGCGGAGATGATGCCGCTGCCGCTGCTGCTGGCGCACAAGCTCACCCGCCGGCTGTCGGAGGTCAGATGCAGCGGCGAGATCGACTATCTGCGGCCGGACGGCAAGGCCCAGGTCACCGTCCGCTACCTCGACGGCAGGCCGGTGGGCGTGGACGCGGTGGTCCTCTCATCGCAGCACAAGGACGGCATCGACCAGGCGGAGCTGAAGGAGGACCTCAAGACCAAGGTCATACTGCCGGTGATTCCCGCGGAGCTGGTGAGCGGGAGGACCCGGTACTACATCAACCCCACCGGGCGCTTCGTAATCGGCGGGCCGCAGTCGGACGTCGGCCTCACCGGGCGGAAGATCATCGTCGACACCTACGGCGGAGTGGGCAGGGTGGGGGGAGGATGCTTCTCCGGCAAGGACGCCAGCAAGGTTGACCGCAGCGGCGCTTACGCCGCCCGCTACGTGGCGAAGAACGTGGTGGCCGCCGGCCTCGCCGACAAGTGCGAGGTGGCGGTGGCCTATGCCATCGGAGTGGCGCGGCCCGTCTCCGTCTGGGTGGACTGCTTCGGCACCGCCAAGGTGGACGAGGCGCGGATCAACGAGATGGTGGCCGACGTGAATGTCTTCGACTGGAGGCCCTATGCCATAATCAAGAGGCTGGGGCTGAGGGAGCCGATGTTCCGGCGCACCGCCAGCTACGGCCATTTCGGCCGCGACGACCTGGACCTCCCCTGGGAGAGGCTGGACCTGGTCGACGCCATGAGGGCCTGGTTCGACTGAGCGGCGAGTGCGGACGGGAAAGGCCGGGCGTCCTGCGGCCGGAGGGCTGAAGCTCCGATGCGCCCCCCTTAAATAATTGTTAGTAATTCTAGTAACATTATTTGATATTGAAATCAAATAATGGAATCACAGCTCAAGGGGATGCCTGTTTGAAGGATGCCGGTTTGGAGGGCCGCGAGGAGGCGACGAGGGCCGCCCTGGAGGAAGGAAGGGCACAGTTCACCTTCCGCTCCGAGAGGGGCCGTCTGCTCGTCCGCGGCGTAGGCAACGCCGCCCTGGGCATCCTGTTGGTGGTGGCGCTCTGGTGGGCGGTGGCGGAGGCCATGATATACATCCGCGGCGTGTCCTTCCCCACGCCCCCCGAGACCATCGCCGTCCTTTGGGAGCTGCTGCGGGGCGCCGGCATCAACGGCGCGAGCATCTACGCCCACACCTCGGCATCGCTGGAGAGGTGGGGCAAGGGCTACCTCATCGCCCTGGTAATCGGCTTGAGCTTCGGCATGGCCCTGGGCACCCTGCCGCGGCTGTACGAGGTGGGCATGATCCCCGTCTACGTGTTCCAGATGATACCGGGGCTCGCGTGGATACCCATTGCCATGCTCCTCTTCGGCCTGGGGGAGACCGGCACGGTGTTCATCATCGCCATGACGGCCCTATCCCCCATCATAATCAACACCGCCGGCGGCATACGCGAGGTCCCGACGGTGTTCACAAGAGTGGCCAGGATGTCGGGGAAGGACGACAGCGCCATGTTCTTCAGTGTCCTGCTCCCCGCCGCCTCGCTTTCGATAATCAACGGCATGAGGATCGGCCTTGCCAACGGATGGCGCGTCCTGATCGCCGCCGAGATGGTGGTCGGCGTGGCCCTGGGCCTGGGGTTCTCCATATACATGTCGCGCTACGACCTCGATTTCACCACCGCTTTCGCCTGCATCATGGTGATATGCGCCATCGGCCTCACGATAGAGAAGCTGTTCTTCGTTAGCCTGGAGAACAGGGTGCGACACCGCCTGGGATTGGACAGGGAGGATCAATTGTGACGACGGAGCTGAGGAACGTGTCCAAGGTGTTCACCGACCCTCGCAGCGGCAAGGGCCTGGTGGCGTTGAAGGACGTCGACCTTGCGGTGGAGGAGGGGGAGTTCCTCTGCCTCGTGGGCGCCAGCGGCTGCGGCAAGAGCACCACGCTGAACCTGCTGGCGGGCTTCGAGTCCCCCAGCCGGGGGGAGGTTCTCTTCCGGGGGGAGAGGGTAAGGGGCCCCTCGCCCGCCCGGGGCGTGGTGTTCCAGGAATCCAGCCTCTATCCTTGGATGTCGGTGCTGAAGAACGTCATGTTCTCTCTGCAGGGCGAGGAGCGCCAAGAGGAGAGGGCGATGGAGCAGCTCAGGCTCGTCGGCCTGGAGGATTTCGCCCATTCGCGCCCCAACGACCTCTCCGGGGGGATGAAGCAGAGGGTCGCCATAGCCCGGACCCTCGCCATGGGGCCGGAGCTGCTGCTGATGGACGAGCCCTTCGGAAGCCTGGATGAGCAGACCCGCCGCAAGCTCGACACCGAGGTCCTGAATCTCTGGCAACGGGAGAGGAAGACCGTGGTCTTCGTCACCCACAACATCGACGAGGCCCTGATCCTCGGGACCAGGGTGGTGCTAATGTCCGCATCCCCGGGGAGGATCGAGAGGGAGTGGCGGATCGACGAACCGTGGCCCAGGGACCTCGCCAGCAAGGACATGATCCGGATAAAGGGCGAGATAATCAGCATGCTTCAGGCCTGCCCCTGCGCCAACGGCGCCCCGGCGGCCATGATAGATCTGGAGGGGATGTAGGCGTGAAAACGAAAACGATGCTTAGCCTGGTGGTGGTGGGCCTGTTGGTGGTGAGCGGCCTCGCGGTGCTGCTGCCCATGGTAAGCGACGACAGCGTCACTGTCGCCTTCACCGACAAATCGAACTATGAGACGCTGATAATCGCCAAAGAGAAGGGATGGTTGGACGAGGCGGGCATCAGGCACCTGCATGTGATGGGCGGAGTGGGGGCCATGGAGGCCCTGACGACGGGCTCGGCGGACATGGCCGCCACCGGTGACGGCCCGGCGGTGAATGTGCTGTCCAAGAATGAGAACGTGAAGATAGTGGCGCGTTTCATCGGCGGCGAGGGCATGCACCGCTTCATAGCCCACTCCGACATAAAGTCGCCCCAGGACCTGGAGGGGAAGAAGGTCGGGCTGCAGGTTGGCTCCAGCACCCACGGCGCCTTCATGGCCTGGCTGGATGACAACGGCGTCGATAGGGACAAGGTCACTATCGCGCATCAGCCTCCCAACCAGCTCCATCACTCCATGAGGAACGGGGACATAGACGCCATGGCGGGCAGCGAGCCCTGGGCGATCAACACCGAGAGGATGGCGGGCAAGACGTCCGGCATGGACGTGCATGAGATAGGCAACTCCAGCGGCCAAGGGTCGACGTTCCCGATAACGCTGTTCGCCACCCAGCGCATAATCGACCGCAACCCGGAGGCGGTGCAGACCATGGTCGACATACTGGACAGGAGCAATCAGTTCATCCTCGACAGCTGGGACGAGGCCATGGAGCTGATCTACCCGTACACCGGCGTGGAGAACGCCACCGAGCAGGACGCCTGCAGCCGCCTGCAGTTCTATGAGGTGGGGTTCGATGAGACCGATGTGCAGAGCCTGCTGATAGCCGCGGAAAGGCGGAACATCGAACTTACAGAGGAACGGCTATTGGCTGGCACCGATCTGCGCTTCCTCCCGGGCGGTAACGGATGAATGCTGAGAAGCGTTTCCTGCGCCCCCTCGCCCGGGAGGAGCCGGACCGCTGCCCGGTCTTCCTGAGGGACCTCACATTGGCACTGGACCATGCCGGACTCAGCACCGCGGAGGTCTGCTCAGGTCCTTACGACGGCAGGCTCTCGGCCGAGGCGGTCCTCTCCTACCACCGGAGGACGGGGCAGGACGCGGTGGTCGGCTGCATCCACCACCTTGGACTGGGCATGGAGATGCTGGGAGGGGAGGTGTCCTATCCGGAGCGAGGCATACCGAGCGTCGTAAGGCATCCCTTCGGGGGCGCCCCCATGGACGGATTCCCGGACGTGGACCCGCGCAAGGACGGCGAGTGGCCCCAGGTGCTGGAGAGCTACCGTCTCGTCCATGAGAGCGGCATCGACGCGGCGGTGGTATGCAATCTGGAGGGGCCGCTCACCCGTGCGGCAACCCTCCGGGGGCTCGAGGAGCTGATGATGGACCTGCATTCGGAGCCTGACCATGCGCAAGGGATCGTCCGGTTCGCCACCGAAACGGCCCTGGACATGGTGGATGCGTTCTCGGAATGGAGCGACTGCGTCTTCCTGGCATCGGCCAGCGACAACCCCGACCTCTTCGGTCCGGAGCTCTTCCTGGAGCTCACCGTCCCCGGCCTCGCCCGTCTGGCCTCCGCCGCCGAGGACAAGGGGCTCCCGACCGTCTTCCATCCCCATGGGGACTTCTCCGCGCCGGAGAACGCTGCACCTCTGCGGTCCTCCCTGGAGACGGGGATCGAAGGTTTCCAGTTCGCCGAGGGCAACGACCATGTCTCCCTCCGGGACGGCATCGGCGACAGGGTCTGCCTCATGGGGGGCATAGAGGTTAGCAGCACCCTGCTGCTGGGGCCGGAGAGCAGGATAGCCCGGGAGACCGAGGCCTACCTGGAGGGCTTCCGCCCCTGGGATGCTTACGTTTTCATGTGCTCCTGCTCCCTGCACCGGGGGATGCCGCTGCATCATGTGGACGCCATGCTGGAAGCGGTGAGGTCCTACAGGTGAGCGGAGGGATGGGCGCGGCGGGCAGGAGCGCGGGGGCGGGAGGGACACGGGGGAGAAAGGGTGCCGAAGGGTTGTGGCGGGCCCGAAGGGATTCGAACCCTTGGCCGATCGGTTAAGAGCCGATCGCTCTACCTAGCTGAGCTACGGGCCCGTGTGAACCGGGAGATTACCTTTTTCTTAATAAAGGTATCGAAATGCCGCCCTGTCCAGAGCGGCGCTGGCATCCGCCCGGGGAGAGGCCGTCACAGCGGCGGGCGGAGGCGGTCGTCGACCACCGACCAATCGCACCACCTGCACCTCTCGTCAGCGTGGTAGACCTTCCCGTTGCATCGGGGGCATCTGCCGCGGTAGCTAGTTATGGGCACGGATGAGGGTATATCAGCGTTGAGGAATCTTGTATCCGGCTTCTCGAAGAAGCTGCGCGCCGAGAGGTAGAAGAGAAGGGCGATCCCGACGATGACGGGCGGCCACATGACCATCAAGTAGAGGAGGTCGGCGCCGGTGCCCCTTATCAGGTTCAGGTAGAGCGCTGACGGCAGAAGCACCATCGCCAGCACCACCGCCGCCCGGAACACCGTGCCGCCGGCGAACTCGCTGATGTCGGTCTGCGGGGATCTCAGGGGCTCACCTTCATGGTAATCCGCGGTAAGCATAATTAAACGTTCACCGCCCTCCTGCTGAAACTACAAATACCCGCGCGGGGGATTAGGAGGCATGAGCGGGCTCAAGGTGCGGGACGTGATGACCACAAATCTCGTGACCGTGCATGCGGACGAGACCATAAAAGAGGCCACTCTAAAGTTCGCCCTCAGCGGCATATCGGGGGCGCCAGTGGTTGATGACGACAACCGCCTGGTGGGGATACTGAGCGAGACCGACATCCTCGAGCTGGTGATGAAGTACCAGGACAAGCTGCGCATGGAGCAGCCCACCCTGCATGTGCTGAGCATGCCCTTCGACTTCGCCGGCAGCGAGGAGATCAAGGACATAGTGATGCGCATATCCAGCACCCCGGTAAAGGAAGTGATGACCCGGGCGGTGCTCACCAGCTCCCCGGACGCCCATATAATAGACACGGTGGAGCGCATGATAGAGAAGAAGGTGAACCGGGTGCCGGTCATCGAGAAGGGGCGCCTGGTGGGCATCGTCACCCGCGGCGACATCGTGTTCGCGATATACCGCAACAAGGGGGGCTGACGGGTCGGCGCCGCTCCCATACATCAAAAGGATTCCGTATATTGGTTTCAGGTGCTCCGGTCATGATCGAGGTCCATGTTCTCGCCAGCGGCAGTGACGGAAACTGCGTAGTGGTCCAGAGCCCGGAGGGCTCGCTGATGGTGGACGCGGGCCTGAACGGGCGCCGCACGGTGGAGATGATGGGCAAGGTGGGGGTCTCGGGCACCGAGCTCTCCGCCATACTGGTGAGCCACGAGCACGTGGACCACGTGCGGGGCGCGGGCGTGCTGGCCCGGCGCTTCAAGCTGCCGGTGATGGGCAACCGCAACACCCTGTCACGCTGCGCGATAGGCTGCGTACCAGATGCCTTTCGCCAGCGGAGAGGCCTTCACCGCCGCCTCCTTCGAGGTCACCCCCCTGCTCACCTCCCATGACGCGGCCGAGCCCAACGCCTTCCTGCTCCGCCACAAGGACGCCAGCGTGCTCATCGCCACCGACACCGGGGTGATGACGCCGGAGCTGGAGGAGGCGTTGCGGAGCGTTGAGCTCGCCGTCGTCGAGTCCAACTACGACGAGCGCATGCTCGTCGACGGCCCCTACCCGGCATACCTGAAGCGGCGCATCGCCGGGGACTCCGGCCACCTTTCCAACATCGCCTGCGGCGAATCGCTGAAGAGGACCATGGGGAACGGGCGCAAGGTCTTCCTCGCCCACCTCAGCAAGAACAACAACACCCCGGACGCCGCCCGCGACACCGTCGCCCGCATAACCGGCATCAGGCGCATGGACATCGATTGCCTGGAGTTCATCGGCGACTACCGCACCCTGCGGGCGCTATAGCCGCGGCCGCACCTCGGCGGCCACCTCGCGGGACACCAGCGCCTCGGCGAGGCTGCGGGGCATCAGCACCACATCGTCCTTCCTCAGGCTGTAGTCCCGGTAAGGGCCGGAGAAGGTGGGCAGGTCCTCGAGGATGCGGACCACCATGTTGTCGGACTCGTCCTCCTGCAGCAGCGGCGCCTCGGCCTCCTCGGGGAGGGGGGCCGCCTCGGCCTCCTCCTCTTCCGGCTCCAGGTCGCTGGCCTCGGGCGGGGGCTCCTCTACGGGGGGGAGCTCCTCGGCCGCCGGCTCGGCCGGCGCCACCCTGGCATCGAGGTCGCCGATGCGGTAGTCCCTTTTGCGGAGCTGCGGCAGCACCCCGCGATGGGCGCGGAAGTCCTCCAGTACCCTCTGGTAGAGCTCCTTCTCCTCGGGGGTGAGCCGCTCCAGGGCGTTGCCGTAGCCCTCGCCGCCCTTGAGCGCCATCGAGGCTATCTTGTCCATGCGGTCCTCGACGATGCGCTGCGCCAGGTCGGTCATCTTCTTCCTTCGCTGGTTGAGGCCCTCGCAGACGATGGAGTCCGGGTCGCGGGCCAGCTCCTTCTCGTACTCCCTCTGGGTACGGAAGAGGAGGTCCGCCAGGGCGGTGTAGAAGTCCCTCCTGAGCTCGGCCAGGGTGTTGGAGCCCCTCTCCTTGCGGTAGAGGGAGGTGAGCTCCTCGTACGCCATGGGCTCGGCTGGAGGCGGGGCCATGGGCTCAACATCCGCCTGTCCGTATATGGTTTTTATGAGTGGGCGGGAAAACATCAATATCAGATACGCTCTATCGCAACCGTGCATCTCGGAAACGCGGCGAGGAGCGATGGCGAGTTCTCGGAGCTGGACATATTGGTCTCGCCCCGCTCGGGGAGCTCGCGCGTCGAAGGTTTCGACCAATGGCGCCAGCGGGTGGCGGTCAAGGTCCGCGCCCCCCCGGCCGACGGCAAGGCCAACAGGGAGATAGAGGAGCTCTTCCGCGCCCTCACGGGAGCGGAGGCGGAGATCGTCAGGGGCGCCGGGGGAAGGATGAAGACGCTGAGGATCGCCCTGCCCCTGCATGAGCTGCAGGCGGCGATGGAGAGGCTCTGATGGGCGCCAGCGCCGAGCGCTTCGAGAAGCTGTCCGAGGTGCTGAGGGACCTCGAGGAGCTGCCTCCGGAGTTCGTGGTCCTGGTGGAGGGGCAGAAGGACCGCAGCGCCCTGGGGATACTGGGGGTGCAGCGGGAGGTGCGCACGGTGCAGGGAGGGGGCATGTTCCAGCTCGCCGAGTCCCTGGGCCGGGAGGGCAAGAAGGCGGTGATAATGACCGACTGGGACCGCACCGGGGGGCAGCTCTCGCGCCTGCTGCGGGAGGCCCTGGAGTCCAATCAGGTCGACTACGACGACCAGATAAGGGCGAGGATCTCCCGCGTCGCCCGCAAGGACGTCAAGGACGTCGAGAGCCTGCCCGCCCTCTACTCCCGCCTGGCGACGGAGGCCGTCAGGCGCAGGGAGGGCTGATTTAAACCTTATATACCCGGGAAAACGCTGGGAGGCTGCTCATGGACCGCAAGGAGATGATGGAGACCATAGGCATCGGGTTCGAGGAGGACCTCTTCGAGGACGTCCCCGCCGAGGTGAGATGCCACCTCCCCCTGCCGCCAGGGATGTCGGAGAGGGAGACGGTCGCCGCCGTGGAGAGCATCCTGGAGCGCAACCGCCACATGGGCGAGGCCCCCTCGTTCCTGGGGGCGGGCTGCTACGACCACTACGTGCCGGCCGCCGTCGACCACATTGTGTCGCGCAGCGAGTTCTACACCTCCTACACCCCCTACCAGCCGGAGATGAGCCAGGGCATGCTCCAGGCCCTGTTCGAGTACCAGAGCCACATCTGCGAGCTCACCGCCATGGACGCCGCCAACTGCTCGCTCTACGACGGCGCCACCGCCCTGGGGGAGGCGGCGCGCATGTGCGCCCGCCTCAACAACGGCGAGCTGTTCCTCGCCCCGCGGGCGATGAGCCGCGAGAAGCTCTCGGTCCTTCGCAACTACCTCGTCGGCACCGGCGTCGAGATAGGCCTCTACGGATGGGACGAGGACGGCGGCCTGGACCTGGACGACCTCGGGCCGCGCCTGGAGGGGGAGGTCTGCGGCGTTTACGCCGAGTGCCCGAACATGTTCGGGGTCATAGACGCGCGGACGGACCTGCTGCGGCCGCTGACCGAGGCGCCGCTGGTGATGGGCGTCAACCCGCTGACCCTGGCGCTGTGCAAGCCCCCGGGGGAGATGGGGGCCGACATAGTGGTGGGGGACGGCCAATGCCTGGGCGCCCATCCCAACTTCGGCGGGCCGGGGCTGGGGATATTCGCCTGCCGCCAGGAGCATGTGCGCAGGATGCCGGGGCGGGTGATAGGCCTCACCGAGGACTCCCGGGGGCAGCAGGCGTTCTGCATGACCATGCAGACCCGGGAGCAGCACATCCGCCGCGGCAGGGCGACGTCGAACATCTGCACCAACGTGGCCCTGCTGGCGGTGGGCGCCGCCGTGCACATGTCCCTGCTGGGCAGGGACGGGCTGTCGTCCCTGGCGCGGGAGAACGTGGAGAGGGCCCGGCGGCTCATGGACCTACTGTCGGAGCTGGACAACGTGGTGTCCCCCTTCTTCGGGAACCACCATTTCAACGAGTTCCTCGCCCAGATGCCGGTGCGGCCGGAGAAGCTTAACCGGGTGCTCGCCAAGCGCGGCTTCCAAGGGGGGCTCCCCATGGGCCCCCACGTCCCCGAGCTGGGGGACTGCATGCTGCTGGCCAGCACCGAGATGCACGATGACGCCACCCAGGACGCCTTCGTGGCGGCGCTGCGGGAGGTGCTCTGATGATCCGCCGGCTGATAATGGACCGGGAGCAGGAGGGGGGCGCCCCCGACGCGTCCGGCCTGGTGCCCCCGGGGATGGAGAGGAGGTCGCTGCACATGCCGGCGGTGCCGGAGCCGGAGCTCCTCCGCCATTACATCGCCCTCTCCCGGGCGAACTTCGGCACCGACAGCGGCCCTTATCCGCTGGGGTCCTGCACGATGAAGCACAACCCCAAGTACGCCGACAGGCTCGCCGCCTCGCCCAAGGTGACGAGGATGCACCCTCAGATGGAGGACGACCACACCCAAGGATGCCTGGAGCTGATGTCCCGCATGGAGGCCGCCCTCTGCAGCATCAGCGGCATGGACGCCGTGTCCCTCCATCCCGCCGCCGGGGCCCACGGCGAGTACGCCAGCATGCTCATGGTCCGCGCCTATCACCGCTCCCGCGGCGAGGATCGCGACGAGGTGATCGTGCCGGACAGCGCCCACGGCACCAACCCCGCCTCGGCGGCGATGGCCGGGTTCAAGCTGGTGGAGATACCCTCCGGCGAGGACGGCCTCGTCGACCTTAGCGCCCTGGAGGCGGCGCTGAGCGGGCGCAGCGCCGCGTTCATGCTCACCAACCCCAACACCCTGGGGCTCTTCGAGAAGGACGTCAGGGAGATGGCGTCGATGGTCCATGACCAGGGGGCGCTGCTCTACTACGACGGAGCGAACCTCAACGCCGTCATGGGGAGGACGAGCCCGGGCGCCATGGGCTTCGACATAGTGCATTTCAACCTGCACAAGACCTTCGCCACCCCCCACGGCGGAGGGGGGCCGGGCTCGGGACCGGTGGGGGTCAGGTCCTTCCTCGAGCCTTTCCTCCCCGTGCCGCGGGTGGTGGGGGACGAGGGCTGCCGCAGCCTCGACTGGTCGCGGCCGCAGAGCATCGGCAAGGTGGGCTCCGCCCTGGGGAACTTCCCGGTGCTGATGCGCGCCTACGCCTACATACTGCGCCAGGGGGGCGACGGCCTCAAGGAGGCCAGCGCCCGGGCGGTGCTCAACGCCAATTACCTGAAGCGCCGCATCGAGGGGCATTACGAGGTCCCCTTCTCCGACCCCCGCAAGCACGAGTTCGTGGCCAGCGCCCGGGCGCTGAAGAAGGGGAAGGGGGTGAGGGCCTTGGACGTGGCGAAGAGGATGATCGACCAGGGGGTGCACCCGCCCACCATCTACTTCCCCGCCCTAGTGGAGGAGGCGCTGATGATCGAGCCCACCGAGGACGAGAGCAAGGAGAGCCTGGACCGCATCGCCGATGTGATGAACGCCATCGCCGAGGAGGATCCGGAGACCGTCCTGGCCGCCCCATTGGAGGGCCCGGTGGGCAGGATCGACGAGTCCAAGGCGGCCAAGGATGCGGTGCTCAGCTTCCGCAGGCTGCGTGCCCTGCGTGACGTTTAAACACATGGAACATGATGGAGAGCGCATGGGCGAAGGCCTGTTCATAGTCCTCGAGGGCATCGACGGCTCTGGCAAGAGCAGCCTCGCCGCCAGCATGGCCCGCTCCCTCTCGCCGCGCCCCGTGGTGCTCACCGCCGAGCCCTCCGACGGCTGGGTGGGGGACGCGGTGCGGCGCGCCAGCTCCGAGGACGGCCCCCCTCTGCTGGAGGCCCTGCTCTTCGTGGCCGACCGCGCCCACCACACCGAGCGCATATCCCGCTGGCTGGCGGAGGGGAGGACGGTCATCTGCGACCGCTACTACGCCTCCACCCTCGCCTACCAGTCGGCGGCGCTGGGCGATGACATGATGGGGTGGCTGCGCGAGCTCAACGACAAGGTGATCATCCGGCCGGACCTCACCCTGCTTCTCGACCTGGACCCCGCCGCGGGCATGGACCGGGTCAACGGAAGGGGCGCCCCCAGCAAGTTCGAGGAGCTGGAATACCTCAAGCGCGTCCGCGACGCCTACCTGCGGGTGGCGGAGGAGGACGGTTTCGAGCTGATCGACGCCTCCCTCCCCGAGGAGGAGGTCCTCGCCCGGGCCATGAGCATGGTCGAAGGCGTGATGGAGATGATATGATGCATCCTTCTGAGGAGATTTTCTGCGCCCACAGCAACGTGCTGAGAGGCAAGACGGTGGTTCTGGGGATCAGCGGCAGCATCGCCGCGGTGGAGTGCTTCGCCCTCGCCCGCGACCTGATCCGCCACGGCGCCGAGGTGGTGCCGGTGATGACCCCCTCGGCGGCGGAGATGGTGGCCCCCATGGCGATGGAGTTCGCCTGCGGGCGCCCCCCCATCTGTTCGCTGGGGGGCCAGGCGGAGCATGTCTCCCTCATCAACGAGGGAGAGGGGGGCGCGGACCTCCTTCTCATCTATCCTGCGAGCGCCAACACCGTCTCCAAGGTCGCCCTGGGCATCGACGACACTTCTGTGACCAGCATGGCGACCGTCGCCCTGGGGGCGGGGACGCCGGTGATCATGGCCCCGGCCATGCACAACTCCATGTACCGCAACCCGGCGGTGCAGAGGAACCTTGAGGCCCTGAGGGCCATGGGGGTATCCCTGGTGGGCCCGGTGATCGAGGACCTGCGCGCCAAGGCCGCCGGCCGCGACGAGGTGCTGGCGGCGGCGCTGCGCGCCCTCGGCGGCAAGGACCTGGAGGGAAGGAGGGTGCTGGTCATCGGCGGGCGGGGGGAGGAGCCGGTGGACGACATGCGGGTGCTGAGCAACCGCAGCAGCGGCCTCATGGCCTTGGAGCTGGCGAGCGCGGCGCACCGCCGCGGCGCCGATGTTGAGATGTGGATGGGGGCGCATGACGTCCGCGTGCCCTCCTACATCCCGATGCGCCGCTTCGGCCCGTTCTCGGAGCTCCTCGGAATGCTGGACGAGGCGGAGCACGACATGGTCCTGGTCCCGGCGGCCCTGCCTGATTTCTCGCCCGAGCGGCGCGGGGGGAAGATCGACAGCGCGGAGGGGGGCTTCGAGCTCCGCCTCCATGCCCTTCCCAAGGCCCTGCCCTTACTGGTGCGGGAAGGGAGGACGGTGGTGGGCTTCAAGGCCGAGTCCGGCGTGGACGAGGACGCCCTGGCGGCCAGGGCCAGGGGCAGGCTGGAGGAGCACGGCCTCGACCTGGTGGTGGCCAATGACGTCTCCGTTGCCGGGGAGGGCATGGCCAGAGTGCTCCTCGTTGCTGCTGGCGATGTCTCCGTCGTCGAGGGGAGCAAGGGCCGCATAGCCGATGCCATACTCGACAGGGCGGCCGGAAGAGGATGAGCGCCAGCGCCTTCTGCCCCGGCCATGTGACCTGCCTCTTCCAGCCCCGCCGCCATGACGACCCTCTGCGCTCCGGGTCGCGGGGAGCGGGCCTCTGCCTGGACAAGGGGGCGTGGGCGCGGGCGGAGGAGTCCGCGTCCCTGAGCATCGCCGTCGACGGCGCCGCTGCTGAGGCCCCGGTGACGCGGGAGGCGCTGCGCCTGCTGGGCGAGGAGGGCGTTGCGGTCGCGATCGAGCTGCAGCTGCCGGTGTCCCAAGGCTTCGCCATGAGCGCCGCCGGCACGCTGGCCGCCTGTCTTGCCGTCTGCCGGCTGAGGTCGAGGCCTCCCGAGGACGCCTTCCGGGCGGCGCACATGGCGGAGCTGGCGCGGGGAGGCGGCATGGGGGATGTGGCCGGGATCATGGCGGGGGGCGCCTCCCTCCGCACCAGGGAGGGCCTGCCCCCTTTCGGGGAGACGAGGCCATTGAACCTCAACGGTGAGCTGCTGCTAGTGGTGCTCGGCCCTCCGCGCCCCACCGCCGGCCTGCTCGGCCCCGCCATGGAGGAGGCCGTAGGGCTGCACGGCGGGCGGGAGCTGGAGGCCCTCATCGCCGACCCAGGATGGGATTCCCTGTTCCGCCGTTCGCTGGCCTTCGCCAACGGCAGCGGCCTCATGACCGGGGCGGCCGCGGACGCCATCGAGAGGCTGGCCCCCCACGGCCGGGCGGCGATGTGCATGCTGGGGAACTCGGTCTTCTTCCGCGGGGACGCGGCGGCGGCCATGGACGCCGTCGAGGGCCGCTTCTTCGAATGCGCTATCGACCGGAAGGGGCCGCGCTCCTGGGGGGCGGAGCGGCGATGAGCGGGGCCGGCCACCTTCAGGACCCTGCGCCGACCGGCTGGGGGGCGGAGCGCATAAGGCTCGAGGCCAGTGGGATGGGGATGCGCACCACGGACCCCCGCGTGCTGATGCACAGGCTGGACGCCGCCCGCATCGGTGTGGACCGCTCGGACCGGGTGAGCGTGGTGACTGACGGCAGGCCGCACTCCGCCCTGGCCTGCCTCACCAGCACCCTGGTGGCGCCGGGGGAGGCGCTGCTCTCCGACGGCCTGATGCGCTCGATGGGGCTCTCCCAGGGGGAGGAGGTGACGGTGGCCTTCTGCCCCCGGCGGGCTTCGGTGCGGCACATCAGGAGTTCGATGGACCGCTCAGCACTGAGCCGGGAGGAGGTGTCCACCGTCATGAAGGACATCATGCTTTCCCGCATCTCGCCCACAGAGACGGCCGCCTGGCTCACCGCGCTGCACATCAACGGCCTCAGCGAGGACGAGCTCCTCCATGTCACCGAGGAGATGGTCGCCAGCGGCATCACGCTGCAGTTCGACCGCGGCCCGGTCTTCGATTTCCACAGCATCGGCGGCGTCCCGGGCAACAAGGTGACGCCCATCGTGGTCTCGATAGCCGCCGCCGCTGGCCTACTGATACCCAAGACCTCGTCGCGGGCCATCAGCAGCGCCTGCGGCACCGCTGATTTCGTGGAGGTATTCTGCGATGTGGAGCTGGGCGCCGAGCGCCTGAAGGCGGTGGCCCAGGAGACGGGCGGGGCCTTCGCGTGGGGAGGGGCGATGAACCTGACCCCCGTCAACGGCGTCATAATCGAGACCCTCTACCCTCTGGGCATAGACCCTCCCGACCTGATGATGGCCTCCATCATGAGCAAGAAGATGGCCATGGGCGCCACCCGCCTGGTCATGGACATACCTTGCGGCGCCGGCGCCAAGGTGGGGTGCCAGGACGAGGCCAGGCGCATGGCGGAGAGGTTCATCCAGCTCGGCGGGCGCCTGGGCATTCAGGTGGATTGCGCCATAACCGACGGCCGCCAGCCCGTGGGGCGGGCCATCGGGCCGGCCCCCGAGGCCCGGGAGTGCATAATGGCCCTGGAGGGGCACGACGGCCTCGAGGACGTGCGGGAGAAGGCGATCGGCCTGGCGGGGATGATATTGGAGATGGGCGGCGTGGAGGAGGGCGCCGCGGCGGCCCAGCGCCTCGTCGACAGGGGCGAGGCCCTTGACAAGTTCCAGGAGATCGTGGCCGCCCAGGGCGGACGGCGGGACATCTCCTCCGCCGACATAGAATTCGGCCGGAGCAGGGTGGAGATACGCTCGCCGCGGGGAGGATATGTGTACGGCATCAACAACAAGGAGCTGGTCACTGTGGCCCGCGCCGCCGGGGCGCCCCGCGACAAGGGCGCGGGGATAATCCTGGAGAAGAAGATGGACAGCAGGGTGGAGGAGGGGGAGCTGCTCTTCACCGTGCACGCGGACAACGCCGACCGGGCGGATCGTGCCCGCAGCGCGGCAGAGAGGCTGCGGCCCTTGAAGGTCGGAGGCCTGCTGCTGGAGAGGGCCCCGAGGCGCCTGGGAACGCCCTCCTGACCATCCTCATTCGTAAAGAAGAACATCGTGCAGATAATGCTCTCCGCTGGTGTCCTGGGAACGCCCTCCTGACCATCCTCATTCGTAAAGGGTGAATAGCTGGTCGTCCCCGCCGACGTCGAAGAGGCCCAGACGGGCGCCGCAGTCCAGCCATCCGTGGGCGTAGTTGACGGAGGCGAAGGCGTTGACCTTGTCCCCGGCGTCGCGGAAATGGAGCGCGTCCTCGTAGTAGGAGCGGGCCATGCGCAGGAAGTCGTCGGCGAGGACCTTGCCGAACGACCTCTCCGGCGCGGCGGTGCGCAGCCTCTCCAGGGCGGCGGCGGTGGTGTCCAGATAGCGGGACAGTAGCCCGTCGTCGATGACTTCGCGGACCGGGTTCATCACTGGCTCCAATCCCCGTCGCTCTTAATATAAATGACCCAACCCCCCCTCCCAGTAGATATTATAAGGGTGACGGAGATTCAGTTGGCATGATAGTGGTCGGGGGCTCATCTTCACGGGACATGGCAAAGGAGCTGGCTAGGCTGTTGGGGTGCAAGTACGTGCAGGCGGCGACCACGCGTTTCCCCGACGGGGAATGCTACACCCGCATCGAGGACGACGGGATGGATGACGACGTGGTCATCGTCCAGAACACCTATCCCGACGAGAACGTGGTGGAGATGTTCCTGCTCCAGGACGCGGTGAAGAGGCTGGGCGCCAAGACCATCACCTGCGTCATCCCCTACTACGGCTACGCCCGCCAGGACAGGATCTTCAAGCCGGGGGAGCCGGAGAGCGCCAAGGTCATGGCCCAAAGGCTGGAGATGCTCTGCGACCGGGTGCTGACCGTCGACATCCACAAGGAGAACGTGCTGCGCTGGTTCGAATGCCCGGCCAAGAACATCAGCGCCTCCAAGGCCATCGGCGACTACTTCCGCGACCGCGGCATCGACATGGTCCTCTCCCCCGACATCGGCGCCGCCGGCAGGGCGGAGGAGGTCGCGGGGTACATCGGCGTCCCCCACGACCATCTGGAGAAGGTGCGGCTATCCGGAACCGATGTGAGGATCACCCCGGCCAACATGGACTGCGCGGGCAAGCATGTGCTGATCGTGGACGACATAATAGCCACCGGCGGCACCATACTCGCCGCCTGCGAGCAGCTGCGGAACCAGAACGTGGCCAGCATCAGCGTGGCCTGCACCCACGGGGTCTTCGCCAAGAACGCGCTGGAGAGGCTCACCGGCGGCAACATCGACAGCCTGCTCTGCTGCAACACCCTGGAGAACGAGGTGTCGAACATCTCGGTGGCGCCGTTGGTGGCCGAGGCCATAGAGAAAGGTTGGTAGGTGATTCCCATCCAGAAAGAGGACAGTTTCTCCGAGTGGTACAATGACATAGTCGAGCGGGCCGGGCTCTCCGACAAGCGCTACCCCGTCAAGGGGATGAACGTGTGGACCTCCTACGGCTGGAAGATCATGCGGCTCATAGACTCCTACATCCGCGATGAGCTGGACGCGACCGGGCACGACGAGGTCTGCTTCCCCCTCCTCATACCGGAGACCGAGTTCAAGAAGGAGAAGGACCACATCAAGGGCTTCGACTCCGAGGTCTACTGGGTGACGCACGCGGGGGAGAACGAGCTGGACGTCCGCCTCGTCCTCCGGCCCACCAGCGAGACCGCCATGTACCCGATGTTCGCCCTCTGGGTGCGCTCCCATGGCGACCTTCCGCTTAAAACTTACCAGCTGGTCAACACCTTCCGCTACGAGACCAAGCAGACCCGCTCCTTCATCCGCGTGCGGGAGATACATTTCTTCGAGTCCCACACCTGCCATGCCAGCGAGGCCGACGCCCAGGCTCAGGTGGAGGAGGACTTCGTCATACTGGAGAGGCTGATGGACAGGCTGTGCATACCCTACTCGCTGCTGCGCCGCACCGAATGGGACAAATTCCCCGGGGCGCACTACACGGTGGGCATCGACACCTCGATGCCCAACGGCAGGAGCCTGCAGATCGGCTCCATCCACCACTATCTGACCAACTTCTCCGTGCCCTACGAGATTAGCTACGAGACCGAGGACGGCGGCCACGAGCACGTCCACCAGACCACCTTCGGAATGAGCGAGAGGCTGGTGGGGGCGATCATCGGCGTCCACGGAGACGACAAGGGCCTGGTGCTGCCCCCGGCGGTGGCGCCGTTCCAGGTGGTCGTCGTCCCCATACCCGTCAAGGGCAAGGGGGAGACGGTGCAGAAGGCGGCCGAGGACCTGACGCGGCGGCTGCAGGCCGCCGGGCTGCGGGTGAAGCTGGACGACCGCGACGAGCGCCCGGGGAGCAAGTTCTTCGACTGGGAGATTAGGGGCGTGCCGCTGCGCCTGGAGCTGGGCATGAGGGACATAGAGGGCGGCGTCGCCACCTACGCCCGCCGCGACAGCGGCGAGAAGGGCGCCCTGCCCCTGGACGGCGTCGAGCAGGGGGCGAGGTCGATGCTGGATGAGATATCATCGTCCATGAAGGCCAAGGCCTGGGAGAGGCACCTCTCAGCGGTGGCCGACGTCGAATCGCTGCAGGACCCCCCCGCCAAGACCCTCCGTTTCGGATGGTGCGGCGAGGAGCTCTGCGGCCAAAGGATCGAGGAGGAGTTCGACCTCACCCTGCTGGGCACGCCTTACGGCCACGAGGGCGAGAGAAGGAGATGCATAGTCTGCGGCGAGGAGAGCGAGAAGCTGGGCTATGCGGCGCGCTCGATGTGAGCGTCAGGCCCGGTCCTCTTCCTCCCACTTGAGGAGGAGGAGCCCGGCTAGGCCGATCCCCACGAACCCCAGGACCATGCCCCATATGCCCACGTACTCCATGGCCAGGATGTTCCAGGCCCCGTACATGAACCCCCAGTAGATGTAGATGCTGAGGCCGGCGATGATCATAAGGGTGCAGACGGCCCTCTTCCAGCTAGTGGGGAAGACTTCCTCTTCCATGCCGGCTGCTATGGAATCCCGCTATTAATTCTTTTTCAGCTGTCCCGGCGGCGGAGCAGCCCCTTGGCCCTCTCGTAGCTGTGGTCGACCGCCTCCAGGGTGCACCATTCGCGGCCCAGGGTGGTGATGTTGAAGTCGTAGCGCTCGGCGAAGCGCCGGGTGCAGCGATCGAACTCCTCATCGTCCCCGAGGCCGGTGGGTATCTTCATCACCGTGTCGTACTCCGCCATCTCGAATATCATGCGCACCATCTCGTCGTCGTCGGCGTCCATGCCCTTGAACAGCTCCATCCGCGACTTCAGCTGCTCCCAGTTCGTCGCGTAGCCCGGTGTGAAATAGAGTATGCCCGGGTACTTCTTCAGCAGGCGGAGGTAGTTGTCCTGGCCGCCGATGGCCACCGCGATGCAGTCGTCGACGATCTTGCCGTCGGGGCTGCGGAGTATCTCCACCGGGGTTCGCACCCGCTCCGCCGCCCATTCGCGGATGTCCTTGAGCGCGTTGCCGCAGAGGCCGTAGAATAGGATGGTGGCGTCGAAGACCCCGTCGATCTCCTCCAGCGAGCGCAGTATCTCCTCGCGCAGGTCGTTTGGCTCCTCGTGCAGCCCCAGGTCCTTCATCCAGATGACCCAGTTGAATCCCTCGCGGGGAAGCTCCGTCCCGCCGCGGAGGAAGTCCTCCTCCTCGATGAGCTCCAGGCCCGCGCCGTTGTCGCCCATCTTGCGCTCGAGGCTGAAGGAGTGCTCGTTGCGCACCAGCAGCACCCGGTCCACCTCCTCGTCGTGGAGCAGGCAGTAGACTATCTCGTCCTCCAGGACCGGGCATCCGATGATGCCGAGATTGCCCTCGGGCCGGATGTCAGAGCCCCCCTTTGGTGAGCCTCAGGCGGCGATCGAACTCCTCCATGGCCCTGATGGCGGCCACGCCCTCCGCGGTTATGGTGTAGGTCCCGCGGCGCTCGGTCTTGTCCAGCAGGCCCAGCTCCATCAGGTTTCGCAGATGGAACTGCAGGTGGCCGGCCTTGAGGCCGCAGTGCTCGGTCATCTCCGAGAAGGCCCGCGGGCCCCCGTCCATGAAGTACATGAGGTTGATCCGGTGGGGGTTGGAGAGGGCCGCCATCGTGTCCATGGTCAGCGGCCCGGGCGCCTCCGCGGACGGCCCGGGCGCGGCCATGTCCCCGAGGATCGACTGTATCCTCCGGGCCATGGCGAGGGCGGACCCCGCCTCGGTCAGCACCTTCATGAGGTATTCGTTGCAGTCCTTGCTCCCGCAGTCATCGGATACCTCCTTGAGGTCCTCCTGCATCTCCTCCAGTTTTCTGACGGCAGCATCGGCGCCATGGGACTGGAAGGTCAGCAGGGCCTCTTGGACCGCCCCCTCCGTGCTATGCCGGCACTGCTCGCGGCTGGTGCAGAATGCGAAGCCGGCCATGTTGCTCGGGGCCTTGCGGAGGAGCTCCTCTCCATGCTCGCGCAGGGCCATGTTGACCTCGCCCACGACCGCTCTCTTGAAATCCTCCATGCGGATGGTCAACATGTCCTCGTTGACCTTGTTCACGTTCTCCTCCAGCTCCTTGATGGTCTCTGACAGGAGTTTTGAATGGGAGCTCATAATAGTTTCGTAGATAATTGACATATAAAAATATTATCAAAATCGCAACGATGTCGCCATACCATCGCGGCCACTGCAAAGACTAATATCCCCGCCGCCGCTACCGAGGAAGGGTGATCGGCTTGGTTTTCCACGAGGGCGAGTTCATTTACATTCTAGACGACCAGGGGAAGAAGCACTGGTTCACGGCGTCCGCCGGGATGGTCAAGGTGCCGTCCCTGGGGACGCTTGACGGCGGCCGCATCATGGCCCTCGCCGACGGGGGCCGGCTGGTGGTCGCGAAACGCCCCATGCACGTGTTCCGGCCCAGCACCGCCGACCTCATGTCATCGTTGGAGAGGGGGGCGCAGGTGATCACCCCCAAGGACGCCGCCACCATCATGCTGGAGTGCGACATCGCCGCCGCCAGCGTTGTGCTGGAGGTCGGGGCGGGCTCGGGCTCGATGAGCATCGCCCTGCTGCGGGCGCTGCCCCCCGAAGGGAGGCTGCACACCATCGAGCTGCGGGAGGACTTCGCCAAGCGGGCGGGGAGGAACATAGAGAGGGCGGGCCTCTCCGCCCGCTGGGAATGCACCGTGGGTGATGCGAGGACCGCGTCGCTCGACATAGAGGCGGACGCGGCGGTGCTCGACATGCCCGCCCCGTGGGAGGCCTTGGAGAACGTGGACGGGATGCTCCGCGACGGCGGCATGCTCTGCGCATACGTTCCCAACACCAACCAGCTGGAGTCCGCGGTCAGGGCGCTGAGGTCCATGGGCTATGCGGAGGTCCGCGCCCTGGAGAACATCCAAAGGGGCATGGAGGTGCATGCCGGAGGGGTGCGCCCCTCCTTCGAGACGCTCGGCCACACCGCCTACCTGGTATTCGGCCGCAAGGCGGCCCGCGGTGAAGAATGACTTAAGTATTCTACTATGATACACAGGCGATGGCGGTCGCTGAGATCAAGATAGAGCTGAAGAAGGGGGTCGCCGACCCCGAGGGTCAGAACACCAAGAAGGCGCTCGAGCTCCTGGGCTTCAAGGGCCTGCGCTCGGTGAGGTCCATGAAATGCTTCCAGGTCGACATCGGCCTGGAGGGCGACGAGGCATTGGAGGCCTGCCAGGAGATGTGCCGGAGGCTTCTCGCCAACCCGGTGATACAGAGCTACAGCGTAGAGCTGAAGTGATAGCATGCCCTTCGAAGACCTCATCAACCAGGGGGGCCGCGGCGCCCCCGTGGCCGAGCTGGACATCCATGCTGCCAGCGAAGAGCAGCTCATGGAGATGTCCGCCGAGCTCGGCCTCAGCCTCTCCCTCGACGAGATGAAGAGCGTCCGCGAGCATTTCGCCGCCGAGGGCCGCTGCCCCACCGACATCGAGCTGCAGAGCATCGGCCAGGCCTGGAGCGAGCACTGCTGCTACAAGAGCTCCAAGGTGCACCTCAAGGAGTTCGTGTTCGCCATCGACCATCCTGACGTCATCGCCCGCGGCGACGCCGGGGTGATGGCCTTCGACGACGAGCACGCCTACGCGCTGCGCCTGGAGAGCCACAACCACCCGTCGGCCATCGAGCCCTACGGAGGGGCGGCCACCGGNATCGGCGGCATACTGCGGGACGTGGTGTGCATGG
>SL_5KL_010_SEDDRAFT_10000562_pt1 | contig 23916 bp, 23 predicted proteins | sample SodLakKL_010_SED_FD_9118 | JGI IMG/M metagenome (IMG submission 9118) | reverse complement strand
GTTTATACCCCCTCTTCTACCGGCACCTCAACCTCCTGCAGCACTTCCCTGATTATTTTTTCTCTGCTTTCTCCCCTGAGCCGGGCATTATCATCCAGCAGCAGCCGATGTTCAGCAGCCGGAGAGAAGACTTCCTGAATATCATCAGGAATAACATAATCTCTACCCTGGAGAAGTGCCCTGGCCATTGCAGCCCGCATTATCGCCAGAGAAGCCCGGGGGCTTAAACCCAGCTTTACCAGTTTAATTTCCCGGGTTTTTCGTACCAGTCTGGTAATATAGCCCAGCAGATCCTCTGCCAGTTCAACCTGCAAGACTTTTTCCTGGAGAGCAATTATCTCTTCCCGGGAGATCACCGGCTCAAGTTCTGGCAGGGGATCCCGGCTTCGGTAATGCTGAAGTATGCTGGTTTCCTCCTTTTCTCCAGGGTAGCCGACCCTGAGCTTAAAAAGAAAGCGATCCAGCTGAGCTTCGGGCAGGGGAAAGGTTCCCTCCAGCTCCACCGGATTTTGAGTTGCCACCACCAGAAAGGGCTCTTCCAGCTTAAAGGTCTGCCCCTCCACAGTTACCTGCCGCTCTTCCATAACTTCCAGCAGACTGGCCTGAGTGCGGGGCACCGCCCTGTTGATCTCATCAGCCAGGAGAATATTGGTATGCACCGGACCCGGTCTAAACTTAAAATCATTATCCCTTTGATTATAATAATAAATTCCGGTAACATCAGCCGGCTGGAGGTCCGGGGTAAACTGAATTCGATCAAAATCAATCCCCAGAGAACGGGCCAGCGAATTGGCCAGCCGGGTTTTACCAACCCCTGGAACATCGTCAAAAAGAATGTGCCCCCTGGCAAGAAGAGCCACCAGCATCAATTCGACCACCCCTTTTTTTCCGATAATAACGCGGCTGATATTGTCGATAATTTTTTCTGCAGCTTCTGCAGCTTTTAACATTGATATCCCCCCACACTTTCTACTCAGGATAAATTCCCTTGCAAACATTTCCTCTGCTCAGGGTAAATACTTTTACAAGATATTTCCTCTGCCCAGAGCAAATACTTTTATAAAATATTTCCTTTACGTGCCAGGATCTTTGTGTGCTGTGTCTATCTAATATAAATTTTCTGTTATTTGTCGCTGATGACCAGTTATTACCCGGGGCTCCTGGAGCTATTGACCTGCAGCCTCTCACCTACAGATTAATTTTCATTTGTTTTACAGCTTCAGCTGACAGGCCAAAAGATTATTTTAATAAAGCTTTTAATATTAGAATTTTATTAATTGAAAACATTACCTTTATTAATAGAACATTACCAATAGATCTTTATCAATTAAGCTTTTTCAATAAGCTTTCAATAGTTCCACTAGCAATTGAGCTTTTCCAGGTAAAAAAAACAGAAAATCGAAAAAGAAAAACCCCCAATAATGGGGGCTAATCCTCAATCAAAAAATACAAACCGGTCAGTGGGAAAAAAACAGCATCAGAACTAAATCAGTCAGAAATTAATCAACCCTTCCTCCCCTGATTTCAGGCTGAGGTCTCATCTTTGACATCCATATCCCGGGGATCGCTGGCCCATTTACCACAGCGGTCGCCGGTCATTGCAATGGTTTTGCCGTTGGCCTGAATTCTAATAACCTCGCATTCATTGGCACAATCCTCACAGATAAAGCTGGAGGTTTCAAAATTATCATGGGTAATGGAAAAACCTTTAAAGCTGCTGGGCTCATCCTTCTGCCTCATCTCTTCCTGAGCTAAAAGCGCAATCCCGATAGCACCCATGACATCGTGATTATCAGGGATTATAACTTCGTCATTGATCTCCTTCTCAATAGCAGCCTTGATGCCCGCATTGGCCGCTACTCCACCCTGAAAAACAAATCGGGGATGAAGGTCTTTCCCCCGGACCAGGTTATTAAAATAATTCCTCACCAGGGCCTCACATAATCCATTAATTATTTCCGGTTTGGTAAAACCGTACTGCTGCTTGGAAATCATATCCGATTCGGCAAAAACCGTACAGCGTCCGGCAATTCTGACATCCTTGGTGGACTTAAGAGCCAGATCACCAAACTCTTCAATTTTTACCCCCAGCCGCTCGGCCTGGTGATCCAGAAAGGATCCGGTGCCGGCTGCACAGACGGTATTCATGGCAAAATCAGTAACAATCTCATTATTAACGATAATTAATTTGGAGTCCTGACCGCCAATCTCAAAGATGGTGCTGACATCAGGAACCTGCTCGATGGTAGCAGTAGCATGAGCGGTAATCTCATTTTTTACGATATCAGCTCCCAGAATATAGCCAATCAGCTGTCTCCCGCTCCCGGTAACTCCCACCCCGGCAATTTTATAGCTGTCCTTCAGCTTCTTGTTGAGGCTGGCCAGCCCTTCCTTAACCACCTCAACCGGAGAGCCGGGATTGCGCTTGTATAATTTGAACTGCATATTTTTACTGTCATCAAGGCCCACGATGTTGATACTGACCGAACCGATATCAACACCGATATAAAGATCCTTCATGCTATTTCCTCCTCTTTCTTCTGTTTTATCAGATCCAGAAAGGCTTCTACCCGGGTCAGCATATTGGCTTTAGCCATCTGTTCATCGATAGAGAGGGATAGTATCGGGATATCCAGATCATCAGAAACCCTGTCAAGGAGACTCTGGGATACCAGCTCCGGCAGGCAGCCAAAGGGCTTGAGGTGAATTACGCCATCAAAACCTCTCTCCTTGTAATCCACTATGTGGCCGATGGAGCGCTTGGCGTGACCTCCAATCATTATCTCCAGATAATCATCGGCCTTATCTAAAATATGTTGATAATCTTTCCATTTCCAGGGCACCAGGTGGCTGTCGATGTATTCCGAAATATAATGGGAACGCTCCACCTCACAGCCCAGCTCATTGAGCATCTCCTCGATGTCATTATTGGTAGAGCCTTCCATCACCACATAAATTTCTCCGATGATACCAATCTTGATTCTCTTATCCGGAGTGGGAAAATTATATTCCAATCCGGCCAGCCTCTTGCGGGCCCATTTTTCAACCCCGGCGATATCTTTACGATCTTCTATCTCCATGTATTTCTGCTGAATTTCTTCCCAGGCATCGGAAACTTTCCGGGGCTCCAGAGCATGAGCTCGATTCTTATGAATTAATTTTTCAATTCTGTCCATGGAATGAGCCAGAGCATAGGCAGTTCTAATAACTCCCAATACCCTAAACCAGGAATTGTTAAGTTTTATTTTCTTTAAATTACGCAAAAAGGGCCGCCAGTCCTTGGGAGCATCAAAAACGATGATATCGACATCCAGACCGGCATTATCGAGAATTTTCTGGTGCAGTTTGCCGTAATACCCGGCCCGACAGGGCCCATGACCGCCACTGGTGACAATCGTATCAGCTCCCATTTCCTGGACCTCCAGATAGGTTCCCATTAAAACTTTGAGGGGAAAGCAGGCAAATTCCGGAGCATATTTCACTCCCAAATTTATGGTGTGCTGGGTGGGTCTGGGTGGAATAATTATATCATGGCCCAGCAGATCCAGCAATTTATAGTAAAGTACCGGGGTATCCATGTAAGGAAAGCTAACTTTCATTACTTCTCACACTTCCTTGCTTCTTTGGTTTTTTGCAGTCTGAGCAGATCAACAAAAGCTTCCACTCTGGTTAAAAGATGGCTCTCTCCGGTCTGCTCATCTATTCTTAAAGTCATAAAGGGGGTATTATATTTATCAGAATCAATATCAAGAAAGGGGCCGAGAATGGAATCCGGACCGCAGCCAAAGGCAGTCACATGAATAACTCCATCAATTTCATCTGATTTGAGAAAGTGATAGCCGGCACCTAAAAGTTTATTGCTGAACTCCCAGAACATCTTTTTCCGGGGTGCGAACTGATCGACCTCCTGCTGAATCTCTTCATCGTCAATCATCTCAAAGGTAACGATATTAACATTCATCTCCCGCAGTTTTCCCAGGAGATCCATATTAACAAATTTATCGTAAACATTATAAACATAGCCCAGCACCCCGATGGTGAGATCACCGGTATCGGGAGTGCGCTTGATATCTTCCAGCAGCTGATCGCTGGCAAATCCTTTGCGGTGCATGGCTCGATACTCCTGCCATTTCTGACTGGCCTTATTCAGAGCACTTTTGAGCTCCTTTTTGCTGACATCAAAAACTTCCAGGAAAATCTGATAATCCTTCCAGTCTGAAATATCATCGCTTTTCTGTTCGATCTTATGAGTTAAAACCTTATTTTCCATGCCCTCCAGGGAGTATTTGATCATATCCGGCAGACCTAAAAATTTAGGACAGAGGGTTACACCCTTACGAATATTGACGATCCGGGGTACATAAACCAGATCCGCTCCCTGTTCTACCAGATCCAGCACCTGACCCACATAGACTTTCATGGGAACACAGATTTCGGAAATCGAGTATTTGACACCTTTATTCATGATTCTTTCGTTATTTTTATCAGAGATCAGAACTTCAATCCTCAGTTCTTGAAAAAGCTCCTCCCAGAAAGGGTAGTAATAAAAAAATAGCAGCGATCTGGGTATACCTATTTTCATAAGTTATTATCCTCCTGATCCTTGCAGCAGGCCAGCGTTAATAAATCTATCCTTCACTCTTCTTTGGTCTTTGTTCTTTCAGCTTAAATTTATCATACTTACAGCTTAAAATTTATCATAAAACCTTATTAGTATTCATTACTCTATAGAATACATTCATTAATATAGTACTTGATAGGCTCTGCTTTGTCAAATAATAAATCTCTATTGTTTAATGATTACATCAAACTACTCAGTTTTAGCCTCTTCTCTTTCATATTTAAGCTGGCGAATATTCTTTTCCAGAAGAAGCTGGTTGGGATAATAAATGGTGTCTTCTCCACTGTCAATAACCGTAACGAAGTTTCTGATTTCCCTGACCCTGCCGGAAATATCTTCAAACTCAATCAGCATGCCCCGGCGGAGGTAAGTTTTCAGGCTGTGATGAGAAAGATAGGAGGCAATTATTCTGCGGCCGCAAAAAAGGAGAATGATAAAGAGCGAAACGGTTATAGAGCCGATTATAATAGTAAACCCTGCCAGGGAAATAAAGCTGAAAAGATTTAAATAATCAAAGACCGAGAGCAGGGTGATAAAAATTATGAAGAATTTAACGATAAGTCCAATCTCTCTGCCGTACTTTACCCCCAGTGAAATAGCAAAGTTTTCACTGAGGCGGGCAGCCCGGCGGGCAATGAAAGTACCCAGAGAGAGGATAATAATGGCTATCAGGATTTCGGGAATATAAGAGATAAAGCTCTCCAGCATATTGGCTGCTGCTGTCAGGCCCAGGACATTGGCAGCCAGCATCAGGGTGGTGATAATGATCAACCAGTAAATCCCCTGGGCTATCAATTGAGAAGGGCTCCAGCTCTTCTCCCGGGCCCGGCGCTCCTGTTCACTGAGCTTGCCGTACCAGATCCGGTAAATGGCAACATCAACTCCTGCCATTCTGATCAGCATTCTAATAATCTTCCTCACCAGCAGCGCTGTCAGCCAGCCAGCCAGAAAAACCCCCAGGCCGGTTAAAAGAGTCGGCAGATATTCCAGAAACAGTATGAGATAATCCAGGAGCTCTTGATAAAGTTCAGCCAGCATCTTCTCACCTCCAGACATTCTCCTTCATAGAACTTTTGACAATCTATCTTTTATATTTATCTCCTTTTAATTATTCTTCTTGTTATCAACTTTTTATTGCTTTCTAATGATTACCGGCTTCTAATTGCTGTTTTCTCTTTGTATCTTTCTAACTCCCGGTTATTGATAACTTATTTTAATTACCGGCTTCTGACTACCTATATTGATTATTTTCTTTTAATTAACAGCTTCTACTACCTTTATCAATAACTTTCTTTTGATTACCAGCTTCTGATTATTTTCGATTCTTATTACCAGCTTAAATTATCGGTTTCTAATTATCGGGTTCTCATTATCAATTTAATTACAGATTCCTAATTACCTGTTTTGATTAATTGTCGTCGTCTTCGCCCAGCTGATCCAGCCAGCTGAAAATGGCAGCTATTTTTTCCAGCAACCAGCTCTCCTTTTCTTCAGTCCGACTTACTATATCCTCGAGCTTGTTATCAATCTCTTCCGCTCTGCTTTCAGTATTCTCCCAGATTCTTCGACTTTTAATCAAAACATCCTCCAGCTGGGATTCCCAGAACAGCAGTCCTCTGCTGACTGTCAGGTTCAGGTTCTCCACCGACTGCACTCCCATCACAGTCAGGTGTCTGACCCGCTGCAGTGGATAAAAATCCCCCATCCCCCTGGTTAAGAGTTCCTGGAGACTGAGCTGTTCCTCCAGTTCCACCCTGATCAGCAGACTCAGGGAGAAAACCCTGAGAAGAGAGGTTAGAATAAAGATAAAATGGAGTCCCTCCAGATACAGGAAATTTAGCTGCAGGGCTGCCTCGGAAACCACTCCGGCCAGGATGCCACCAACAATCGGAGCAACTGCTGCTGCCAGACCTGTCGCTGCAGCAAAGAGACCGTAATAGGCCACCTTATATTCCTCCCGGGCCAGCTGCATCAACAGCAGCGAGGTTGCCAGGCCTATTCCTGACCAGATCAGGCCCGAGAAGAAATTTACCCCCCAGAGAATACTGTAATTCTGAGGACCTGCCATGATCCAGATGAGCGGCAGGGCAGCAGCTCCCAGCGAGGTATAATAAAGCAGGCTTTTACTGCCGATCCTGTCCACGAACTGACCCCAGTATTTCATTCCGATAATATTTGTTATTCCACTCACCAGAGCCAGCAGCGAGATCACCGTAAAAGGTATGGTAAGATCAACAATCATATAAACACTGAAAAAGGGTGCTGAGAGCCCCACAGCAAAAGCCCAGGCCATGCTGAAGATTACCAGATAACGAAAATTTTGATCCTGAAGCGGCAGCCGCAAGCTTTCCAGAAAGCCAAGTTCAACTGGTTTACCCAGTGAACCTTTCTCCTCAATTCCCGAACTTATTTTACGTAAAAACAACCAGGAAACCACTCCACAGCCAAAGGCCATCAGAAAGGCCAGTGAAAAGCCCCAGATTTCCTGTTCCGGAAAAAGAGCTTCCCAGCTGTCAATGATAAGCCCTGCCAGCAGACCTGAAATCATAGCAGTAATTCCGGCATACATATTGCGCCGGCCAAAAAAGCGCCCCCGCTCAGTTGTTTTAATCAGACTGCTGATCCAGCCCATCCAGGAAACGTTGCTGAGGGCAGCAAAAACCCCGGAAAAGGCCAGCAGTACTAAGAAAATTATAATTACGGCTGACTGGCTAAGCCCCAGATAGAAAAGCACTGGCAGAATGGCGATAATGAGCCAGTTCAGGCGGAACAAACCGGTTCCCAGCAGACAGGCCTGCTTCTCTCCTCCCATTCTGTTAATATACAGAGGGCCGAACAGCTGAATCAGATTGGCGAGAGCCGGCAGAGCAACCAGCAGTCCAATATGATACTCTTCCATGCCGAGAGCCAGGCCAAAGCCGGTCAGATAAGCTCCTCCAAAAACAGTGATCATAACGTTGCTGAACATGCCGTCCAGAATGGAGTATTTTTTATCTCTCTCGTATGCTTCCTCGTATGCATCCTTATATGCTTTTTCTATGGGATTCTGCTCCTGATTATCCATGGCCAGGATGGGCTCCTTCATATCTGCTATTCATCGGTTAAACTTCTGCTATTCGCTGGATAAATTAATCTTATCCAGGATATAGCTTTCACCAAATTCTTCAGTCAGAATATCCATGAAGATTTCGTCATAAAAATTGCCACCGATCTGCCGGGCCTTCCGCCGCCGGCCTATTTCTGTAAAGCCAACTTTTTCGTAACATTTTAGAGCCCGGGGATTGTATTGATAAGCTGTCAGCATGATATTGCGGAGATTTAGAATATTAAAACCAAAATCCAGCAGAAGGTTAACAGCTTCTCTGCCGTAGCCTTTATCCCAGTACTTCTTATTGCCAATGAAAATCCCCAGCTCAGCGGTGGAATGGATCTGATCTGTATCCATCAATCCGCAGCTCCCCATCAGTTCATCAAGCGATTTCTCCACAATGGCAAAATGATGGCCTTTTTCATTTAACTCCTCCAGAAACTTTTGCTGATCCTGGAGATTGATGATTTGATGGGCATTACCCAGGTTCAGAGAAGCCTCCAGATCATTGATCCATTCGGTAAATTTTTCGGCATCTTCAAAGCTCAGGGGAGAAAGATAAATCCTTTCGCCCACCAGTTTTCGATAATACTGCATGCTATTCCTCCTCACATATTATAATTTAAACCGAGCAAAATTTAAACTCTTATCTTAAGTTCAACTGGCTCTCTAATGCTTGCCTCTTTATTTAAAGCTCGATTCTTGCTTCTCAGCTATATTCTTTCTTTTAAGCTCTATCTTTGCTATATAGCTTTACTAACATCAAAGTTCGATTAACTTGAAAAAACCACCTGAGAAATCACTTCTTGTTTATACTTGCCAAAAAATTTGTTATGGTTGTTATGGGTTTAGGCATGTGAGGTTAACATAACTTTCAGCAGTTGAAATTAACATAATATTAACAAAAGATAGACAGGGCACACAAAGGTTCCGGCACGTAAAGCAATATTTTTGCTGCTTTTACCAAATAAATTATCCGGTCATTTGCTGCTACATCCAGTAAATGCATGGATAATACATCTGAAAATTTTATTCTATTATGTGAAAAATTGCTTACTATTAAAGTTCTGCATCAATTAAAAAAAACCTGCAAAACAGGCAGGCTGTCTTGACAGGCAGGTATTAATATAGTAAAATTTAAACCGTCAGAAGTGAAAGTGTATGAGGAGGGATGTCCGAATCTGGTAAGGGGCCGGACTTGAAATCCGGTGAAGCCGAAAGGTGTGGGGGTTCAAATCCCCCTCCCTCCGCCATTGATATAGCAAGGATAATAGCGATTATTTTGCTGCCTGAAAGGGCAGATTTTTTTATTTTTTATAGGGCAAATCCTGACATAATCCTAACATTTTATTTTGGTTGTAAAATTTAAGTTAAAATATCACTAATTTTTAATCTTATTAATGAGTATTTTAGCAATGAATTTTGCCAGTTAAGAGACCAAAAAATGTAAAAATTCTTCAGCTATCTTCTCCACAATCTTCTTTCTCTACTTCTTCCTTCCATAGAGTAGACAATATATGCTCCCGCAGTTTCCCGGCGGACAGAGAACCGGTGAGATGCCCCCTGGCAAAGGACGAAATAGAACAGTTCCCATATGATTTTTTCTGCACATCGTATCTGACAAGCTGATCATCGGTGGCCAGCAGTGGATAAACATTATCACTATTGCGGGTCTTAAAATCTTCTGTAAAATCCAGTATATTTTCAAATTTTTTCTTCTGTTCTGCATCCATCTCTGCCACCGATTTGCTGTAAATAGACTCAAATATGGCATCATACATATTCAATCCAGCCAGCAGTGGGACATAACTATCAGCGCTGTTGAAATAAATATGGTGGATATTGCTGATAAATCCCCCCAGGCTTGAACCCGATATAATAACCTGTCTTTGAGAAACTTCTTTTAGATAAGCAACAATTTGGTCAATTAACAGGACTGAAGTGGCAATCATAGCTAGATATCCATCTGCAGTAGCCCTGCCCCGCGAATAATTTTTATTGGTGTCGTGATAAGGCGCCCTGATAAGGATAAAGTTAGCTGCAATATCCATTTTTTTCAGGGGAAATATTTTATTGAAACCAAAATCAAAGGGTATCTCGGCAGCTCCATGGTGATATATTATTGTGGGAAAGTCAGCACCTTTCCACTGGGCGATTCTAAATAAGGTCTCAAGAGAGCCTGCTAAAGTTTCTGCCTCAATTATATAATCCCCTTCCCCGCTGATCTCAGGCAGACTTAATTTAACTGCCTTTAAATGCTCTTCCATAGAATGGGCCTGCAAATCTTCTCTAAAGTATTTTGCTGCAAATAATGTTCCTGTAAAAATTGATAGTCTATCAATTAAGCCGTGAATTCCCAGGATAAACACCTCCTTTCCCTACGTTATACCAACTAAGTTTTTAGCAGCTCACTAACTAATGATTTATTTCTCTGCATTTGATTCATAATCTTCGGCTGTGAAAATACTTTGTGAAAAGACTTCCTGTTCCTTCACCAGTAAATTTTCACAATATAATATATATTTATCCATTTACCATAAAAGTCCTTTCTAATTCAAGCTATATTTTTCAGTAAAGACCATAATATTTTATATGAGTTTATCGGCTGAACCATAAATCTTAACTGTTCTCAAATTCCAGGAAATCCTCCAGATATTAGTTAAAATAATATCAATTTTAGCAAAGTTAATATTATTATGCAGGATAAATTCAGCGAAGGGTCAATATTATTATTATACTCACCTGATAGATAAACAAAAAGTAAAAGTAATGCAATACAGGTAAGAATAATACTCCGCCCGAAAAACCTAAAATTCAATAGTCCAGTAGTCCAGCCTGAAAACCAAAATAAATGTCAAACTTAGGTGGTGTACTTAAATGAAAAGTATTTTTATGTATTCAATATTTTTTTTGCTGACACTTATTGTTTTAACCGGTATCCTGCCTGCCGGGATACAGGGTGAAAGGCATATCTCTCCTGAGGAGATTGAGCCAGGGGATAGTTTCATCACACTTCATCTGCCTCTTCTCACGGCTGAAAACGGGGTCTTTCTCGCCCTTCAAGATCTTTCCCGAAAGTTCAACTGGAAGATTGAGCAGGACAATATGAATTACCTGGTAGAGCAGAATGCCAAAAAAATTAACTTGCAGAATAAGATTGATAATGATATCACCGATGGGGAAATAATATTGCTAGACAACGAGCCGGCTGTTTGTCCTGAGCTTGCTTCCTATCTAATAAAAAACCTGGAGGAAGAAGAATACCAGTTTATATCCTGGCTCTTTACCACAAATAAATATTACAAAGAAAACCAGCCGGTAGAGTATAGTCTCCATATACTTAATCTCTCAACCAGGACTCAGGAGCTTTACTTTCCTACCGGACAGAACTATGAACTAATTTTATCCGGCCCTGCAACTTCCTGGAATATTACTGCTGAAAGACCCTATCGCCAGATTGTCAGGAATATTGAAGTAGCTTCCCGGGAACATTTATCCTGGCAGGGTGAGTTTTCACCAAAAAATCTATCTCCTGGCAGCTATATTCTAACAAGCAGCCTCTCCTCTCAGCCAGCAGTTATCTTTAACAGTTACGAATTTGAAATCATTAATGATTAGTCCATTTTCATAATATATCGCGATAAATGAAAGGAGAAGTCATGAAAAAATTACTGCCAATTTTACTGACAATTTTGCTGCTGTTAATTTTAATTACATCTGTATCAGCAGATAGAGGTTCAATCCCCTTTAATCCCGGGGTTAATATCTATGAGCCAAAACAGCAGGCTGTAATCGCCTGGAATGGAACTGAACAGATTCTCGTTCTTTCAACAGACCTGCATGCTTCTGAAACCACAAAAATCCTGGAAGTTATGCCTCTGCCCTCTGAGCCCACTGTCAGAGAGGGAGATATCGAGCTTTTTCAGGATGTTCATGACCTTTATTTTAACGCTCTTCGCTATCAATTTACCTTTCTAAGAGATTCAGGCAGGGGAAGTAACCTGGACAGCATTGCAGCTCCAGCAGGGAAAATTACATTCAGAGAACAGATAGGGGCTCACGATATAACTGTAACCCAGGTTTTACGGGCTGAAGATTTTGTTGACTGGGTTAATGAATTTCTCTCTGCCAGGGGGGTAGAAACACCCACTATTTCTCAAGAAATGCACGAAGTAATAGAAGAATATATCTCTGAAGGTTTTACCTGGTTTGTCTTTGATGTGGTTGAATTAACTCCAGAAACCAGATCACTGGATGCCATCGAATATCAATTCGAGTCAGAGGGGGCCTTTTTCCCTCTGCGAATTACCCGCACAGAATCAGGCTATACAGAGGTCGAGATTATGACCTTTATGCCACCCTACAGGGCAGAAAATCAGGCAGTACAGGAGCTCAGCTTTTATCCTACCAGCATGCCGGTAGTTGTTCGCTCGGAACAGATCAAAAGTATCTCTCCCCGGATTGCCGAGCTGCTGGATGACTATGAATACTCTGCTCTGCACCATCATATTATTCATGGAAAATTGAGTGACTTTAATATAGATTTCTTACTGACAGCAGAAGCACCCGAAAAAGCTAATACTGCTTTTTACCGAAATAATGCCTATACCGATTTAGTGATAGCAGAAGGATATACAAGGGCAGAGATTGAAAGTCTAATTTTAAAGAGCAATGAAGAAATAACTGTAATAGAAGGTAAACTTGAAGAAAAAAATGCCGGCCAGGGAATTTACGGTCAGCCTGCTATTGATAATGTCTTTCTTTTTGATGCTGTCACCGGAAAGTTTTTGCGGGAATACCATAATCTAATGTATCTAGATGAGATAACTGTCGAGGGGTTCTACCGGGAAGAAGTTAAAGTAGATGATAGCTTTCTGTCAAACAGGGATGAACAGATTATCTGGTATCTCTACAAAAATCAATTGCCTGAAGAAGACCGGGATAAAGCAGGACCGGTGGTACCCGGACTGTTTGTCACCAGTATTTCTGGGTTCAATCGCGTTTGCGGCAGGCCGGTATTCACAGGTTATCATTTTCCAGATATGCCCTTCTGTTTCTGGACAGATAATTTTAATAATCAGGAATGAACCCGGAAAACATAATTCCAGTCGAAAAGTAAAGTCAAATAGCAAACTTAATTAAAGGAGGACTATCATGAAAAATTCAAAAAAAGTATTTATCTCGCTGCTGATCATTAGCCTGTCTCTAACAATTTTATCATTAACAGTAACTGCCAGAACTGAAGATGATATCATACCTATCTATGAAGGCAGTGAAATTATCTATGATGATCTCATCGGTTTTGAAGAAATTCCTGTTATTTTAAATGAAGCTTCGGTAATATTTCAGGAAGGATATCTCCGCCGCCTCTGGTGCCGGGCTCCTGAAGGGCGTTCTCCCTTTGAAATTATCAGAAACTATGAAAGTGCCATTGAAAATGTCGAGGGACAGATTATCTTCAGCACCAGAGACCCTCAATCTCTTGAAATTGATGAAAAGAAGCTTTCTGACTATTTTAAGGTAAACAGGCAGGAACGGGGACTGGCAACTCATGTCTTCTCCTATACCCATTTCCCCGGAGAAATGAGCGAATATCTGGTCGGCAAAGTCAGGACAGGAGAAAGAGAAAGTTATGTGATTGTTGCTTCAGGAAGAGGGCACTGGGCAGCCAACCAGGGCGAGGAGACTTATTATGAGATAGTCACTCTGGAGCTTGAAGCTATGGAGATGGACATGGTTACCATGGAATCTCTACAGCAGGGCCTGGCAGTCCAGGGGAAGATAGCCATCTATAATATTCTCTTCGATACCGGCGAATCCAGGGTAAAGGCAGAATCAGCAGAGGCTTTGTCCACCATTGCCGAATTTCTCCAGGATAATCCCTCCCAGAGATATCTGGTGGTGGGACATACAGATAGTGTAGGCGGCTATGACATGAATTTAAGGTTATCCCAGGCCCGGGCAGAAGCGGTGGTTGCAGAGCTGGTTAATGCCTATGGCATCAATCAGGAGCAGTTAACCCCGGTTGGAGTGGGTCCTGCGGCACCTGTGATGAGCAATTCAACCGAAGAAGGCCGGGCCAGGAATAGAAGGGTTGAAATCGTTGAGCTTTAGCAGGTTTCTTATTCAAGAGAAAATTTGACTATACAGAGAACACCCTAAAAAATAGCAGGCAAATTTTTCATGCTATGTCATGGCCCGGAGGGTCAAACAGATTCACCTTCACCTGGAAAGTATGCTGTAATTTATTCATAAATTTTTCTGCTATTGTTATGCTCCGGGGAGATGCTTGTTTACCTGAAAAAAATTTACGCCCCGGCTTTCTCAGTAATTCACGGAGTTAAGATAATATTCCACAGCCTGATCTATTGCCATTTCTTTGCCTGACTTATCATCGCTTAAATTTTCTTCATTTAGACGAAAAGCCAGATAAATACCGGTAAAGAAGTGAGGATTCCAGGTCCCGGGTTCATAATCTTCAGCATAGAGTCGGCAGACCCAGTCCCAGGCTTTTCTTTGACTATCCTGCCAGAGAGCTCTGATCAACCTGGTGGTATGATCAATATTGTCATAGTTAAAGCTCTGACGAAATTCCTCATAGCTTCCCGGCACTTCAACCTGGAGAGGCTCTTTTACTCTCTTAAGACGTTTACTGCTAATCCCTTTATCGGCCAGTCTTTTCTGATAATAAATCCTGTAGGGCAGAGGGAAATTTTTATCATGAAAATCAGCCTTCTCCCAGAGCCAGTAAGTTACCAGGGTTATCATATGATGAAGATTAACTATACCCTGTCCCGAAGCGGCTAATCGGAGTGAGTTTTCCGGCATATCAGTCTTCTGATAATCCTCCGGTGAAAAATCAGCCGGAATATCATATCTGTTCAGATAGGAAAGATAAGAGAGAATAGCGGTTTCTGTTGCCGGATTGTGAGAGTTAACCATCTCCTCCAGAACCGGGAAAAAACAGCTGAGGCTGTGTCCTAGATTTTCCGGCCCGTATACTCCTCCCAGACAAAGCAGGAGATCCTGCAGCTCCTCCGGCTTTTCCTGATAGGCCTGCAGGGCATAATAAAAAGCATTGTGGAGATTGTTTTCTGCAAGTTCCCCCAGCATGGCAGTTAGCGGGTTTTCTGCTTTTTCAGCCAGGGCAATCTCCCCTGCTTCGATATTGACCCAGCTGCGCCTCAAGGTCTCTTCGATGAGAAGTTCCAAGACAGTCAGTTCAGTCCGTCGGGAGAGTTTTTTTTCTCGAATGAGCCGTCTTAAATAAAGGGCCATCTTAACTTGATGAAAATTCCCGTAAGTCAGGTTGGCCTCAAAAAGCAGGCCGGGCAGCATCTCATCGATCAAGCTGACTGCACTCCAGTTTTCGTCTTTACCCAGCCTCTGCAATAACACTTCAGCAGCCTTTTTATCCCGTCTGAGCAGCAGGTTTTGCAGATGAGATGATTTCATTTAAATCACTTCCTCTTATTTTTAAATTTTAGCATAAATCTGATACTGGCTGATAGCAAAATTCAAAACACAACCTGGACTGGCAAAATTACTTTCTGATGCCGGAAAGATAAAACTTATTGTTATAGCGGAAATATAAACTTAGAACTATGAAAGTTTGTCTATTTTACATCTATTTTACACTCAGTCAATTATAGGATTGCTACTATATCAACATTTTCAAAAACAGTTCTAAAAGCTGCAAAATGATATTTTTTTGTGCACTTTTCAAATTGGAGAAATATATGAAGCTTCATATATCAAACTTTATCATCTAGAAATGGTGATTCATCAGTGTATTTTGCCCAAAAAGAAAGAACTAGACTTTAAGANCTCTGAAACTCCTTATTTTTTAAGAGAAGAGGATCATTTAACCTGATAGGATTGCTTAAAAGAACAGGATTATTAAAAAAAAGATTATTTAAGATGGCAATATTATTTAAAAAATCGGATTATTTAAGCTGACAGGAGCAAAGAGGCAGGAGCCCGGACTCCAGATATCTTCTGGAGCAAAATTTTTGAAACCTATGAGCTCTTTCCCGGACTCCTGCTGTTCTTTCTAAACTCTGCTGCTTTTTTGAATATTATTCATACTGGTTCCATACTGTTTCTCTCAACATTCTTCATGATTGATAAGCATTTCTGCAGGCAGCAGCATTATTTATCAAAGGGAGGGATAATACCTTCCTCCATCAATACCCTGGTCTGCTTTTGAGCCTGCTGGATAATTTTTCTGGAATTATTATAAATCTCCTCTTCAGATTTTTCTTCCCGGGCCAGACCCTCCTTAATGGCCTGCAGGGCTGTAGCTGTGGCCACCCGGTAGTAAACCTCACTTTCACTCATGGTCGGCAGAATCTTCTCGGGATCAAGGCCTCCTTCAGCGGCAAAGTTAGCCAGCTCTTCAGCGGCAGCAATACACATCTCATCTGAGATGCTGCTGGCATTTACTTCCAGCACTCCCCGAAAGATGGCCGGAAAGCCCAGAGAATTGTTAACCTGATTGGGAAAATCCGACCTGCCGGTAGCCACCACTGCTGCCCCACCTTCTTCAGCTTCCCAGGGCCAGATTTCCGGAATGGGATTAGCGCAGGCAAAGACGATGGCATCCTCGGCCATCTCGGCAACCCATTCCTTTTTAATTACATCTGGGCCTGGAGCTGAAAGTCCGACCACGGCATCGGCTCCCTGCAGGGCTTCAGCAATACCCCCGGTCCTGTTCTCCTGATTGGTTATTTCACAGAGTCTTAATTTATCCTTCTTATCTTCGGAAATATCTGTTCTGTTCTCATGGAGAATTCCCCGGCTGTCACAGACAATAATATTTCCTGCCGGCACCCCGTAGGCCAGGAGCAGTCTGATGCTGGCGACATTGGCAGCCCCTGCACCGATCAGAGTGATCCGGGAGTCTTTGATATCTTTGTTGACCAGCTTAAAGGCATTGATAAGCCCTGCCAGTGTAACGCAGGCTGTGCCCTGCTGATCATCATGAAAGACCGGAATATCGCATTCTTCCCGCAGTCTATCCAGGATATAAAAACATTCCGGATTCGAGATATCTTCCAGGTTAATCCCTCCAAAGGAGGGCTGCATATTTCTCACAATATTGATAAATTCATCGGGGTCTTTGGTCTTAAGGCAGACGGGAAAGGCATCCACCCCGCCCAGATATTTAAAGAGCAGCGCCTTGCCCTCCATTACAGGCATTGAAGCTTCCGGACCGATATCACCAAGACCCAGCACCCTGGTACCATTGGAAATAACAGCAACGAAATTCCCCTTATTGGTCTGATTGTAGGCCTCGGCTGGATTTTCGTGAATTTTCTTGCAGGCGGCTGCCACACCCGGGGTATACCAGATGGCAAAATCATCGTAGCTTCTTACCGGAGCTTTCAGGCTGACTCCCAGTTTGCCCTTATAAAAAGGGTGCATCTCCAGGGCGTCCTGAGCAGGCTTTTCAGCTTTGGCCAGCAGTTCCTCTTTGCTGAGCTTTTTATCACTCATTTATTATACCTCCTGTTTAATTCTGTATTTTTCGACACCCTGTTCGTAAAGATCATCTCCGTAAATATCATCAACCACCATCAGTGGAAAGTCTTCCACCTTCAGCCTGCGGATTGCCTCGGTCCCCAGATCTTCATAGGCTACCACTTCCGATTCTTTAATCGAAGAAGAAATTAAAGCTGCTGCTCCCCCAACAGCCCCAAAATAAACTGCCTTATGTTTCTGCAAAAGATCTCTGACCTCCCGGGAGCGTGAACCTTTGCCGATCATCCCCTTGAGGCCAGCATCCAGCAGCTGAGGGGTATAGGGATCCATCCGGTAGCTGGTGGTGGGTCCTGCCGGTCCTATAACATATCCCGGTTTGGCCGGGGCCGGTCCCACATAATAGATAACTGCTCCCTCTATCTCTATAGGCAGTTCTTCTCCTGCTTCCAGCAGCTTAATCAGCCTCTCATGAGCTGCATCCCGGGCTGTGTAAACTGAACCTGACAGGAGAACCTTATCTCCAGCTTTAAGCTCTGCCAGCGTTTCCTCATCGAGAGGTGTGGAAATCCTTTTAGTCATCTGGTTTTCCCCCTTCCTATAAAGTTACTGATTGATGCCGGGCGGCATGACAGTTAATGTTGACTGCCACCGGCAGAGATGCAATATGACAGGGATAGGTCTTGATGTTTACTCCCAGAGCTGTAGTCCGACCTCCAAAACCCTGCGGACCGACACCGCTTTTATTGATCTCCTCGAGAATTTCTCTTTCCAGCTCCGGCATCTCACTGTTCTTGTTATCATCACTGATAGGCTCCAGCAGAGCCTCCTTGGCCAGCAGGGCTGCCTTTTCAAAATTGCCCCCGATACCAACCCCCACAATCACCGGCGGACAGGGATTGGGGCCGGCTTCAACCACTGTTTCTACCACGAAATCTTTAATTCCCTCCAGACCGTCAGCCGGCTTCATCATCTGTATTCTGCTCATGTTTTCACTGCCTCCGCCTTTAGGAGCCAGAGTAATCTTAACCTGATCGCCGGGAACAATCCTGGTATGAATCACAGCGGGAGTGTTATCTCCGGTGTTTTTCCTTTTATCAGCCGGACCTTCAACTATTGACTTGCGCAGATAACCCTCGGTATAGCCCCGGCTGACACCTTCATTGATAGCGTCCTCAAGATAGCCGCCTACCAGTTCAACCTCCTGGCCCAGTTCCAAAAAAACTACTGCCGTGCCGGTATCCTGACACATGGGAACCTGCTCCTCGGCAGCAATCCTGGCATTTTCTAAAAGCTGCTCAAACACTGCCCGGGCAGCTGGAGATTCGTCCTCTTCTCTGCCCTCCTCAAAGGCAGCTAAAATCTCTTCATCCAGGTAATAGTTGGTCTCCTGACTGAGACGGGCCACCTCATCTCTGATGGTCGAGACATCAACCTGCCGCATAATTTTCTCCTCACCTCTCTTTTTGTTTTTTCGCCTGAATCCTGCCTGACCTCTCTCGCTAATCCTTCTACCTTCTGCCGAAATATTTTACTTCCCACTTATATTATCTGTTTTTTGCTAAAAACTTATTGCTTATTAATAAATTTTTTGATTTACAATTAAACTTTTTGTCTTATACTTAAATGTTCTGCCGGCTGATAACTGCCAGCCCTCAATCTGCCTTGCCGGGACACAGAAACCGCTAATTGGAATACTTGCGAAAGGCACTGATGAAAGCCTGCTGGGGGGCTTTCTTTAAAAATTCAGCGCAAATCTCCTCGGGTCGGAGTTTGAGATTGCCGGCCCGCAGGGTAATTACTCTGAGCGCTTCCATCATATTGGAAAGATCAAAGGACTGGGGACAGCGGGAAGAACAGGAATGGCAGGAAGCACAGAGCCAGATGGTTCTGGCATTAAGAGCCTTATCCCTGGCTCCCAGATGGAGATAACGGATTATTTGATGGGGAAGAATCTCCATTTCTTTTGCCATGGGACAGCCGGCCGAACATTTACCGCATTGATAGCAGGCCGAAATTTTTTCCCCGCTGATCTCCTCAACCTTAACGATAATGTTATCTCTGAGCTGTTCTCTTGATATTTTCACTCTTTGCTCACCTCATTTCCTTCCTCTCATTTTTCAGGAAGATTGATTGCCCCGGATAAAATCAGGAAATTTAAAATAAAAGATTTTTTCCCCGACCTGGCAAGAATCCCGTTGTATAAAATTTAGCTAAATTGATTTTCCAGAAAAGTCAGCAGTTATTTAAAAAGAACCTTCAGCAGAATAATCGGGAAGCAGCATCGGTGAAACCCGATCGGTCTCTACTCCTCCATCTTCCAGCATCCGGTTATAATCTTTTACGTGAGCAAGGGAAAGTTTCCCTGGCTTAACCTCAGGAGCCCTTTCAGCAGCAGCCCGTCCTGCTCGACGGCCGAAAACCAGCACATCCAGCAGAGAATTGCCCATCAGCCTGTTTTTACCGTGAACTCCACCAGTAGTTTCTCCAGCCACAAAAAGGTTCTTAACCCGGGTTTCACAGCTGGCATCGATCTCCACTCCGCCATTCTGATAATGCAGGGTGGGATAAATCAGGATGGGGTCTTTAGTAATATCAATATCAAAGCGGTCAAACTGCCTGAACATGGCCGGCAGCTCTTTTTTTAAGGTTCCTTTGCCGTGAATCTGATCAATCATGGGAGAATCCAGCCAGACTCCCTTCATCCCTGTAGGAGTTTCTATTCCTCTGCTTCGGGCCTCGCACTCTCTGATAATAGCTGAAGCTTCGGCATCCCTGGTCTCCAGAGGATAGACAAACTGCTCGCCTTCAATATTAACCAGCTGGGCTCCCAGCCCCCGCACTTTTTCGGTTATCAGCAGGCCAACAATCTGCTCGGGAAAGGCCGCTCCGGTGGGATGAAACTGGGTGGAGTCCATAAAAAGCAGATTAGCTCCCGCCCGGTAGGCCATTACCAGACCGTCAGCTGTCGCTCCATAATGATTGGTGGTGGGGAAACCGGAAACATGGATCCGCCCAAAACCTCCGGTGGCCAGAATCACTGTTTTTGCCCTGATCACCATAAATTCTTCCGTTTCCAGATCGTAAAGCACCGCTCCCTGGCAGCTGCCCTCTTCAGTCAGCAGCAGCTCAACCGCCGGTAAAAACTCTATGGTGGGTATCTCTCTGTTCTGGACCTCATCCCGGAGGGTTCGCATGATTTCAGCTCCGCTGTAATCCCGGGCCGAGTGCATTCTTTTCCGGGAGGTTCCCCCGCCGTGGCGGGTTACCATCCGGCCATCCTCTTCCTTATCATACATGTAACCCAGATCCTCCAGCCATTTCCCGACTTCAGGGGCATCCATAACCAGAGCCTTCACCAGGTCAGCTTTGTTGGCAAAACCTCCTCCGCCCATAACATCCAGAAAATGCCGGGCTGGCGAATCATTTTCTTTATCGGCAATCTGAATACCGCCCTGAGCCATCATGGTATTGGCATCGCCCATCCGGAGCTTGGTTACCTGAAGCACATCTGCCCCCAGAGCATCGGCTATCAGAGCAGCTGAACAGCCGCCACCTCCGCCCCCGATGACCAGCACATCAACCTCCTTATCGACTTCCAGGTTAAAGCTGTCAGGATCGATCATGCTCCTGGCCTCGAGAACATCGACTACTTCATGGGGCAGACTCTCTCCCTTATTGGCTCCTACTTTTAGCTCCCGGAAAGCATCATCCCGGTAGTCAGGATGAAAATTTTCCAGCAGCTCTTTTTTTTCTTCGGGAGACAGCATGGGATAGGTCTCTTCCAGCCGTTTTTTCCTGGTTTCTTCAACCTTTTTTATGGCAGCCCTCATTTTATCAGGATAGGACACTCTTACTCACTCCTTTTAGTGACACAGATTGATCATTCTCCTGGGACAATCTCCTTTGATCTTCTTCATGATCATTCTTGTTTGATTTTCTTCATGGTCATTATCTTTTAACCTTCTTCTTGGTCATAAACCTTTAACCTTCTTCATGGTCATTATCTTTTGACCTTCTTCTTGGTCATAATCCTTTATAATTCCTCTTGGTTGCTCCTTTGTAAGTCTTCCTGGTCACTCTCCTTCAATATCCCGTTCATTGTATAATTTCTCCAGCTCTTCCCGGTCTTTAGCCATCAGCTCATCGACCTCTTTTTCTATCCTGCCATCTTCAATTTCCCGCAGCCGCTCCTCCAGATGTCCGGCCCTGGGAAGAATATATTTCCCGTAAATCCTCCGGGCTAAAATCCCTACGTTATGCTGAACCAGCTCCGCCGGACAGCGGGAGGCACAGAGGCCACACATAATGCAGTCAAAGGAAAGATTGGCAACTTTTTCGATATCTCCCCGAATTGCGGCGTTCATATAATCCATTACCTCCAGCTCCTGAGGACAGGACCTGGTGCAGGTATTGCAGCCCAGACAGCGGTTAATTTCAGGATAGAGCTGCCTTAAGACATTTGTCTCCGGCTCCAGTTCTTCGATATCATACTTCTTCTTGATGGCCGGATAAAAGGGAATCATGGAAAGATACATATCCTCTTCTACCACCGTCTGGCAGGCCAGACCCTCCTGCACCCGGTAATCGCCCTTGATGCGATAGACGGTGGCACAGGCGCCGCAAAATCCTCCCCGGCAGCCGCAGCCTCTTTTAAGCTGAAAGCCTGAATATTCCATTGCTTTCATGATTGTCAGGTTTTCTGGAACTGAATAGGCCTTTCCCATCAGGTATATTGTTACCATGCCGTCACCCATCTTGTTTGCTCGACCTCCTTTAGCCTTATTCTAGATTCTAGAAAATACAGTCTGAATTTTAGATAATATAGCTTGATTTTAGAAAAGCAGCTTGATTTTAGAAAACACAGTCGGTTTTTAATAAATACAGTCTGATTATTAGATTATTCAGTTTGAATTTTAGAAAATGCAGCTTATTTCTAAAAAATGCAGTTTGTTTCTAGAAAATACAGCAAATTTATTTTGGTTCAAATTCATCTTCTTGATAGGTTGTCAGGGGCAGGGGCTCTTCCAGATTTTCTCCAGGTATATAGGAGAAATACTCCTGAGCTCGCTCTCCGATCAGCTTAAAGATTTTCAGCAGTGGAATATCGCTGGGACAGGCGCTCTCGCACTGACCGCAGGCTATGCAGGAAAGACCCATGTGATTTAATCGAGTCAGGTGGAAGAGCAGGGTATCGCTCGGCATCTTGATTGAGCCCTTTCTTTCCGCCCACTTAATGTATTTTCGCCCTTCATGCTCAAAGGTCAGGGTGGTAAATACACATTCCCGGCAGTAGCAGATAGGACAGGCCGTCCGGCAGTTGAAACAGGTCCGGCAGAGATCCAGCACCTCAATCAGACCTGATATATCTTCAATCCTGGCAGCAAAGTTTTCCAGTTCCTGCTCCCAGGCTGCTTTGTTATCCCGGATTAGAGCTTCCAGCAGCTCCTTTCTGGTTTCAGAGGATTCGGCCTCTTCGATATTTAACTCTGCCAGAAATTTCTCGCCCTCCTCGCTCCGGGCTTCCAGAAGAACTTCCTCCTTTCCACTGCCAATTAAAGCCAGATTGATATCAGCTAGAGGAACTTCGGGGTCCTGACAAAATTTACAGGCCTCCCGACGGGGGAAATCACCCACCTGTCCTGCTCGCAGGGCTTCAGCCCTTTCGGCAATATGCTCATCTCCCTGCTCCTCTTTAAGCCGCTTGAACTCTGCAGGTTCACAGGTCCCCAGACAGTCCACTCCAATTATCAGCAGGTGCTCCAGGTCAACCTGCTGCAGCTTCTCCAGCTCCACCAGGGCCCGGACTTCACAGGGTCTCAGCAGAGCAGCAACCTTATCCCCCGGTTCTTTAAAGGTTAGATCGGAAACCAGCTGGGCAGCATTAACCAGCTGAACTGGAGAGGTGAAGTATACTTCGGATAAATCCGGATTTTTCAACAGAGAGGCAACTATACCCCCGGCTGATGATTTGCGAGGCAGAAGTATGCCGTCTACCAGATTCTTTTCCAGCAGCGGAGTAAAAAGCTGGCTGGCAACCAGAGAGCTAATATCCTCATCTCTCCCTCTGGCACTGATTTTATAGGTTTTTTTCATTTTAATCCCTCACTATATTTCCCAGTTGGTTTTTAAGCTGTTAGGCCCTAATTCTTTGAGATCATCAACCATGCTGGAGACAGTTTCGGCAAATTTGTTGCCTTCACTGGCACTGATAAATTTAAAATTAACTCTTTTTTCATCTATCCCAAATTGTTTTAGAATCTGTTTTACCAGCGTTATTCTCCGGCGGGCTTTATAGTTGCCGCTGACATAATGGCAGTCACCAGGATGGCAGCCCCCAATCAGCACTCCATCAGCCCCGTTCAGCAGAGCTTTAAGGATATAGATTGGATCAACCGAGCTGCTGCACATCACCCTGATATTTCTGGTGTTGGGCGGGTACTGGATTCTGGAGGTACCAGCCAGATCAGCCCCGGCATAGGAGCACCAGTTGCAGAGAAATGCCACAATTTTTGGTTCGAATTCGGCCATTTTTGAGCCTCCTTTTCAGCCTCCTAACCCTACTCCTTCTAATCCTACTAATAATCAACCCTACTGACAATCAAGCCTGCTAACAATCATGTCAAGATAACCGGCCAGTTTTTTTCAGGGGAAGCAGCTAATTTTTCAGCGGTTAGTGGTGTTTTTAATTTTCTCAGTTATTATCAGTGATCATCAGTAATCATCA
>SL_5KL_010_SEDDRAFT_10000561_pt1 | contig 23922 bp, 25 predicted proteins | sample SodLakKL_010_SED_FD_9118 | JGI IMG/M metagenome (IMG submission 9118) | reverse complement strand
CAACTACTGTTTCAGAAATAATAACCAGGGGTCTCCCAGCCATACTTATTCCCTACCCTTACGCCGCAGAAGATCACCAAACCGCAAATGCTCGATACCTGGAAGAAAATAAGGCTGCAATTATTTTGCCCGATGAGGAATTAGAAGAAGGAAAACTGGCAAGTTTGGTAGAAGAACTGCTAAATGATCCGAAAAATTTGGGGAAAATGAGCAAAAATTCCTCGAATTTAGGTTGGAAAGATTCAATCGAAAAAATTTCTCAGGAAATAGAATCCGTTTTTAGGGAAAAAAAGAGGGGTAAAGAGGGTGGTGAAGATCATGGGAATTGACTCCAGGGAATTTAGCGATCTTGAAAGGAAAGGATCTTTCCACTTTATTGGAATTGGCGGGATTTCAATGAGCGGGATTGCCCGTCTTCTCCTGGAAAAAGGTTATCAAGTTAGTGGTTCTGATTTAAAGGATTCGGACTTATTGCAAACCCTTAGGGTTTCCGGAGCCAGGATTTCCATTGGCCATGATCCCAAAAATATTTCCGGGGCTGGAGTAGTTGTTATTTCATCTGCAATCCCCGAAGATAATTGTGAAGTACAGGAAGCCAGACGGTTGGGGCTTCCTGTTTGGCAAAGAGCCCAAATGATTGCCAAAATAATGGAAAATAAAAAAGGAATTGCAATTGCGGGGACCCACGGGAAAACAACAACCACTTCAATGGCCTCTCTCCTATTGGAAAAGAATGATTTTGATCCAACGGTTTTAATCGGGGGAGAACTGAATGATCTTGGTGGAAATGCCAAACTTGGCCGGGGAGAACTGGTTGTAACCGAAGCAGATGAAAGCGATGGTTCATTTTTGTTTTTTTCTCCTGAAATAGCTTTGATTACCAATATTGAACTGGATCACCCCGATTATTTTTCTTCCTACCAGATGGTTTTAAATGTTTTCCAAAAATTTATGAAAAAAGTTTCTCCCCAGGGGAAAATTATTCTTTGCATTGATGACCCCGGGATTAAAGAGGCAATTGCTTTAGAAACTCCTCAAACCCCCATTTTAAGTTATGGGTTGGGAAATGGAGACTTACAGGGAAGAGAAGTTGTTTTAAATAATGGGGGGAGCAACTTTAAAGTTTTTTTTCGAGGAGAAAAGCTTGGAGAAATTAACTTAAGGGTTCCCGGAAAACATAATGTATACAATTCTCTTGGGGTAATTGGGATTGGACTAACCCTGGGGCTGGAATTTCCCCAAATTAAAAAGGGTCTGGAAGCTTATAAAGGGGTCCAGAGACGTTTTGAGGAAATTGGGCTGGTTGGTGGAGTAAGGATAATTGACGATTATGCCCACCACCCTACAGAAATTGAAGCAACCATCAATGCGGCGAGAAGTACTGATCCTAATAGAGTCCTGGCAATATTTCAACCCCATCGATATTCCCGGACCAGTTCTTTGCAAACTGGTTTTGCTGAGGCTCTTGATAAAGCTGATATTGTAATAGTTACATCAATTTATTCTGCTTCAGAAAAACCAATTCCAGGAGTAAGCGGAGAGAAAATTGTTAACCTGATTAAGGAAAAAGGTAAAGAAAATAAGGCTATCTATTGCCCTAAACTTGAGGATATTCCCAAAATTATCGGAGGAGACCTAAAACCGGGGGACTTGGTTTTAACCCTTGGAGCAGGAGATGTTTTTAAAGTTGGTCCACTTCTAAGGGGTTTTTTGGAAACTCAAGAAGGGGTTTCGGCAAAGAGAGCTTAAAGAATTAGCAGGAGGAGTTGTTGATGGAAGGAATTAAAATCTGCCAGGGAGAAAAACCTTTAAAGGGAGAAATAAAAATTAGCGGCTCGAAAAACGCCTCTCTACCTATAATGGCTGCTACTGTTTTGGAACCGGCTGAATACATACTCCATGATGTTCCTGTTTTAAGGGATATTAAGGTTATGCAGGCCGTTCTAAAAGCTCTTGGTGGGAGAATTGAACAGAAGGGGAATTCAATGTTAATTGATACCCGGGATTTAAATTCTACTGAGATCCCGGATTATTTAATGCGGAAAATGAGGGCAAGCATTCTTTTTATGGGGCCATTGCTGGGAAGATTTGGGAAAGTAAAGGTTTCTCAACCAGGAGGATGTAGTATAGGTCCAAGACCAATTGACTGGCATGTAAAAGGCCTTTCCCAGATGGGAGCAAATTTTAAGGAGAGCCACGGTTTTTTAACAGGTTGGGGGGGCTCCCTAAAAGGGAAAGAAATCCACCTGGATTTTCCCAGTGTAGGAACCACAGAAAATCTAATGCTGGGAGCGGCAAAAGCCCAGGGAAATACAGTAATTAGAAATGCCGCCCGAGAACCTGAAATTGTGGATTTGCAGAACTTTCTTAATTCCATGGGGGCGGAAATAATTGGGGCCGGGACTGACATGATAAAAATCACAGGCAAAAAAAGTTTAAGCGGAACAGAACATACCGTTATTCCTGACAGAATAGAAGCTGGAACTTTTTTACTGGCTGGAGCAATTACAAAAGGGGAGGTAAAACTTCTCAATGTGATTCCTGAGCACCTGGAGTCAGTTATTGCCAAGATTAGAGAGGCAGGTTTCGAAATAAAAGAAGAGGGGGAGACTTTAACAATTTTATCAACTGGAATAACCCCCAATTCTCTTGACATAAAAACTTATCCCTATCCCGGGTTTCCCACAGATATGCAGCCCCAATTTATGGCCCTGCTATCTCTTGCCAGGGGGACAAGCGTCATAACAGAAAATATTTTTGAAAACCGAATGAAACATGCTGAAGAACTTAAACGACTTGGTGCTAATATCCGGGTAGAAGGGAAAACCGCAATAATTCAAGGAGTTCAAAGGCTTTATGGAGCTTTTGTAGAATCTCCTCCCGCCCTGCGGGCTGGAGCTGCCTTGGTCCTGGCGGGACTTGCCGCAGAAGGAGAAACTCTCGTTGCGGACATTGAACATATTGAAAGAGGATATGATAACCTTGTTGGTAAATTAAAAAAGCTTGGTGCAGAGGTTGAATTAATAAAAATTTCTGAGGAAGACAAAAATGCGTAAAAGAAGATTTGGGCGCCTTCTATTTTTCTTTTTTCTGGTATTAGGGGTTCTGGTTTTCTTGAATTCAGATTTTTTCCAGGTAAAAGATTTTGAGGTTGTGGGAATGGGAAATATTGATCCCCAGACTATTGTCCCCGAAGATGAGGTTTTGGGTCATAATATTTTTCACATTGATAAAGATTTTCTCGTTGATTATGCAAAAAAAGATCCGACTATTAGGGAAGTTAGTATTGGCCGAAAACTCCCGGCCACCCTTGTATATTATCTTGAACCCCGGGAGCCTTTAGCATGGATTCAAACGGGAAATAAATTTTTTTTGGTAGATGAAGAAGGGTATTCAATAAAAGAAACAGAAGAAATTGAAGAATTGGATCTTCCCTTAATAAAAATGGATGGAGTTGAATCGGAAGAGGAGGTGAGGTTAGACGAAAGTAATCTTGTTTTTTGTCTGAAATTGTTAGAAAATCTGGATCCCTGGGTTTTAGAAAAAATTTCCGATGTGGTCCTGGGGCGAAGGAGAAATATTCAACTTTTTTTACAGGACGGCGGTAAGATTCTTCTTGGAGAAGCTTACTCTGCTGATGAGCTACCGGGGATAATTGTTGGTTTTATGAGGGAACTTGAAGATCAACTTCATCTCCTTGAATACCTGGATTTAAGATTTGAAGGTCGCCCCGTTTACAAATTAAAATAAAGTTTGACAGGAGTTTTGCTCCGAATGGTGAAAATAACTTATAACAAGTTGAAAAATGAAAGGGGGCCCGAATAGATGCCCCGAAAGGAAAGAATTGCCACCCTTGATGTAGGAACAAGCAAAATTTGTGCTCTCGTGGGCGAAATTGAAGAGAACGGGACACTTGATGTCCTAGGAGTAGGTCTAAGCCCTTCTGTTGGTATCAGGAAGGGTGTTGTAATAGACATCGAGCGCAACGCTCAAGCTATTCGCCTTGCCCTGAAAAGAGCCGAACAGATGGCAGGAATGGGTATTGACGAAGTCTGGGTTGGAGTTGCAGGAGCCCATATTGCCTCGCAGAATGCCCACGGTATGGTGGCAGTTACCGGAGAAAAAAAGGAAATCAAAGAATCGGATATCAAAAGAGTAATCGAAGCCTCCCAGATTATTTCACTTCCGCCAAGCCGGGAAATTCTTCACGTTTTGCCTAGAGAATTTGTTGTTGATGGAAATTCCGGAATTAAAGATCCCGAAGGGATGTCAGGAGTAAGGCTGGAAGTACACTCCCATATTGTTACGGCCTCAGCAACCTCACTTGAAAACCTTATTAAGGGAGTGGAACGAAGTGGTCTTTTTGCCAGGGGGATTATTCTAGATCTCCTGGCAGTAAGTGATGCCGTTTTAACTCCTGATGAAAAGGACCTTGGAGTGGTACTGGTAGATATGGGAGGCGGAACAACAGATGTGGCAATTTTTAAGGATGGAGGATTGGTTTTCACCAAAATTTTGCCTGTTGGGGGAAGCCATGTAACTAACGATATTGCAGTAGGACTACGTACTGCTGTTAAGAACGCAGAACAGATCAAGGTTTTGCATGGACAGGCAAGGAGCAATGAAGATTCAGATGAAATGATAACAGTACTTACAACCAGTGGGAAAGATGAACGGGAAGTACCCAAAAGAATGTTGCTTCAAATTATAGAACCAAGAATGGTTGAGATTTTAGAACTGATTAAGACAGCTATTGAAGAATCGGGGTATGCTGGCCTAACTCCAGCAGGGGTTGTTTTTACCGGAGGTGGCTCCCTTTTAAAAGGAGCAATAGAGGCAGCTAGCGAAATTTTAGAAATCCCTGTCCGACTGGGTTATCCCGAGGAAGTAAAGGGATTAAATGAACTTGGAGAAGGAGCCTCGGGAGAAGCAGGCTTGGGATATGTTCTAGCACCACCTGTTTTTTCTACGGCGATTGGACTAATGTACTACGGAATGGGAAGCAAACCGGATAAAAGAGCCCCGATAAAGGATTCTTTCTGGGGTTATTTACGAAAGATTGGCGATAAGCTTAAGGACACTTTTTAGAGGGAGGGAACCCTTCCATGTTAGAATACGGAACCGATATGGAGCGGTTTGCTAAAATAAAAGTTGTTGGAGTTGGTGGCGGCGGAAATAACGCTGTAAACCGGATGATTGATTCCGGTTTAGAGGGTGTTGAGTTTATTTCAGTAAATACCGATGCCCAGGCATTATTGTCTTCAAATGCTGAAGTTCTTTTGCAAATTGGAGAACAATTGACAAAAGGTCTGGGAGCAGGTGCTGAACCGGAAATCGGCGCCCAGGCAGCCGAAGAAAGCCGAGAACTAATAGCTGAGGCCCTACAGGGTGCTGATATGGTTTTTATTACCGCTGGAATGGGAGGCGGGACCGGAACTGGAGCAACACCAATAATAGCAGAAATTTCTAAGGAAATTGGTGCATTAACTGTGGGTGTTGTCACAAAACCTTTTTCTGTGGAAGGGCGAAAAAGAATGAACCGAGCAGAAGAGGGTATTGAAATTCTGAAAAATAATGTTGACACATTAATTACAATTCCCAATGATAAACTTTTGGCCCTGGCCGAACAAAAAACCAGCTTAATTGATGCTTTTAAAATTGCTGATGATATTCTTCGCCAGGGAGTTAAAGGTATTTCGGATTTGATTACCATTACTGGCTTAATCAACCTTGATTTTGCTGACGTCAAAGCCATAATGACCAAAGCCGGCTCTGCCTTAATGGGAATGGGAAGAGCCAAGGGGGAAGACCGGGCTGCAGAGGCTGCAAAGATGGCTACAACCTCGCCCTTGCTTGAAACTTCCATTAATGGAGCTAAAGGAGTTCTTCTAAACATTACTGGAGGACCCGATTTAGGGTTATTAGAGGCTAACGAAGCAGTACGAATAATTTCTGAAGTTGCCGATCCTGATGCGAACATAATTCTTGGAGCAGTAGTTGACGAAAATATGGGTGAAGAGGTAATGGTTACTGTAATTGCAGCTGGCTTCGATGATAATCAGCAGATTGATGAGCCCAAAAAAGATATTGAAAAGAAAAAGGAAAAAGAACCACAAAAGGAAGAGGAAGATTTCGAAATGCCGGTATTTACCGAAAGCGATTTAGAAATTCCCGCCTTCCTGAGGCAACACAAAAAATAAGTTCCCCGAAAGGGGAATTTTTTTTTACTGGAAAACACCTAACTCTTTTTACCAGATTAAGAAATAAAGCCAGCAAACTAAATAATTAATATAGGGAGGGGAAATGAACTAAAAAGAGAATTAAAGTAATCAGAGGGAGGCGAGGCCGAGTGAAATGTCCCTATTGTAGTTATAATGATTGCAGGGTTTTGGATTCCCGGGGAACTGACGAGCAAACGGCTATCAGGAGAAGACGGGAATGTAATAAGTGTAAAGAAAGATTTACCACATATGAAAGAATAGAAGAAGCCCCTCTACTTGTAATAAAAAAAGATGGAACAAGAGAGCTTTTTAATAGGAATAAAATTTTGAATGGAATGCTCAGGGCAACAGAGAAAAGAGGTATTGAACTGGAGAGGTTGGAAAAAGTTGCCCGAGATGTTGAACAAGAACTTCGAAACCGAATGGAGCCAGAAATTCCCGCCCAGGAAATAGGAGAGCTGGTAATGGAATATCTACTGAATCTTGATGAAGTGGCATATGTTCGTTTTGCCTCGGTTTACCGACATTTTAAGGATATTAACAAATTCCGGCAGGAACTTGACCGCTTACTTGAAAACAACTAAACTATTAAAGGAGAAAAAAGCATGATGGTATTAAAGGGAACCCGGGTTAAATTTTTTAAGTTCACTGGCTGGGATTGGCCCTGGCTAATTCACGGGTTTTCAACCAGGTGGGGGGGGGTTTCCAAAAGAGAATATAGTCAGCTAAATCTTGCAGAAAAGGGGGATAACCCTTCCAATATTCGCAAAAACAGGGCTTTATTTCTCCAGGAATTTGGTTTGGTTAATCCCCAAATTTTTATGGGTGAGCAGGTTCACGGAACGGATCTGGAAGTGGTTAAAAATAACTCGCCTTCCATTTTGCAGGGGATAGATGGCCTGTTAACAGACATACCACAAAATGTTTTAATGGCTTTTTTTGCTGACTGTGTTCCACTCTTTTTTGTTGTTCCCGACGAAAAAATAGTCGCAATAGCCCATGCCGGCTGGAAAGGGACTGCGAACAATATTGCGGGAAAAACCATCAGCTATTTTGTTGATTGTTTTCAAATTAATCCGGAGAAAATTTCCGTTGGGTTGGGCCCCGCAATTGGGCCCTGTTGTTATGAAGTAGGGGAAGATGTAGCCGATCAGTTTTCCCGGGATAAAAAATATCATCATTCTGGTTTGGACCGTTTTTTTATTGACCTACCCGGGGTTAATGTTTCACAACTAGAGGATGCGGGGGTGCCTGCGGCGAATATTGGAAAAAGTGGTTTTTGCACTTCATGCAATCCCCACCTTTTTTATTCATATCGAAGGGATCGAGGAAAAACCGGAAGAATGGCCGGATTAATTGCTATCATTTAGGGAGAGAGAGTAGATGTCAAAACCAAACAAAAGGAATTTATTCTTATTTTTGTTCTGCTCCGTCCTTTTCCTTATCATTATAATTTTTATTTATTCTCCTCCCCGGGAAACCATATATGTTGTGCAACAGGGGGCAGTTAGAGAGGAATTTTCAACTGATGCTGTTTTTATAAGGGACGAGTTAATTGTTAAAAGCCAATATTCAGGGCAGGTTAACCTGTTAATTGGTGAAGGCCAAAGGGTTAGAAGCGGATCACCGGTTTTATCAGTAGGGGAGGAAAACAACCTGGTGTATGCTTTCGATACCGGAGTTGTTTCTTTTAAATATGATGGGAAAGAAGAGCTTTATAATTCTAATAACTGGTCGAACCTGACCCGGGATTTAATTACCGAAGCAAGAAATAACTTTTCTACTTTACGGGATGGACAAAGAGTTGGTGAAGAGCAACCCCTTTTTAGGGTTGTAAATAATTTCACGCTACACCTGGGGATTTTTTTTCCGCCTGAACAACCTATTCCCTCGGAAGGTGCAAGTTTTCGAATTGAATTCCCCCGTCTTGATCGGGAAATTTATTGGGTTCAGGTGGTTGACGTTTTATTTCAGGACAGGATAGTAATAGTTCAGATGAGACAATTTGTTGATGAGTTCCTTTCCCTGCGAACCCAACCTGTCAACGTGGTTAGGGGAATTTTCAGGGGTGTTGTGGTTCCTCGGGAAGCAATTTTGGAAACTGAAGATGGGTATGCAGTATTAGTTCCCGGGCGACAGCAGCCAGTTCAAAGGATTGTAGAAGTTAGGGGTGGGAACGAAGAAATGGTGGTAATTGAAGGTTTAACTCCAGGAGACGAAATTTTTTTGCAGCAGCGGTAATTAAAGCAGGAGGTGTGCTTCTTTTGCCAGAAACCAAAAAAGAGAATTTTGAACAGATTAAAAAGAAGTTAAAAATTGTGGATAATAAAGAAGTGAAAATTGTTGGAGTTACCAAAAACAGAACTTATGAAGAAGTCGAAGGGATTTTGGAAAAAGGTTTAACCGATCTGGGAGAAAACCGGGTTCAGGAATTAATGAGTAAAGCAGAAATGTTTACCAGGAGTGTAAACTGGCATTTTATTGGACATCTTCAACGCAATAAGGTAAAATATGTAGTGCGTATTCCCCAGCTTGCAATGATCCATTCTGTGGATAGTTTGCGCCTGGCAAAAAAAGTTTCCCAGGAAGCGAGGCGGGTTGGAAGGAGGATCCCTGTTTTATTACAGGTTAATATAGCAAGGGAGGAACAAAAGTATGGCTTTAGTAAACAGGAATTACTAAAATCTCTTGATGAACTTGATGAATTGGAAAATATTGAAGTTAAAGGATTAATGGCCATGGCTCCCTTCGTAAGTGATCCTGAAGAAACCAGAATTTATTTTGCTGATCTGAGAAAGCTATCAGAGAATGTTAAAGAAAGGGAATGGAACCGGATTGAGATGAAGGAACTTTCTATGGGAATGTCGCAGGATTATTTAGTTGCCATTGAAGAAGGTGCTACTATTATACGCTTGGGGCGAGTTTTGTTTTCAGAGGAAGGGGGAATTTGCTAGTGTTTTTAACACGAACCATACTTTTTTTCTTTGAAATTTTGTACTGGCTTATTATTGCGAGGGTAATAATTTCTTTTTTACCCTTACAAAACATCCAGAATCCCTGGAGAAAGATTTTAAGGTTTTTGTTTGAGGTAACCGAACCCATTTTGAGTCCTATCAGGAACTTATTGCCCAGAAACCAAATGGGTTTGGATTTTTCCCCGTTTATTGCAATTTTATTATTAATTTTAATCAGGCAACTTGTAATTAGCGCGTTTCTTGGTTAAGGAGGTTGGGATTGATGGAAGAAAAAAAGGAAATCAAAAGCACGGTTCCTTCCCTCAGACTGGATGCTCTTGCCGGAATTGGTTATAGTTGTTCAAGGTCGAAGGCAGCACAACATATTAAAGATGGGAAAATAATCCATGAGGGGAAGGTAGTAACAAATCCCGCACAAAATGTTGAAATCGGAGATACCATAGAGTGGGAAAATCATGGAATTGTTTGTTTGGAAGAGGTTGAAGGAGAGACAAAAAAAGGCCGTTTGCGGGTAGTTATGTCGCGGATGAGAAAAAGGGAGGACTTAAGGTGAGATTAAATCCTTTAGACATCTATAACAAAGAATTTAGGCGGGGTTTTTCTGTCTGGTCATATAAAAAGGAAGATGTTGATGATTTCCTGGAACAGGTTGGCCGGGATTACGAGGAAGTTTTTAATGAGGTGAACCTGTTAAAAGAAGAGAATGAAGAACTTCAAAAGCAGTTGGATAAATGTAAAGCCAATGAAAAAATTCTAAAACAGGATCTGGAGAGAGCCGAAGAAGAAAAAGAGAAGGTAGAAAAAGAATCCGACTTAATAGTAAAAGAAGCCAAGATCAAGGCAAAGGAAATAATTGAAGATGCCCAGGGTCAAATCCAGGACTATTATTCCCGTTACCAAAAGCTTAAAGAGCTTGAAGAATTATTCCGTGTCCGTTTCAGGACTTTGCTTGAAACCCATCTAGAGTACTTAGAAAAGCATGAAGCCCAGGTGCAGGACCAGGAGCAGAGCGAGGAGGAAACAAGCGAGGATGGACAATCAGACTAAAGGGGTTATTGGAATTCTGGGGGGAATGGGACCCGATGCAACCATTACTCTTTTCCACAGGATTGTAGCTCTAACTGATGCCCAAAAGGACCAGGACCATTTTCGGATAATTATTGACAATAATCCCACCATTCCCGATAGAACTGAAGCCCTCCTCGGAAGAGGGCAAAGCCCTGTTTCCCAGTTACAAGCATCTGCCCAAAGGCTTCAGGCTGCCGGGGCTCAAGTAATTGGGATGCCCTGTAATACAGCCCACGCTTTTTTTTTGGAAATTGAAAAAACAGTTTCCATTCCCTTTTTGAATATGGTTAAGATAACTCAAAAGAAAACGGAAGAACAAAAAAAGAAAACCGGGAAGCCATTTTTCTTGCTTGCTACCAGGGGAACAGTAAATACGGGGGTTTTTTCAGGGCTAAAAATTCCAGAAGAAAAAGTTCAAAAAAAAGTCCAGGCATTAATTTATAAAGTGAAAAAGGGCGGAGGGCTAAGAGAGCAACAGGAAGAATTATTAGAAATTATAAATCAAATTCAGGAAAAAAGTGAAGGTGTTGTTCTTGGTTGCACCGAATTGTCCTTTTTATTCTGGCCCCCGTATAACGAAAAAATTAAGGGTCAAACGGAATTTATTATTGATCCACTTGATCTTTTGGCTAAAGAATTGATTAAATTTTCAAGGACCCTTTAGTTCACTCCTTTTTATAAAAAAGGGAAGGGGTAAGTTTATGACTGAAGATCGGGAAAAGGAAGAGAAACAAGAGATTGTTTTTATGCTGGAAAAAATTAATGGGCGAGTTGAGGATATTACCGAAAGAGTCGAGGAGATTGGGATTGAAGATTATTTTGATCTTCTTAAATCTCCCAAGAAACTTTTGTTTACCAATTTTGTTCTGGGGCTGGCAAGGGGACTTGGTTTTGCAGTAGGAGCTACTATACTTGGTGCAATCTTTTTGATGGTATTATTCCGCCTGGGAGAGTTAAACCTGCCTGTTATTGGAGAATTTATTGCCAGGTTAATCCGAATTGTTCAGGATTTTCTTTAAATATTTGATTAATTTTGGGGTGAAGCGTGTTGGTCTGGTTTTGGGCTCTAATTGTTTTTTCATTGGATCAAATAACAAAGATTATGGTTGAAAATAGACTTGATCTTTTTGTTTCTCAACCGATAATAGAAAACTATTTTCACTTAACCCTCCTTCATAATACAGGGGGGGCTTTTGGGGTTTTCCAGGGAAGAACGGGGTTTTTAATTATTATTACCCTGATTCTTTTCTTTTTTATTTTTAAATTCAGGAATCTTTTCCCCCAGAAAAGTTGGTGGAATAAAGCCGCTCTGGGGTTGCTTGTCGGGGGAGCGGCTGGCAATTTTTTTGATCGGATCTTTAGAGGATATGTCATCGATTTCCTGGACTTTCAAATCTGGCCCGTCTTTAATATTGCCGATTCTGCCATTACGCTGGCAATTTTTTTGTTTTTCTTCCAGCTCTTTTTAGATTGGAGAACAGAGCGATATGAAAGCTGAAACAAGGATAATAACCGCTACCCGGGAAGGTGAAAGGGTTGATAGGTTTTTAGCCAGTTACCAGGAAGATCTTTCCAGGAGTTTTGTGCAGAAAATAATAAAAGAGGGAAAAGTTTTCGTTGATGGAAAAAAAGTTAAAGCAAGTTACCGGTTGAATGAAGGTCAGGAAATTAAATTGGAAATCCCACCCCCACAGCCCATCAAACTGATTCCTCAAAATATCCCATTGAAAATTCTTTTCGAGGATCAATGGCTTATTGTAATTAATAAACAACCCGACCTGGTGGTTCATCCTGCTGCGGGACACCCCGATGGCACCCTGGTGAATGCCCTTCTTTTCCATTGTCGTGATCTTGAGGGCATCGGAGGGAAGTTAAGACCGGGAATTGTTCACCGCCTTGACCGAGATACTTCTGGAGTAATGGTTGTCTCAAAAACCGATAAAACCCACGCCCATCTTATAAAAGCTTTTAAAAACAGGGAAGTTAATAAAACCTACCTGGCTATTGTTCGGGGAGGTTTTTCCCGGTCTGAAGGTTGGATAGATATTCCCATTGGACGCCATCCCCAACAGCGGAAGAGAATGGCCTGTGGAGTTGTTGGGGGACGAGAAGCCCAGACTTTTTTTAAAGTTCTTGGGCAATCTGGAGATAATACTCTTTTGGAGTTAAAACCCAGAACCGGAAGGACTCATCAATTACGAGTTCACCTATCTTTTACCGGAAACCCGATTTTGGGGGACAAGGTTTACGCTGGCAAACAGTTGGCAACTGCTGCTCCAAGGCAAATGTTACATAGTTTTAAATTAGAGTTTTTTCACCCATTTCTAGAAAAAACTATGGCTTTCAAAGCCCCACCCTGGGAAGATTTTATAAAGATTTCCCGGGACCTGGGTTTAGAAAAATATCTAACAATAAATGAGGGTGATTGAAATGAAATACTGTTTTGACGAAGTTATTGAAAGAAGAGGAACAAACTGTATTAAATGGGACTATACAAAAGAAATCTTTGGAAAAGAAGAAATCCTTCCCCTTTGGGTTGCTGATATGGATTTTTCTGTTCCTCCTCAAGTCCAACAAGAACTGGAGAAAAGAATAAAGCACCCTGTCTTTGGTTATTCTGGTGTGCCTGATGGTTTTAAGGAAAGCTTTATTAACTGGATGCAAAAACGCCACGATTGGTCAGTTGAAAATGAATGGATCATTGCCAACCCGGGTGTTGTCCCCGCAATTTCCCTGGCAATAAATACATTTTCTGAAGAGGGGGATAAAGTGGTGATTCAACCCCCTGTTTATCCACCTTTTTTTTCAACTGCTGAGAAAAATAAACGAGAACTGGTTTTAAACCCCCTACAAGAAACTGATAATGGTTATGAAATGGATTTTGATCACTTAAAGAAAAATATTGATTCCAGGACTAAAATGCTGATTTTTTGTAATCCTCATAACCCAGTTGGCCGGGTATGGAGGGAAAATGAATTGGAGGAACTGGTTCGGATTTGTGCCGAAAAAGATGTGTTACTGGTATCCGATGAAATTTGGTCCGATATTATTATGCCTGGTTTCAAACACCTCCCCCTGGCCAAGGTGGCAGATAAGCTGGCTTATGATGGGGTAATTACCTGTATGGCCCCAAGTAAAACCTTTAATCTTGCTGGATTAAAGGCTTCTGCAACGGTTATTCCCGAGGATAAATACAGGGCTAAGTTTATTGACTTGGCGGAACGTTTTGGGATGAATAAGGTAAATATGTTTGGGGGAATTACTTTCACCTCGGCTTATAATTATGGGGAGGACTGGCTGGAGTGTCTAGTAAGTTATCTGGATGAAAACATGGATTTTTTAATTAAGTTTCTTGGAGAAAAACTGCCTGCCATAAAGGCGAGTAAATCCGAGGGAACATACCTTGTATGGCTCGATTTCCGGGGTCTTGGGCTAACTGATGAAGACCTTGTTGAAAGAATGGTTCACAAAGCTCGAGTTGGTTTAAATCCCGGCTTTTCTTTTGGGGATCAGGGGAAAGGTTTTTTGAGGATAAATGTGGGCTGCCCACGGCCCCTGTTAGTTGAAGCTCTGGAGAGAATTGAAGATGAATTCAAAAATGGGTAGTGATAGACGAAAATTGTTTGGTTATGGTTTTTGGAATTTTGACTTTTAATTTTCCTGGAAATTATTTTTACCTTGAAAGTCAATCTGGATACCTGTGTTTTATTAAGGATGAAAAAACACAAAGAAAATGAGTTCTTGACAAACAAGAATTCTATTGATAATATTTAGAGAAGCAAATGAAGTCCTTTAAGTTAACCCTGCGAGGTTAACAAGGAAGATTTTTACCGGCTTCCTGTTGGCCTGACAGGAAGCCTTTTTATGCAGGAGGGGTAAAAATGAACGAAAAAAAGAAAGTGATTATGGATGAAGGTGACATTAGGAGAGCCTTAACCAGAATTGCCCATGAAATTATTGAAGCATTTAAAAGGGTGGATGATCTATACCTTGTGGGAATTAAAACCCGGGGAGCACCTCTGGCCAGAAGAATCGCAGCAAGGATGAAAGATATTGAAGGCCGGGAAATAAAGGTTGGGGTGCTTGATATTACCCTTTACCGAGATGACCTAACTCTGGTGGGCCCTCACCCAATCCTGCATGAAACAGACCTTCCCTTTGATGTTTCTGGTAAGAGAATAATCCTGGTTGATGATGTCCTTTTCACAGGAAGAACCATCAGGGCAGCGATGGACGCCCTGATGGATAAGGGGAGACCACGGCAAATTGGTTTGGCGGTCTTAATTGATCGAGGTCATAGAGAACTTCCTATCCGGGCAGATTTTGTAGGAAAAAACCTGCCAACTTCAAAAAAGGAAATTGTCCAGGTTGAACTAAAAGAAGTTGATAAAAATGATGGCGTGTATTTAATAACAGAATAAGATAAAGAAAGCCCTTTAATTCGGTCCGGAGAGGCCGGCAAGGGAAGGCCACAAAAGTATTTCCCCTGCCTGTTTCACTGTGCCGATTGGGAAAATACATTAGGAGGCGGTTAAATGGCAGGGAAAGAAGCAGGAATGTTCAAGGAAAACTGGCAGGAGATTGGAAATTTTGGCAAGGGCAGAGCAGCAATGCTGGCCTTACAGCACCTTTTCGCTATGTTTGGGGCAACAATACTTGTTCCCAGATTAACAGGTCTTGACCCGGCAGTAGCTTTGTTTACTTCGGCTATTGGAACTCTGGCATTCTATTTTATTACCCGGGGAAGAGTTCCCGCTTATTTGGGTTCATCCTTCAGCTTCATTATTCCCCTGCAAATGGTAATTTTCCAGGAAAATCTGGGGTTAGGAATTGGCCCGGCAATGGTTGGAGTTGTTTTTGCTGGGTTAATTTATGTACTGGTTGCATTAATCATCAAACAGGTTGGACCGGAGTTCTTTAAACAACTTCTTCCTCCTGTTGTTGTTGGGCCAGTAATAATAATAATTGGACTTGCCCTGGCTCCGGTTGCAAAAGATATGTTTATGGATCACCCAACGACAGCATTGGTAACCCTGGTTTTAACTGTTGTGGTAAGTATTTTCCTGCGAGGGTTTTTAAAATTAATCCCGATTTTGATTGGAATTATTGGAGGTTATTTATTTGCCCTGGTTCAGGGTCTGGTTGATTTCACTCCGTTTTATGAGGCCGCCTGGCTTGCCTGGCCTTCTTTCACTGCCCCTTCATTTCAGGGTTCTCTTGCCGCGATAACTATTATTACTCCCATTGCCCTGGTTACAATCGTCGAGCATCTGGGGGATGTTGTGGCTTTAAGCAGGACGGTAGGTAAAGATTTTGTAGTTAAACCCGGCTTACATAGGACCCTACTTGGAGATGGAGTTGCAACAATGCTTGCAGGAATTTTTGGGGGTCCTCCCAACACTACTTACAGTGAAAACGTTGGGGTCCTTGCTCTAACCGGAATAAAAAATGCTCTGATTGTTTCAATGGCAGCTGTTTTTGTAATGTTAATAAGTTTTGTCGGGAAATTTGGAGCCGTAATCCAGAGTATTCCAGCGGCAGTAATGGGAGGGATAACCTTCCTTCTTTTTGGAATGATCGCTGGTGTTGGTTTAAGAACTCTTACGGAAAACGAAGTTGACTTTTCCAACCCCCGTAACCTGGTAATTGTTTCTCTAACCCTGGTGGTTGGTTTGAGTGGGATTTCCCTGGAAATTGGGGGTCTTGTTTTTGAGCAAATGGGTCTTGCGGCCATGGTGGGAATACTTCTTAACTTAATTTTACCCAAAAAGGATCTTGGGTTTGTTAGTCCTGCCCCAGTCGGAAAAATTAAGGAGTGATAGGTTTGGCCTACCTCTTAAAAGGTGCGGATTTAATCTGCCCTGGCAAAAAAGAAATATTTACTGGAGATATTCTGATTGAAGAAACCCTTTTATCTTCCATCGGGAAGGAGATTGACCCTCCAGAGGATTCAACGGAAGTAATTGATTGTAAAGGGCTTCAGGTTTTCCCTGGTTTTTTTGATATGCACGTTCACTTCAGAGATCCGGGTCAGACCCATAAAGAGGATTTATTTAGTGGCCTTCAGGCAGCGGCGGCCGGTGGTTTCACCGGCGTTGCTGCAATGGCCAATACAACTCCTGTAATTGATAACCCTAACCTTGTTTCTAAAATACTGGAAAAAGGGAAAGAACTTGGGGGACCGTCCTACCACCAGATTCCCGCAGCAACCTTCGGGCTAACAGGAAAAGAATTAACAGATTTTTCTGGACTTCTTTCCGCGGGTGCTGTGGCTTTCAGTGATGATGGCCAACCAATTTGGGATCAGGGGCTTTTAAATGAAATCCTGCAAGCAAGTTCTGAACTCGGATTTGTTTATATTGAGCATTGCGAGGACCAAAACTACGAACCAGAAGATTTAGCTTCCGAAGTGAATATGGTTTATCGTGACATTGAATGCCTTATCAAAAGGGGAGGAAATTTGCATCTCGCCCATATTAGCTGTGCTAAATCCCTGGAACTGGTTATTGAAGGGAAAAAGGAAGGGTTGAATCTCACCTGCGAGGTTACTCCTCACCACCTAGCCCTTGATTACCGGATAATTAAGGAAAAAGGAACAAATGCCAGGATGAACCCTCCCTTGCGGAAACCTGAAGATGTAATTGCCCTGCGGGAGGGGGTTGCAGAAGGGTATGTAGATGCAATAGCAACTGACCATGCCCCTCATACAAAAAGAGAAAAGGACGTTCCTTATAATAAAGCTCCCCGAGGGGTTGTTGGTCTGGAAACAGCTGTAGGAGTTATTTGGAAGGAGTTACACCATGGGATGAAGGTTTCTCCCCTTTTACTTGGACAGGTTTTGTCGGAAAACCCGCGAAGAATTCTTGGTTTGCCGGTTCAGGAACTGAAGGAGGGGGCAAAAGCAGATCTTACCCTTGTCGACCCGGTAAAGGAATGGGTTGTTGATCCGGAAGGGTTTTATTCCCGGGGTAAAAACTCTCCTTTTTCTGGGGAGAGGCTAAAGGGAAAACCTGCTTTTGTTTTCAAGGACGGAATGAAAATTATGGAAAAAGGCCGGGTATTAAGTCCGGCAGGGAGGAATTGACCGTGCCTAAAGATTTTATTGTTGATTTGGTTGAAGGGGTAAAAAAGAAAAAAACTCACGTTTGTGTGGGGCTTGATCCTGATTTTGAAAGAATTCCAGGGCATATTAAAGAGATGGCGATTAATGAATATGGCCCTAATAGGAGGGCAATTGGGGAAGCATTTCTAAATTTTAACCGGGAAATTATAGAAGCAGTTAAGGATTCTGTTGCCGCGGTAAAACTTCAAATCGCCTGGTTTGAAGAGTATGGCCACTGGGGTTTAAAGGCTCTGGAAGAAACAATTTCCTTTGCTCACCATAAAAAACTCCTTACAATTTTGGATATTAAAAGGGGCGATATAGGGAGTACCGCTGCAGCTTATTCCCGCGGGTATTTGGGAGGAGTTAATTTCTGGTATGGTGTAAAGAAAAAGGTTTTTAATGCTGATGCTGTTACCTTAAATCCTTACCTGGGAAAGGACAGTATTGATCCTTTTTTAAATGAAATGAAGGAAAACAATAAAGGCGGATTTATTCTTGTGAAAACCTCCAATCAAGGTAGTAAAGATATCCAGGACTTAAAGCTGGATACCGGAGAAATGCTATACGAGAAGGTTGCTTCAATGGTAAATGATTGGGGAAAGGATTTGATTTCAGAAAAAGTACCATACAGTCAACTGGGAGCAGTAACTGGGGCTACTTTCCCCGGAGCTGCGGAGAAATTGAGAAAACTAATGCCCAATTCCTATCTCCTGGTGCCAGGCTTTGGGGCCCAGGGAGCGGGAGCCGAAGATGTGGTTCCTTTCTTTAACGAAGATGGCCTGGGGGCAATTGTAAATGCTTCCCGTTCGATTATTTATGCCTATCAGAAAGAAAAGTATCCAGATCAACATCAATGGGCAGCAAGGCAGGCTGCTGAGAAAATGAGAACGGAAATTAATTCAGCCTTAAAAAATGCCGGGCGTTTGGCCTGGGATTAAAGGAGGCCTTTTATGCTCCAGGAGTCAGTTTTAATCGAGAAAAATGAAGAAGTCGGGCCGGGACTTTATTATTTACGCCTTAAAACCCAGGATATGGCGGAGCAAGCTCATCCCGGCCAATTTATCCATATAAGCCTGGGAACCATTTATGACCCTCTTCTGCGGCGGCCTATGAGTATATTAAATGCCCAAGAGGACTCCCTTTCGGTGCTTTACCAGGTTGTCGGCAGGGGAACAAAAATTATGACCAGGTTCCGGCCAGGAGATTTTATTGATGTTCTTGGCCCATTGGGCAGGGGTTTTGACCTTGAGGATTCTAAAAAACATCTTTTAATTGGTGGTGGAGTTGGAGCTGCCCCCCTGGTTTTTTTAGCTCACCAACTTAAAAGAAAGGGTGGGGAAATTAAATTTTTCCTGGGTATGAGGGAAGAAGAATTGATTTTCATTAAAGAACTTTTACCTCCAGGGGTTGAATTTTATTCCAGCCATGAAAACTCTCCTCGGGGTGAAGCCAAACAGGTTACTGATCTTTTACCTCCGCACCTGGAACAGGAAAACAAAACCTCTCTCTATTGTTGTGGCCCGGAAGGGATGTACCGGGAGATTGCAAAAATTTGTGCTGAATGTGGGGAGTTTTCCGTCCAGGTTTCAATCGATAGAAGAATGGGCTGTGGGGTTGGGACATGTCTTGGTTGTGCAGTTAAAATAAAAAAGCCTCCACGGGAAGAACTCCAAATTGTTCGTGCCTGTGTTGAAGGGCCGGTTTTCCGCTGGCAGGAGGTTGGTTTTAATGACTCCTAAACTCAATACTAAAATTGGCTCCTTAAATTTAGAAAATCCCCTGCTTACGGCCTCAGGAACTTATGGAAATGGGCGTGAGTATAGTGATTTAGTTGACCTAAAATCCTGGGGAGGGTTGGTTACCAAAGGTTTAACCCTTGAACCTCGTTCGGGTAATAAAGGGGTTAGAATTGTTGAAACCCCAGCGGGGATCCTTAATTCAATTGGTTTACAGAATCCAGGTATTGAATACTTTGTCCGGGAGGAAATTCCTTTTCTGGAGAAACAGGAGATTCCCGTAATTGTTAACATTGCTGGCCGTCGTATTCGGGACTATGAAGAACTCACCAGGCGTTTAGATCCATTTCCCTGTATTTCTGCCTTTGAGGTTAATGTTTCCTGTCCAAACGTGCGTGAGGGGGGCCTTGCTTTTGGTACAAACCCGGGACTTGTCTACGAGATAACTTCAAGATTGCGGGAAGTAACCCAAAAACCATTAATAATAAAATTAACACCTAATGTTGCCGATGTTGGAGCAATTGCTATCCAGGCTGAAAAAGCAGGAGCTGATGCTGTTTCCCTGATAAATACCCTGATGGGAATGGAGATAGATATTGAAACCTGCAGACCTTTACTTGGAAATACTGTTGGTGGGCTTTCAGGTCCTGCAGTAAAACCCGTGGCATTAAGAATGGTATACCAGGTTTACAGGCAGGTAAAAATCCCCATTATTGGAATGGGAGGCATAACAAAAGGGGAGGATGCCGTTGCTTTCTTACTGGCAGGCGCCAGGGCAATTGCCCTTGGCACGGTTAACTTTGTTAATCCCAAAGCCCCCCTGGAAATAAAGGAATTTATTTTTGATTACATGAAACGCCATAATTTTTCAAGTTTGGAAAATATGGTGGGAGTGGCTCACCAGGAAAAGGAGGCTTAATTGATGGAAAGAGAAGAAATAATCCGAAATCTGGAAAAGTTTGGGGTTTTGCAGGAGGGACATTTTTTACTTTCCTCTGGGTTGCATAGCGACAAATACTTACAATGCGCTCAAATTCTCCAACACCCTGAACAGGCTGAAAAACTGGGAGAGGGGATAGCAAAAAAGTTTTCCGGGGAAAAAATTGATCTGGTTGTAGGGCCTGCTCTTGGTGGGGTGGTTTTGGGATATGAAGTCGCCAGGAGCCTTGGGTGCAGAGGAATTTTTACCGAGCGCAAGGATGGAATTATGCAACTGAGAAGGGGTTTTTCCATCGAAAAAGGGGAAAGAGTTTTAATTGTTGAAGATGTTGTTACTACCGGGAAATCTGCCCTTGAAGTTTTAGAAGTTGTGGAAGGGGAAGGCGCAGAAATAGTCGGAATAAGCGCAATTGTTGATAGGAGTCCCAAAGATTTAAAGCTTCCGGTTCCCTTCAAACCACTTTTGCGGGTTGAGGTAGAAATTTTCTCTCCAGATAATTGCCCCCTATGCGAACAGGAGATTAAGCTTGTAAAACCAGGAAGCCGGGAGAGTAAGAAATAATTTGAGTTTTCTTCTATTTTTTATCGATGGGTTGGGATTAAACAAAAACCCTAAAAACAACCCTATTTTAAAAAAGGATTATCCCTTTTTGCAAAAGATTGTGAAGGGGACAGGGCCTGGGGAGTTAATGGTAACAGATCCCTCTTTAAACTGTCCCGGTTTACCGCAAAGTGCTACAGGTCAAACGGCTCTTCTAACCGGGGAAAACCCTATACCGCTTGTTGGGGGCCATCGGAGCGGTTTTCCCGGCCCTACTTTGATTTCCATTATTAAAGAAAACTCCTTACTAAAAAGAGCACAGGAAAAAGGCTTTAAAAGTACCTTTGCCAATGCATATACAAAGGAGTTTACCTGGGAAAATATTCGAAGGGCTTCGGTTACAACATATAATGTTTTAGCAGCAGGCCAAAGATTTAGGACCCTTGAAGATTTGAAAAATAAAAAGGCTGTATATCAGGAATTTACCAATAAACAACTCCGGCAGAGGGGGTACGAGGTCCCCGTTTGGAAACCAGGGGAAGCAGGCGAGGTTCTTTTAGGGATTTCTTCAGAACATGATCTGACAATTTTTGAATTTTTTCAAACGGATATCGCAGGGCATCGCAATGATCCATGTTTTACAGAAAAAATTCTTGGAGAGCTGGAAGAGTTTATGGGGAAAGTGATAACAGAACTCCCTTCAGAACTAAACTTAATAATTACAAGCGATCATGGAAATATTGAGGATGATTCAACCAATTTGCATACAAAAAATCCTGTCCCGACTTATGTTTTTGGAAAGGATTTTCAAGCTTTTAAAGGGATTAAAAAAATTACGGATATTACTCCCCTTATTTTAGAACGATTAAAATAAAAGTTTTTTAATATAAGAAGGTTTTTGCAAACAAAAAAGAGAAAAAATAGAGAGATATGGGATAAACAATTGAGCCTTTTCCCGCTACTATATTTTTATTATAAGGATGGTGGTTTTTAGTGAAGGTTTCTAAACCTGAAAACATCAGAAACATTGCTTTACTTTCTCACGGAGGTGTGGGGAAAACATCATTACTGGAGGCTATGCTTTACCATAGTGGTGCAACAAACCGTTTAGGAAATGTGGAAGAGGGCACCACAGTATCTGATTTTACTCCAGAAGAGAAAAACAAAGGGATTACAATTAATGCAACCTACCTTCCCGTTTATCGGGATGGAATTAAATTCAATATGATTGATACTCCTGGTTATATTGATTTTATAGGTGAAGTTCATGGGGCCCTAAGGGTTGTTGATAGTGCAATAGTTATGGTTTGTGCCGCATCAGGGGTAGAAGTAAACACCCACCGGGTATGGAAGATGGCAGATTCTGCCAACCTCCCCCGTTTAGTTTTTATTAACAAGATGGATCGGGAAAGTGCTGATTTCCGGGGAGCTTTAAGCCAGGTCCAGGAAAGCTTTGGAACTGGTGTTGTTCCTCTTTTCATCCCCATGGGAGCTGAAGATAACTTTAAAGGAGTAATTGACCTTTTCAGCGGTAAAGCCCATATTTATGATGATTGGGGAAAATATAAAGTCGAAGACATTCCTGCTGAATTTAGTGATGAGTATGAAGAATACCATATGGAGATGGTTGAAACCCTTGCTGAAGTTGACGATGAATTGATGATGAAATACCTTGAAGAAGAAGATTTAAGCAAGGAAGAATTAGAGAGCGCCCTGGAAAAAGGAGTTCGCGAAGGCAAGTTAATGCCTGTTTTTGCGGGTTCTGCAACCAAAGGAATTGGAATAGAGGAAATTTTGAGTTATGCTCCCAAAGTTCTTCCTTCTCCCGTTGATCGTGGCCCGTTTAAGGGAGTCCTTCCTTCCAGTGAGGAGGAAGTTGAACGCAAACCATCCGTGGAAGAACCAACCTGTGCTCTGGTTGCCAAAACCATGGTGGATCCCTATGTGGGTAGGCTTTCCATTTTCCGGGTTTTTTCCGGCAAGATCACAATTGATTCCGAAATTTATAATTCCAGCAAAGAGGAAAACGAAAAAATTACAAAACTCTATAATCAAAAAGGAAAAGACCAGGAAAATGTTGATGAAGTAATTGCGGGGGATATTGGTGCTGTGGCAAAACTGCAACACACCGGAACAGGCGATACTCTCTGCACAAAGGATAATCCCATTATCCTCCCCACAATAAAATTTCCCAAGCCTAACCTTTCCCTTGCTGCTTATCCCAAGGGAGAAGGGGATGAAGACAAAATCAGCACGGCCCTTAATCGCTTTGCTGAAGAGGATCATACTTTCACTGTTTTCCATGATCCGGAGACAAATGAACTTGTTGTTTCTGGAATGGGAACAATGCATCTGGATATTGTTAAAGAAGTTAGTAAAAGGAAGTTTGGAGTTGACTTTGAAACCACCGCTCCCAAAGTAGCCTATAAAGAGACAATCCAAAAAAAGATTGAAGTAGAGGAAAAACACAAAAAGCAAACCGGTGGCCGGGGACAGTACGGACATGTTCACCTTCGTCTTGAACCCCTTCCCCGGGGAAGCGGATTTGAATTTTCCGAAGAAATTTTTGGAGGAGCTATCCCCAACCAGTTTATTCCCGGTGTGGAAAAAGGTGTTAGGGAAGCAATGAAAGAGGGAGTTATTGCCGGTTACCAGGTTGTAGATTTTAAGGCAACGGTGTTTGATGGGTCCTATCACCCGGTTGATTCTTCTGAAATGGCTTTTAAATTGGCTGCGTCTAAAGCCTTTAAGAAAGCTGTTGAGAATGCAGATCCGGTTCTTTTGGAACCAATAATGGAAGTTCGTGTAGAGGTATCAGACGAACAAATGGGAGATGTAATTGGGGATCTGAACAGTAAGAGGGGGAAAATCCTTGGTATGGATCCCCAGGATGGGTTGCAGATTATTAAAGCTAATGTTCCCCTTTCTGAAATGGCCAACTATGCTAATGACCTCAAGTCAATTACTGGAGGTCAGGGAACCTTTAGTATGAAACTTGGTTATTATGACAAAGTTCCGCCCCGTGAAACAGATATTATTATTGCTCAATCAAAAAAGGACGAGGAATAAGCCTCTTAAGAGGCTTTTTCCTCTTTTTAAAAGGAGGGGTTTTGTGGATCGCTGGAAAAAGTTAATTGATCTTTCCCTGAATAAAGGAGCAGATTATGCTGATCTAAGGTACATTGAAAATGAGAAACAGGGTATTAGGTGTAAAAATGGGAAAATTGAAGAACTGAACTTGGGGGAAGACAGTGGTGTTGGTTTAAGGGTTTGGGTCAATGGAAGCTGGGGATTTGCAAGCATGAGTTTAACTGGAAATAACTCCGAGGCGATTAAT
>SL_5KL_010_SEDDRAFT_10000560_pt1 | contig 23947 bp, 23 predicted proteins | sample SodLakKL_010_SED_FD_9118 | JGI IMG/M metagenome (IMG submission 9118) | reverse complement strand
TGCCACCTGGCAGGATCCGCCGATCAAGTTCGAGACGGGAACACCGCCCATCGCCGAGGTGCTCGGTTTCGCCGAGGCCGTGCGCTACATCGAGAATATCGGTTTCGCCGAAATCAAACGGCACGAGGAAGTCCTCCGGGCTCACACCATGGATAAACTGCGCGCTATGGAAGGCGTCACCATCCACAACGAGAACACGGAAGGCTCCCTCATCAGCTTCAACATCGACGGCGTGCATCCGCATGACGCGGTGACGATCCTCGACAGTGAAGGCTTCGCCCTCCGGGCGGGGCATCATTGCGCGCAACCCTTGATGGCTTGGCTCCGTGTCCCGGCGACGCTCCGCGCCTCTTTCTACATCTATAACACCAAAGAAGAATGCGACGGGCTCGTGGAAGCCGTCCGGCAGGCCCGCGACTATTTCCTTTCACCCTGAATGCAAGGAGGAACGCCGATGCGAAAGCTCGACAACCTATACAGACAGATCATCATGGACCACTACAAGAACCCCCGCAACAAAGGACTGACGGGGGATGAAAACTACCGGAAGGAACACATCCGCAACCCTTCCTGTGGTGACGATGTGACCATCGAGACCTTGGTTGCCGACGGCGTCGTCAAGGACATCCGTCATGACGGCACCGGCTGCAGCATCTGTTGTGCGAGCGCGAGCGTCCTCTCCGAACTTTTGCGGGGAAAGACCGTCGCCGACGCCTTGCATGTGAGTGAGAGCTATGTGGACATGATCATGGGGAAACCCTTCGACGAGACCGTCGAATTCGAAGACGCCCTCGCCTTCGAGGGCGTGAAGGATTTCCCCGCCCGCTTGAAATGTGCGACCATCGCCTGGAAGGCTTTCGACGCCACACTGGATGACGGTGAGAACGATGAATGAAGACACGAAAAAAGAGATTGAACGCCTGATCGGCGATTACAAATACGGTTTCAAGACCGAAACGAAATCCCTCCGCGACACGGGCAGGGGTCTCACGAAAGAGATCGTCGAAGAGATCTCCGCCATCAAAGACGAGCCAAAGTGGATGCGGGACTACCGCCTCAAAGCCTACGAGACTTTCTTGGAGAAGCCTCTGCCCGCTTTCGGCCCCGACCTATCCGGCATCGATTTCGCGAGCCTCACCTATTATCGGAAACCCTCCGAAAGGAGCGAACGCTCCTGGGACGATGTCCCCGAAGAGATCAAGGACACCTTCGAGAAGCTCGGCATCCCCGAAGCCGAACGGAAGTTCTTGGCCGGTGTCGGCGCCCAGTTCGAGAGTGAAGTCGTCTACCACTCGACGCTCGAGGAACTCGAGAAACAAGGTGTCGTCTTCTTGGACACCGACACCGCTTTGAAAGAACATCCCGAGCTCTTCAAGGAGTATTTCGCCCGGGCCGTCCCCCATACGGACAACAAGTTCGCCGCCTTGAACAGCGCCGTCTGGAGCGGCGGCTCCTTCATCTATGTGCCCAAGGGCGTCAAGGTGGAAAAACCCCTGCAATCCTATTTCCGCATCAACGCCGAACAGATGGGACAGTTCGAACGCACCCTCATCATCGTCGACGAAGGCGCTTCCGTCCATTATGTCGAAGGCTGCACGGCCCCCGTCTACACGACCGAGAGCCTGCATGCGGCCAATGTCGAGATTTTCGTCAGGAAGGGCGGGTATTGTCGTTACACGACCATCCAGAACTGGGCGGCCAACGTCAACAACCTCGTCACAAAACGCGCCATCGTCGAAGAAGACGCCCACATGGAATGGGTCGACGGCAACATCGGCAGCCACATCAACATGAAATATCCATCTTGCATCTTGAAGGGCGACCGTGCCAAGGGGACGACCATCTCCATCGCCTTCGCCGGCGAAAACATGCAGCAAGACACGGGGGCGAAGATGATCCATCTCGGCAAGGATACCACGAGCACGATCGTGAGTAAATCGATGAGCGCCAAGGGCGGGAAAGTGAACTATCGCGGTCTCGTCCACCACGCCGAAAGCGCCACGGGCGCCAAGACGAACGTCGAATGCGACACGCTCATCCTCGACGAAGTGAGCACATCCGACACCGTCCCCGTGAACATCGTCAAGAACAACGCCGCCATGGTCCAACACGAGGCGAGCGTCTCCAAGGTCAACGAAGAACAACTCTTCTATCTCATGAGCCGCGGCCTCACGGAAGAAGAGGCCACGGAAATGATCATCATGGGATTCATCGAACCGTTCGCCCGCGAGCTCCCCATGGAGTATGCGGTCGAGCTGAACCAGCTCATAAAACTGGAAATGGAAGGGTCCATCGGTTGATGGCCCTTTTCCATATGACAATCAAAGGAAGGATGATGTGCCATGCGTTATACCCGCCCCGCTCAGAGTGGTCTGTTATTCCCCGAGGTCTCTTTGGGATTGTGGCAGCACTTCGGACAAGAAAGCGACTACGAAAATGCCAGACACCTCGTCGAAAAGGCTTTTTCGGCGGGCATCACCCATTTCGACCTCGCCAACAACTACGGTGATCCTCCGGGATCGGCCGAAGAGAACTTCGGCCGGATCCTCAAAGAGGACAACGCGCTGGAGCGAAAGAAGATCCTCATCTCGACCAAGGCGGGCTTCCGTATGTGGGATGGTCCCTACGGCGACGGCGGCAGCCGGAAACACCTGCTCACCTCGCTCGATGAATCCCTGGCGAGACTCGGTGTGGATCATGTCGACATCTTCTATTCGCATCGCTACGATTCCGACACGCCCCTCGAAGAGACCATGCGGGCCCTCGCCGACGCCGTGCGCCTCGGCAAGGCCCTCCATGTCGGTCTTTCGAACTATCCCAAGGACAAGCTCGCCGAAGCGATCCGCATCCTGAAAGGCTTGGATTGTCCTCCGCTCGTCTATCAAGGACACTATTCGCTTCTCGACCAAGGAGTCAAGGAAGACGGGACACTCGCCCTGCTCGCCGAGGAAGGGGTGGGGTTCGTGCCCTACGCCGTTTTCAACCACGGCCTCCTCACGACGAAATATCTTGAAGGCATCCCCGCCGTCTCCCGCGCCGCCGACAAGAGCCATCCTTTCATCAAAGAAGCGGATGTCACCGATAGCTTGCGCGAACAATTGCGCCGTCTCGACGCCCGAGCACAAGAACGAAACGCCCGCATCACCCATCTCGCCCTTCGGCACGTCTTGCGGACCGAGAACGTCGTCACGACCCTCCTCGGTGTCCGGGACGAAGCCCAACTCGATGACCATCTCGAAGGTCTCACGAAAGACCTCGACGACATGGTGCCGAAGAGTTTGGACAAGGACGAATAAAACGCTTACCCTCTTCATTCGGTTTAACTTTCNAANGACATGCGCTATAATGATAGAATGAAACGATAAGTACCATATGAAAGGGAATGATCCGCACATGAAAAAGAGTATCGACGCCATCCGNTTNTTGGGNNTGGACATGNTCAACAAAGCCAATAGCGGTCATCCGGGCATCGTCCTNGGGGCCGCCCCGATCCTCTATCATCTTTTCCGCGACCACATGAAGGCCACNCCGGAGGACCCCGANTGGTTCGACCGCGACCGTTTCGTCCTTTCGGCGGGCCACGGTTCGGCCCTGATCTATGCGTTGTTGCATTATGCCGGTTATGATGTCGGCATCGAAGACCTCAAGGCTTTCCGGCAACTGGGATCGAAAACCCCGGGGCATCCCGAGTACGGCTACACCGAAGGGATCGAAGCGACGACCGGACCCCTGGGCCAGGGCATCGCGAACGCCGTCGGCATGGCCATCGCCGAGGCGCACCTCGCCGAACGCTTCAACAAGGACGGCCTGAAGGTCGTCGATCATTTCACCTACGTCCTCATGGGTGACGGTGACTTCCAAGAGGGTGTCGCCCAAGAGAGCATGAGTCTGGCCGGGCATCTCCGCCTCGGCAAACTCGTCGTGCTCTTCGATTCGAACGACGTCCAGCTCGACGGTCCGACGGAAGATGCGACGAGCGACGACATCCGGATGAAGGTCGAGAGCATGAACTGGCATTATGAACATGTCGCCGACGCCAACGATCTCGAAGCTTTGCACAAGGCCATAGAAAGAGCCAAACAGGCCGACAAGCCCGGTTTCATCGAAGTGAAGAGCGTCATCGGTGAAGGTTCCACCGTGGCCGGCACGAGTGCGGCTCACGGCAAGCCGCTCGGTGAAGAGGAGACCGCCTCCATGCGTCAGGCCAAAGGCTTCACCCACGGCCCCTTCGAGACGCTCGACGAAGTGTATGAAGGGTTCGCGTCGACCTTCAAGAAAAGAGGGGACGCGGCCCGCGCCGACTGGCAAGAGACCCTCGCCGCCTACAAGGAAGCCGACCCCGAGACTCATGAAGAGTTCATGACGCTCATCGAAGGCAAAGTCACCCTCGATTTCGACGAGGTCCTTCCCCAAAAGAGCGTGGGTACGGCCGAAGCCACCAGGAATTCCATGGGTGAATGCCTCGAAGTTCTCGGCAACCACCTTCCCGCCCTCATCGGCGGTTCCGCCGACCTTTCGGGCAGCACCAAGGCCAAAGGCAACGACGGTGATTTCACCAAGACGAACCGCTTCGGCAGGAACATCAACTTCGGTGTCCGCGAACACGCCATGGGCGCCATCACGAACGGGCTCGTCCTCCATGGCATGAAAGCCTTCTGCGGTGGTTTCCTCATCTTCTCCGACTACATGAAGGCGTCCATGCGCCTTTCGGCCCTGTCGAGCATTCCCACCATCCACATCTTCACCCATGACAGTGTCGCCGTCGGCGAAGACGGCCCCACCCATGAGCCAATCGAACAGCTCGCGGCTTTCCGGGCCACCCCGAACATGAATGTCATCCGACCCGCGAACGCCATCGAGACACGACACGCTTTGCGCTTCGCCGTGGAAAGCGAGAAGACGCCGACACTCATCGCCCTGACCAGGCAGAAGACGACCGCGCTCGCGGATGTCGCCTATGCCGATTTCCGTCGCGGCGCTTATGTCGTCCGCGACCACGACCAAGCCGAGGGAACCCTCCTCGCGTCCGGTTCCGAAGTCGAACTCGCCCTGGCGGCGGCCGACCGCCTCGAAGAAGAGGGTGTCAACGTCCGGGTCGTCTCCATGCCCTCGATGGAACTCTTCCTCGACCAACCGGATGAAGTGCAAAAGGCCATCCTGCCCAAAGATCATAAGATTCTCGCCGTCGAGATGGCGGCCTCGCTGCCATGGTATCGTTTCACCGGACATGTCATGGGTATCGACAGTTTCGGTGAAAGCGGCAAGGGTGAGGAAATCGTGCGTCACTTCGGTTTCACCCCCGAGACCGTGGCTCGCCGCTTCAAATCCATATGACAAGCCGAGGGGCGCTATCAAAGGCCCCTCGCTTTTTCGTCATGGCCATTTTTCCCAAGTCGCCTCCCCTTTTCCGCACAGGCCTTCTCCCCCTATAATCGGAATTGACAAGGAAAGAAGGAGGGAACGGATGCACTACATCAGGAAGGATGCGTCCGGTATCGCCGTGACGGACGGCAAGGCGACGAAACGGCTGGCTTGTTCTTTGCGGGCCTATCTCGACGGGCTGTTGTTGGCGGAGCTGACGACTTTCGACGGTCGGATGGCGGCCTTGCGGAAACTGACGGGCATGAAGAGGAACCTTCCCATCTACATCGACGACACGGTCTGCCTCTATGCCACGAAGAGCCTCCGCGAGCCCGATGTCGTCTGTATCAACTATCATCGGGTGCTTTCGATCAGGGACAAGGGGGCCGAGGCGGAGGTCATCTTCAAAGACCTCACCATCCTCAAGACCGACACGCCGTATCAAAGACTCGTCCACCGGCACGCGAAGACCGCCTGTTTTCTGGAACAGGTCGGATTTTGACATCTCTTTTGCCTTTGACGAATAAGAAAGTGTTTTCAGTACCCTCCCCGCGATGGATTTACGCGGGGAGATTTTGTATAATGATAATGGTTGATTTTGCGAAAAGGAGATGAACAACCCATGCAGAAGAAGACGATTCGCGACATCGATGTCCAAGGCAAGGTCGTGCTTTGTCGTGTGGACTTCAACGTACCCATGGAAGAAGGAAGGATCACCGACGACAACCGCATCCGGCAAGCCGTTGCCACCATAAAGCATCTCATGGATAACAAGGGCAAAGTCGTGCTTTTCTCGCACCTTGGCCGTATCAAGGAAAAAGCGGACATGAAGGGAAAATCCCTCGCCCCCGTGGCGGAAAGACTCGCCGAACTGCTGGATACGCCCGTCAAATTCGTCGGCGCGACCCGGGGTGAAGAACTCGAAGCCGCCATCGCTTCACTGAAACCCGGGGCCGTGCTCATGGTCGAGAACACCCGTTTCGAGGATGTCGACGGCAAGAAGGAGTCGAAGAACGATCCCGAACTCGGTCGTTACTGGGCTTCGCTCGGCGACGTCTTCGTCAATGACGCCTTCGGGACGGCCCACCGGAACCACGCTTCGAACGTCGGCATCGCCCGACACATGGACGAGGTGGCCGCCGGGCTGCTTTTGGAGAAGGAAATCAAGTTCATCGGCGAGGCGATCAAGAACCCCGACCGTCCTTTCGTCGCTCTGCTCGGCGGCGTGAAGGTGTCCGACAAGATCGGTGTCATCGAGAACCTCCTCAAACGCGCCGATATCATCCTCATCGGCGGCGGCATGAGCTACACCTTCATGAAAGCGCAAGGACTCGAGATCGGCACGAGCGTCGTCGAGGAGGACAAGCTCGACCTCGCGAAGAGTCTCTTGGAGAAAGCCGAGGGCAAAATCCATCTGCCCCTCGATTATGTCGTCACCAAGGAGTTCAAGAACGACACGCCTTCCCGGGTGGCCGCCGCCAAGGACATCCGGCCCGACGAGATGGGCATGGATATCGGTCCCGAGACCTTGAAGAAGTATAACGACATCTTGCAGAACGCCGCCACCGTCGTCTGGAACGGTCCCTTCGGCGTGTTCGAGTTCGAGAACTTCGCTAAAGGCACCAAGGGCATCCTCGAGACTCTGGCGTCCCTCAAGGACGTGACGACGATCCTCGGCGGCGGCGACAGCGCCGCGGCCGCCATCAGCATGGGATATGAAGAAAAGATCACCCACATCTCGACCGGCGGCGGTGCCAGTCTCGAGTATCTCGAAGGTAAAGAGCTGCCCGGCATCAAGTGTGTCGACGATTTGTGAGAAGAAGGGATAGACCATGAAAAAGGAAATCGTCATCCAGAACACCACCGGCATCCATGCCGCCCTGGCGGCCAAGCTGGTCCAGGTTGCAAGCGAGTTCCGGGCCGATGTACGACTTGAATACGCCGACAAGGTGGTCGACGCCAAGTCGGTCCTCTCGCTGATCAGCCTCGCCGTTCCGAGCGGGGAGAATGTCGTCGTCATCGCCGACGGCGACGATGCGGAAGAAGCGATCTTGGAAATCGAGAAAGTGTTGGAGTAGGTGAAATCCATGCGCAAGATAGTCATCGCGGGCAACTGGAAGATGTTCAAGACCCGTGACGAGGCTTTGCAGTTCATATACAACGTGAACATGGAAATCCCCAACCGGGAAATGGTCGAAAGTGTCATCTGCGCCCAAGCGCCCCTTTTGCGGGACCTTGTGAAAAGACAGGGCGACAATCTTCGCATCGGCGCCCAGAACATGCATGAAAAAAGCGAAGGCGCCTTCACCGGTGAAGTGTCGGCCGCGCTTTTGGAAAACATCGGCGTGCGCTATGTGATCATCGGCCACAGCGAAAGAAGAGAGCATTTCGGCGAGACCGACGAATCCGTGAACAAGAAACTCCACCAGGCTCTCCGCTACGGTCTCACCCCCATCGTATGCGTGGGCGAGCCCTTGGCGGTCCGTGAAAAAGGCGAGACGGACGCCTATGTCGAAGAACAGACGGAGAAGGCCCTCTCCGGCGTGAAAGCCGACGAGATGGAAGATGTGGTCATCGCCTACGAACCCATCTGGGCCATCGGCACCGGCAAGACCGCGACACCCGAGATGGCGGACGAGGCCATCAAAAACATCCGTCAAACGATCGGCCGCATCCATGACGCCGGTACCGCCGACAAAGTCCGCATCCTCTACGGCGGCAGCGTCAACACCGAGAACATCGGCGAACTCATCGCCATGGAGGACATCGACGGCGCCCTCGTGGGAGGCGCGAGCCTCTCGGCGAAGAACTTCTTGAAGATGCTTTCCATCGCCCATGAACATATCAACAAATGACACGTGAAAAAGAGAGGATGTCCGCGACGGACATCCTCTCTTTCTTTGGCAAAAGAAAGCGGAGCCGGAAGGCTCCGCGGTGGTGTTAACGGCTGTAGAATTCGACGATGAGGTTCTCTTTGATGTCGGAAAGGATCTCGCTTCGCTCGGGCAGACGTGTGTAGGTGAACGTCTGGTTTTCGGCGTCGTAGTCGATGTAGCCCGGGAAATCGTCGTTGCCTTCGAGGTTGTTCTTGATGACGGCGATCTCTTTCGAGCGGTCGCGCAGGGAGACCTTCTGTCCGGGTCGGACCCGGTAGGAAGGGATGTCCACTTTCCTGCCGTCCACACGGAAGTGTCCGTGGGTGACGAGTTGGCGGGCCTGGCGACGTGTCCGGGCGAATCCGGCGCGGAAGACCAGGTTGTCGAGGCGGCTCTCCAACAGGAAGAGGAAATTCTCGCCCGTTCTCCCTTCGAGTTTCATCGCTTCGCGGAAGGTCTTTTTGAACTGGCGTTCATTCAGGCCGTAGGTGTAGCGAACCTTCTGTTTTTCGTGGAGTTGGTTCGCATACTCGCTCGGCTTTCCGCGACGCTGCCCGTGTTGTCCGGGGGGATAGGGGCGCTTTCCGAGTTCCTTGCCCGTCTCGAGGGTGGAGAAACGGAGTCTCCGTGACTTCTTCCAGACGGGACCGGTGTAGCGTGCCATACGTATTCCTCCTTTTTAGCGTATTTGCGTAAAAAAAGAGTCCATGTCCTTGTTCTCGGCCAGAATGGTTTAGCATCGTTCATCTCGCCAGCAGAGACTACTGGATGACCTTCACGGACCATTCTTCGCGCAAGAAGGGATCATGTAGCTGCCTTTATCACGCATGCGAAGACATTATATGCGAATCAGCCCAGATTGTCAACCAAAAGCGCCGAAACCTTCTCGAGCCACTTGCGGTCTTTCGTGTCGAAACGGGCCTTCTTCGGGCTGTCGATATCCAAGACGGCGATGACGCGCCCCCCCTTCAACAACGGGACGACGATCTCGCTTTCGGTGGCGGCGTCACAGGTGATGTGGCCGGAAAAATCATGGACATCGTCGACGATGACAGTCTCTTTGCGCGCGAGCGCCGTTCCGCAGACCCCTTGGCCCGCAAGGATCTTCAGACAGCCGGCCAGACCTTGGAAGGGACCGAGATACAGTGCGTCTTTCTCCACGATGTAGAAACCGACCCAGTTCACATCGGACAAAAAATAGTCGATGACGCTCGCGGCATTGGCGAGCGTGGTGTACCAGGGGGTATCCTTGTCGATGTAGTGGGGGAGATTCTCCAACAAAAGCCGGTAGTTCTCTTCTTTGTCCTTGCTTCTTTCGACGGGGACGAACATGCAACCACCTCACAAGAGAATGATAATAAATCTCGCCGTAAAACGCAACGGTTGTGATAATATGATAGAATGGACATGCTCGGAAAGTTGGTGCGAACATGATCGACAGAATTCTCGTCCGCTATGGCGATCTCACCCTCAAAGGCCGCAACAAAAAACGCTTCATCGACACGGCCGTCCAAAGGGTCAAAGAGAAGATGACAAGCGAAAAAGTCACTTTGGAAAGAGCCCACGACCGGCTCTATGTCCGCTTGAACCAAGAAGACCCGCACATTGTCGTCCAAGATCTTCAGAAGGTCAGCGGGCTCCGGAGCTTCTCGCTCGTCCACAAGGTCGACAAGGACATCGAGGCCATGAAAGAGGGGGCTTTGGCGCTCTTGCAATCAGAGATCTCGTCCCCGACGACGTTCAAGGTGGAGACCAAACGCGCCGACAAGACCTTCCCCCTCACTTCTCCCGAAATCTCCAAAGAGATCGCCGCCCATGTCCTGCCCAAGATGGACCTCCTCGAAGCCGACGTGCATAATCCCGACTACACCCTGCATGTGGAGATCCGCGCCGAGGGCGCCTATCTCTATTGCGGCAAGATCGAAGGCCTCGGCGGCTTCCCCGTGGGCTCCATGGGCAAGGGGTTGATGTTGCTTTCGGGCGGCATCGATTCGGCCGTCGCCGGATTCTTGTCCCAAAAGAAGGGCATCGAGACCGAGTACATCCATTTCGAATCGACACCGATGACGCCCATCGAGAGTGTCGACAAGGCGATCGAACTCTGTGAGCGTCTCGCGGTCTATGCCAAGAAAGACCGGGTCGTCCTCCACATCTTCCCGCTCTTTTCCGTCCATGAGGCCATCCTGCAAAACGTCCCCGAGCCCTATCACATCGCGATTTTGCGAAGGATGATGGTGCGCATCGCCGACAAAGTGGCGGCCCACCGCCGCATCCCCGTCCTCGTCACGGGCGAGAGCGTGGGTCAGGTCGCGAGCCAGACCCTCATGAGCCTGCATGTCACGGACCATGCGGCCACGCGGCCGATCCTCCGCCCTCTCGTCACCTACGACAAGGAAGAAATCATCCGCATCGCCGAGAGGATCAACACATTTGAGGTCTCCATCCGTCCGCACGAGGATTGTTGTCAGGTGTATGTGCCGAAAAGTCCCGTCACGAATCCCCGCGACTATTACGCCAGGCGTTATGAAGGCCTCTTCGACCATCAAACCCTCATCGCCGCGGCCCTGCAGAAGATGGTGACCCTCACCGTCGACAAAGAAAGCGGCATACGACTTTCGACGGCGGGTTTCAGCGTCTTGGAAGCTATCGAGGAAGGAGACATCCCCCATGATCGACTCTTTGCAGAATGACCGGGTCAAAGCCGCCCGGAAACTCACCAAGAAGAAGCACCGCCAAGCCGAAAGAAAGATGCTCCTCGAAGGAGAGAACCTCGTCCGGGCGGCCATGGCGAAAGACCTTGTCGAGGAAGTGTTCGTCCTCGGTGAAGAGAAAGGCGCTTTTTTGGAAGCGGTGTCTATCAGCGAGAGAGTGATGAAAAGTCTCACCGACCTCTCCTCCCTTCCCGAAGTCGTCGCCGTCGCCCGCTTCCCCGCATTCTCCCCTCCCGGCGACCGCGTGCTCTTCTTGGAACACATCCAGGACCCCGGCAATGTCGGCACGCTGCTCAGGAGCGCGCTCGCCTTCGGCTTCCGTTCCGTCGTCGGTGACCGTGCGGCCGATTTCTTCAGCCCCAAAGTGCTCCGCGCGACCCAAGGCGCGATCTTCGACCTCAATCTCCAAGAGATGCCTCTTGAAGATTTTTGCGCATCATATCCCGATCATGTGGTCGTGGCCGCGAGCTCCGATGAAACCGCGGCATTGTCCGCAAGGCCGCAACCGCCTTTCGTACTCGTCCTCGGCAACGAGGGCGGGGGCCTCTCACAAACGGCCCTCGCCGCCGCCCACCACAAAGCACACATCCCCACCGAGTCGGTCGAGAGTCTGAATGTGGCCGTCGCCGGCAGCATTCTCATGCATCACCTTCACGGCTCTCGCAAGGGACCTTTCCGGGACTAGGGCTTGCCATATCCCGCCCACTGTGATAGAATAATCTTGACATATGTGTTAGACGAGTGGGTCGAATCCCACTCTTTTTATGCCAGTGGGAGGCAAATACCATGGAAGAACTGAAAGAGAAGATCCGCAAGGAAGTCGAGCGACTGGGCTTTCACCTCTATGACATGACGATCGGTCCCAGAGGAAAGGACAAGGTGCTGTCGGTGAAAATCGATGACGAAGCACCCGTCTCCATCGATGATTGTGTCCGCGTGAGCGAACATCTCTCGGCCTTTTTGGACGACATCGACCCCTTCGAGGGGGCCTACATGCTCGAAGTGACCTCCGCCGGCGCGGAACACCCACTGCGCGACCTCGAAGAGATCCGCCGCGCCCAAGGCCGTTACATCCACGTGAAGACCGTCGAACAGGAGATGGAAGGCCATCTCGTCGAAGTCACCGAGACCAGCATCACCATCAAGGACAAACAAGGCAAGACCACGACATTCTTTATCGCCGACATCGAAAAAATCCGTCTGGCGATCGATTTCTAGGAGGAATCATCATGCAAAGAAAAGCGTTTTTCGATGCGTTGGACGAGCTCATCCGTCAACGCGGCCTCGACAAGGAGAAGGTCATGGCCATCATCGAACACGGACTCTTGAACGCCTATAAGAAAGAATACGACAACCGCGACAACGTCCGCGTCGTTTTCGACGAGGAAAAATACACGATCGGCGTGTATGCCGACTATGAAGTCGTCGAGGGCGAGCCCGAACACAAACACCAGATGAGTCTCGAAGAAGCCAAAAAACACAAGCGCCGCGTCAAGCCGGGCGACGACATCACCATCAACGTCACCCCCGCCGATTTCGGCAGAAACGCCGCCATGAGCGCCAAGCAGATCCTCAAACAAGGACTCAAACAACTCGAACGCGAGAAAGTCTACGACATCTTCAAAGAGCGCGAGAACGAGATGGTGAACGCCGAGATCATCGCCATGAACCGCGACAAGGATTTCGTCACCCTCGACCTCGGACACGATCTCATCACGAGCCTGCCCCGCAAGGAGCTCCTGCAATCGGACACCGTCCGTGTCGGTGCCAAGATCAAAGTCTACATCACCAAGGTCGAGATGACCCCCAAGGGTCCGAAAGTCTATGTCTCGCGCACCGACCGCAATCTCGTCAAGCGCCTCATCGAACAAAACGTCCCCGAGATCATGGACGGCACCGTCGAGATCATGGGGCTCGCCCGTGATGCCGGCCGCCGCTCCAAGATCGCCGTGTATTCGCATGACGAGAACGTCGATCCCGTGGGCGCCTGTCTCGGCAGGGAGTCGAAACGCAAACGAGAGGTCGAAGAATCCCTGCAGGGGGAGAAGATCAGTTTCTACCGTTGGAGCGACGATCCCCAAGAACTCATCGAGAACTCACTCGCTCCGGCCAAGGTCGTCGCCATCAACCCCGACAAACGGGAAAAGACCGCCGTCGTCATCGTCAAGGACGAAGACTTCACCGGCGCCATCGGTTCCAAAGGCCAGAACGTCCGCCTCGCCGCTCAATCGAGCGGATGGAAGATAGACATCAAATCCGTCGCCGATGCCGAAGAGCTGGGCATCAACTACACACCCTTGCACGAGGAGGGGGAAACGGATGAAGAAGAAGCGTAAGATCCCCTTGCGGCAGTGTGTCGTGACGAGGGAGCGTCTCCCGAAAGAAGAACTGTTGCGCATCGTCAGAAACAAAGAGGGCGAAATCAAGGTCGATGAGACCGGCAAGGCCCACGGTCGCGGCGCCTATGTCAAAAGGGACGCAAAGACCGTCGAAGCCGCCCGCAAGAAACATGCCCTCGACCGCGCTTTCGGCGCGAAAGTGCCCGAAGGCATCTATGACGAGATTCTCGCGGTGATCGAGGATGGAAAAAAAGACTGACATATTGGGCCTTCTCGGCCTCGCCATGCGGAAGGGGTCAGTCGTCATCGGTACGGACATGACGCTCCGCACCATCCGAAAAGAAACGCCGATGCGCGTCTTCTTGGCCCGTGACGCCGGCGAGAATCTCCACAAGAAAATCAGATCCAAGACCGATCACTACCGGATTCCCCTCCACGAGGAATTCTCCTCGCAAGAACTCTCGGAGGCGGTCGGTAGAGAGAACATAAAGGTCTGCGCTCTTGTCGACAAGGACATTCTCCGTGCGTTCGAGCGTTAGACCCAAGAGAAAGAGGTGTGCACCATGGCAAGAAGACAACCGAGAAAAAAAAGAGGAAAAAGACCGGACCGACGTCCGGCGAAACCCCAAATCAAAAAGGGCCCCGTCACCTACAAGCCGGGTCTGACCGTCGTCGAACTGGCCGACCAGATCGGTGTGAAAGTCACCGTCATCATCAAGAAGGCGATGGCCGCCGGGGTCATGGCGGGTAGGAACGACGCCCTCGAACTAGAGACCGTCGAACTCATCGCCGCCGACTACAACAAAGAGGTCGTCGAGGATAGCGCCAACGACGAGAGCCGCTTCGAGGAGCTCGAAGAGGAAGAGGACGAGAAGAATCTCGAACTCCGTCCCCCCGTCGTCACGGTCATGGGTCATGTCGACCACGGCAAGACGACCCTGCTCGACACCATCAGAAACGCCCGCGTCGTCGAAGGCGAAGCCGGCGGCATCACCCAACACATCGGCGCCTACCGCTACCGGACGAAAGAAGACAAGTCCATCACCTTCATCGACACCCCGGGACACGCCGCGTTCACCCAGATGCGGGCCCGGGGCGCAAGTGTGACCGACATCGCCGTGCTCGTCGTCGCCGCGGATGACGGTGTCATGCCGCAGACCCGCGAGGCCGTCGACCACGCCAAAGCGGCGGAGTGCCCCATCATCGTCGCCGTGAACAAGATGGACCTCCCCGGCGCCAACCCCGACAAGGTCAAACAAGAGCTCGCCGACCTTGAACTTCTCCCCGAAGAATGGGGCGGCGAGACCATCTTCGTCGAGATGAGCGCCCTCTCCGGCGAAGGTGTCGACCAGCTCATCGAGATGATCCTGCTCACCGCCGAAATCGAAGAGTTCAAGGCGAACCCCGACAGAAGCGCCAAGGGCGTCGTCATCGAGAGCGAGCTCGACAAGGGGCGCGGCCCCGTGGCGACCCTCCTCGTCCAACAGGGAACCCTGAAGGCGGGAGACATCCTCGTCGTGGGCGACACGCACGGTAGGGTCCGTGCCATGACCGACGACCTCGGCCGCAATGTCGACAAGGCCTTCCCGAGTACCCCCGTCGAGATCATCGGCTTACATGACGTGCCGGAGGCCGGCGACCCCTTCAAGGTGTTCACCGACGAGCGCAACGCCAGACAGATCGCCGAAAAACGCGCCGAGCGCTCCATCAAGGAAGCTCGCGGCGCCAAGGGCTCGATGAGTCTGAAAGAACTCTTCGCCAATCTCGGCGAAGCCGACAAGAAAGAACTCCGCATCATCGTCAAAGGGGACACCCACGGTTCCATCGAAGCCCTCCGCTCCTCGCTGGAAAAGATCGAGGTCGCAGGTGCTTCCATCGATGTCATCCGGGCCAGCGTCGGTACGATCACCGAAACCGACATCTCGCTCGCCGAAGCGTCCGGAGCCGTCGTGTTGGGCTTCAATGTGCGACCGACGGCCGCTGTGCGCGACGCCGCCCGCGACAAGGGTGTGGAAATCCGACTCTACAGCGTCATCTACAACGCCATCGACGACATCGAAAAGGCGATGAAAGGCATGTTGGACCCCGAGTTCGAAGAAGTCGTCACCGGTCAGGCTGAAGTGAGAGAGACTTTCAAGATCTCCCGTCTCGGCACCGTGGCGGGCTGTTATGTGACGGACGGTTTCATCAAGCGTGATGCGCTGGTGCGTGTCATCCGCGACGGTGTGGTCGTCTACGAAGGTGAACTCTCGAGTCTCAAACGTTTCAAAGACGATGTCAAGGAAGTCAGACAAGGCTATGAATGCGGCATGATGATCGAGAATTTCAACGACATCAAGACCGGCGACACCATCGAAGCCTCGACCATGAAGGAGGTCAAAATCTGATGGCCAATATCAAAAGGCTCGAATCGGACCTGAAAAAGGCCTTGACGGAAATCCTTCGCGAAGAGGCGAAGGACCCCGACATCGGTTTTTTGACCGTCACCGACGTCGACCTCACGAACGACCTTTCCTATCTCACAATCCATTTCACCGTCTTCGAGACCGAAGAGACCACACGTGAGAGCGTCCTGAAAGCGTTGGAAAGGTCGAAGAAGTTCCTGCGCACCCTGCTCATGGAACGCGTGAAAATGCGCAAGGCTCCGGAGCTCCGCTTCCGTTACGACGAATCGTTGGAGACGGGCAACCGGATCGAAAAGGGCCTCAAAAAGGTGTTGGACAAGGACAAGAAGGACTGAGCGCTTTTTCGAGCGCTTTTTCCCTTCTTATGCGGAAGAAGGCGGTGACTCCATGAAGGAAAAACTCGTCGACGTTCCTAAAAGACCGGGCGTCTATCTCATGAAGGACGACCAAGGCCGCACGCACTATGTCGGCAAGGCGAAGAACCTGAAATCCCGTCTTTCGAGCTATTTCACGGGGTCTCACGACTACAAGACACAAAAGATGGTCGCCGCCACCGCCGATTTCGACTATATCGTGACCCTTACCGAGATCGAGGCCTTGATCCTCGAACTCGACCTCATCAAAAAGGAACAACCCCGCTACAACGTCCTCCTCACCGACGACAAGACCTATCCCTACATCGAGATCACCACCGAAAGACATCCCAAACTCCGGGTGACAAGAAACGTCAAGAACAAGAAGAACCGCCACATCTACGGCCCCTTCCCCGACGTCCGGGCCGCCAGGGAGACACTCAGGATCCTGAACAAGCTCTATCCGCTCCGAAAATGCCAACGGCTCCCCGGTGAAGCCTGTCTCTATTGGCATCTCGGTCAGTGTCTCGCCCCCTGCATCAATACAATCGAAAAAGAACGTTATGAACCGATAAAGAAAAAAATCGACCGCTTCTTGCGCGGTCACACGAAAGAGATCGTCGCCGAACTCGAGGAGAAGATGGCCGCGGCCAGCGAGAAACTCCAGTTCGAACGCGCCCAGGAATACAAAGACACCATCGAGGCGATCAAGAAGACGACCGGGGCCAGACAGTCGGTCAACCTGAAGGACGCAACCAGTCGCGATGTCGTCGGCATCGCCGAGGACGAAGAATTCCTGGCTTTGACCTTCCTCTTCGTGCGCAACGGCAAGATCAGCGCCACCGACAAGCGTCTCCTCGACAAGGAGGCGTCCGCCCAAGACGCGCTCGGTCAATACCTCGGCCAGTTCTATCGGAACAATCCGATCCCCCGCGAGATCCTCGTCGACGGCATCGAGGACGGCGCGGCTTTGGCGGCGGCCCTCGAGACGAACGTCCACATCCCGAAACGGGGTGTGAAACGCCGTCTTCTCGACATGGCGAAAGAGAACGCCCAAGCGACCTTGAAGAATGAACGCTTGAAGACGAAAGAGCTGAAGGCGCGCACCTTCGGCGCCCTCGAAGAGCTCGCCGAGGAGCTAGACATCCCCACCCCCTACCGGATCGAGGCCTTCGACAACGCCCATCTCTTCGGCAGCCATGCCACGAGCGCCGTGGTGGTGTTCGTGAACGGACGCCCGCACAATGAGCTCTATCGGAAATTCAAGCTCAAAGCCGCAGCATCCTCGTCCGACAGCGCCCTGCTCGAGGAAGCGGTCTATCGCCGCTACAGGCGGTTGCTCATGGAAGAGGGGGAACTCCCCGACCTCATCCTCGTCGACGGCGGCATCCAACAGATGCAGACGACGAAGGAAGTGCTTTCCGCTCTGGGTCTTTCCATCCCCGTCGCCGGCATGGTGAAGTCGCAGGACCACAAGACCCACCATCTCCTCGATTCCTCGCACAACACCATCGCCCTCGCGAAGACGGGAAGACTCTTCCGCCTGCTTTCGCGCATCCAGGAGGAGGCGCACCGTTTCGCCACCGAATACCACAAGAAGATCCGGGGGAAGGGCCTTTTCGAAAGCGTCCTCGACGATATCGAGGGTGTCGGGCCCAAGACGAAGAAGAAGCTCCTTTCGACCTTCAAGACCGTCAAAGCGATCCGCGCGGCCGAAGATGAGAGTCTCCGGGCGTTGGGGATACCCGAAAAGACCATCAAGAACATCAAATTGCATCTCGAAGAGAAAGACAAAGACAGGTGATCAGATGCTCGTCTACGGAAAAATCCTGCACACGGAAGAAAGAACCCGCATTCTCGATATCGTCTTCCGCAACAAGCGGATGAAATGTTATTTGCAGAGGGCGCAGTTCAACCGTCTCCAGGAGTTCTTGCATCCCGGCAATTTCGTCGTGCTCTCCATCAAGAAGAGCGAGAGAAAAAGAGGCGTGCGCCGGCATGTGGCCGAAAGCGTCAAACGCATCGTCCGCCCTTCGCCGCGCCGTCCGCTCGTCCTCTACAGCGAGACGGACATCCGGACGGAGATGGTCCGCTTCTTGAACAATCTCGGGAAGAAGCTCTTCCTCGACCTCGAGATGAGCATGCATCCCTATCACAAGGACAAGGATTTCAAACAGGAGATCATCCAGGCGGGCTATGTCCTCGTCTCCGCCGATGGTGAGGTCATGGAGACCTTCCGCGGTTTCATCCGGCCGACCCGCCACAAAAAAATCACGAAACGGACCCGGAAATTCCTCGGGGTGACCCAAGAAGAGATCGACGCCGGCCTGCCCTATGCCGATTTCTACGAGCGACTCAAGAAACTCGTGCGTTCCCACCGGCCGGCGGTCATCGTCTGGGGGAAGAACGACATCCTCGCTTTGCGGGAGTCCTACACGATCAACAGACTCCCACCCATCCGCCCCCGCATCCGTTTCGTGAACCTGCTCGAACTCTACAAGACCTTCTACGGACTCAAAGACGACGTCGGACTGCTCACAGCCTACAACAACCACGGCGAAGGACCGAACGACCAACGCCACGACGCCCTTGATGACGCCTTGATGACCAAAACGATCTATGAGCGATTTCTCGAAGAGATCAACGCCCTTCACCCGCATTTTTCCAAAATAGACTGAAGGGTAAAAAGGAATGGGGAGGGATCCGCTATGAAGAAACTCCTGTCTCTTCACGAAGAACACTTCCGCACCTCGCTCACCTCGCATCTCGAGCTGCCCCTTTCGGTCACACTGCTCGGGGACCTTTGCGATTATGCGGGGGGGAATGTCATCATGTTCGCCACCCCCGTCACACTCCACGCAGGCTACACACAACGTGACGATTTCGAGCTCCACATCCGCATCGAGGCCTTCCGACAGAAACTCGAGGCCACGATCGACATGCGCCAGCTCGCCCACGACCACGAGACACCCCTTTTCAACGTCTTCGAAGCCGTCCTCGAAAAACTCCGCTATGAAGGCTACAATGTCGAGAGCGGTCTGAACATCACCATGGTCGCCGACAGCGACCGCGATCTGAACATGACGATCGACCAGGCGTTCACCACTTTGTTCATCGCTTTGCTTGCCGACAGGCACGAATTCTCCCTCTCCTACACCCGCATGGCTCGCTACGCGGCCCACGCCGAGAGAAGGATCCATAAACGCACCACGAGCCCGGCCCATCATCTTTGCAGCCTCGCGGCGAAAAAGGGACGCATGTTCCTCTACGACGCAAACACGAGAGAACACGTCCATCTCCCTTTCGATTTCCAAACCTACAGGTTCCACCTGGCCGTCGTCAAACAACCCCGTTTTGCGATAAACCCCGACTTCGCAACACGGATCGAGGCCCTCGACAAGGCGTTGGAGAGCATCCGGAAAGCCCGCCATGTCGAACAACTCTGCGACCTCGGGGTGCGCGAGTTCACCAATCATCGCGGGGAGATTCTCTCACGCCGGGGCCTCGCCATGACCGAACATGTCGTGTTCGAGAACGACCGTGTCAGCCAGAGCCGTTCCTGCTGTGAACGGAAGGATGTCATCGGTGTGGGTGATTTCATGAACCAGACGCACACCTCCCTGCAAGAACTGGCCGGGCAGTCCAACGAGATGTTCGACTGGCTCGTGGAGGCCGCCATGAGCGAAGGCGCCTTGGGGGCGAAGTTGGCTTTCCTTTCCGGGATGCCGATCATCCTCCTCCTGGAAGAGAAGAAGGCCGCTTTGGACCTCGACGCCCTGCAGAAGAAATTTTGGAGCCGGTTCGAGAAGACGGTCGAATTCATACCCGCCACCGCATGTGACGGTGTGCGAAAACATGTTTCGAAAGAAGCGTGACGATAGAAAAAACGGGGTCCACGGAAAACGTGGACCCCGGTTTTTTATGTGTTCTTTATTCATACGGTCACGACGACGGGAAGGATCATCGGTTCCCGTTCGGTCTTTTTGTATATGTGGTCGTTCAGCTTATCCGCGAGCTCCCGTTTGATGTTGCCGAAGGGGAGGGAGCCGGAGGAACTCTTCGCCAGGATTTTCTTGGTGGTGTCACGGGCGAGGAGGGCGATCTCGTCGGTGAGTTCGGTGTGGTCCTTCATGTAGACGAAGCCGCGGCTGACGATCACCGGCATGCCCAGGACTTCCCGTTTTTCTTCGTCGATGGTCACGATGGCCGAAAGGAGACCGTCTTCGGCGAGCGTGCGTCTGTCGCGGAGCACGATGTTGCCGATGTCGCCGATGCCCTTGCCGTCGATGTAGACGTTGGAAGCGGGGACCTTGCCCGCGATGCGCACCCTTTTTCGCGACAAGGCGAGGATGTCGCCGTTGTCCAGCACGAATTCGTTGCCTTTCTTCACCCCGCAGGAGATGGCCTTCTCGGCATGGATCTTCAACATGCGGTGTTCGCCGTGGACGGGGAAGAAGAAGCGGGGTTTCATCAGCTTCAACATGAGTTTCAGCTCTTCACCGCCGGCATGGCCGCTCGTGTGGGTGTCGGTCAAGGGCGAATGGGTGATGACGTTCGCTTCCCGCTTGAAGAGCTGGTTGATGGTTTTGTTGATGGAGGGGGCGTTGCCGGGGATGGGGCTCGAAGAGAAGATGACGGTGTCTCCCGGTTGGATCTTGATCTGCCGGTGGGTGCCGTTGGCGATGCGGGAGAGGGCGGCGAAAGGTTCCCCTTGCGAGCCCGTGGAGAGGATCGTGATCTCTTCGGGCTTGAAGTGCCTGAGCGCCCTGCCGCCGACGAAGGTGCCGTGCGGCGCTTTGATGTAGCCCATCTCCTGGCCGACCTCGATGGTGCGTTCCATGCTCCGGCCGAAAACGGCGATTTTCCTGTCGGTGGCGATCGAGGCCTCGATGATCTGCTGGACCCGGTGGATGTTGGAGGCGAATGTGGCCACGACGGCCCTTCCTTCGATACGGCTGAAGATGTCGTGGAGGTTTTCGCTCACCGCGGTCTCGCTCTTGGTGAAGACGTCGAGTTCGGCATTCGTCGAGTCGCTCAAAAGCAGATCGACGCCGTCATGGCCGAGTTTGGCCATTTTCAGATAATCGGCGTCGGGCCCCGTGGGAGTGAAATCGAACTTGAAATCACCTGTATGGACGATGCGCCCGGCGGGGGTCTTCACGGCGATGCCGAAGGAATCGGGGATGGAATGGTTCGTACGGAAAAAGTTCACCTTCATGTGCTTGAAGGCGATGGTGTCGTTCTCGAAAAATTCGAAGAGGTTGTACTGTACGCCGCGATGTTCTTGCATCTTGTTCTTGATGAGACCGACGGCGATGCCGGCCGCATAGATTTTCGGAATCTTCACCTGGCGTAAAAGCCAGGGGATTCCACCGATGTGGTCCTCATGACCGTGGGTGATGAAAAGGCCCTTGATCCTATGTTGGTTCTCCACAAGGTAGGTGTAGTCGGGGATGACATAGTCGATGCCCGGAAGGTGCTCGTCCGGGAACATGACCCCGGCGTCGATGATGATGATCTCGTCTGCGTGTTCGATCACATACATGTTCTTTCCGACTTCGCCGAGGCCGCCCAAGGCAAAAACACCGGTTTCGTGTTTTTTCAGCATTCGGTTCGCCATTGTGAATCCTCCTAGAAAAGGGGCGGTGACGGTTTCGTTTTCACACCATTATACCCCATTTTGCGCGAGAAACCAAAGGATTTGTGGTATAATTTTCCCTGAAGGTGATTGCTTGTGCCCAAAAAAAGAATCATATTCTTCGATGTCGACCACACCCTCTACGACCCCTTCGCCGACCGGATCCCCCCTTCGGCCCGCAACGCTTTGCAAGCGGTGCACGCCAAAGGGGACACGGTCCTAGCCATCGCGACCGGCCGGGCTTTTCACATGCTTTCAGTCATCGAGGACGTCTTGGATCTCTTCGACCTTTTCGTGACGATCAACGGAAGGATCATCCTTCATGAAGGAAGGATCGTCCATGACGACCCTTTTCCGAAGGAAGAAGTCAAGGCCATCAAATCGCTTTTTCGCCGGGAGGGACTCCAACACGGCTTCGTGGGTAGAGACACCCACGCTGTCAACGAAGGGGATCCAGATCTCCTCGCCCGTTTCGACAGACAACGCCTCCCCCGTCCCGTCACCGACGCCGATTTCGACAAGCGCCACGCTGTGTATCAGATGTGGGCCATCGCCCCGGAAGAAGAGCACGGTCGCATCGGTGCCGCGCTCCCCCACCACGACCTCGTGGGTTGGTTGGAAGACGGGTTCGATGTCATCCATCCCGAAAAGAACAAGGGGAAAGGCGTCGAGCAAGCGCTGAGACTGCTAGACATCCCGAAAGAGAGGGCCTTTTGTTTCGGCGACGCCGGCAATGACATCGGCATGTTGGCCTCGATCCCCAACTCCATCGCCATGGGGAACGCGAGTGCCGCCGTGAAAAGCCATGCCAAGCACATCACGGCTCCGCTCGCCGAAGACGGTATCGCAAAAGCCCTCCAAGAGCACGGATTCCTCGATTGAGGTGAGACCATGATCGCCGAAGTTCTCATCGACATCCCCCACCGCAAGCTCGACAGGGTGTTCGACTATGTGATTCCGGAAGAAGAAATCCACCGTGTCGAAGCGGGAAAACGGGTCGAAGTCCCTTTCGGCCGCCGGCGCGTCATGGGCTATATCCATGCCGTGAAAGAACATTCCGCCGTGGAAGAAGTGAAGCCCCTCACCGCCGTGCTCGACACCGTCCCTTCACTGACCGGCGAGAGTTTCGAGCTGGCCGAGAAACTCGCCGCCATCCACCTCTACCCCCGCGCCGCCTACTTCAGGGCGATGTTGCCGGGGGCGCTTTCCATGCGCCGCAAACGGTATCTGCGCAAGAAGGAAGGCGCAAAGTTGCCCGCATCCCTCGCCCCTTTCTTCGAAAACAAGAGAGAAGTCCCTTTTGAAGGCGCTTTGCGCAAGGAAGAGAAGACCATCGCCACCTGCCTTGCCGAAGGAGTTCTCGAAGACCGGTTCGAGTTGCGCCAGACCGAACGGGCGAAGACCGTCGATTACATCGAACTCGTCCGCGACGAGGAGCAAAAAGGCAAGAGACAACAAGCGATCATGGAGCTCTTGCGGCGACAGAAGGAACCCATGGAGAAGGCGCGCTTGCTCGAGGAGACGAACTCGTCCCACGATTCGTTGCGTCGACTCGTGGAAAAGGGCATCGTCCGTTCCCTCTCGCGCGAACGTTACCGCGAGATCGCCCACATCTACGAACTCACCGACAAAGAGGTCGTCCTGACCCCCGCCCAACAAACCGTGAAAGACCGTGTGCGCGACGCTTTCGGCACCGCCGCGGAGTTCTTGCTCCACGGGGTCATCGCGAGCGGCAAGACGGAAGTCTATCTCGCATTGGCCGAGGAAGTGCTCGCTCGGGGCGAAACCGCCATCGTGCTCTTGCCGGAGATCAGTCTCACCCCGAAGGTCACCGCCCGCTTCAAAGCCCGTTTCGGCGAGACGGTCGCCATCTATCACAGCGGTCTTTCCGTCGGCGAACAATATGACGAATGGCGCCGCATGAAACGGGGCGAGGCGAAGATCGTCGTCGGGGCGAGAAGCGCCATATTCGCTCCGTTTTCCGATATCGGTCTCATCGTCATCGACGAAGAACAAAGCGAGTCCTACCTCCAGACGGAGAACCCTCCCTATGACGCCCGCGAGGTCGCAAGAATGCGGTCCGAAAGACACAAAGCCCCCTTGCTTCTCGGGAGTGCCACTCCCTCCGTGGAGACCTATCATCGCGCCCGGAGCAAGCGATCGCACAAACTCGAGCTGAACGAGCGAGCACTGGGGGGAAGCTCCCCGGCGATCGTCCTCGCCGACATGAAAGAAGAGTTCCGAAAGGGCAACACGTCGATCTT
>SL_5KL_010_SEDDRAFT_10000559_pt1 | contig 23951 bp, 22 predicted proteins | sample SodLakKL_010_SED_FD_9118 | JGI IMG/M metagenome (IMG submission 9118) | reverse complement strand
CTTTCTTCCTAAACCCATCCCATTTTGAAGTCATCATTTTCCCCCCTTACGCCTAAATTTCTAGAACTTTTCATCTTCTCCAACTTAAACAAATTTCTTAATTTCTTTATACGGTCAGGAGATTTTTAAAAAAGTTAATAATTGTCCTCCAGATAATCACCAGGAAATTAGCCCTGCCAACTTCATCTTTTACGGCAAGGTCTGTTTCTCCCAAGAGTTCTCCTTCATGGTAAGCCTTAACCCTTCCAACAATTTGGCCGCTTTCCAAAGGAGCTCTTAAATCCTGAAGTTCTGTTTCCAGGCGAACCCCTTCCGGGGAGCCTCGCCTGATATAGGGCATCAGGTTACCGGCAGCAACCAGTGTTACTTCGGGGTTTCTTGCCGATAAAAGTTCCATGGTTTTTACTTCTTCCCCTTCTCTAACCAGTTCTTGCCTGTTAAAAGCACGGAAAGCAAAATCCAGAAGGCGGGTCATTTCTTCCTGACGGGCCTCTTCAGATTCCACATTCATAATAACGGCAATAAAACGGCGACCATCCCTTTCTGCCGTTGCGGCAAGACAGTAACCGGCCCGAGAAGTATGCCCGGTTTTTATTCCGTCAACTCCCGGGTAACTTCGGACCAGTCGGTTAAAATTAACCAGCATTGCCTGCCGGCCGGGAAGATCAATATTGTCCATCCAGATGGAGGTCATCTCTAACAGCTTGGGGTGTTTTAAAAATTCCCTGCTCATGAGGGCAATATCATAAGCTGTTGAATAATGTTCTCCTTCTTCAGGGGGAAGACCGGTGGTGTTTTCAAAATGAGTATTATTCATTCCCAGTTCTTCTGCTCTTCGATTCATAAGCCGAACAAAGGCAGCCTCTGATCCGGCATAATATTCTGCCAGAGCAACAGTAGCATCGTTAGCAGAACTTATTGCTACGGCCTTAAGCAAATCATAAACGGAAACCCGTTCTCCTGCATGAAGGAAAATCTGTGATCCGTACATGGACTGAGCATGGCGGCTGATAGTTACCATATCGTCATAGGACATTTCCCCGGCTTCAACAGCTTCCTGGATTATAATCATCAGCATTATTTTTGTTATTGAAGCGGGTTCCGTTTTTATATGGGGCTCTTTGGAAAAAAGAATCTGCCCCGATTCGGGGTCCATCAAAATTGCGGAAACCCCTCCCACTTCAAAATCACTCGCCAAAGCAAACCCAGAGCTCAAAACAACTAAAACCAAAATCAAAAAAAGTTTTACCAAATTTTTCATTCCCTCTGTTCCTCCTTGCTCTCTTCCCAAATTTTATCCATCTCTTCCAGGTCGCTGTCCTGGGGATCTTTGCCCCTCTTTTTTAATTCAGACTCGATAAAACAAAACCTGCGCCGAAACTTGTTGTTGGTTTTCCTTAAAGCAATCTCTCCATCAATATTTAAGAACCGTCCCACATTAACAACTGCAAAAAGCAAATCACCAAGTTCCTCCTCTGTGGGACCATTTTCTGTAGAAATTGCTTCTTTTAATTCTTCAAGTTCTTCTGAAACCTTGTCAAGAGCCCCATTAATTTCCGGCCAGTCAAAACCAACATTCCGGGCCCTGCTCTGGAGTTCTTCTGCTTCAAGTAATGCCGGTTGTTTTCTGGAAACCCCGGTAAGCATGCCTTTCCTATTCTTTTTTTCTTCTTTTTTTATAGCTTCCCAATTTTTACTTACTTCGGCACTATCCCGGACCTTTCCTTCTCCAAAAACGTGGGGATGTCTGCGAATTAATTTTTCTTTTATCCCCCTGCAGATATCGGCAAAATTAAAGTTTTCGTTTTCTTCTGCAATCTGAGCATGAAAAACTATTTGTAACAATAAGTCCCCCAGTTCCTCGCAAATCTCTTTTACATCCCCTTTTTCAAGGGCTTCCAGGACCTCATATGCTTCCTGTAATAAATACCCTGCTAAAGATTGATGATCCTGCTCCCGGTCCCAGGGACAACCCTCTGGACCCCGGAGTCTTTCCATAACCTCAATTAGTTCTTCAATTTCCCCGCCTGCCTGGTTGTTTTTTTTCAGGTCCTTCATTTTTTCTACCCCCTAAACACCCTGATCCTGGTAAGGAATTTTTTCATCCGATCCCCGTAACGGGGGATCATAGCAAAATCGTTTTCTTTTACCCCACCGCTCAGGAGTAAAAGAATCATAAAAATTAACATTCCAAGGAACACCGTTAAAAGAGTACCGAAAACATAGCTCGCACCGGTTAAATTATTAAGAACTCTCCCGAAGGGAATAATCCCCAGGTACATTCCCAAACTGCTTAATATTACTGGAAAAAAACTCGCTTTATTTATTGAATATCCCAGGTGTCGGTGAACAGAGATTAAGTTTAAAACAGCTGCCAGAGCAAAACCCATTGTGGTCCCCAGGGCTGCCCCATTAATTCCAATTTCGGGAATTGAGGTTAAAGAAAAGTTAATAACACCATTTAACAGGGCACCCCAAAAAAGGTTAACTGCAGGAGTCCTGGGTCTTCCAGCACCCTGTAAAACGGCGGAACTTGTTTGTTGCAAGGCCATAAAAAGCACTCCCCATCCCACGATCCTCAAGGGGACGGCGGCTTCAGGAAGGCCCATAATAACATCTGTTAACGGTAAAGCCAGGGCAATCAACCCTACCGAAGCAGGAACTCCAATCACCAGGGCTATCCTGAGAGCAGTGTCAACTCTCTTCCGTAAAGTTTCTCGATTTTTCAAGGTATAATCTTCTGATATGGATGGGACCAGGGAAGCAGCCAGAGAAATAGTTAAAATCGTTGGGAAATTAACCAGGACAAGGGCAGTTGAAAGGATCCCGTAAAGGGAAGTTGCCTCCGCGGCAGTCCACCCGGCAACCTGAAGTCGGGAAGGAATAATTACCGCGTCCACAAGCCGCATCAGGGGGAAAACCATTGCCCCAAAAGTAACCGGCAGGGCAACTTCAAAAATCCTTCCGGTCCTCTCACTTATCTCCCTTCTACCTGGAATTCCCAGACCATTGGGGGCATGACCGCTTCTGCGAAAATAATAAAGCATTACAATTAGACCGCCCACGGCACCAGTTACCGCACCAAAAGTGGCACCGGCTGCTGCAAATTCAACTCCCAGTGGTAAAAGCAGCAAAACCAGAATTATCATACTTATCATCCGGACAAACTGCTCTACAACCTGGGAAACCCCGGTTGGTCCCATTCTCTGGAAACCCTGGAAATAGCCGCGGTAAGAGGCCATTACCGAAACAAAAAATATGGCCGGAGCAATTGCAAGAATTGAAGGTAAAACCCTTGGGTCCCAGCCAAGAAAGCCAATTAATGAACGGCTTCCCGCCATTAAAAGGGCGGTAACAAAAAAACCGATTACCAGGCTCAAAAACCGGGCAGTTCGGAAAGTTGAGAGGGCTTCAATTCTTTTACCCAGGGCAATGTCGCTTGCAACAAGGCGAGCAAGGGCGACGGGAATTCCTGACCGGGATATAGTAAGAAGGGTAACGTAAATAGGATAGGCCAGTTCAAAAAGGCCAATTCCTTCTGCACCCAGAATTCGGGTTAAGACAACCCGGTACACCGAGCCAATTAATTTACTTGTAAGGCCGGCAATCGATAAAATTAAGGCCCCTCGTAAAAACTTGCTGCTCGTTTCTTCTCCCATATCCCGGGCCTCCTAAAAATGTCTGCAACTCTTCCAACCAACGAAATAAATTCTATACCTTCAGGGGCAACTCCTTTAAAGTAAAACAAACAGGGTATTACTTTTTCCTGGAAAAACCAGGAGAGGAAAAAACTCTCCCCAGATTAATATTGCTTAAAGGCTTTCCAGGACTTCTTCCAGGGTTTTTTTAACCTGCCCATCCTCCATACCCCCAACATCAAGAACAATCTGGGGGTTCCTGCTCCCCTTAACCCGGATGCGCCTTCTAAACTTCTCTCCCAGGGCAATAATTTTATCTCCAAGTTGCGGGATGTCGGGAGATAAATAAATATGGGCTTTTTCGTTCCGAAGCCTGATTTCTCCAAGGTTTTTTCCCCGGGCCTGGTTCCGCAACCCGGCAATATAAAGGAGGTTCATTACCGGCTGAGGAGGGTCTCCAAAGCGATCAATTAATTCATCTAAAAGGTCTTCCCGATCATTTTCCGTTTTTAACCCGGAAATCTTTTTGTATACCTCTACCTTCTGGCGAGTATCGGGGATATAGTCCTCGGGGATATAAGCATCCCAGTCAGTATCAACAACAATATCCTGTTCTTGTTTCCCAACTTCTTTTTTCCCGGCCAGTTCCTGGATTGTCTCCTCAAGAAGCTTGCAGTAAAGGGTAAAGCCAACAGCAGCAATATGGCCGTGCTGTTCGGGGCCAAGGATATTACCTGCCCCCCTTATTTCCAGGTCCCGCATTGCCAGTTTAAATCCTGACCCCAGGTTGGTAAACTCTTTAATTGCCATAAGCCTTTTCTCCGAAATCTCCGAAAGGGTTTTTCCCTGTCTATAAAGGAGGTAAGCATAGGCAACCCGGTTTGAACGGCCAACCCTACCCCTGAGCTGGTAAAGCTGGGCAAGGCCTAAATGATCTGCATTATTAACAATTATTGTATTTACATTGGTAATATCCATTCCGGTTTCAATTATGGTCGTACATACCAGGACATCATACTCTTTTTTCAAAAAACTCAACATTAACCTTTCCAGGGTGTTTTCGGCCATCTGGCCGTGGGCTACGGCAACTCTTGCTTCGGGAACCAACCTTCGGACTTCATCTGCTCGCTCCTGGATATCTTCTACCCGGTTATGGACAAAATAAACCTGTCCCTCCCGGGCAAGTTCCCTCTGAATTGCTTCCCGGATTAGCTCCTTATTATATTCCCGGACGTAGGTTCGAATTGGGTAGCGGTCCCGGGGAGGGGTTTCAATCAGGCTCATATCCCGCATTCCTACCATGGACATGTGTAAAGTCCGGGGGATTGGGGTTGCGGTAAGGGTCAGGACATCTACATCCTTTTTTAATTCCTTGATTCTTTCTTTGTGGACCACCCCAAAACGCTGTTCTTCATCTACCACCAAAAGACCGAGATCCCTGAAAGAAACATCCTTGGAAAGGAGCCGGTGGGTTCCAATTACTATATCCACCTGTCCCTGCCGGAGTTTTTTCAAAATTTCTTTTTGTTTTCCCGGGCTGCGAAAACGGGAAACCATCTCAATATTTACCGGGTAATCTTCAAACCGGTCAAGGAAAGTATTAAAATGCTGTTGGGCAAGAATAGTCGTTGGGACAAGAACGGCAACCTGTTTCCCCTCCATTACCGCCTTAAAGGAAGCACGGATTGCCACTTCTGTTTTTCCGTAACCAACATCCCCACATAACAACCGATCCATGGGGCGGATATCTTCCATATCCTTTTTGATTTCTTCTACTGCCCTGACCTGGTCAGGGGTTTCCTCATAGGGAAAAGCCTCTTCGAATTCTCCCTGCCAGACTGTATCCTCCGAGAATTGAAATCCTTTAGCCGATTCCCTCTCAGCATAAAGTTTTAAAAGCCCCTGGGCCATTTCCTGGACGGATTCTTTTACTCTTTTCTTTACCCGGTTCCAGTCCCCTCCTCCAAGGCGGTAAAGTCGGGGTGGTTGATCTTCCATCCCCACATATTTTTGTATCAGGTGAATCTGATGGGTGGGAACATAAAGACGGTCCTCTCCTGCGTACTTGATAACCAGATAATCTTGATGAACCTGGAGAACTTTCTCCGTCCTGACACCAAGGTATTTCCCAACTCCATGATTTTCATGGACAACATAGTCCCCCGGATTCAGTTCCTGGAAGGAAGAAATCTGGATTCCTTCCTGCAAATTCTGCACTTTCCGCTTTCGAAAACGTTGTTTGCCAAAAACATCCTGCTCACTCCACCAGATTATCTTTTCCCGGGGAAAGTTAAATCCTTTCCGTACTGTAGAATGAACAAGGTTTATTGTTCCTGGAAGAATTTTTTCCTCAGGGGTAATAATCCGGCATTTAAGTTCAGGGTTTTCCAGGTGCTCTTTGACCTTGGAAATTTTGGCCCTTGTACCGAGGCTAATAACAACGCTAAAATTTTCTTTAATACGTTTTTCCGCACTTAAAATCAGTTTTTCAAGATTAGCTCCAAAACCGCTTACTCCCTCTGCCTCCACTTTAATTTCTTCTTTCAGTCTTAGTTTCCAGTCTTCAGGGGGATCCTCATTGACGATAATAAGTTGTCTGGATAGAAGTTCCTGGATCACATCTCCAAGCCCGTGGAAATTTTTTCCGTAAGTAGGCAGAACACTTCCCTGCTCCCGGAGGGAAATCTCCATTTCTCCCATTTCAACGGAAAAATTCTGGGCCCTTTGTTCGATAAAACGGGGATTATCTAGGATCATTGGAGCTGATCCGACAAAATCCAGAAAAGAAGCCATTTGTCCGTAAAAATAGGGTAAATACTGGCCTCCCCCATCTGGCATCTGTCCTTCCTGCATTAGCTGAAGGTCAGCTCCTGTTTTTTCTTTCAGATATTGGGCTTCTTCTTTTTTTTGTGCTTTTTCCAGCCTTGAAGCTTCTCTATCCCAGTCTCTTTTGATCTCTTTTAAAGCTTCCTGTCTTTGAGCGGGAAGAATCTGTTCACTGGCAGGGGGTAAAATAACTTCCTTTAGTTTTTCTATGGAGCGTTGGGTTCCAAGATCAAAAGATCTAATAGAATCAATTTCATCATCAAAGAACTCAATCCGAACTGGCAAATCCTGGTTAAGGGGAAAAACATCAATTATCCCACCCCGCCGAGAAAATTGACCCCAGCTCTCAATCTGGGGAACTCTTTCATATCCAGCCCGATGTAATCCTGTAATAAGGGATTTAATATCATGTGTTTCCCCGAGGGATAGCTTTTTGGTTTGATCAGAAAAAGAAACCGGGGATATTAACCCCTGGAGGGCAGCCTGTATCGAGGTAACAATAAGGAAATTCTGTTCCCTGGAAACCAGACGGGTTAAAACTTCCATCCTTTCTCTTCGGAGAGAGATATCGGGTTTGATTTTCTCGTGGGGTAATACCTCCTGGGCGGGGAAAAACAAAACCCTTTCACCATCAAACTGGACCAAATCTTCAAACAAATCCAGGGCTTCCTGTGGACCCCCGGTAAGGATTACAAGGTTGCCTGTTTCTTTTCCTATCCCCCAAAAAAATAAGGACTTGGGGCCTGTTTCCAGGTCCTTTAGCTGAATTTTTTCTCCCCGAGAAAGAGCTTTTTTAATTTTTTGATATGAAACGTTTTTTTCCAGTATTTTTGAGAACATATTCTGCCCCTTTCCAGGAAATTACTTAAATCCCACCGGGAAATACCCGGAGGGTGTTTTTCAAAGGTTTAAAAATTTTAAAAACCAAGCCTTCCTTTAATCTTCTGGCCTTTTATTAATAAAGGCCATGGCCTGATCAAATCCTTCTTTTAATAATACCAAAAGTCCCTGGACGGCTTTTTCAGCGTGGCCTTTTTGTTCTTCTTGTTCTGTTTTATCAAGGGGTTTAAGGACAAATTCACGGGGCTCTTCCCTACCCTGGGACCGTCCAATTCCCATCCTTAACCGTGGAATTTCCCGGGTACCCAAAGCATTTATTATTGATTCCATCCCCCTGTGTCCCCCTGAGCTACCCTGTTTGCGTAACCTCATCTGGCCCGGTTCAAGATCCAGGTCATCATAGATTATTAAAAAATCCTGCGGATCAACCATGGTCTTACTTTGCAAACACAAACAGGCCGAGCCGCTGCGGTTCATAAAGGTATGCGGCTTGGCTAAAATAATCTGTTGGCCAAAAACTCTGCCCCGGGAAATCCGGCTACGGCAAATTTTCTCAGACCAGTTTAGATCAAGTTCCCCGGCTAAAGCTTCTACAACCCAGAAACCAATGTTATGTCTGGTTGCCCTGTATTCTTCACCGGGATTGCCCAATCCCACCAGGATTTTCATCCCCATCGCTCCTGAAAGGAAGAGCGCAGCCAGGCTGCGCTCCTGTTTTTATTCTTTGTCCTCTTCTTCCTCTTCCCCTTCTTCATCTTCATCCTCTGCACCAATCAATTCGGGTTCGGCATCTACATCTTCAAGTTCTTCTTCCTCTTCTTCTTCGATTTCGGCAGTCGGGACAATTACAGTAACAACGGTTTCATCAGTAGGAGTAATAAAATCAACTCCTTCAGGAAGATCAAGTTCCCCAACTTCCAGGGAATCACCGATTTCGAGGGCACTAACATCAAGGGTTAGCTGAGAGGGGATGTTTGTGGGAAGACATTCCACTTCAACCTCTCGCAATAACTGGCTTAATACTCCGCCTTCCTTAACTCCTGCAGGAGTCCCTTCAAGTTCGATGGAAACAGAAACAACCATTGTTTCATCAAGGGAAATTTCGTGAAAATCAGCGTGGACTAAGAAACCCTTGAGTATATCTCGCTGCAAATCTTTCAGCATTACAACTGCTTTGTCCTGACTTTCTTCCCCTTCAATTGTCAGGTCAATAATTGCATTGCTGGCCAGGCTGGAATACAGTTCCTGTGCCTTTACCTTAATTGGAGTAGCCTCCCGGTTAGGTCCATAAAGAATTGCAGGAACATAGCCCGCTTTCCGCATGCGCCGGGCATGCCCTTTACCACTTTCTTCTCTTGCCTTTGCTGTTAAACTGAGACGGTCCAATCCCATCCGCTCCTTCCAGATTTAAATATCAATAAAAAAGGGCTGACACCGAAATATCTTTACTAATTCTATCAATTGCTTCTCCTAAAAGTTTGTCAACAGAGAGTATTTTTACTTTCGGTTCATCCCAATCAAGGGGAATCGTGTCGGAAAAAACAATTTCATCAAAAACTCCAGAACTCAAGCGCTCCCTGGCAGGTCCAGATAACACCGGGTGGGTGCAACACCCAATAACCCTCTCACAGCCTGCCTCTTTCAGGTGGGCTGCTCCTTCAGTTATCGTCCCTCCAGTATCAATTATGTCATCCCTGATAATAACATTTTTTCCTTTAACTTGTCCAATAATATTCATAACTTCTGCCCGATTTGGTTCCGGTCGCCTTTTATCAATTATGGCCATAGGCACACCAAGCTTGGAAGCAAAACGGCGGGCTTCTTTAACTGCCCCAACGTCAGGAGCCACAACAACAACATCTTCCAGGTTTTTTTGGCGGAAATAATTAACAAAAATTGGTTCGGACAAAAGGTTATCAAAAGGAAGATCAAAAAAACCCTGGATCTGGGGGGCATGCAGGTCAATACTGACAACCCGATTTGCACCTGCTGCAGTAATAAGGTTGGCGACAAGTTTGGCCGAAACGGGATCACGAGGCTGGGTTTTCCGATCCTGCCTGGCATAACCAAAGTAGGGAAGAACGGCGGTAATCTGGGCTACCGAGGCCCGCCTGAGGGCATCAATTATTATTAGTAATTCCATCAGGTTTTCATTTACCGGAGGTGAAGTCGACTGCAGGACAAAAGCATGCCCTCCCCGAACACTTTCCTCCATTTTAACCTGGACTTCACCGTCATTAAAACGCCCAACCTGGCAGCTAACAAGGTCAACTTCGAGATAATCGGCAATCTTTTGAGATAACTGAGGGTTTGCATTCCCGGTAATCAACTTGATATTCTTCAGAGCGGCCATATTTTTTTCTCCTTATTTGTTTTTCTTGGAAAATGGCTTGGCCGGAACCCCAACAACGGTAACTCCTTCTTCCACATCTTTGGTAACAACAGCACCTGCACCCGTGCGGGCTCTGTCCCCAATATGCAGAGGAGCAACCAGGGTGGAATTACTTCCAATAAAAACGTCGCGACCCAAATAAGTAGGGTGTTTCTTCTCTCCATCATAGTTGGCAAAAATTGTTCCCGCCCCAATATTGCAGTTGGGTCCAATGGTAGCATCTCCAACATAGGCGAGATGGGGAACTTTGCTGCCTTCCCCAATAGTTGATTTTTTAACTTCCACAAAATCACCTATTTTTACCTTCTTATGGAGTACGGTCCCCGGTCGCAGGTGAGCAAAAGGCCCCACGCTACAATCAGGTCCAATTTCAGCCTGATTAACGTGGGATCTAATTACTCTGCTGTCCCGGTCCACCCGTGTATCAATTAGAGTGGTATCTGGTCCCAGCACCACATTTTCCCCAACCTCAGTTTTTCCTTCCAGGATTGTTCCCGGTCGAATAACGGTGTCCCTGCCAATTTTTACTCCGGGTTCAATATAAGTATTTCCCGGGGCTTCAATGGTTACTCCATTTTTCTGATGTTCCCGGTTGATTTTTTCCCTGAGAATTTCCCCTGCATTTGAGAGGTCCACCCGGTCATTAATTCCCATAACTTCCCGGTAATCAGAGACCAGCACAGGGTAATTTCTCTTCCCTTCACTTGCCCAGATATGAATTATATCAGTCAGGTAAAATTCACCCTGCTTGTTATCTTTATCAAGTTTTTCCAGAACTGAAAAAACTTCGGGACACCGGAAAACATAAGTCCCCGCATTTATCTCCTTGATACTCTCCTGGGATGGTTCCAGGTCTTTTTGTTCAATTATTGCCCTTAATTCCCTTTTATTTTCACTCCGAATTATTCTCCCGTAACCCTGGGGATCCTTCATTTCTGTAGTAAGAACCGTGGCCCAGGATTTATTTTCTTTGTGAGTGTGAAGTAATTCCAAAAGGCTCTGTGAAGTCAAAAGTGGTGTATCCCCGTAAATAACCAGTAGATTTCCGGAGAAATCAGCAAATTCTTTCTCTGCCTGCTTAAGAGCATGGCCTGTTCCCAGCTGTTTTTCCTGTTCAATATAGACAAGGGGATAATCATCAAGTTCAGCTTTTACCATTTCAGCTTCATGCCCAACCACAAGTCCGGTAATTTCAGGTTTAAGGGGGCTAACTACATCAAGGATATATTTAATAATTGGTTTTCCCAAAAGTTCATGCAGAACCTTTGGTTTTCCTGATTTCATCCGGGTTCCTTTACCGGCAGCCAGTATTACAACAGCCAGCTTTTCATCCAACTTAAACCCCCCTGCCCATAAATTAATTCTTAATAAAATAGGAGCCCCCGCTCCTATGAATAGCAAAAGAATTATAACAAATTTACCCCCCTGTGTCAAGGCAGAACCCTTGCCTGCTGAGCTCGGGGACAGAAAGTTGTCCAGCTCTATTTTTGAAAAAATCCTGGGAAATTTTTTCTCCCTCTTCTCCTTTATGTTGTGCTATAATAATTGCTGGAGGCGAAATCTATGATAAAAAGTAACTCAAATAGAGAAAAAATCCTGGAAGGGAATATTAAAAAGGCAATTATTTCATTGTCTCTTCCCATAATGTTCGGTAATGCCATTCAAACCATTTATCAGGTTGTTGATATGTTTTGGGTAAGCCGCCTTGCTGACGGAGACCATGCCGTGGCCGCAATTAATTTTGTCTGGCCCATTATTTTTGTTACCATTGCTTTTGGTATAGGGATTAATATAGCAGGCACCAGCATCGTGGCCCAGTTTATTGGTTTGAACAAGGAAACCGAAGCAAAAAAAGTTGGAGGACAGCTAATTTCTTTTTCTTTTGTTTTTTCCTTTGTTTTAGGCATTTTAGGGGTTCTTTTTGGGCGTCACCTCCTTGCAGCTACAGGAGCCTCAGGAACAATGTTTGAATTAAGCTGGGAATTTCTTTCCATTATTTTTGCAGGAATGCCTACCATGTTTGTATTTTTTGCTTTTCAATCCATAAAACAGGGCCAGGGCGATACCCTGACGCCAATGGTTTTGGCCGGGGGCTCTGTAATTTTAAACATAATCCTTGACCCGATTTTTATGTTTACTCTTGATATGGGTATAGCTGGGGCTGCCTGGGCTACTGTCGTTTCCCGAGCCCTAAGCTCCTTAGCCGGTTTGTACCTCATCTTCTTTACCAATAACGGGATTCAATTAAAGCTAGAGGACCTTCGATTTAATTTCCCCGTTTTAAAGAAGATTATCCGGGTAGGTTTTCCTGCTGCCCTGGGGAATTCGGCCGAAGGATTTGGTTTTATGGTTTTAAATATTTTTGTCCTTAGTTTTGGCAGCTTTACAGTAGCCGCCTTTGGAATTGGAAATAAAATTAACTCCTTAGTTCTAATGCCTGCAATGGGAATTGGTGCAGCCCTTGCTGCTATTATAGGTCAGAACCTCGGAGCAGACCAGATCGACCGGGCCAAGGAAGCAGTAAAAGAAGCCGTCAAACTATCGGTTTCCATTCTTGCCGTTGGTGGATCAATTTTATTTTTAATTGCCCCCTGGGTGGTGGGAATCTTCAGTAATGAACCCATTGTTTTGGAACAGGGAATTTATTACCTGCGGGTTATTTCTGTTTCGCTGCCTCTTATGGGTATCTTTCAATCCTTTGTTGGCACTTTTCAGGGTTCGGGTCATACTGTAACAGCAATGCTGATTACCACCGGCCGACTCTGGGCTTTAAGAATCCCTTTGATCCTTCTCCTGCAAAATGTTACCACCCTTGCCGAAAAATCTGTATGGTATGCAATGGCAACAAGCAACCTTTTAATCTGTATAGTAGCCTTCGGTCTTTTTTCCCTGGGCCACTGGCAGAAAAAAATTGTCAGCGAAGAGGAAGATTATACTGAGGAACTTCAATTTGGCCAATAAAAGAACGGGGCCCGGATTTTCCGGTAGCCCCGTTTTTTAATATGCAAATTCTTCTGGCGATTCCTCTTCCACAGGCCTGGCGGTTTCCAGTATTTCCTCAAGGGTTACAATCCGGTAACCCATTTCCCATAAACCTTCGATAATTCGGGGAAGGGCCTGGACCGTACCCTCACGGTCTCCTCCCTCTTTTTCCAGTAAGGCCCCTCCATCATGGAAAAGAATTATATCTCCGGGCTTGACATTATTTAAGACCCGCCGGGTAATACCATCGGCAGTTGCATTTCCCCGCCAGTCCTGGCTGGAAAGACTCCAGAGGACAATTCGATGACCAAATAATTCGGCCAACCTGCGAAAACGATCATCATAAAACCCCCGGGGAGGACGGATATATTTAGGGTAAGCCCCTGTTGCCTGGAATATTACCANGTCAGTTTGCATTATTTCTGCTGAAAGTTCCCGGGAAGGGGTGGTTGGTACGTGGACATGATTGAAGGTGTGATTACCAAGTTCATGACCTTCTTCATTTATCCTAAGGGCAATTTCCGGGTACCTTTCTACATGATCTCCAACTAAGAAAAAAGCGGCAGGAACTTCATACCTGGCCAGGATATCCAAAATTCGCGGGGTATAAAGAGGGTTGGGTCCATCATCGAAAGTAATAGCAACTATTCTCTCTCTAGTTGATGCATTACGGAAAATATCCCCCTGAAAACCGAAACCGTGGTACACGTAGAAATGAAAGAAAGCAGAAATTATCAAGAGGGAAAATAAAATTCCCATAGCCCTTTTCCAAAAGGGCCTTTTCAAGTGGCCAAAAATAAGGTTGCCTAACCAGAAAGAAAAGCTGCCAATCACCAGAATAACCAGGACGCTAATTATAATATTCCTTAAAAGCAGCATAGTCCTATTCCCCCTCTATCTCACGGACCATGGTTATCAAAAAACGATTTTTGCTTTCCTCTTTTGGGAAAAAAGTAACCTTTCTCCGTTCAGCTTCCCGGAAAAAAAATTTTTTGAAAAACCGGTAAGCCGCTCCTCCCTCCTCATCACCGTAAAGGCGAAGGTGAACCCCTTTTATTTTCCTCAACTCTAACTCCCTTAAAAAAACTGCCATCAAATCAGACCCCAGACCCTTATCCTGAAGTCCAGGAGCAATATTAATATGGAGGTGGGCTGGAAACCTCTCAAGTTTTTCCCTGGAAGAATTCCTTAATTCACCCAGCAAAAAAGATTTCAATAGTTTAAAAAGAAAACCCCAGCCTTTCTTGGTAAAAAAAGGGGCTTCCAGAATAAAGAAAAAAACAACCACGGGAAGAAGGACAATCATTTTTACCACCCTAACTCCAAAACCATTTATTTCTCCACAAATATATCCGGTAACCCCTTTCCCTTCTTCACCAGACACCCAGAATAAATCTCTGCGAAAAATAAAATATCCTCCCATAAATGCCCAGACTAAAAAATTAAAACGAGGGAAATATTCTTCAAGATTTAACCCGGAAAAAGCATTGGCAAAAAAAATCTTTTTAACCTGCTTTATATCGGGAAACCGAAATTTTCGGATTTTATTTTCTCTTTCCAGGGGTTAATGCCCTCCTTGGGAATATTTTAAATAAGGCTGCCGGCATCTTTGCCAACAGCCTTAAGACTACTCTTCCACCGCCTCAGGTTCTTCCGGGTCTTGCTCGGGTTTCTTATGTTCTTCCTTTCCCTCTTCTTCCAGATTGTATTCGGCAAAAATTGCTTCCTCAATCATTTTTCGGGTTTCTGTGTTAATGGGGTGGGCAATGTCCTTAAACTGTCCATCAGGTCTTTTCCTGCTCGGCATGGCCACAAAAAGACCGTTTTGCCCTTCCACCACACGGATGTCTCTTACCACAAAGCAGTCGTCCAGGGTAATAGTCACATAGGCCTTGGTTCGGTTATCGTGGTCAACCTTACGCACCCTTACATCTGTAACTTTCAAATTGCTATCCCCTTTCATGCGTGGCGTGTACAAAACAGTATACCAAGAAAAAGTTAACGCGTCAACTGTTCACTGTTATAAATTGCAAGTTAAGTGAACAAAGCGAAGATATTACCCATTTCTCTCCAAAAAGCTCCATAATTCATCCCTTGGGGCACTGTCAATGTTTTCTATCGACCCATCGAGCCTTTCCAGTTGCCTTTTTCCACTGGTTATTTTCCCAATAACCGAGCTCTTAATACCTTTTTCTTTAAGGGCATCAATAATTTTTTCTGGATCTGGAGAGGCGAAGATCATCGAACCCGAGGAAATTAACTTCAGGGGGTCAAGGTTTAATGCCTTACAAATTTTTCCCACTGCAGGGGGAATATAAATATCCTTTTCTCTCAGGGTAAAGCCCGTATCAGAAGCAGAACTCATCTCAAAAACAGCCCCGAGTATACCTCCCTCTGTTACATCGTGGAGTGCCGTAGCCCCGTACCCGGCACCTATTTTCCCTTCTTCGATAACACTAATTTGATCAAGAAAACCCTTCGCTTCTTCTATTGTTTCCGATTGTAAACCTTTCTGGAATAGTAGGTCAGAAAAATCGGTGGCAAGAATCCCCGCACCTTCAATCCCCGCACCTTTAGACATCACCAGATAATCCCCGGGTTTTGCCCCTCCCGAGGTAATAAATTTATCCTTTTTGGTCCTTCCAAGGGCGGTTGCTACAATAACGTTCTGGGTAACTGCGCCTGTAACCTCGGTATGCCCCCCCAGAATTTCAATTCCAAGATTACTTGCTTCATCTTCAATTTGCTGCATAATATCCCTGACCTCATTCTCTCCGGTATCGGGGGGGAGCAAAAGACATACCTGGATCCCTATTGGAACAGCCCCTGCTGCCGCAATATCATTACAGGAGATATGGACTGCAAGCTTGCCAATACTTCCAGAGGCCCCGGTTATGGGGTCAGTAGCTACCACACAGACCTCCTCGCCAAAATCAATAATTGCCGAATCCTCTCCCAGGCCAGGGGGTAATAATACATCTTTTCTTCTTTTTCCAAGCCTTCTTAGAACTAAATTCTGCAGCTGTTTCGGTGTTAATTTCCCTGTTTCCATAACTTTTTACTTCTCCTTTTCCTGCAAAGCCCGGTTAACTTTAAACGCAAGGGGTAGGGCAATAAAAGCCCCAAGTGAGACCTGGGCTATATCTATTAAAACCTCGGGAATTACAGCAGGCCAGCTATAGAGAATCCCCGCAGTAATTCCATACCCGGTTATCATCCACACTCCACCAACTACAACGGCCATAAGGCTCCTCTTAAAGCTAAGGGGGCGGCCAAGTCTTCCAACAATGTATCCTTCAACCCCTTTAATTACAAAAGTAAACGGAGCCCAGATGCTGTACCCCAGAAAAATATCCGTTAAGGATGAACCAACGGCCCCCGCAAGAGCTCCTGTTATTGGTCCGCAGAGCAGGGCAACCAGGTAAATTGCCACTTCTCCCATGTTAAAGTAAGAACCATAAGGGCCGGGAATGGCAATAGCTGTGGCCACTGAAGTAAAAACAATAAAAAGAGCCAAAAAAGCCAGGTCTAAAGTTTTTAAATTAGAAAAATTAATGTTCAGAGCACGTTTCAATAACTGCTGTTCACGCACGATATCCCTCCCTTAATAGGTTTGTAAATAACGATCTCTTTCCCAGTCATGGACCACTTCCCTGTACTGGGAAATTTCCATTCTTTTGGCATCAATAAACCTACCCATTACATGGTCTCCCAGGACTGAGGAAACAACTTCATCCTTTTCCAGGTAATTAAGAGCTTCCTCAAGGGAACGAGGAAGTTCCTTAATTCCACATTGGATTTTTTCTTCTTCAGTCATGGTAAAAATATTGTTAAAAGTCTGGGGTCCCGGATCAATTCCTTTTCGGATTCCATCCAGACCGGCTTTTAATGTTACAGCCATTGCCAGATAAGGATTGGCAGATGGGTCCGGACTTCTGAGTTCGAGCCTGGTTCCGTTGCCCCTGGCTGCAGGTATCCTTACAAGGGCAGAACGATTGGCCTCAGACCAGGAAACATAAATTGGAGCTTCAAAACCCGATACCAGCCGTTTATAGGAATTAATCAAGGGGTTAGTAATAGCAGTAAAACCCCGGGCATGCTCCAGAATCCCCCCAATATAATTGCGGGCAATATTACTCAACCCGTCTTTACTTTCCGGGTCAAAAAAGGCGTTCTCTCCGTTTCTGCAAAGAGACTGGTGAATATGCATACCCGACCCTGCAATTCCGTGAAGGGGCTTAGGCATAAATGTGGCATGAAGGCCGTGTTTTTTGGCAACAATCTTGGTTACCAGCCGAAATGTTCCAATATTATCAGCCGTTTTCAGCGCAGGGGCATATTTAAAATCAATTTCGTGCTGGCCGGGAGCAACTTCATGGTGAGAACTCTCAACAGAAAAGCCCATATCTTCAAGGTGGAGAACAATATCCCTGCGGGCATCTTCTCCCTGATCAGTTGGAGCCAGGTCAAAATAGCTTCCCTGGTCATTGGTTATTGTTGTTGGTTCCCCCCTTTCCCCAAGCTGAAAAAGAAAAAATTCCGGTTCAGGTCCTGCTTCCAGGCTGAATCCCATTTCCCCGGCCTCTGCAATAACCTTCCTTAAAATGTATCGGGGACAACCTTCAAAGGGCCTTCCCTGGGGGGTATAAACATCGCAAATTAACCTTGCAACCGCCCCCGGGCGGGGACGCCAGGGAAAAATTGCAAAAGTATCCAGGTCGGGTTTCAGGTACATATCTGATTCCTGAATCCTGGCAAAACCTTCAATCGATGACCCATCAAACATTACCTGTCCAGCAAGAGCTCGGGGAAGCTCTTCCAGGGAAATTGCCACGTTTTTATTTACCCCGAGTATATCGGTAAATTGAAGCCTGATAAACTTAACATCCCATTCTTCTACAAGACGATAAATGTCCTTTTCTTCCAATTCTTCCAACCTCCTGGAAATTTACTTATTTTTTTCTATAAAGTCTTTTTAATTTGTTGGTTCAATTTGGACTTCTTTCCCTTTGACGTTCTTAAGTGTCAGGAGGGAATAATAATTGTCAATGAGTTTCTTTTCGGGTTGGGCGGTTTCCACCACAACTCCTATACCTAAAACCTGGGCCTGAAATTCCTGCATCAAGTCAAGCATTCCCCTGGCTGTTCCCCCTGCTTTCATAAAGTCATCCACTAAAACCACTTTTGCTCCAAGGGGTAAAGCCCTTCTGGGTAATGACATATTCCCTATGGTTTTTGAAGAACCGGTTATGTAATTTATGCTAACTGCAGGTCCTTCGGTTACTCTGTGGGCCCGACGGATTATTAATAGAGGGCAGTTTAACGCCCGTGCTGTCATTGTAGCCAGTGGGATGCCCTTGGTCTCCATTGTCAGAACAAAGTCCGGTTTACTGGATCGAAATTTTTCGGCAAAAATTCGCCCGATATCCCAGGCCCAGATAGGAGAATAAAGGATGTCAGTCATATAAATGAATTCCCCGGGGAGGATCCGGCGAGGATCCGACAATTCCCTGCAAAGCTCTTCCAGTTTTTCCCCGACCAGTTCGGCATCAAGAGCTGGAATATAAGTTACCCCTCCCCCGGCACCGGTAACCGTTTCAACCGATCCCAATCCCCTTGAGGCAAGGGTTTGTTTGATAATAGAAAGGTCTTCACTTAAGGTTGACTTGGCTCCTCCCACTACCCGGGAAAAATCATAAAGGCCAAGGGTCTCTCCGGGCCTATCCACAAGCATGCTTGTGAGGATAATTAATCTTTCACTTCTTTTCACCGGACCTCCCCCTTTTCCTTTCTTCTTTGCAAAAACTCCCTGGCAAGTTCAAGGTCAGAAGGCTTATCAACATCAAAAGCAATTTCGGCATGGTCGCTTAAAATGCCAGCCCCTTTATACCCAGTTGTTTTTTCAATCCTTTTTTCAATCTGGGCAAGTTTTAATCGACCCAGGGCAAAACGCAACAAAATATTTGGCCCCAAAATCCTGCTTAAACGGAGAGTACTTTTTCGGTGCATAAAAAACTGGCTAATTTCTTCACTGGCATTCCTGATTACATCGGCTTCCACCATTCCAAGATTTCCCCCTGTGTACATTCCTTCTTTAAGCTTTACATAAGTTCTTTGCATTCCAGGAAAACTTCTTTCACAGGCCTCCTGGCTGATCAGGCTATAATAAACTTCACCCTTTCTTTCCATTGCCTTTTCAACAAAGTCATCAATGGCCTCTGAGGTAACAAGGGGGATATCAGAGGTTACAAGAAGAACAGGACCTTTGGAATCAAGGGCAATTGCCCCCAGACGTATATTATTGAAAAGGGAATCTCCCGGTTCAACATACGCATCGGCCTTCAAGCGTAACCGTTCCCTTAATAATTTTTCTGGGCCAATCAGGGCAATTCGATCAGCATACTTTGAACCCTGAACGGCTTCCAGAACATACTCAACCATTGGCCGTCCTTGAATATCAATAAATGCTTCAAATTTTTCCGAGCTCAACTCCTGCAGGGTTCCATCGTTCAGCGCCCCGGCCAGGATTAAAACATCTGCCATGAATAGCCCTCCTCCTACCGGCCTTGTTTAATCATCTTTTTTCTATTCATCACTTCTTAATAAAATCCTTCTCTTTAGTTCGGGTATTAAAAATTTTAATCCTGAAACCGCCCAATTCTTTTTTCAGAAGTTCCGCTCCGGTATCATAAACAACAATTGTTGGTCCGCTTCCACTCAAGTGGGCAGGACCAAGTCCAGCTTTTCTAATTTTTTCTAAGACCTTCCCAATAACTGGAGCCTTTTTTATTGCGTAGGGTTCCAGATCATTTCCAGCCTCTTTTTCTACTTTTTCCCATGAACCAGAAAAAACTGCAGGAAGAACCTTTCTGCTCCGATGAAGGGTTTCCCTTCCTCTCCAATAACGGTAAACTCCTGGGGTTGAAAGACCGAAGGGAAAGGTTATAAGACAAATTTTTTTGGGGGGGAGGTCGGGTAGTTCCCAGATCTTCTCTCCCTTTCCGGAAACCAGCTTTGTTCCTCCAAAAAGGAAATAGGTAACATCGGAGCCTATGGAAGCTGCAATCTCCAGGATTTTTGTTGAATAGGGTTCAAGTTCAAAAAGTTCTGCAATACCCCTGATTACTGCTGCAGCATCAGTACTACCCCCTGCCAGGCCTGCCTGGACAGGGATGTTTTTTTTCAGTGTAAGTTTTACGCCCCCCGGTAATTTGAACTTTTCAAACATTAACCGGGCAGCCTTCCAGGCGAGATTTTCCTCACCTAATGGAATATTTGAGGCTTCTGTTTCAAGTTGAATTCCCTGGTTAATTAGTTGAAGATTGAGAGAATCTTCAAGTTCCAGGGTCTGCATAATCGACTCAATATTGTGGAAGCCATCACTTCGTTTTTTAATAACGTCAAGGGTTATGTTTATTTTCGCTGGAGCAACAACATTAACTTTTTTGGCCATTTATTCACCTCCACCTTATATAATATTTCCCGATCAACCTTTAACTTCCTTTATTTAAGGGAAACCCCTGCCTTCTATTAATTCCCCGAAAAAAGGAAAGGCTCCAATGTTATGGAGCAAAAAAAGGGTAGATAATGACTTATTTTTTCAGGCCGTCAATTAAATTTCCCAGGTTTTCAATGTGGGGGCCAATTGAATTTTTCCGACTAAAAGCAGCATGCAAAACCAGGGAATCTACAATTAGGGTCAGGGACCTGGCCATGCTCTTTTTTTCAATTATTTTTAACTCTCCCCTTTCCATGCCCTGTTCCAAAAGATCCTCAAAACCTCGTGTTAGAAAATCCTGGTAAACCTGGAGTTTTTTCCACAGCACCGTATTTCCCCTCTGCAGCAATATCCTCATCTCTACAAAAATTATCATCAGGTTTCTTTCCCTGTTAAAACCCAGGGCAATTTTTTCCATTATTTCTTTAATTTTTTCCGTAGTTTCACCCTGATCTCTTTCCATTACTTTTTTTAGTTCTTCCTGCAGGGAACGAAAAATACTTTCAATAACATAGATGAAAATATCTTCCTTGTTGGAAAAGTACCGGTAAATTGAAGTCCTTCCAATTCCACAACCCCGGGCAATATCGGAAAGCCTGGTATTGGAAAACCCCTTTTGAGCAAATATCTTCATTGCTTCTTCCACAATTTCAATTTTTTTCTGCTTATGGTTAACAACTTTGGGCATGCCTACCTCCCGGCATACTTTTTAAAATCAATCTTCTTTTTCCGCATTGGGCCAAGAATGAAACTAAAAAACCCCAAACCAATAATAAGGAACCAGAAGAAAAGATCACCAAAACGCAAATAAAGGGAATCCTCTCCCGTTTTTTCCACGGTCATTTGATCATAATAGAACTCATTGGAAGGAAAAAGTACCCGCGTCCTGCCAAAATCATCAATCCACCCGGAATAGCCTGTGTTTGCAGACTTTACAAGCGGGCGCCTCACCTCAACCGCCCGAAGAACTCCTGCAGACCATAAAATCGGCAGCCCTATGGAATCTTTAAACCAGGCTTCATTGGACTGGTTAAACAAAATGTCTGTTTCCCTGCTCATTCTCCGAATCAACCCGGGGTTTAAGACTTCATAGCAAATCGGTGTCGCCCAGGACCAATCTCCATATTCAAAAATCCTGATTTCATCACCCGGAGTGGTTGGGAAAAATCCCGTATCCACCCATCCTAAAATTCCAGGCAGGGGGATATATTCTCCAAAGGGAACAAGCCACTTTTTATGGTAATATTCTATTATCTCTCCCTGGTAAAGAAGAAGGGCAGTATTATGGACCCGAGCATTTTCCGGGGAAAGAATCCCCGCAAGCAGCGGAGTATCCAGGAAAAACAAACGATCCTGCATAATGCCCCACTCTGTCTGGCTGCTGAGAGGAGTAGCAGGTATCGAAGTTTCCGGCCAGACTATCAGGTCCACTTCCTGAGCCAGAGACCTTGAAGGATCCAGGTGGGTTTCCAGATTTGCATCTCGCAATTGATAATCCCATTTTTCTTCCTGGGGAATATTCGGTTGAATGACCCCAACTTCCATTACTTTTTCCTGGGGTTTTTGCAAATTCCAGTACCCATAACCTAAATTTCCTCCCAGGACAATTATTAATAATAATATTGCGGGAAGCCGATAGTTTTCCCAGCGAATAACTGTCCAGAGACAGGCATTTATTAACAAAATAAAAAGGCTTATCCCGAGAACCCCGAAAATCCCAGCACTCTGTATCAGTATGGGATAAGGAGAAAGGGAATAGCCTGCAACCCCTAGAGGAAGGGGAGATAAAATTTTCACCCGAAGAAATTCAACAATGGTCCATAAAACAGGGACAAAAAGCAAAAAGGAAACCGGGACAACCCTTAACCCAACATTAGCCAGGTAGGAAAAAAGTCCCCAAAAAAGGCCCATGATTATAAATAAAACAAAAAGCCCAAAAACCCCCAGGTGCCGGTAAACCCCTCCAAAGTCAAGGACCGGGATTGCCAGCCAGTGGAGAAGGAGTAAAAAGAAAAAACTTCCCCCGACCCACCCTGCATAAAATGAAAGTCGAGGATTTGGGGTGTTTTCAAGCATCCAGAAAAGCGGGATAAAGGCAATTAAACTTAAAAACCCAAGGTTAGAAAAAGCTGATGCTAAAAAGAGGAAAAAACCTGTTGCTATTGCTGCGGCAAAAGGCGCTAGGCGAGTCACCAGATCAACTCCCTTCACCTTTTATTATTTCGCTACCTTTCCTTCCAATTCCTTCCCACCAATTCTCATCGTTGTTTTTAAAGAAAAGTATTTTTGCTTTTGCGAAAATTAAAAACCCGATCTCTTTTGGGGACCGGGTTATTAATTAAATTAGACTCCTGTAAACCCAATTCTTTTGTCTTTAGCCGTAATTTCTACCGTTTCTGTTAAAACATCAGCATAGGAAAAAGAAACTCTCCTGGGGTAGCCTTCTTCGACAACCTTCACTACAAAAATGTGGGGATAGGTTTTTTCAAGTATTCCCTCTTTGTGGAGGATCTTCTTCCGCCCACGATTAGCCCTGAATTCCACAGAGCGTCCTACCCAGGAATCCAGGTCCTGCTTGATCTCTTGCAGGACATTCTTGGTCATCTCAAACCACCTTTCGCAAAATCCTTACCTAAACATTATACCAAAAAGGGGGTTTTAAGTCAAGAACAAATCATTATATCAAACAAAAACTTTGCTGTCAAGGATTTTCCTTTTTTAACCTAATTTTTGCATAAAAAAACCCCGGGAGGGTTATTTGGTATATTTATCTGCAACTTTGCTGGCTCCATAAGATTCGGGTTTAATTTTTGCTCCATAACCGCTTCCTGTAACCATCCCCACAACTTCTTTAACCATACTGCTGGTTGATCCATGCCGGCCAACATCCAGATGGATCTCTACGTCCATTTCATCAACCAGATAATCCGTTTCGGCAAGCATATGTGTGATTTTACTGGCCACATCCAGGCTTTTTGAAGTTTCCAGGTAAATCCTCTGCCTTAAACTCTTTGATTGGGGTTCGCGGGTTCTGCGGTAAAAAAAACGCCCTCCCTTGCCTACCCTGTAAACAATAATTGCCGTAACAAATTGCACCCGGCCTTCAGAGCTCTGGGAGTCTGTTCCAACAACAAGTTTGTATTGGTATTGGGGAGATTCTTTTACATAATTTATGATATTGTTAAAAGTTTCTTCCAGGGTCAAACGCCCCCTGGTTGGACTGAAAAAATAGATTTTACTCATTAAACCCACCTTCTTTCTGCCCCATCAAACAGTTAGCCAGACAAGAAAAATCTTTTAATTCAAGCTCTTCAGCCCGGACTTTTTCTTCCAGTCCGCAATGGGCGAAAACCGCTTTTATCTTTTCTGACCCAAACCCAATTCTTTTCAGGTTATTAATTAAGGTTTTTCTCCTCTGCTCAAATCCCGTATTTATCAAGTTAAATAGGAGTTTTTCATCTTTTACCTCCACCAGGGGAGACTGGCGGGGAGTTATTTTTAATACAAGGGAAGAAACATCGGGCCTGGGAAAAAAAGAGCCGGGAGAAACGGTAAAAAGGTTTTCAACCTCGGCATGGTATTTTAACTTCAGGGTCAAAGAACCGTATTGTTTGGTGCTGGGTTGAGCAGAAAATCGATCTCCAACCTCTTTTTGCACCATTATAACCATAAAGGAAAACATTTTGCTATAATCAAGCAAAGCAAACAAAAGGGGAGTTGTAATATTATAAGGGAGGTTTGCCACCAGTTTATATTTTCCATCTCCAGGAAGCAA
>SL_5KL_010_SEDDRAFT_10000558_pt1 | contig 23964 bp, 21 predicted proteins | sample SodLakKL_010_SED_FD_9118 | JGI IMG/M metagenome (IMG submission 9118) | reverse complement strand
AAATCTTTTAATGAAATCTGGCAGGTTAAAAAGGGCAGACCTTTATCCAGGAAGATCAGCGACTATTTTGCCATGATGTTTATTCTTCCCCTCTTTTTTATCCTGGCCAGTGTGGCTACAGTTTACCTCAATACCCGGGCCGGTGACATAAACGGGGCTCTCCTTGATCCCCTGCTCATGCTTGTTGTCAGGATCGCTCCCTACTTGATTATCTGGGCCCTGTTTACCCTGNTGTTTATGGTTATGCCCAACACCAGGGTCCGTTTTAGGTCAGCCTTGATGGCCGGGATCATTTCTGGAACTGCCTTCCAGCTGGCCCAGTGGGGTTATGTTACTTTTCAGATCGGCGTTGCCAGGTACGGGGCCATGTACGGCTCGTTCGCCGCCCTGCCCCTCCTGATGCTCTGGATGCACGTAAGCTGGCTGATCGTCCTTTTTGGGGCCGAGCTCTCTTACGCCAACCACAATGTAGAAAGCTACGAATTCGAAACCGAAACCAGGAATATCAGCCCCTTTAACAAGAAAATCCTCTCCCTTTATGTCCTGCAGATGCTGATCACCAATTTTAAAAAAGGAGAGGGCCCGGCCACCCCGGCCCAGGTTTCCCATGCCCTGCAAATCCCGAATATTCTGGTCCGCAATATTCTCAATGAACTGGTAGAAGCCGCTTTAATCAGCGAAGTAAGGACCGGCAAAGACAAAGAAAGTTCCTACCAACCGGCCCTGGATATTAATATCATCACAATTAAAATGGCCCTGGAGAGCCTGGAACAAAAAGGTTCAGACACCCTGATCGCCAAGCCCACCCCTACTCTGGAATCTTTAAAGTTCGCTTTGCAGGACTTTTATAATCTAATTGAGAAGTCGGATCACAACAAACTGCTNAANGACNTNTAAGTTNTAACCCAAAAAGCNGCCTCTNGANNGCCCGGGAAAGTGAGGAATCGAAATGTCAATGAAACAGCTGCGGATATTTTGGACCGCTCTTTTCATCCTGATGGTCCTGGCGGCATTTATCGTGCCTTTCACACCNCTGCTGCGNGATTTTGCCAGCTTTTACGGCGCTTTTTTGTTCTGGAATGTTTTTGCCATCATCGTGATTGTCTGCCTGGGCCTGATCACNGCCAGGTGGAGGGATTTTGATGAGCGCTAGCACTATTTACCTGGCCCTGTTTCTGTACTTTTTTGTCGGTTCTGTGATTGCCCGTTACGCCCGCAAAAAAATGGGCAGCGGGATCAATGATTTTTTNCTGGCCGGCAGGACGCTGGGCGGTATTGTGGCGGCCCTCACCTACAGCGCTACCACCTACAGCGCTTTTATGCTGATCGGCCTGGCCGGCTTTACTTACATCGGTGGTGTGGGAGCTCTAGGTTTCGAGTTAATTTACCTTTCAGGCCTGGTCCTGGTCGCTTTCTTTGGGCCCCGGTTCTGGCTGGCCGGAAAAAAATACAATTACCTCACCCCCACCGAACTGCTCGGTGATCGCTACCAGAGCAAAGCGGTAGCCGTAGTGGCCGCCGTGGCCGCCGTAATATTTCTGATCCCCTACAGCGCGGTTCAGCTGATCGGAATTGGCGCCCTGGTGGAGGGTATTTCCGGCGGTGCTGTCCCTTTTATGGCCGGGGTTTTGATAGCCGCCATTATTGCCGTTTACTGGACCTGGACGGGTGGCTTGAGGGCGGTTGCCTGGACCGATTCCCTGCAGGGGGCGGTGATGCTGATCGTGGCCACCCTGTCCGTTTTTTTTATCGTCTACCGCGGTTTTGGCGGATTCGGCCCCATGTTTGCCCAGCTTGAAACCCAGTACCCCCAATGGTTAACCGTTCCGGGCCCGGGATTCTTTAATGTCCACGCTTTTATAGGGCTGACCCTGCCCTGGTTCTTTTTCTCTTTATCAAACCCCCAGGTCAGTCAGCGTCTTTTTATGCCCAGATCCCTCAATCAGATGCGGATCATGGTCATGGGTTTTTTGATCTTCGGCTTTATCTATACCCTGGTCTCTATATTTTGGGGCTTTTCCGCCCGCCTGCTCCTGCCCGACCTGGAAGTGGCCGACGCCGCCACTCCCGCCCTGCTGGGGTTGGACCTGGTCCCCCAGGTTATTGCCCTGCTGGTTATGCTCGGTATTAGCGCGGCAGCGGTTTCCACCGTCAACTCTATCATTTTAACCCTGTCTTCAATGATTACCCGGGACGTGTTCAAAAATCTGGGCAGACAAACTGACGAAAACCGCGAGCTGCTGGTAGGCAGGATTTTCGTGCCTTTATTTACAGCAGTTATCCTGTTTTTTGCCACCCTGCGCCTTGACTTAATAGCCGCCCTTTCGGTGGCTTCCTCGGCGGGCCTGTTGGTGATGGTCCCGGCCTTGATCGGCGCTTTTTTCTGGAAAAAGGGCACTGCGGCGGCGGTTTTGGCCAGCATCCTGGTAGGCGGAACCATAGCCACAGTTTTGCAGTATACCGGGTTTTACCCGCTGGGGCTCTGGCCTGGCGTTTGGAGCGGGCTTGTTTCAACCGCCCTATTTATCGGGGTCAGCTTGTTTACCAGGGCACCGGAATATAAAGCCGAACAGTTTATCGGGTATCTGCAGGAGGAGCTAAATACTAAAAGAATTATTTAAGCGCCGGTAATGTAAAGTGAATAAACCCGGCTTTCAGGCAAAATCACCATACAGGGAATGCCGAAGGTTCTTTACAACCCCATCCTCCAGGTTAAAAGCGGCGTAGCAAAGTTCGGCTTCCTTTTGTCCGGCCTGGATACAGCAGGTTTTTCCCAGTTTACCGGCCCAGATCCCGCCGTTATAGGTCGGGGCTTCATGGATATGGCCGTGGATAGCTAGCAGGGGCTGTTTTTCTAAAAGAAAGCGGTAAACCGCCGGGTTTCCGACCCGGTCCCCGGTTGCGCAGAGGTCCAGATCCAGAGCGTTCGGCGGATCATGGATTAACCATATCGAACGATCAAGATTTTTGATTTGCCCCGCCATCTTCTCCAGCGACTCCTCAACCGAGAGCTTGCTTTCCAGGTAAGCTTCAAGGTCCGCTATAGTCTCGATATCATTATCGTTGTTAATAACAGCCGGCGGGCCCAGCTGGACCGGGTGCCTGTAAATCCGTTCGGGGCCGTCCGGTGCGACCCAGTATTTATAAGCGAAGGGATAATCCCTGATCCAGGGGCAACCGCAGAACTCATAACCTGCAACTACCCTGGCCCGGTCGGGAATATAATGCCAGCGCCCTTCCCGGTCCCCTGCTTCCATCTCCGGGATAACCAGCTGATTATCATCATTACCAAGAATTAAGATCAGCTTCGCTCCCAGGCTCCTGATTGCAGCGGCATGCTCTTTAAGGCGGGGCACAAATGACACCTGGGCCAGGATCCCTTCATATTTGGGCAGTAAATCGCCCGCAATCAGCACCAGGTGGGGATTTTCATCCCGTACCGCATCGATTAGCATCTCCCAGTGCCGTTCCGATTGATGAACATCGGCCAGGGCCAGTACTTTCAACTTTCCTTCCCCCTAACCTGGACGAACCAGTTCCATAAAAGTTAGTTTTCAAAATGAGCCCTCTTAAACCCAGTTTACATCGGCATTTCCGAGATCGCTAAGAAAAGTCTTGCCAAATTGCGCAGAATTTTAGTTTTAAGGGCCTAAAGGAGACAAACCATGTTTGTTTAGCCGGCTTGAAACAAAACCTTTTACTTTAACTTTGATTGGCATCTACAAGATTTAAAAAATATCTTGCCGGCATTAAGCAGTTTTATATCTTAAAGACATGATTATACTTGAATCAGTACTGTGGCATAAGGTACCGTTCTCTTTCTTTTTTAAACTGCTCGGTTGCGGGGGCGAAGCGCTGTTCGATCTCTCGGGGGCTCAAACCCTCTTCCAGGTACTGCCCCATTTTGTCGGTGCCCATGATCTTATCAAACATGACAATGACATCATTGCTTTTAGGCACTTTGAAATCGCCCAGCTCAAAGGCATGGGCCAGGACGTAAAGCCCCGTCCGGGCCGGGTTGAAACGACGGTAGTCGGTTATCTTTAACCGGACCCCGCCGGCATCGCCCCTTTCTTCGGGGACAAATTCCACCCCTTCCAGGCCGGCTCCGTTCAAACGCTCTGCATAGGCCTCCCCATCAAGGCCTTTTCCGCCCACCCAGCGGAACTGGTCGGCCTGGTAGACGCCGGTCCCTTCGCCCAGGCCGGTAGCCATGTAGCCAAAGACCGCCTTCAAATCCGGGATATTGGGCGAGGTCTGCACCCAGTCCAGTCCTGTATCCGGGTAAATCATGCCCCGGTCGTAGCCCCGCATGGGCACCACCGTCAAATCAACCCCGATCTCCCGGTTGAAGTAACGGGCCAGCTCGCCTGCGGTCATGCCGTGGGCCTTGGGCAGGATATCAACCCCCACAAAAGACCGGAATCGCTCCTCCAGCACCGGCCCCTGTACGACCAGGCCGCCCAAAGGGTTGGGACGGTCCAGGACCACTACCGGAACATTATACCTGGCCGCGGCCTGCATGCAGTAATTGAGGGTGGAAATATACGTGTACGAGCGGGCCCCGATGTCCTGGATATCGTACAATAAGACCTCAAGGCCTTCAAGCATGTCTGCAGTGGGCATCCGGGTGGCCCCGTAGAGACTGTAGACGGGAACCCTGTAACGCTCGTGAAGATAGGATTCGACATATTCGCCGGCTGCAGCCTTGCCGTCTAAACCGTGCTCGGGAGCATACAAAGCCTTCAGCTCAATATCCTGCGCCTCAAAAAGCAGCTCCATGGTGCTTTCGCCGCGGCTGTTCACACCGCTCTGGTTTGTCACCAGGCCCACCTTCTTGCCCGATACCAGCTGAAGCTGATCTGAAAATAAAACCTCACTGCCCAGTCGGAAATCCTCCCCCAGTTCTTCTGCCTGGTCTTCGCCGGGCTGTTCATGATCAGTAATGTCATCCGGGGGCTCCGGAGCAAGACCTACCCTTACCGCCAGGAAAGCCAGCAGGATAATTATAACAAGTAAAATGAACCAGACTCTGCGCATGGAACCACCTCAAAAATTTATGGCCGGGAATTCTAAACCGGGATCTTCTAAATACTTCCGGCTTAAATTATTTCCCGGGCAATAGTCCTGAAATCAATGAGCACTTTTAAGGGGCTTACGGTTTGACATTGCTTAAAAGCATCCAGAACCCGGTCAAACTCATACAGGGCCGAGATTAAAGGCCTCACGTCGATCATTTTCTTTTCCAGAAGCCGTAAAGCCGGGGCAAAGGGGCCGCACCGCGATCCCACCACTGTTATTTCGTCAATAACAAGCGGCGTCAAATCGAGTTCCTTTTTATCTGCAACTGTACTTTTCAAAATCAGGGTGCCCCGCGGCCCGACCAGTTTCCGGGCCGCTTCAAATCCCCCGGCCCGGCCCGTTGCCTCCACTACAAGATCATAATTATTTTCAAAATCCAGATCTTTAAAAAGGGCTGTCTTCACCTTCAGCCCTGAAACGACGGCCAGTTTACGCGGGTGTTTTCCCACCAGGGTCACCTCGGCCTGGCTCAGGCTCAAAACGAGGGCAGCCAGGAGACCGAGTCTGCCGTCACCCAGCACGGCCACCCGGGCAGAGGGCTTGATATGAACTTGTTCGGTTATTTCAAGGGCGGAGGCCAGCGGTTCGGCAAAAACTGCTTCTTCGTCGGCAACCGCATCAGGAACCCGGTGCAGGTTTTCCAGGGGCACTGCCACATATTCGGCCAGGCAGCCATCCCTGCCCTTAATACCGAGCACGCTGCGCTGCCGGCAGTGCTTTGCTAAACCCTGTCGACAGTAACTGCAGATCCGGCAGCCGCAGTTTATTTCACCTACCACCCTTTTACCGGCTAGCGATCCATAAACAGCCTGTTTTTCAGAAGCGGGCCCCACCACTTTTATTTCCTCTACNACACCACAGAACTCATGCCCTAAAACCCCTTCAAAGCCCCGGTAACCGGCAAGGATTTCCAGGTCGGTCCCGCAAATACCGGCCATGGTAACCCTGACCAGGGCTTCCCCTTCCGCCGGAGAGGGCCGGGGATAATCGCAGACCAGCTGCAGCCCTTTTTTTTGCAGCACCGCCTTCATAATCGGTCATGACCTCTTTTCAGCTTTTTTCTCATTCTCCCCCTTAATGCTTAAAACCCTGAATCGGGCGGGGCATCGGGGACAACTTTTAGCGGCAGGAAAGTATTCAAACCCCATAAGAAGAGGAGGTAATAAACAAAAAACCGGGACATTTGTCGCCCCTCCCGGTCGGTGAAAATATATTCAAGGGCTTTATAGTAGGTGCCCCGGGCCTGATAAACGCGCCACTTGATCAGGATCTCTAAAAGATCATCTTCAAGGACAATATCATTTTTCATGCCTTTTTTACCCCGCTTAAAAATAAGCCGGCCGGTCTTCAGGTTTAAATTCTGCCATTTAAGACCAATAACCTCAGCCGTGCTCAGGCCCAGCTCAAACATGGTCAGGAGCATGATCAAATTTCTAATCCTGTTATAATACTTCTTTGAAGGGCGTTTTGACTGCTCCTCATATCCTTTTGGAGAATGAAAACCGGTAAACTTCATTATAGATGCCCCTTTAATGGCCTGATCACAGGATAAGGCTATAGGAGAACGGTCCCTATTGGGCGATTTTTTTGATTCCTGATCACCGGAATAGCGGTCACCGATTAGGGATCGGCCCTCATTACCCCATCAACCTCCGGGGTCAGGGCGGTGCCTCCTTCTTTTCTGCTCTGTGCAGCAACCCGGTTTAACTTTTCCCTTATAAATTCTATTATACTATCCTTCCATCCCGATTTTAATAGCGGCCCTTATGCTCCAGTGTTATAAATTGGTTCGCCCGGGAGAGCATAAAAACCTTTTTGCAGAGGGGCCTGTTTAATCGGCTGAAAACCAGCTTCACTAGCCGGATTACATTTGTCTCTCCAGCCCGGGTTAAGTTAATGCTGTTTTTGGTTGTTACGGTAGGCCAGCGCCACCGGGACTAAAAATACTACCATTAGCAGCAGCCAGGTAAAGGTGGATATTAGCTCCGATGAAGCCAAATTAATGGCCCCCAGGGTAAAAAAGACCAGGCTGGAACCAATTTTTAACTTGGTGAAGGAGATTATATGGCGCAGACGCACTCCCAAATAGATTCCCAGGGCGTCCGCTAAAAGCATTCCGGCCAGCACCCCGGCCAGCGTTAGGAAAGGCTCCCTGTAAGTGGCGGCATAAACAGCAGAGGCAATCTGGGTCTTGTCCCCCAACTCGGCCAGCATAAACAGCGAAATCATGGTCAAAAAGGAACCTAAATTCTCTTTAACCTGTACCGGCTCGATCCCGTTTCTTTTTTCCAGCAAGGTCCAGGCTCCGAAGCCCAGGAAAACCAGCCCGGAAATAATCTGCACCAGATTCATGTTGAGCATTTCGCCAAAGACTGTCCCGATAAAAATGGCCGCCCCATTGTTGATCAGGGTAGCGACAAAAACAGCGGCCAGGATGGTCCGGGCCCGGTAACTGCTGGCCAGGCAAAAGGCCATAACTTGAGACTTATCTCCCATCTCGGCTAAAAAAATCATGATGAATGCGCCAAACATAACCGTCATAAGCATACCCCGAACCTTTTAATTAAAAACTGCCCCAACATTTGTCTAGAGGGCTTTTCGCGCTATATAACCGGCCCTTTATTTCAATGCAAACTGCTCCAGTACCCCGGGCCCGGAAACCTATTTCTAAGTATAAAACAGATTGTATTGAAATAACAGTATGTTATTATAGAGATAGATCAACAATCATTAAAAGCGGGGTTGTCGCTATGACTAACGATCGGGACAACAACAAAGAAAAATATGCCGGTTCAACCCGGCCGGAGCAGGGGCAGGAGAACCGGCCGCCTGAAATAGATGGCCACCGGCGGGAAAAGCAAAACAAAAAAATGAGCTGGGTCATAAAAGTGCTGCTGGTCCTGGCGGGATTGCTGGCCCTGGGATTCGCCGTGGCAGGTACATATGCTTTCAATATTTATAGCGATGTCAAGGAACCGCAGCGTATCTTGCTTGATGAAGCGACTTTTGGAAAAGAATATGACGTGGGGGAGGCTTTCCCCGAACATATCGTCAACATTGCCCTGCTTGGCTTTGACCGGGGCTGGGACCGTGAAATCAGGGGAGAGTACCTGTTCCGACCCGATATGCTGGCCGTATTCTCAATTAACTTTGAAACTGAGGAAGTTTCGGTGGTGCGCATTCCCCGGGATGCCTATGTGCCTATCCACGGCATGGGCGGCATGCATGATAAGATCAACCATTCCTTTTTCTACGGGTACTATTACGGCAGCAGCGATGACCGGGAAGCCGACGGAATTGATTTTACTTTAAACACGGTCAGTAAAACCCTGGGTGAGATCCCGCTGCACTATTACGTTTCCATCGATATGTATTCCGTGGTTGCCCTGGTTGATGCCATGGGGGGCGTCTATTTCGAAGTGGAAGAAACCCTTTATGACCGGCACTGGAATGTGGGAGAAGTCCTGGTCCCGGAAGGACCGCAGATTATGGACGGCAAAACTTATCTGCGCTACCTCCAGTACCGCGATCCCAAAACTGACCAGGATGAGGGGCGCATGGACCGGCAACTGAACCTGATGAAGGAAACTTTCCTCTATTTAAGAGAAGAAGGTAAAATTACCGACATTCCCGCTACTTACCGGATCTATAAGGATTATGTAGAAACAGACCTGACTTATACCCAAATTGCTTCCCTGGCCTACTTTGCCAGAGATCTCGACATGGAAAACGAGGGCCTCCGCTTCTACAAAATACCCGGCGGCGGGCAGACCAAAGACGGCATCTATTACCACGTCCTCGACCAGGAGGAGCGGGTGAGCATCATTAAAGAGGCCTTCGGTATTGAAGTTGATCCCTGGCCGCCGATAGTGCTGGAAGACAGCCCTGAATACTTAGAAGAGCAGGAACGCAAGCGCCAGGAGGAAGAAGAACAAAAAGAAGAACCAGAAGAGGAAGAAGAGGAAGAAAACGACCGGGAACAAGAAGCGGATCGTTAAAGCATTCAAAATAAAAGCAGGTTTGTTGATGAACCAAAACCCACAATTGCTGAATATTGCCTTCGAAAGCGGGCGGCTTAGCTACACCAGCCTGGAAGTTGACCTGTACAACTCCGGGCTTAACCAGATTTTAAGCGTCTCTGCGGCACGGGGCCATTCTCTCTATCACTTTAGCATGGAAGACCTTTTTTTGCATGAAGGCACGGCCCATGCCAAGGCCTCCGTCCTGGCCCTGCCCGAAAGCTGGTACAGCGATCCCCTGCAGTGCTACCTGTTGCTCAAAAAAATCGACGAACGCCCCGTGGCCCTCAGTACGATAGATCTCTGTTTTTTCCGCGCCGATGATGTCAGGGATTCCAGCACCCCCAACCTGGATTTGATCAAAACCATCGAAGAGCACGGCATCTTGCTCGAAAGCGTTGCGGCCACTCTTTCCACCAATGACAAATACGAAATTACCAGGCTCGCTCCCGGAATACCGCAGCCCGCAACTTATGCCGCCGATACCCTCGATGGAGCCAGGGAAGCTTTAAAAAAACTGCCCAATAATGAAGGCTACTTTGTATTGAAAGACCGCTACGGCTACGGCTGCGGACACGGAGTGCACCGGGTTGAATTTGCCGATCCGGAACTTTTCGAAGTAATAAATATGTATCTCAGTTTATACAACCATATAATCCTGCAGGAATTCTGCCCCGAAGTAGGCAGGGGTGATTTGGTGGCAACTTTTTTTGATGGAGAGTTTCTTACCGGCATGCGCAGGAAAGCGGCTCCGGGAGAGTGGAAAACCAACTACAGTTTGGGAGCAACCCAGCTGCCTCATAGCCTTACCCCCGAACAGGAACAAATCGCCCGGGCCATGCAGGCGTCTTTTCCGGAGAGCAGGTTGCTTTCCGTCGATATGCTGGAAACGGGTAAGGTGCTAGAAGTCAACGCCTTCCCGGGAGGACAGGGGCTGCTCGAATTATACGGTATATCCCTGGGCAATATGGTCATGGACCGGATGGAGAGTGAATTGCTTGGCAAACCCAAAACTGCCTCGGCCCTGCTGAAACCCGAAATTATTTGGCCCTTATCGCAATGGGACGATATATATGAGCACTATACGGGGCATGCGGAAAGGGTGGAGGTGCTGGATGTTTTCAGCGAAGAAAAATATACCCTGTCCGCCAGGGATTTAATAGAATTTCGCCCCCAGAACCCCGATTTTATACTCTCCATTCCTCATTCCGGGGTTTTACTGCCGGCAAAATATAAGGACCACTTTGCCCTCGACTCTAAATCGCTACTGGAGATCGACCTCTTCAGCGATATCCTCTTTGAGGCCATCGGGGGGCTGCAGGTAATCTCCAGGCTGGCCCCGTTTTTTGTCGATATGAACCGAAACAGGGATGGTTCCGAGTCCAAAAAAGTACCCAGGCACCTGGCGAATTCCCCGACAGAATACTACACCATCAAAGACGAACCCGCCCTGCAGAAAGAGTACTCACCCCTGCAGGAAGAAAACATCATGGAGTATTACGATCTCTACCACGACCTCTTAACTTCGCTCATTAAAAAGCTCAAGCGCGAACAGGGCTATGCCCTCCTCATCGACGCTCACTCCATGACCTCGGTCGGGCTCGGCCGGGTCCATGACGAGGGAGAAGAGCGGGACAATATCGTTGTGGGCACCCTGGATGACACCTCGGCTCACCCGGAAATTATTTCAGCCTTTGTCAATACCTTGAAGCAGGGCATAAAACCATACGGCCTGGGTTTGACCCTGGCTAAAGACGAACCTTATGCGGGCGGCTTTATCACTCGCATGCACAGTGACCCGGATAACGACGTGCACGTAATACAAATTGAGGTTACCATGGATACCTACATGTATGAACCGGTGGAAACCGATAAGACTAAGCGATACGCTTTAAAACAATCCCGGCTGCGGATTGCCCAGGACTTCTTGCGCAAAGCGGCCCTGGCCGCCTGCGAGGCAGCCAGGCAGATCTACCTGCGCTAAACCTGCAGCTGATCTCTTTCCTCCCCCTGAAACCTGATCACCTTTGAGTTTGCATTCATGAACCACAGTGCAGCGGCCCGGTTACCCTTACCATTTCCGGCGTTTAATCAAGGCTGCCGCTTTTTTTATTGTCCGGTATCATCATCTCCAAGCTGAATCGTTTGTTTAAAACCGCGGTTACCTCCTTCAAGGAAAAGAGTCAATGCCTGTAATAATTTGCATAACACCTCCGCAGCCCCCATAATAAACCCTCCAGTATAAAAGAAGGTCTTAGCTAATTTCTACCGAATATATTATTTTATTATCTTAAAAAAACAGCCCTGAATCATGGACTGTCTGTTTGATGATTCTTGTTTTTTAAATTCAAGGGGGTCATGAATTGTTCCAGCCCGAAATGTCTCAAAATATTGCCAACATGTCAGGCCAGGTGATCCGCGATATCCTCAAGCTTACCCAGCAGCCCGATGTCATCTCCTTTGCCGGAGGAATGCCGCCCACAGATGCCCTTCCCCATGAAGCTCTGCGGGAAATCAGTGGCCTGGCTTTTGAAAAATACGGCAGAGAGGTTCTGCAATACGGTACCAGCGAAGGTTTTTTGCCTCTGCGCGAGTTTATAGTAAAGTGGATGGCCAAAAAGGGCGTAAAAGCGGAACTGGAAGAAGTAATTGTCACCAGCGGTTCTCAGCAGGGCATTGATTTAATGGCCAAAGCTTTTTTGAACCAGGACGACAGGGTTATTATGGAAAAACCAACTTACCTGACTGCCATTCAGATTTTCCAACTTTACGGGGCAAGTTTTTTGTTTGGAGACAGCGATGAAAACGGCATTGTCCCGTCTTCCCTGCAGCAAATATCTAAACACAGCACCAATAAATTGCTATACCTGGTGCCAAATTTTCAGAACCCGACCGGGGTCACTTTAAGCCAAGACAGGCGTAAAGAATTACCTGGAATGATGGCCGAACTGAAACTGGTCCTGGTTGAAGACGATCCCTACGGTGATCTGGTTTATGATGACAATCATAACGGCCCGATCAAGGCCCATGATCAAGACCAAAGGGTCGTTTATCTCGGCTCATTTTCCAAGATTATATCACCGGGGTTGCGGGTAGGTTTTGCCGTGGCGCCGGAAGCAATAATCGAGAAGCTGGTTATCGGTAAGCAGAGTTCGGATGTTCATACCTGCAACCTGGCCCAGGCCATGATTTATGAGTTTTGTGCCGGAGGACTGCTTGAACCTCATCTGGAGTCCTTGAAAAACCAGTATCGAAAAAAACGGGACCTGATGCTGGAAGTTATGGACCGGCATTTCCCCCGCTCAGTTTCATGGAACAAGCCTGGAGGGGGCCTCTTTATCTGGGTTCAGCTCCCCGCAGGCAAAACAGCGCAAGGGCTCTTAAAGGAAGCAGTGAAGGAAAAGGTAGCCTTTATCACAGGGGAATGTTTCTATGTTGGAGGCGGCGGTTCCAACACCCTGCGGCTTAATTTTTCCAATGCTTCTTCAGCGCAAATTGAAGAAGGCATCTCCCGCCTGGGTAAAGTTATGCACACCTATCTGGCTTAACCCGCGGTCATGAGGCCAGTGTTTCTACCAGCCCCAGCACGTACTGCATCAAGAGGGCTACATCTTGAACATTGATCTCCCCGTCACCATTGATATCAGCCCTTTTTTTCTGCTCCTCATCGAAGGTTTCAAGACCCAGGGTATAACGCATCAACAAGGTAACATCACGAACATCAATCTCCCCATCGCCATTAAGGTCACCGGGCAACGCCATGAATTCATCCCCCTCAAGGACCGTTACCTTGTAATGCCGGAGAGGGGTCCCGTCTGCTGCCGTAATAGTGACCACCACTTCATCGCCGTTATTAAGGGCTATCTCTGCAAGTTCTACTTCCCCCAGGATCTCGCCGTTGATAAAGACCGCCCTGGCGGCCTCAGGTTCGCGAGGCTTGAATTGAAAGGGCTGGATCAAGGTCCGGCCGCGGTAGAACCGGTCTGAATTGATCAGTTTGGCCCTGACGTATTTATAATCATATTTAACGGAAGACAGATCGATGCTTTCACCTTCGCCCACCACTTCCCCGTCAGCAATCCATCTGATGCTGTCATAACTCTCCGCCCTGACCTCCAGGTGATCATTTTCGAGCGTTATCCTGGTTATGACCGGGGGTTCGGGGGCATTGGGAGAATTTTTGTTGCAGGCAAAAAAGACTCCGCTGGCATAAGCTTCTTTTACCGCTTCCAGGTTCAGGTCCTCCAGGACAAACATATTCCAGCTCAGCAAAAAATCGATATGATTCAAACTATAATGATTATCATCATTGCCAAAGGCCCAGACCACCTTATCCGGTAAGGTTTCCATCAAAACATTGTCCCATAACTGGCGGTCTCTTGGAAACAAATCCCTGCCGTTATAAACTTCCATCCCCACCAGGCAATCAAACTGCTTATACTTATCGGCATACCAGCCGACCAGGTTATCCGGGTTATTATAGGTATGCATCCCGGGGTGGTAAAATTGGGCCAGGCCGCCCCTTTCCTGGATCTGGCTCAACACATAGTCTTCGTCACTCGAGCCTTCCCCGGGAAAGTCATTAAAATGGGAGCCGAAATGAATCCCGCCTGTTATTTCCACTCCCGGCACTGCAACCATGCCCAATTGATCCGGATCCCGGTTTTCCCACTCTTCGTTAATTAGATTAATATCTGTCCAGGGATAAAGCAGAGGGCCCCCGGGGTTAAAAGTATCATGATCGGTTAAAGACAGAATCCTGTACCCATGCTCGTGGTATTCGTCGATCCTTTCATGGGGCGGTTTATTACCATCGGAATACGTGGTATGGGTATGAAGGTTGGCTTTATACTGCCCGAAGCGATCCCACTTCACATCTTCATAAGGGTTTTTTATCATAACTCCGGGTTCAAGTTCCGCTACAATCCCGGCAAAATCAATCAAATTTGCTATCTCTAATATTGCTCCCGGCTCATTGACCGGATCTGATACTTCCAGGCCCGGCAGTCCGGTTACATCTACTCCGCCGACAGTAAAGGTTTCAAGCGCTCCCTGTGCCGGTGAACCGGCATTTGCATCCTGGACCAGTCCGGCACTAACCAGGAGCAGGGCCAGGACAAACCCCACTATTTTTCTCATAAGAGTGCCCTCCTATCTCCTTAACAAAACAGTCAATCATAACTTCCACGAAAAACTTTTAATTCCTCCCGCAGCAGGGAGATGGGGTACCCGCTACAAAGCTTTCGTAGCAGGGGCGTAACAGAGTGACGGGGTAACCGCTGCAAACTCTTGTCGGATTTGGGGCACGGCTCCTTGGCTTCGGTACCTGGATGTTAATTAAATAAAGAAGAAGGCCAGCGTGAAGGATACAATCTGCAAAGTTTAAGCAAGCAGAAGTTTAATCATGCAATGAAACCATAGGAATGTAGCAGCTAATAATGTAGCAATACCTCCGTCTCCGCGCTACATTGTTGACAGGCTTTCATGAGTCTGTTACCCTGACCGCGGAGTGATTATAGCATGCAGCTGCCTGTCCTCATATTTTTATTCCTGACTCTCTTCTTGTTCAAGCCTGCCTCAACCCATGCCGATTCAGGCTTTCTGGGCCGAATTGGCGATAGTGTTCAACCCATGAACACACCCAGGTAGAAATGGTTAAAAAAAGAGATAAATGCCGAAGTAACTGAAAGATATACTTACTTTGAAGCTGTTTTTACCTTCCACAACGACGGCCCGGAAACTACTGTCCTGATGGGCTTTCCGGAATCCTCAAGCCAAGGAAACGGTCCCCCTGAAGAACAGCCTCAGGGGCGTTTTCACCAGGACCTTAAAAACTTTAAAACTTACCTTGATGGTGAAAATGTTGCGGTAGAAAAAGAAACAGGCCTGCTCCAGGAAGAAGGTATCAGCAATGTTTACTTTGCCAACTGGTATACCTGGGAGATTGATTTCTCAGAAGGCCAGGCCAGGGAGGTAAAAAAATACCTACAAGGCCCCCAACAGCATGATAGGCGGCTTTATAACCTCTACCGGTTATATTAAAAGCACCGGTTCAACCTGGCAGGGCTCCATCGGGGAAGCCCGGATTAAGTTTATTCTAAAGGATTTATCGCCCCACCAACTGATATTCGCCGTCCCGCCCGGCTTTCAGATCAAAGGCGGAAACCTGGTCTGGAAGTGGGAAGATTTTGAACCCCGGCATAATATCGAGATGAGTTTTTTAAGCCAGCTGACTGGACAAAGCAGTGAATTCCATTTGCCCGAAAAGATAATCGAAACCTGGGACAGTTGGGATGAAAAGTTAGCCTCCGGAAATTTCAGCGAGGTTTTAAAAGAAGCGGAAATAATCCTGCAAGAGCCAGACCCTGATGAAAATGACGATGAAAAGTTTAAGCTCCACTACCTGGCAAAGGCCTATAGAAGCCTGGCCAAAGAAAATCTGGGCCATTCTGAACGGGCTATTGCCAACTGGGAAAGCCTGCTTACAGGTATTGGGGCCCTGGATACCATGATGGAACCGTTAAAGGACTATGTTTATAAAAAAACCTGTTACCACCTAGCAGGCCTTTATCATGACACAGGCCGGGATCCGCAGCTTGAAGAGCTTTACAACAAACTGCGGGAATCACCTCCGAACGCACCTTTAAAAAGGATGGTCGAGTTTTTCCTCCCACCTGAAAAGATAAAGAGAGCGGAGCCTGTGATCAGTGAATTTTCCATTCAGCAAGACGGCAAACTGCACCTTAGAGCCGAAGACTCCGACGGAGACCTGGCAGAAGTTATTTTTACCCTGTGGGAAGAGCAAAACGGAGCTAAAAATATCATCTCCGAACAACAGCTTCCTACCTACAACGCTTATTACACTTATTTCTACCACGATATGACCCCGGGGATGGAAATGAACTCTGCAGCATTATATGAGTGGGGTAGGCACTACCACCTCAATGAAATTTTTCCTGAAGCCGAAGATTTAGAACCTGCCACCGATTACTACTTTGCAATAGAAATCCACGATTTTGCAGGAAATAAAACCTCTACAGAGCCCTTTGATTTTGATCCTGCCTACCTGGCAGCACAAGAAGAGCCAGACGACCATGAAGATCCAGACCGGGTTACCCCGGGTGAAGAAGCACCACCTGAAGAAAAAGAGGCCCCTGAAGAAACCGCACCAGATCTAGACCGGCAGCCTGGCAATCAACCATTTTACTTCGGGTTGGCCGGCATTACCCTTGTGGTGACAGTTGGGGCTGCCTACCTGCTTAAAAAAAGATTCAGTAAAGGTTGATTTGTAGCAGGGAATAGCAGCCTGTGTGATAAATACCAATATTTTAACGACCTCAGATATCTAAGCGTAATGGGTTCAAGAGTACAATATATAAAGTCACAGGGGATGGTAGCGCGACGGGTTTCCTCTGAATAAGTCATATAATTCTTTAAACAGCAGACTTTGCAGGGCTTGCTTCCTATTGGAAAAAGCCTGAACAATTTATTTATCAGACTGTCTGATAGACTCATACTACTCCCTACCTTGAAACTGGCTGCTAACGGTTCTATGTAGCCGTTATGAGCTTCAATTTATCATAAATCATATGTTAAAGAGCTGCTAAACAGTTAGCCTGCATAGCAGCTCTTTAAAATTTACCGGATTTAGAAGTGGATTGCCTTCAAATTGACCAGTTCAAGCATAGATTTAAAACCTTTCTGGCCACCACTCGTCTGCATAAGGATCTTCTTCTTCATATTTTTCTACCAATTCTACCCAGAGGTCAAAAATTTCCTGGGCTTCAGTGTAACCCTGGCCTTCTCTTTCTGCGATCCACTCTTCCCAGATTTGCTCGTTAACTTCCTGGATGCGTGCTCTTTCCTCTTCAGATAGCCTGATTATGTTTGTTCCTGCTTCTTCATAAGCTTCTTTTGCCGCCAGATTGGCTTCCAGGTATATTTCTATATTGCGTTCGATTGCTTCTTCAGATACTTCTTTGATAACTTCCTGGATATCTTCAGGAAGTGCGTTCCAGGTATCCAGGTTAATTGTAACCAGGCCAAAGTAGAAGCCAAGCTTGCCTGACAAGACCAGGTTGTCCGCCAGAGTATGAAGGTCGCGGTCAACAAAAGTGTCAACAGGGAAAACAGCTCCCTCTACGACTCCCCGCTCCATCGCCGAGTAAACATCCGGTCCGGGTATGGCGCTGACATCGGCACCTAGCCTTTCCAGAACTGTTGCTGCAAGAGCGATGGACCGGATAGGATAACCATCTAAGTCATCGACGCTTTCAATAGGGTCGGCAGTAAGCATTTCGAAGGTGTCCATGGAACCCGGGAACAGTACTTTCTGATTCCACCTTTCTTCTATTTCGGCCTTTAATGATGGATGCTCAGCCATCTCAACCAGGGCCATATTGTGGGCATAGATACTGTTGGTTATACCAGGCATCTCTGAAACCTGCCACAGTGGTGTTTTGCCTGGGTGATAGCCCATTGCCAGCATTCCCATGTCAAATACTCCTTCTGAAATGCCATCCGGCTGCTCAGCAAAACCACCCAGGGCGCCTCCCAGGATCATTTCCACTTCTACACGACCGTCAGTGCGCTTAGGAACCTCCTCTTTAAAGAAGGGCAATCCTTCTTTAAAGGTCAAAATACTCGACGGGTCGTGGATAACCAGTTCATAAACTTCCTCATCTGGTTCCGGTTCTTCTGGTTCCGGTTCTTCTGGTTCCGGTTCCGGTTCAACTTCTTCCGGCTCACAACCAGTTAGCGTAAAACTAAAAGCCACTAATAACATTACGAGAAGTAACGCTATTGATTTAGTTTTCATTAAAATACAAACCCCCTTAGATTTTGATAGCAATCAAGCTATCTTTTTAGTTACTTTCAAACTATCTTCGTTCAATTAATCACTTGATAATTTTCCACCCCCCTTTTTAAAAACTCTTATCTCTGAAGTCGTTTTACAAAACAAATGTCACTTAAAAAAGTTATTGCTCTTTGAGGGCTTTAATAATTTCTTTGCAGAAGAATGGAAGGTCATTTGGAACCTGTGAAGTAATAATGTGGCCGTCCCTTACCACGGACTTATTAACGAATTTCGCTCCAGCGTTCACAATATCATCTAACATTGCAGGCATACAGGTAGCTTCTCGGCCCTGCAGGGCTCCTTTTACAGAGCACAACATCCACGGCCCGTGACATATTGCTGCTGTTAATACTTTTTGGTTGTAACACTCCTCGACAAATCTAATCATATCAGGCGAGCGCCTCATCTTATCGGGCCCCCACCCTCCAGGTATGATTAAAGCATCAAAGTCAGCTGCCTTTGCGTCTTTTGCTGAAATGAAATGCTTAATAGTAAAAGGGTTAAGCCAATTCCAGTCGAACTCTCCTGCTTCGGTTTTGGTAACTTTCGGTTCAAGGTATGGCTTAACTGCATAATCATGTTTGCTCTTATACTCTTTGACTTGCGGTGCTACTACAGTAACTGTGGCTCCTTCTTCCAAGAAGCGATAATAAGGATACCAGAATTCCGGGTCTTCATATAAATCTTCCACTAAAATGGCAATATTCTTGCCTTCTAAACTCACATTAACACCTCCATTGATTTTTCCGTTATCCTTTTGCAAAACATCAAAAATAGAACACTGTTCCTTTTTATTCTATCATAACCAACAAAATCCTTCTTTGCAACAGAAAAAATTAAAAAAATAAAGCCAATAAAAAAGGCTTCATGGTATTTATGGCGTGATATAGAAAGCTGGAATCTACTTAAAAACTCTGTTTTTATATCCCAAATCCCGGGATGCTTTATCCCTTATATCAAGCATTGTTCTCAAAATATCATCGAAAAGATCATTACTTAACCTTTCCGAAGGTATTGATATACTGATAGAACCTATTACTTCGTCGGTATAATCTCTCAAAGGCACAGCTATGCATTTCAGCCATTCTTCATGTTCTTCTTCGTCAATAGCATATCCTTTTTTTCTTATTTCTTTAAGGTTCTCTTTTAGTTTTTCTGGGTCGGTTATAGTTTTACTGGTGTAAGGCGGCATTCCATGTTTCTCAATTAGCTTATCTACTATCTTATCAGGAAGATAAGCTATTATCGCTTTACCTAAGCCTGAACAGTGAAAAGGCGCAATTAATCCCCTGGGGCGCATGGCAAGCTGCTTTGTGCTCATTATCCTATCGATACTGATAATATTTTCATTATCATATATGGCAAGACTTACCGTCTCGTCATATTTCTCGGACAACAGTTTCATGTAAGGTTTTGCATGTTGCGATATGTCTAACTGATCAACCGGAATTTTGCCTAAAAAGAATAATTTCATGCCCAGTTTATATTTACCTGTTTCCGGGTTTTTGCGAACAAAATCTTCCGTTTGCAGTGTTTCGAGGAACCTGGAAACAGTACTTTTATAAAGCCCAACCTTTTTACTTAATTCGATTACCCCAAGCTCAGGTTCTTCAATGGAAAAAGCGGATAATATCTTCATGGCTTTTTCAACAGACTTAATATGTTTAACTTCATTTTCATCCATTGCCATCTCGCTCCTATTAGCACAGATATTTATTTTTATTTTTTCATTATTTATAATAATATACACATGGTTCTTTTTCAAGGGTTCCTTTTATAGCTTATATTTAAGTCAAAAATATTATTTAAGTCATATGCGGGTATGAGCTAAAGAGCCTGGCCACACAACGACCACAAACAATAGGATAAGGGATGGCATCAATTTATATTGAGTACGCTTTTTAAAATCTTATATTAACCGAGCGCATAAATAACTGTTGAGCTAATTATAGTGGCTATAAAGAAGGGTGGCAACTGGATTATATCAAAATATAGCACAATCACGGTTTCGAATCGGCTAATTGGTGTAGATTTATTTAGCTTTTAAGGAAGGAAATTCTTTAATTACATTGAATAAACTATTATTAAGAAAAATATAGAACCGTGTTCCAAAGCTCGGGACATGGTGGATAATATTATGAAAACCAGGGACTTTCGAGATACTAGTTTAGTAAGTCGAAGAACTGACTTACCAGGAAAGGAAGGGATTAAATGGAACCTGTACATATAGGCTTAATTGGGGTAGTCATACTAATTATGCTTATTATTCTCGGTATGAAAGTTTGGGTAGCTTTGAGCCTGGTTAGCCTGGTGGGCGTTTATATAATTCGAGGCGACATAGGTTTAGTTTATTCTACTGTGAGGGGCCTTCCGTACCATGAACTGGCTTCTTATGGTTTGGCTGTTATACCCTTGTTTATCCTGATGGGCAACCTGGTTCATCATTTTGGATATAGCAAAGAACTTTTTGAAACAGCTCAAAGGTATCTTTCTTCTCTCAGAGGTGGGCTGGTAATGTCTGTTGTTGCCGGCTCAGCTATATTTGCTGCAACAAGTGGCTCAGGAATGGCTTCTTCCGCTGTTATGGGTAAAGTAGCTTTGCCGCAAATGCTTAATGCAGGGTATGACCGCAGCCTTTCTGCAGGCAGTATTGCCGCTTCCGGAACTCTGGCCTCACTTATCCCTCCCAGCGCTCACCTCATTATCTTCGGCTACATTGTATATGCCGATATAGGAAGACTTTTCATGGCTGCAATTATTCCCGGTATTTTATCAGCAGTTATCTATTTTGTTTATGTCTATGTCTGGTCTTTGAAGAACCCGGAAGGCATCCCTCCAGTCAAACCCGTTAAGAAGGGCTCAATATGGAGTGAGCTAAAACTTATGGCCAACTCGTGGGTTATTGTCGCCCTGGTAGTGATTATCCTGGGAGGTATTTATTTTGGAATTTTTACCCCAAATGAAGCGGGCGCTGCAGGAGCGCTTGCAGTGATTGTCCTGGGAATTATAACAAGAAAAGCGAGTTTCAAAAAAATAATTGATAGCATATTTGATACCGTAAAAACTACGGGCGCAATATTTATTATTTATCTGGGATCCATGTTTTTTGTTCGCTTCTTAACTCACAGCCGCCTTCCTTATGTTTTTACTGATTGGTTACTGGATTTGCCACTGCCGGATTTAGGGATACTACTATGCATCCTTTTAGTTTTTTTGGTTCTTGGTATGTTTATCCCCCCCCTTGCTTTAATTATGATATTAGTACCGGTTGTGTATCCAACTGTTGAAGTACTGGGCTTTCATGCTTTCTACTTTGGGATACTTGTAATAAAGATAGTGGAAATGGGTATGATCACACCTCCAGTAGGAATTAACTGTTTTATACTGGGAGGTATTATGCCAAAAGAGGTGCCTCTTGAATCTGTTTTCAAGGGCTCAGCCAGATTTTTATTAATTGATCTCATTACCCTGATTATATTAATTGCTTTTCCAATCTTATCATTGTATTTGCCAGCCATGATGTAACCTTTTCAAGGCAATTCGATAATGATAGATTATTAGCAATAGATGATTTCAAGTTTTTTATCTTACAGGAGGTGACGGGATGAAAACATTTGAAAACATAGAAAAAGCATGCATGTATTTAGGCCTGATTTGTTTGGTAATTATGGTATTTTTCATGGCATCAGAAATGTCAACGCGAATCGGAATACCCCATTTGTTTCGTGACAGCTATGCCCTGGTGGGCTTCATGATGGTCGGGATTACCTATCTTGGCCTCTCATATATCCAAAAAGACGACGGCCACCTGAAAATGACCCTGCTACTGTTAAAGTTAGATGAGAAAAAATCCAACTCAGTTAAAATACTTTACAATCTTATAGAAATAGCAATATTAATACTTCTTGTCACGCAAACAGTTGATGGAACATGGAAGGCCTATGTACTGGGCGATACAACAACGGAACCGGGAGCATATTTAAACTGGTATATTAGAGCTATGGTGCCGCTGGGTTTATCTGTTTTATGCGTAAGAATAATTATTGAAACTGTGCAGTTGTTTGCCGGTATATTATCAAAATCGGCAAACCCTTTAAACGGGGAAAGCGCCAATTAATATTACAACACGACGAGGCCAAAGCCTATTGATCTAGTATCCGGGCCGGGTTGTCGCAGACCATGATTTTAATATCTTCTTCATATATTCCCAGGCCAAGCATGGTATCGATATAATCAAGCATCATTTGCACCGGGCCGGGGTTTATGGTTTGTCCCCCATCTGTGGCCATTACAGCATTTTTTACCCCGATCGCCTTTATTGTATCTGCAATTAATTCTGCTGAGATGGGTTTGCTAACCACCGCTGTGGTGTCAAGGGCGTTAAATTCCACTAGAGAAACTCCTTTTTCCACTAATTCACGGATTTCACCTGTTGTGTAATCAAACATCGGAGACAGCGGATGGGTAAGGATGATTTTTTTAACCCCCATGTTAAATGCTTCTTCAACAAGCAGATTGGCTTCCTGTTTTGATATATGGCCCGTTGCCAGGATGGCCTGGTATTCACAAATCAGCGCCAGGATTTCTTTGACTTCGCTTTTTATACCCAGGTTTTGGTCAAGAAGGTTAATCCCTCTTGTGTCAGGGCCAACGACCATATTAAACATTTTGACAACGCCCGGGTCTTTAAGCTGATATGCGGCATAAATGGTCGGCATCCAAACAATTTTCGCCCCTAGCTTTAAAGATACCCTCACCGCTTCTGGATTTAACCCGCCTACCGGGCTGTTAAGTACCAACCCTCCAAATACCGGAAAGCCCGTGATTTCGCTGGCTAGCGCAGCCCGGTCGGCGGTAGTCGTAAAGTGGTTTTTAATAACTATACCGCCCATCCCGGCACTCTTTGCTTCAGAGGCCATTTCAATATCGCTGATCAGACGGGGGAATAAATCCGGATTCGTATGGATGTGCATATCAATTGCCCCGGCAATAAGCTTCTCTGCTTTTACGGCGCGTCTTCTTTCATCCATAGTATATCCCCCCCCTTTCGCAAAGAAACTCGAAGGTTATCTTATCGCAATTAATAAAACCGGTGAGAATTATGCTTCTTTATCTGAACGCAAAACTCCTCCAACACTAATATCTGCTTTATCAATCTCATTAATAATAATCCTTACAGCATCTTTATCACAGTTCAAGGTTTTAACAATTGAATCAGTAACTTCTTTTACCATTTCACGTTTTTGCTCTAAAGTTCTTCCTTTAATCATGTTTACATTTACAATCGGCATTTCCAAACCTCCCTTTTGTTTCACCAGCTTACTTTATATGAAAACAGCAAAGAATACTCACTTGCCAACTCATATAAAATTCTTACCGAAGGCTAACGGCTCACTCATATAAGGATCTTACCCTGGATATGGTACCCAGCCAGATAATCCACCCCTACTCCGGGGGTAGGGGAGCACAAGAAATTTCTAGCGTTTCATCTTTTTCAAACAACAGCTGTTTTGCATAGATTTTCCCCCCGGATAAACCTTTTCAGATCATTTCCCGGGCACTTTCATACCCTGCCCGGACTGCCTTTAAGTTAATCTCCTCGGTTCCCGGCGGAACCCTTGCAGAAATAGCCTTTTTCAAGGCATCTACACTTACCAGCCCGGTGATTGCGGCTAAAGCTCCCAAGGCTACCATGTTAATAACTAAATTCTTTCCGATCTGCTCACGGGCAATTTTTGAAACAGGAACGGCAAAAACCTTCCTTGATGAAGATGGAACATTACTCACATAATCAGGATCAACAATAACCAGAGCTTCTTCATGAGCATCGCCTATATATTTATCAAAAGCCTGTTGAGATAAAGCTAAGAACACATCGGGTTCTATTAACTCCAGCAAGTCTATCTCTTCATTACTAATAACCACTTCAGATCTGCTTGCCCCGCCCCTGGCTTCAGGCCCATATGATTGAAACTGCACCGCAAACCTGTTTTCATATAGAGAAAC